>Ga0315540_10001758_pt1 | contig 12330 bp, 13 predicted proteins | sample SalMarSW160110MG_FD_203677 | JGI IMG/M metagenome (GOLD analysis project Ga0315540, IMG submission 203677) | Salt marsh sediment microbial communities from the Plum Island Ecosystem LTER, Massachusetts, United States - Salt Marsh Sediment SW1601-10 ... | reverse complement strand
ACGATATTAATGAGAAGCGTCACCAGATAAAGCTGGCCCGACACCCACAACGCCGGCAGCAGCTCGCCCTCGACGAGCATCGCCCACAGCCGCTTCATCGTCACGGTGAAAGGAACGAACAGGACGCCGAAACTGTTGCCGAACGCCTGCCACGCGGCGACCAGGAGAATGATGCTCGACACGTAGCAGGCGATCCGGATCCACCAAGCATTGGCGGCGCGGAAGCGGTTCACGCGGCTGGCAAACGATTCCCTTGTCGCCATGCGCGCCTGCCCGCTTCCGTCCACTATCGCTGTCTTACTTCTTCATCATGCCCATCTTTTTGACGCGCTCGGCGGCTTCCGCGTAGAGCGACGTGTCGACGAGCTGCGCGTAGGTCGGCGGCTTGGCCTTCATGGAGCCGACCTTTACCAGTTCGGCGACCTGGCTCATCATCTGCTTCTCGTTGAGCCCGTTATTGTCGACCCAATAGTTTTTCGCCTGGAACGCCTTGACCGCGGCCAGCGCCACCGACGTGTCGATCTTTTTGCCCTTGGCGGCGATCTCGGCGACCTTCTCCATCGTCTTGGGATCCTTGCTGCCCATCATCTTCTGGGTCTCGATCCAGCCGACCAGGAAGCGCACGAGGCCCTCGCGGTTCTCCTTGATCGCCTTGTCGCTGGCGACCAGCACGGCGTAGTGCAGGCCTTCCGCGATCGAGGCCGGCACGGCCATGATGTTCCACTTCTTGGTCGCGTGCTCGACCTGCGCCAGCTCGTCGATGTGGAACACGCCGCTATGCACCTGCTTGGCGATGCCGGCTTTGACCAGCGGTGTGTTGGCGAGGTTGATCGCCTTGATGTCGGAAATCTTCAGCCCGCAGGTCGCCAGATAGGATTGCAGGTACAGATAGCGCGTGTTGTTGATGCCGTCGGCGGCCACCGTCTTGCCCTTGAGGCCCTTGCAGTCCTTGGCCTCATCGGAGGCGATGGTCCAGTCCTGGTTCGGCATGCCGGCCACGATCTTGATCTTGGCGCCGGAGGCAATCAGGTTCGCCGCCGGCGGCGTCGCCGTAAAGCCGATGGCCGCATCTCCCGTCACCACCGCCTTGGCGGTGTCGGTGCCGCGCTGGAACCAGCGGAACGTCACGTCAAGGCCGGCCTTCTTCCAGAAGCCCATGGCCTCGCCGACGTCGGCGAAGGTGTTGGAGAAGATCGGCGGGCGGCCGATGGCGGTCGCCGTCAGCTTGATGTCGGCGGCCTTGGCGCCGCCGGGCATCATAAACGTCATGGCCGATAACGCGGTCACGACGCCGAAGAGCGACTTCTTAAGCATCTGTCAGTTCCTCCCTTATGTTGAGCGCGCTTGTTATTGCTTGCGTGCTCCGTTTGCTGCCGGTTGATCGAACAGGTCGTGCCAGACCTGCTCCCGCAGATTGATGAATTCGGGTTTCGTCACAACGCTGCGGTCGCGCGGACGCGGAAGATTAACCTCGCGCACCGCCCGCACATGGGCCGGGCGTCCTGCCAGCACCACCACGCGGTCGCCCATCAGCACCGCTTCGTCGATGGAATGGGTGACAAACATCATGGCGGTCGGCCGCGCATCCCAGATGCGCAACAATTCGAATTGCAGCTGTTCGCGCGTCTGCGCGTCGATCGCGCTGAACGGCTCGTCCATGAGCAGCAATTTTGGTTCCATCACCAGCGCGCGCGCCAAGCCGGCGCGCTGCTGCATGCCGCCGGACAATTGGTGCGGATAGGCTTTCTCGAAACCTTTCAAGCCCACCAGTTCGATCGCCTCGGCCACGCGGCGTTCGATCTCTTCCTTGGGCGCGTGCCGCAGCTTCAACCCGTAGGCGATATTGTTCCAGAGGTTGCGCCACGGGAACAGCCCGAAATGCTGGAATACCATCGACACGCTCGGCAACGGCTTCTCGACCCGCTGGCCCTCGATGCGGATCTCGCCGGCATTGAGCTGGTTCAAGCCGCCGACGCAGCGCAGCAAAGTGGTCTTGCCGCAGCCGGACGGCCCAACGATGCTGACGATCTCGGTTCCGCCGACACTCAGGCTCAGGCCGGAGAGCACGTCGAGCTCGCCGTAGCGCAGGCAGGCGTTCTCGACCACCAGCGGTGCGTCTTGCTGGGCCGTCATCGCCGGCGCGCCCGCGCTGCGCGGCCGGGCGGCCGCCGGTGTGGCAACCTCGCTGCGGCTCACTTAATTCCTCCCAAAGCCTAAGACGCGCCCCGCGGGCTTTATGATTGTTTGTGCCCAAGCGTTATCAAGCTTCGCTGCTGAGCCTATCGGCTGGCCCTGCGCTGGGCAATCGGCAGATGCGACGTATGCGTGCAGACAAATTGCACGTCATGACCGGTATTTCACATTGTGGAAGGGGCCGCCGCCCAAACCGGGCGCGGCGGTCAAGGCGGTCAACCGCGTGACTTGCTTGCGCCGGTGACGCTCCTTGCGGTGGCGAACGATGCGCAGCGCCGCGCGTTCAGTCGCGCTTTTGAGCGAGGACACCAAGGCGAAAACGGTAATCAGCGCGCCGACGATCCACCATGCCAGATCGAAGGCGCCGAGCGACAGCATGATGGCGCCGCGGCCGGCCACCTTGAGAATGGCACGCGTCTTGCCGCCTTCCTTCTCGGCAATCTTGGCGATTCGCGACATTTCGCGCGGGTTTTCAGCGACTTTCAAGCCATCAAGCGCGGCGCGCGTGCCCGCCTTGGCCTCAATGCGGCCGACGTCGCGCGCGAGATGCAGCAAACCGCCGGCGCGTTCGACTTTTATCGTTTCGCGCGCGGCATGGATCGCCAGCGCCGGTTCCGCAATCGACGCGCCCTTAACCGCCGTCTTCAGCCGGCCCCAGTCGACGACGCCGCGCATCATGTGCCCGACCGAGCTCGCAAGCTTGGCCGAGAGCCGCCCGGTCTTACGCGCGGCCTTCGCAAGCGACAGCCCGATGCGCACCGGCGCTTCAGCACCGAGCGTGGCATAGGTGCCAGCGGTGATCGCGAGGCCGACGCAGGCGAGACCGAGGATCATGGTGTCGGCCTTCTCGCCCAGCGCCAGCCGGGTGCCCTCGTGCGCCGCGTCGCGCAGATCGCCGAACACGAACAGGTCGCCGAGCGTGGTGCCAACAAGGCTCGCCATGTCGTCGGGCTCGCCGGTGATGAACCCTTGCGCGACGCGGGTCGCGGTGTAGGTCACCGAATTGTCTTCGGCGACGGCGGTCTTCACCTTGGCAACCAATGCAATGGGAAGCGCGACGTGGCGTGCGGCGGCAAGTTCGACAAAGCTCTGGGCGAGATCGGCGTCCCCGGTGGCGAGCGCGGCATCGATCTCGCGCTCCGCCAAGCCAGCATTGAATTTTTCATCGAGCGCTCGCTCGGCAATGCGCGCCGGATCGTCCGCAATGGCGAGCTGCGCGCGCGCATCGAGCCCGCGCGGCACGATGTAGGCGGCAAGCACCGCCAGCACGGCGGCCGTCAGCAAGGCAAGTCCGAGGCTCGGGCGACGCATGAATTTTTCCCGCAGTTCCGGTGGTGCGAATTCGCACGCATCGCGCATGGCATACGCCTGCATTGGAAAGGCGGCGGAACGACGGCCTTGGGGATAACTTTGCCGCGCCTCGTCCTTGCCGTTTGACACCCGGCGTTGCCGCAGCGGTCCTGTGCCGCGGTCGCAGGGTTTACGGTGACAGATTGCGGCCGCCCCGCTATGGTGGCCTCGAAAATCGCCGCCGCGCGCGGCAAGCCTTGAGGGGTCCCATGGCGGAGCACGTTATCCCCCACTTCCACAACGATCCGGGCGTGCCGGTGATCGAGATCGGCTCGAAGAAATTCATGTGCGTCGGTGCGACGCCGCCATACGATCACCCGCACGTGTTCCTCGATATGGGCGACGAAAACGAGATCGTCTGCCCCTATTGTTCGACGCTATACCGCTTCGATCCGGGGCTCGATCCGCACGCGGCCCGGCCGGAAGAATGCGCGCTGCCGCTTTCCGCCATCGCCTGATCAACGCCGGAATCCGATAGTGGCGGCCGCGCGTCACCTCATCGTCGCCGGCGCCGGCATTGCGGGGTTGACCGCCGCACTCGCCCTGACGCGCGCCGGCATGCGCGTCACCGTGCTCGAGCAATCTGCCCGGCTTGCCGAAACCGGCGCCGGCATCCAGCTTTCGCCCAACGCCGCCCGCGTGCTGATCGCGCTCGGCTTGCGCGAGCAGCTTAGCCCCTTGGTGATGACGCCGCAGGCGATCCGCGTCATGTCCGGCAGCTCAGGCCGCGAGATCGTGCGCATTCCGCTCGGCGACGAGGCTGAGCGAACTTATGGCGCGCCCTATTGGATGATCCATCGCGGCGACCTGCAATCGGTGCTTGCCGCCGCCGCAACAGCCGCCCACGACGTCACGCTCAAGCTCGGCTCGAGAGTCGTGGATTTCACCGGCCACGCCAACGGCATCACCGTGCTCGCCCGCGGCGCCAGCGAGATCAGTGACGAGCGCGGCTTCGCGCTGATCGGCGCCGACGGGCTGTGGTCGGCGGTCGCTTCGCGGCTGCGCGGGCAGCAACGCCCGCGCTTTGCGCACCGCACGGCCTGGCGCGCGCTGGTGCCGGCCGACGGCGCACCGGCGGAATTTCGCGCCCCCCTGGTGCACCTGTGGCTCGGCCTCGACGCCCATCTGGTGCACTACCCGGTCAAAGGCGGCCGCCTCATCAACATCGTCGGCATCGTGTACGACGAATGGAACAAACAAGGCTGGTCGGCGGCCGGCGACCGCGACGAAATCCTGCGCCATTTCGCGCGCTGGTCTTGGGCGGATAAGGCGCGCGCCCTGATCGCGCTGCCCGAGCAGTGGCTGAAATGGGCGCTGTTTGACCGCAAGACGCCGTTCCGCGGCGGGGTGGGTGCGGTCACACTGATTGGGGACGCCGCCCACCCGATGCTGCCGTTCCTTGCGCAAGGCGCCGCCATGGCAATCGAAGATGCCGCGGTGCTCGCCGCCATGCTGGGACGCTATCGGGATGACTCGGCCGACGCGCTGCGCGGTTATGAAGGCGCACGCAGGCATCGCACCGCGCACGTGCAGCAGGTCGCGCGCAAGCAGGGCCGCATCTATGGGCTGAGCGGGCCGGAAGCCGTCATCCGCAATTTCGGCATGCGCCTGATGGGCGGAGAAAAGCTGCGCGAACGCTACGATTGGCTCTATAATTGGCGGCCGCCCGAATTCACCTGAGCCGCGAGCGCCCGCGCATGATATTTCCCGCAACCGTCGCCGGCAGCTTGCCGAAACCGTCGTGGCTCGCCGAACCCAACAAGCTGTGGCCGCAATGGCGGCTGGCAGGCGATGATCTCGCGCAAGGCAAACTCGACGCCACACTGCTCGCCATCAAGCTGCAGGAAGACGCCGGCATCGACATCGTCTGCGACGGCGAGATGTCGCGCCAGCATTTCGTGCACGGCTTTCTGGAATTCGTCGACGGCATCGACTTCGCCAACAAGGTCGAGATGGGCATCCGTGCCGACCGCTACAAAGCCATGGTGCCGCAGGTGCGCGGCGAATTGAAACTGAAGGGCCGCTTGCATGAGAAAGAGACCCGCCACGCCCGCGCCCATACCAAAAACCAATTGAAGATCACTTTGCCCGGCCCGATGACCATTTCCGACACCATCGCCGACCGCCACTACGGCGACAAAGTGAAGATGGCGATGGCCTTCGCCGGACTGCTCAATGAGGAAGCGCGCGCGCTCGAAAAAGATGGCGTCGACATCATCCAGTTCGATGAGCCGGCCTTCAACGTGTTCATGGACGAAGTGACCGACTGGGGCATCGCGGCGCTGGAGCGCGCCATCGACGGGCTCAAATGCACCACCGCCGTGCACATCTGCTACGGCTACGGCATCAAGGCCAATATCGACTGGAAGAATTCGCTCGGCGGCGAGTGGCGGCAATACGAGCGGATTTTTCCCGCGCTGGCCAAGAGCAAGATCGGCCAGGTCTCGCTCGAATGCATCAATTCGCGCGTGCCGATGCAGCTGATGGCGCTGCTTGATGGCAAGGACGTGCTGGTCGGCGTCATCGACGTGGCCACCGATGAGATCGAGACCCCGGAGCAGGTGGCCGATGTCATTGGCGCGGTGTGCAAGGTGGTTCCGAAGGAGCGCATCGTCGCCTGCACCAATTGCGGCATGGCGCCGATGCGGCGCGACATCGCCGCCGCCAAACTGATGGCGCTGGGCGCAGGCGCCGCATTGGCGCGCAAAAAGTTTGGCTGAATTCCCCTGCCCGGCTTTCGCTGGCACAAGCGGCTTTGGCATGCCTTGATATTGATCAAAGCTGCGGTTGCACACGCGGCTAACGTGTTTTTCGACCAAGGGTGTCGAAGGAGCACGTCATGTCCCTCAATGTCGGAACTTTCGACCGCATCGCGCGCATCGTCGTCGGCCTGGCGCTGATCGTCTTTGCGCTCGGTTACCTCGCCCCCGGCACTGGCTGGAACTGGGTCGGCTGGATCGGCGTGGTACCGATCCTCACCGCGATTTTCGGCGTCTGCCCGGCCTACAGCCTGTTTGGCTTGTCGTCGCGCTAGCGCCCCGCCCGCCCCATCACGTCCATCAATTCGGCAACCTTGCGGCGCTGATCGGCCTTGTCGCCGCTGGAAATCGCGTGGGCAACGCAGTGCGCCACATGCTCGCGCAGAATTTCCTCCTCGGCCCGGCGCAGCGCCGCCCGCACCGCCGCGATTTGCGTGACAATGTCGATGCAGTAGCGGTCGTCCTCGACCATGCGGGCGAGCCCGCGCACCTGGCCCTCGATCCGGTTGAGCCGCTTGAGCGTTGATGCCTTGCTGTTTCGCTTCATGACCGCTATATACCCCCCAGGGGTATAAAGGGCAAGACGCCATGAGCGCGACCGCCGACCATCACCACCATCATCACGAGGCCCCCGCCGCTGGCGGCGCCACCGATCCGGTCTGCGGCATGAGCGTCGATCCGGCCACGGCCAAGCACAAGGCCGAGCATGCGGGCGAGAGCTACTACTTCTGCTCCGCCGGCTGCCGCAGCAAATTTGTCGCCGACCCCGAAAAATATCTGCACCACCATGACGCGCCGGCCGCGGCCGCCACCACGGATCCGGTTTGTGGCATGTCGGTCGATCTGGCCACCGCCAAGCACAGCGCCGAACATCAGGGGCAGACCTATTATTTCTGTTGCAACGGCTGCAAAACCAAGTTCGCCGCCGATCCTGACAAATACCTGAAGCCGCGCGAACCCGAGCCGGTGATCGAAGGCGCGATCTACACCTGCCCGATGCATCCCGAGATCCGCCAGGTCGGTCCCGGCAGCTGCCCGATCTGCGGCATGGCGCTCGAGCCTGAAATCGCCACCGCCGACACCGGCCCGAACCCCGAGCTGGTCGACATGACGCGGCGGTTCTGGATCGGCCTCATGCTCGCGCTTCCCGTCATGGCGGTGGAATGGGGCGGACACTTTGTCAGCGCGGCGCATTGGCTCACGCCGACTATATCGAACTACATCCAATTTGCTTTCGCCACGCCGGTGGTGCTGTGGGCGGGCTGGCCGTTCTTCGTGCGCGGCTGGCAGTCGCTGCTCACGCGCAACCTCAACATGTTCACGCTGATCGCCATGGGCGTCGGCGTGGCTTACGTCTACAGCCTGGTCGCCACCTTCGCGCCCGGAATTTTTCCGCCCGCCTTCCGTGGGCAAGGCGCGCCGGCGGTCTATTTCGAGGCGGCCGGCATGATCACCGTGCTGGTGCTGATCGGCCAGGTGCTCGAATTGCGCGCACGCGAGGCCACCTCGGGCGCCATCAAGGCGCTGCTCGATCTCGCGCCCAAGACTGCGCGTCGCGTCAAGGCCGTCGGCAGCGACGAAGAAATTTCACTCGATGCCGTACAGACCGGTGATCAATTGCGCGTGCGCCCCGGCGACAAGGTGCCGGTCGACGGCGTGGTGCTGGACGGCCGCTCCGCCCTCGATGAATCGATGGTCACCGGTGAATCCATGCCGGTCACAAAGGAAAAGGATTCGCGCGTCATCGGCGGCACTCTCAACCGCAGCGGCAGTTTCGTGATGCGCGCCGAAAAGGTCGGCCACGACACACTTCTGTCCCAGATCGTGCAGATGGTGGCGCAGGCGCAACGGAGCCGCGCGCCGATCCAGCGCCTGGCCGACCAGGTCGCCGGCTGGTTCGTGCCGACGGTGATCACGGTCGCGTTTGTTGCCTTCGCCGCCTGGGCCACGTTCGGCCCGGAGCCGCGCTTCGCCTACGGGCTGGTGGCGGCGGTCAGCGTGCTGATCATCGCCTGCCCCTGCGCGCTGGGGCTGGCGACGCCGATGTCGATCATGGTCGGCGTCGGCCGCGGGGCCCATGCCGGCGTGCTGATCAAGAATGCGGAAGCGCTGGAACGCATGGAAAAGATCGATACCCTCGTGGTCGACAAGACCGGCACCCTCACCGAAGGCAAGCCGAAGGTGGTCGCGATCGTGGCCCTGCCCGGCTTCGACGAGGCGCAAGTGCTAAAGCTCGCGGCCAGCGTCGAGCGCGGCAGCGAGCATCCGCTCGCCGCCGCAATCGTCGCCGCCGCGCAGGAGCGCAAGATCGAGCTTGCGCCGGTGCGCGGCTTCGATGCCCCCGCCGGCAAGGGCGTCATCGGCATGGTGGACAAGCAACGGCTGGCACTCGGCACCGCGTCGTTTCTCAATGAACTCAATATCGAAACCGCAGCCCTCGCCGCCGACGCCGAGCGGCTGCGCGGCGACGGCGCCACCGCCGTGTTCCTCGCCATCAACGGCAAGCCGGCCGGCTGCATCGCCATCGCCGATCCGGTCAAGGAAACCACCGCCGACGCACTGAAGACGCTCGCCGCCGACGGCATCCGCGTGGTCATGCTCACCGGCGATAACAAAACCACCGCGCAAGCCGTCGCCAAGCGACTCGGCATCACGCAAGTCGAAGCGGAAGTGCTGCCCGACCAGAAAAGTAAAGTGATCGAGAAACTGCGCGGCGAAGGCCGCGTCGTCGCCATGGCTGGCGATGGCGTCAACGACGCGCCCGCGCTCGCCGCCGCCGAGGTCGGCATTGCCATGGGCACCGGCACCGACGTGGCAATAGAAAGCGCCGGCGTCACCTTGCTGCATGGCGACCTCACCGGCATCGTCAAGGCGCGCGCGTTGTCGAGGGCGGTCATGCACAATATCCGGCAGAACCTGTTCTTCGCCTTCATCTATAATTCGTTCGGCGTGCCGATCGCAGCCGGCGTGCTCTATCCGGCCTTCGGGTTGCTGCTGTCGCCGGTCATCGCCGCGGCGGCCATGGCCATGTCCTCGGTCAGCGTCGTCGGCAACGCCTTGCGGTTGCGCCACGTAGCACTCAAGTGACCCTCACCAAGTAAACCGATAGAAAGCGCTCGCATGCGGTCTGCCCTGCTCGTCTGTCTCGCTGCAACGCTGGCAACCGCCACCGCCGCGCAAGCCGCCGAATGGCACGTGCGGCGCGTCGACGCGCCGGCGCGCGTCACCGCGATCGACACGGTCGGCGGTCAGGTGCGCGCCGCTGCCGGCGGGCTTTGGTACGCCGTCGTCCGCGCGAGCGGAAAAGTGTCGCTCAAGTTCATCGACTACCCGGCCGGGCCGAAGCCGCCCGAAGGCGCGCTGCCCGACGGCCGCGTTGCCACCGGCGCCCACGACATCGCCCGCGCCTGGCTAGCCGAGCCGACCGATCGCTACGACCACGGCGTTCTCGGGGACAAGATCGAGGCCGGCAGCGTGGTGATCGAAACGCGCGACGGCAAGCAACACAGCGTCCGGCTCAAAAACGACGCCGTGTTCGAGGACCTCGAGCCCCGCATCGCCGATCTTGACGGCGACGGGCATGACGACATCATCGTGGTGAAGTCTTATCTCAAGCGCGGCTCGGCGCTGGCCGTGATCGCCGAGCATCGCGGCAAATACCAGATCGTGGCCGAGACGCCGCCGCTCGGCGGCCCGCACCGCTGGCTCGATCCCGTCGGCGTCGCCGACTTCACCGGCGACGGCAAGGCCGACATCGCGTTGGTGCGCCAGCCGCACGTGATCGGTGCGCTCGAAGTGTGGAGCTGGCGCGACGGACGTCTGCGCAAGGCGGCCGAGTTGCCCGGCGCCGCCAATCACATTGCCGGCACACGCGCCATCGCCATGCACGCGGTGGCCGATTTCGACGGCGACGGCGTCGCCGACATCGCCGTGCCATCGCTCGACCGCGGCACTTTGCGCATCGTGTCGTTCGCGCCCAAGGCGCGCGAGATCGCAGCCGTCAAACTGCCGGCCAAGGCGGTCACCAACCTCGGGCTGCTCAAGGGCGGCGCGACGCCGGCGCTCGCGCTCGGCCTCGCGGACGGTTCGCTGGTGCTGATCGAGCGCGGGCCTTAAGAGCGCGCCGTCAACGGATCACGCCGCTGCTCGCGGCGGTGGCGCCGGAGTCCTCGCCCGGCACGAATTTGCATTTCTTGTCAGCGGCGGTCTGGCGCATATCCTCCAGCTCACCGCGCAAGGTGAGGTATTCCGGCCGGTAAGTCACGGCGCTGACCAACTGCGCGGCGGAACCCGTGCCGGCCTGCGCCATCAGGCCTTCCAACTCATGCTGACGCGTCACCTTCACCGCCGCTTCCTGCGCCAACTGCTTGCAGTTGAACAGCGCGTAGCGGCCGGGCGCCACCAGAAAACGCGCGGCCTGATCGTCGTTGCCGGCGCAGGCGGCGAGCGTCAGCGCAGCTAGCGCTGCGGCAAGCGTGTGCCTATAGGACCGATGTCGCGCCGTCATCGTTGCGGAATGTCTCGACCATTGATGCGCGTCGACCAAGCCTCGACATTGTGACGGCATTGCGCCGGCTGCAAGGCCAAGTCAATGCGCCAAAATTGTTAATGGGTTGCCAATGCCGCGGTGCGGACGCCGGGCCTCGAACCCGGACGGGATTACTCCCAAGGATTTTTAAGTCCCTTGCGCGCTGACTCACCGTCTTGCCATCAACCACGGTGTAAACTATCACCAACGTCAACCACGTCGCGTTCGCCAGGCATGAAGGAAATGCCAAGGAAGCCACTGCCGCTAGCTGCTTAAAGAAGCCGGTGCGTTGATCTGTCCCCTTTGAAGTGGTCCTCCCTGAAGTACTATTTTGACAGAGGAGGAAACGAGATGGGCAGGAAGAGGCATACGGCGGAAGAGATCGTTGCGAAGCTTCGGCAGGTCGATGTGATAATGGCGCAGGGTCGGCCGGTGGCGGACGCGGTCCGATCGATAGGCGTGACGGAAGTAACGTACTATCGATGGCGCAATGAGTACGGCGGCCTCAAGGGCGACCAAATTAAACGGCTCAAGGAGCTGGAGACCGAGAACGGTCGTCTCCGGCGAGCGGTCTCAGACCTGACGCTGGACAAGCTGATCCTGGCGGAGGCTGCAAAGGGAAACTTCTAAGCCCCTCGCGGCGCCGGGCGTGCGTTGATCACGTGATGACCGAGCTTGGCATCCCCGAGAGACGGGCATGCCGGGTTCTTGGCCAGCACCGATCGACGCAACGCAAGATCCCTACGACACCTGGTGATGAGGCGGCTTTGACGGCCGACATCATCGAACTTGCCCGCCAATACGGTCGCTACGGATATCGCCGGATCACGGCGTTGTTGCGTAGCGCCGGTTGGACGGTGAACAAGAAACGTGTTGAACGGATCTGGCGGTGTGAGGGGCTCAAAGTGCCCGCCAAACAGCCTAAACGCGGGCGCCTGTGGCTCAATGACGGCTCATGCATCCGTTTGCGGCCGGAGCGCCCCAATCACGTCTGGTCCTATGACTTCGTCGCTGACCGCACTCACGACGGTAAAGCGTTCCGGATGTTGTGCATCATCGACGAGTTCAGCCGCGAGAGCCTGGCCATCCGTGTGGCCCGTAAGCTCAAGGCAACCGACGTCATCGAGGCGCTCTGCGAACTGTTCGTCTCGCGGGGCATTCCTGGGCACATACGTTCAGACAACGGTCCGGAGTTCGTTGCCCTTGCTCTTCGGGAATGGATTGCCGCCGTCGGAGCCAAGACGGCCTACATCGAACCGGGCAGCCCTTGGGAGAACGGCTACTGCGAAAGCTTCAACGGCAAACTGCGCGATGAGCTGCTCAACGGCGAGATCTTCTACACATTGAAGGAGGCCAAGATCGTGATTGAAGCCTGGCGGCGTCACTACAACACCGTACGGCCTCACTCGTCGCTGGGATATCGACCGCCGGCACCTGAGGCCCTGGTCTGGCCAGCAACAACAATGGTGGTGGAAATGCCGGCTCTAAACTAACATTCCA
>Ga0315540_10001756_pt1 | contig 12344 bp, 13 predicted proteins | sample SalMarSW160110MG_FD_203677 | JGI IMG/M metagenome (GOLD analysis project Ga0315540, IMG submission 203677) | Salt marsh sediment microbial communities from the Plum Island Ecosystem LTER, Massachusetts, United States - Salt Marsh Sediment SW1601-10 ... | reverse complement strand
CAGCAGCTCGGGCCGGTGGGCCATTGCGCAAAGGAGCGCCACGCGACGAGCCTGGCCCTTGCTGAGCGTCCGCAGCCGGTCCCCGGGCGAGAGCTCGAAGCGCTTCGACAGCTCCGCGGCCAGCGACTCGTCCCAGGTCGGGAAGAGCCCGCGGTGGAGATCCAGGATCTCCCCCACCCGGAGGTAGGGCGGCAGGATCTGGTCCTCGGCCACGTAGCCCACGCGGCGCTTCACCTCGACCGGCTGGACGCGCGGGTCCAGTCCCAGCACGCGCACGCGCCCCTGCTGCGCCTCGATCATGCCCATCGCGATCCGGATCAGGGTGGTCTTGCCGGCCCCGTTGCGGCCGAGCAACCCGACCACCTGGCCCGGGCCAACCGAGAAGCTGACGCCTCCCAGGACGTCCACGTCCTTCTGGTAGGCGCGCCGGATGCCTTCGAACTCGAGGACGTTCATGGCTTCATTCCTTTCTGGACCTCGTCCAGCAGATCGAGCACGTCACGGTACGGAACTCGGCTCAAGGCGGCCTGCGACAACAGGCGCTGGGCGGCCTCGCGGAGGCGTTCGCGCCGCTCGCCGGGGTCCATCGACGGCGGCTCGTCGCTCACGAACGTGCCGCGTCCGCGCTGGGTGTCGATGAGCCCCTCGTGCTCCAGCTCGTCGTAGGCCTTCTTCACGGTGAGCGGCGCGATGACGAGCTGGGCGGCCAGCTCGCGATGCGAGGGCAATCGCTCCCCCGCCCTGAGCCTGCCGCCGGCGATGGCGTCGGTGACCTGCCGGACGATCTGCCGATAGATGGGCAGGTCGTCACCGGGATGGACGTGGATCTGCATCGCACCCTCCCGGTCGGCCCGGCGTGGATCCATTGCCCGTCGCGAGGACCCGGCGCTCCGCGGGCGCGGGGATCCTGGCGCGTCCCACGACCATCGTGAGGTCGTCCGCGAGCGGACCGCCGCCGAAGGCCCGCAGCTCGCCGGTCAGGCGCCGGAGGATCTCGGGCAGCGCCAGTCCTCGCGCATTCCCGAGGGCCATTGCGAGCCGCGCCTCGCCGTACTGTTCGCCCGCGACGTTCATCGCCTCCGTGGCGCCGTCGCTGTAGACCAGCAGCAGGTCCCCTGCGCGGAGCCGCGTGGCGCCGAGGTCGCACGTCCACGTGTCGAGTACGCCCAGAAGCGGCGCCGTGGCGGCCAGCCACTCCACCGACCCGTCGGCGCGCAGCAGCACCGGCGACGGGTGACCGCAGTTGGCATAACGCAGCGCGCCCGTGCGGTCGTCGTACTCGCCCAGGAAGAGGCTGGCGAAGTTGCCGACCCCCGTGCACTCGTGAAAGAGGCGGTGCACGGACTCGAGCCGCGTCCGGAGGTCGCCCGCGCCGAGGGCATAGTGCGACCGCAGGCTCGCCTGAAGGCTCGCCGACATGAGTGCCGCGGGCACGCCCTTGCCCGAGACGTCGGACAGGCAGAGGGCCACGCGGCGGGGCGAGGGCCGGATGAAGTCGAAGCAGTCGCCCCCCACACCATCGGCCGGAATCGTGACGCCCGCGTATTCGAGCGTGGCGAGCGCGTGGGGACGCCGGGGCAGCAACTCCGCCTGGACTTCTCGGGCGAGCTGGATCTGGCGCTCGAGTCGGGTGGCCGGGACCCGGGGTCTGCCGCGGAGCGGGTCCATCTCCTGAAGGTGGTGCATGGCTGCCTCCGTTGACCTACTGATATAGCGCAGTATATCGGTAGGTCACTGGCTGTCAAGCACCATTAATTGGGGGCGCACAGGACGCGGCAGTCGGCCGCTGTTTCAACGCTAACTTCTGTGTGCGTTGTGGATTGGACCGCTGGTCCAATCCTCTGCATTCGCGTGACCGGGCCGTGTCCGCCGGGCGGCGGCGGTCCCGGAACCCAGGCGACCCGCGCCACCGAGGGACTCGGGTCCACTCGGCGCGCGGGTCGGTGCGGAGGGTCGGCTAGGCGTAACTCTCCATGATCTTGGGCATCTCCGCCGCGAGACCCTTGCCGAGATCCTCGAAGTTCATCACCGGGGTCACCCGGATGTGCGCCTGCAAGCCGAACCACATGCGCTCACCGATGGCGGCGCAGATCGACGGGTTGTCGCTCTGGATGAACAGGCATCCGGCGCGCAGGCCTTCGGCCGGATAGAAGTACATCCCGTCGGGCTTGAACTCCTCCAGCAGCTTCTTGACGACCTTTTCGATCCTGCCCGAGCGGACGATCTCGTTCCCGTACTGCGTCGGAATCTTGAACTCCACCATGAAGCGCATCGCGACGTGTCCTTTCCTGGAGAGGGATGGATCTCTCGCGGCGCAGCATCAGGCCCCGCTTGCGCCCCGCGCACCGCAACGACGCGGAAGACTACCCTGCGTGCCGTCCCGCACCCGTCGCGAAACCGCAAATCCGCCATCGAGAACCCGTGCGGAGGCACCGTTCGTTCGGTTCCCGTTGGGAGGCTCGCGCGTGCGTCCGCCGGGGACGGCCGGTCCGCTTCAATGTCCAGCGCTCAGGACGAGGCAGGTTTCGTCGTCCGCGCGCGGCGCGTCGCCGGTGTGCACCTCGACCGCCCCCATCACGCGCCCGAGCATCTCGGCCGCGCCCTTCGGCGCCGGTTCGCGCAGAAGCTCGCGCAGGCGCTTCTCGCCGTACTCCTCGCCGGCGGGACTGCGCGCCTCGACGACACCGTCGCTGTAGCAGACGAGCACGTCACCGGGCGCGAGCCGCACGCGATCGGCCCGGTAGGCCCCGTCCGCCTGGATGCCCAGTGGCAGGCCCCCGGCGTCGAGTGCCTCGAGGCGACCGTCCACCCGGCGCAGCAGCGGCGGGTTGTGGCCTGCATTCACGTACTCGATCTCACCGGTCGCCGGGTCGAGCTGCGCCAGGACCGCAGTCGTGAAGCGGCTTCCCTGGAGGCTGTGCGCGCAGGCGTGCGCGTTGAGGCGACGCACCAGGTCCGGGAGCGGCAGCGGTTCCTGTACGAGCGTGTGCAGGCTCGACTGGAGCGAGGCCATGAGGAGCGCCGCCGGCATGCCCTTCCCCGCCACGTCGGCGACCACCAGCATCCACGCGCCGTCACCCGGAACGGGCGACGGGAGCCGGAACGCGTCGTAGTAGTCGCCCGCCACCGTGTTCGCCGGCCGGGTCGTGAACGCCACCGAATGGCCGGGAATCTCCGGGGGCGTCCGCGGCACCAGCCAGCCCTGGATCTCGCGGGCGATCTGCAGGTCGCGCTTCATCGCGACGCGGTCCGCCAGCTCGAAGGCGAGCAGCGCGACGAGCAGGAAGATACCGATCGCGGTGTAGAGACCCGCGTCCCTCGACCAGCCCAGGGCCAGCGCGAGGAACGCCAGGAGGAGTACCAGCCGGCGCGCGGGCGAGAGCTTGAGCACCATCGCCCGGAGGAGCGCGCGCGCGTAGCCGAGGCGGCGGCGGCGCCCCGGCTCGTCCTCCATGCGGCGCTCCACCTCGCGCGAGTAGAGCTGGAAGCTGTAGCCGGTCTCGCGCCGGAACTGCGTCCACAGCTCCTGCATCGTCAGGCCGTCGGTGAGCCCACGCCAGAACGCGTTGAGTCGGGTCTGCACCCGCCTGTGCCACGGCTCCTTCGACATGCGACGCGCCTCCCGGGTGCGATGTGGATGGACGGAGGCAGCCTACACCGAGGCGCGCGGCCTCCGCAGCGGCCGAAGCGCTTCCGGCCGGGAGGTCGCGCCCCTTCGCTCGCACAGGCCCGGCGCATGCGCGCCGCCGGGCCTCGAGTTCTGTCGTTGGTCAGGCGTGAACCGGGGCCGCGAAGACCTCCCGGTGATCCGCGATGAACTGCCGATAGTCGCGTGCCGGCCGCCCGAGGATCGTCTGGATGTCGTTCGAGGTCCTGTTGCCCCAGTTGTCGGCGAAGCCCTCGAACAGCTCCATGTACCCGTCGACGGTCCAGGGAAGCATCCCCATTGCGACCATGGATTCCCGCGCGGCGGCGGTCGGGACGTCCACGTACTCGACCTTCCGGCCCAGCACGCGCCCGAGCTCGGCGGCGACATCGGCGATGCCGAACGCCTCCGGAGTGGTCAGGGAGAAGGTCTTCCCTTCGTGCCCGCCCTCGAGCAGCAGCCGGGCACCCACGTCCACGATGTCGCGGACGTCGGTCATCGCCATCCGCCCGTTCTTCATGGGCAGGTAGATCGCGCCGGCGGACGCGACGGTCGGAGCCGCCATCAGCAGGTTCTGCAGGTAGAACGTCGGCCGGATGATGGTCCAGGCCAGGCCGGAGTTCCGTAGCTCCGCCTCGACCTCCCCGGCGTCACGGATGATTCGGCTGCGGCCCGATCCGGCGGCCGAGTGATGGACGACGTACGGCCGTCCCGCCTTGCGGGCGGCGCCGATGAGATTCCTCCCGTGGCGGGCCTGGTCCGGCCCGTTCAACAGGCACAGGTAGATGCGGTCCACGCCGGCCACGGCGGGGCCCAGCGTTTCGGGCTTGCCGAGGTCGGCGATCACGACCTCGGCGCCCTGCGCGCGCAGGGCGTCCGCCTTGTCCGGGTTCCGGACGAGCGCGCGAACACGCGCGCCCGCCGCCAGCAGCGTGGGAACCAGGCCCGATCCGGTGTTGCCGGTCGCGCCCACGACCAGGATGAGGGGCTGGGTGGTCATGGCTTGTTACCTCCTCGAAGGAGAGGCCTGGGCGTAAGCGGCCCAGTCGAGGCCCTGAACGAAGGTGATCCGCGGCGCGCCGACCACGCCGGCGCGCTCCATGGTCGCCTTGAGGTCGTCCGACGCGGCGAACGCCTTGATCTGGTCGAGCGTTCCCGCCTGGAGGTAGGCGACGACGGTGTTGGGGTTCTCGACGCTGCGGTTGACGGCGTAGCCGACCAGGCCCGCCTTCCTCCGCGTCGCGTCGTGCTCGTCGAAGATCCGCTTCCAGGCCGCGTAGTCCTTCACCTCGTGAACGACGATGGCGCCGGGCCTGGGCTCGTGGACGGTGCGGTCCTCCTGCGGCGCCATCATGAGGATCGTGGGCTCGCCCACGACCCCGCCGCGCTTCATCACGTCCTTTACCGAATCCGACGCGCCGAAGGCGCGGAGCTGGTCCGCGTTCGCCGCGGTGAGGTAGACGGCGACGGTGTTCGGGTCGTCGGCGCGGCGGTTGACGTGGTGGCCGAGCAACCCCGCTTCCCGGCGCGCCGCCTCGTGGCCGTCGAAGACCGGTCTCCAGGCGTCGTAGTTCGCCACCTTGTGCGTGATGATGGCCGCCGCGGCCGGCGCGGTCGTCGTCTTCGTGGTGCTCATGGCTCTCCTCCTCGCGTGAGGGGTGGATGGATTACGGCCATTCGGCACTGCGGACGATCGGGACGGTTCAGGAACGGGTTCGGGACCTCCCGCCCCCCGATGCGGACGTGGCCGGCCGGGATCGGCGCGCGGGTCGGCCGCGTGGAACGGATTCGGAGGCGGTCCGTCGCGGGCGGCTCGCGGCGGGTGGCACGGTCCGCGACGGCGCCCGGCCCGCGGCCATGCCGGTGTCCTCCGCAGCGACGCTCGCGCGCGCGAGTTCGAGCAGATCGGCCAGGCTCTCGAGCTTCTTCGCGCTCATGTGCCCGAGGGTCACGACCAGCGCGGCGCGCAGCTCTTTCGAGGCCTCCTCGACGAGTCGCAGGCCCTCGTCCGTGATTCGGGAGTTCACGACCCGCCGGTCGCGGGTGTCCCGGCTCTTCTCGACCAGGCCCCGCTTCTCCAGCTGGTCCACGAGCCGCGTGAGATCGGGGTCGTCGCGCACCATGCGCTCGCCGATGCGGGTGCTCGGCAGTCCATCGGGCGCGCAGCCGCGGAGGATCCTCAGCACGTTGAACTGCGACTCCGAGATTCCCCAGGGTTTCAGCGCCAGGGCGATCCGGCGGGCCGCCAGCTGGGCCGTCCGCTGGAGCTCGACGACCACTTCCTCTTCCAGCGTCGGGAAGGGCCGGGACTGCCGGAGTTCTTCCTGGAGGCGTCGCTTCATGGCTCGAATATAGTCGTTGCGAGGATGATCGTCCAGAGGATAATCCTCACACCCTATAACTGGTGCGACGACGCCGGTTTGCTCCCCTCGCCCCCAAGAGTCCGGGTGCTCGACGATTCGAACGCCGACCGTTGACAGGCCCCGGGGCACGGCCTAGCTTGCACGGGGCGCTTCCACCACCGGCGATGAAGCTCGCCGAAACCGCCCCGCGGTCCGGGGCTGATGGCTTCTACCTCTTCGAGGAGGTGGAAGCCGTTCGTGCTTAGGGGCCACCCGTCACCATGACACGAGAGACCCTGCGGGCGGTACACGAGGAGCTCCTGGGCCTCGCCGGGCGCCAGGACGACGGCCGGGCCCTGGAGGCGCTGGCGGCCGCACGTTCGCGGCTCGCAGCCGTGACCTTCCGGCTGGTGGTCCTCGGCGAGTACAAGCGCGGCAAGAGCACGCTCGCCAACGCCCTGCTGGGTTCGCCGGTGCTTCCGGTGGACGTTCTGCCCCTCACCTCGGTGATCACCGAGGTGGTTCACGGCCCGGCGAAGACCGCTCGCGTCGAGCTCGTGGACGGGCGCAGCGAGCCGATTTCCCTCGACGAGCTGCCGGGGTGGGTGACGGAAGCCGGCAACCCGCGCAACCGGAAGGGCGTCCGGCGGGCGTGGGTCGAGCTTCCGTCGCCGCTGCTGAGGCAGGGCGTGACGATCGTGGATACTCCCGGCGTCGGGTCGGTCTTCGAGCACAACACCGAAGTGACCCTCGACTTCCTGGCGGAGTCCGACGCCGTCGTGATCGTGCTGGCGGCGGACCAGCCGCTGAGCGCTGAGGAACGGCGGCTCCTGGCGGCGCTGTCGGACATCACGGACCACGTGCTTTTCGCGGTCAATCGCATCGACCTCTTGTCCGGACCAGACGCTGCGAAGTCGCTGGACTTCATCCGGCGGACACTCGCCGATCTGGACGGAGCACCTCCGGATCACGTCTTTCCGATCTCGGCGCGCGAAGCGCTCGATGCGGAGACGGCCGGCGAATCGACTCCCGCGCCTTTCGCCGCCTTCGCGCGGGCGCTCGAGCGCGTCCTGGTCGGACGCAAGGCGGACATCCTCGAGGCCCGCGCCAGGGCGCTGCTCCTGCTGGCCGCGGACTTCCTCGCGCTCGGTCTCGACGCCGAGCGCCGGGGGCTCGAGCAGGAACGGCAGGTCCTGGGCGAGGTCCGGACCCGGCTCGAGGACACGGCCGCGAAGGCGGCCGGCGAACTGGATCGCTCCGTCGTGCTCCTTCAGCACGACCTCCGGCGCCTCCACGAGATGGCGCTGCGCCGGGAGCTGGACGCGACGCAGCGACGCCTCGCGGACAACCTCTGGCCGAGGGTCCTGGCGGCCCTCGACGGCGACGGGACGCGGCCGCTTCACGCGACGGTCGACGAGCTCTCGAGATCCATCGGCGAATGGGTGGTCGAGGACCTGCGGCGATGGCATCCGACGACGCGGACGCTCGTCGAGGGTGGACTCGGGCGCGCCCTCGAGGAGCACATGGCCCGGGTGGACGACGCGGTGGGTGGCGTGATCGCGGACGCGAACGAACGTCTCGGGACGAGTGCGCGCGTGCCCCGCGCCGTCGCTCCCCTGGACGAGCACGCCCGCTTCTACTTCAAGGACTGGGACTACGCCGGCGGATCCCTGCGCATGTCGTCGCTCTGGTTCCGGCTGCCCCGCCGGTGGGCCGAGCCGCGTGCCCGCAGGGCGTTGAGGGAGCTCCTGGACCGCCGCATCCGCCAGAACCTCGAAGGGATCCGTTACGACTGGGTCTCGCGCCTCGAGGACGCCGGCCGCCGCTTTTCGAAATCGGCCGGCGAGCAGCTGGAGGGCGTCGTCCGCCTGCTGGTGGACGGCATCGGCAGGGCCGAGCGGCTGCTCGTGGACGGCGGCGCGGGGCCGAGGCGGGAGGATCTCGAAGCCGGGCTCGTCCGACTGACGGCCATCCGGGAACGGCTCGCCCCCACCGCCGACACGACCGGCGTGCCGGCTCCCAGGGAAGCCCCGTGATCGTCGCGGTCGTCTGGTTCGCCTTCTGCCCCATCGCCGGCGTGATGGCCTACCTCATCACGTACGAGGAGTACCGCCGGCACTTTCCGGACGCGGCCCGAGCGAGGCGGGAGGCTCTCCTCGCGGGCCTCATGGCGCTCGGGCTGTTCGCGGTGATCGGGGTGGCGGCCGCGCTCCTCCTGCCTCGACTGGCGCGTTGACGGGGCCGATGGCGAACGATGTGACGCCGCGTCCCCGCGCCTACTTGCCCGCGAGGATCCGCTCGAGCTGGATGCGATGGCGCATGGGATGGACGACGGCGTGCTCGAGGAGCATGTCGATGCTCATCAGGTCGCCCCAGCTCGTTCGATGGACCTGCGGGTCGACCTCCTCGGGGGTGACCGAGGCGAGGTGCCGGCGGTACTCGGCGAGCACTTCCTCGGCGAACTCGCCGGCCCGCGCCGCCAGTGCCAGCGGGTCCTCGGTGGCGTCGAGGTCGGTCACGGGTCGCCCCACCCACTCGCCGATCCGCGTCAGGTAGCCCCGCGCGGCCCGGAGCACGTGGCCCCCCAGGCTCTCGCGGCTCGCGTAGCTCCTGTCGCCGTGCGCTTCGGGCATCGCGGCGCCGGACTCGACGAACCGCTTCCAGACCTGGAGGAACGACCTCAACTCGATCTCGTGAAGCTCCACGAGGCTGCGCACTGCCCGGCTGCGGAATTCCATCGGCTCCTCCCTGCCTAACGAACGGGCACCGGGAATGCCGGCACCCCGCGGCGGCCCCGCGCGTCCACGGCACGGACGGCGAACAGCCAGTTGTCCTTTGAGTACGGCAGCGTCGCCTCCGTCACGTTGCCAACGTCGGTGACCTCCGTCCACACCGGGTCGGTCGTCTTCCGCCGCACGACCTCGTAGCGCACGGCGCCGGGAACGGCAGTCCAGGCCAATTGCGTGTCGTTGTCCAGCCTGCGGGTCAGGATCGAAGCGGAGTCCGGGCGTCCCGGTCCCATCGCCAGCGACGCGAGGACGGCGACGTTGTAGCGGGTGACACGGGCGAGGTAGTCGAAGTCCATGAACTTCTGCAGGTCCCCGTACTGGATCCCGTTCTCGACGCGCACGTCCTGGTGCTGGTGGGCGAAGGTCTCGACCGGCTCCGTGAAGCGGATCGCCGGATAGCCCTGGGCGTTGAAGGACTCGTGGTCGCCGCCGCGCAGGAAGCGGTCGGCGCGGAAGATCAGCTCGCCGTTGAAGCCGGGCACGTAGCGGTCTCCGGTCGCCTTCGCGAACCGGGCCAGCTCGCGCGACGGCGAATCGCTCTCGTCCCCGATCAGGTTCACCCGGCGCGGGTTCGCCCCGGCCGCGAGCGCTTCGGAGAAGATCCGCACGGTCCCGGGGTTCTTCTGCCCCTTGTCGCCGACGGACGCGCCGACGATATCGTTGTTGAGATCGCCCTGCACGTCCACGCCGGCGGCCTTCAGGGTCCCGGCGTGGTGCGCCGAGCCGAACAGGCCCTGTTCCTCGGAATCGTAGGTCGCGAAGATGACGGTGGCGTGCACCGGCAGGCCGGCCATCACGCGCGCCGCCTCGATCACCGCGGAGGTGCCCGAGCCGTTGTCGTCGGCGCCCGGGGCGTCCTTCGTCGCGTTGGCGTTGTCGGAGTTGCGCGAGTCGTAGTGGCTGGACATCACGTACGTCCGGCCGCCGGGCTCGTCGCCCTTGAGCGTCGCGATGACGCTCGAGATCTCGACGTCGCGCGGTACGCGCTTGCCGTCGGCCTTCTGGACATAGCTGTCGTAGGCCACGGTCATGCGGCCGTGGCTCGCCTTGGCGATCTCGCGGAACTGCTCGGCGATCCAGGCACGGGCGGCGAACACGCCGCGCTTCTCGCCCTCCTTCTCGGAGAAGGTGTTGCGCGTCCCGAACGCGACGAGACGCGCGTCGTCCGCCTTCAGCCGCTCGGCCGAGACCTTCGCCACGGCCGCGGCGATCGCGGGGTCGGTGGCCGGCGGAGAAGCGGCCGGTGCGGGCACGGCAAGGGCCAGGCCGACGAGAGAGAACAGGAATGCGCGCATCGCGTCTCCTCGCAGAGGTGGGCGCCAGGGGGATCGCGGCCGGAAGGATGGTGTGGGGACGGCGAGCATAGCCCTCCCGCCGCATTCGCGTCAGCCCACTCCGCCGCCGCTCGGCGTCCCGGGGAGCGGTGGACCGGCCACGAGCACCTCCGAGGTGATCCCCCAGCTCACCACGGCGGAATGGTGGAACGTCCGCCACCCGCCCGCGGCGCAGGCCGGGGCCAGCTCGATCGGCCGGCAGCCGCCGACCGCGGCCGGCCGCAGCCGGTACGCGAGCCTCCACGCACTGGAGACCAGCGAGGCGAGGAATCCCCTTCCGCGGCTCAGGCTCACGAGGCAGAGGCGTCCTTCGGGCGCGAGGACGCGCGCGGCCTCGGCCAGGAATGCGGCGATCCTCGCCTCGGGCAGGAGGTCCAGGACGTAGGTGCTCACCACCCGGTCCACGGATCGGGGAGCCAGGGGCAGCGTCACGACGCCGGGGGCCAGCTGCTCCGTTCGCGCCCGCGCCCCGAACGGGGCGAGTCGCCCGCGGGCGAGCTCGAGCATCGTCGTGCTGACGTCGAAGCCCGCGTAGCTCGCGGCCGGGGCGGCGGCCAGCAGCTGCGCCGCGTACCGGCCGGTCCCGCAGCCGAGCTCGGCCATCGCCGAGCTGCCGGAGAACGCCGAGTGATCGAACAGTCGGTCCAGCGCGGCGTCCTCGTAGAACGCCTGACCGTCCTGTCGGGCCCCGAAACGGTCGTAGAACTCCTTCACGGCGACGGGAGCGAGCACGTTGCCCATCCTGCGGCGAGGGGCCGGGCCCCGGCGGCGGTCCGGGCGCCGGAGTCGTCGCGCCGTCCTCGGGTCGAACCTCGCGGGCGATGCGCGCGATGCCGCCAACGTAGGCACGCGCCCGATCCCGGTCAATCCTCGCGGACGCCGCGAGGCGGTGGCTTGACGAAGAACCGTCCTGCGGATACACACGCGGTCCACGGGTCCTGCCCGGGACCGGCGCCGTCACGGAGGTGGTCCGATGAGCCTTGCGAGGCCGACGGGGATCGCGGGACGACTCTCGTTCCTCGACCGGTTCCTGACGCTGTGGATCTTCCTCGCGATGGGGATCGGGGTCGCGGGCGGGTACTTCTTCCCCGGCGTCGTGCCCTTCCTCGACCGCTTCAGCGTCGGCACCACGTCGATCCCGATCGCGATCGGCCTGATCCTGATGATGTACCCGCCGCTCGCGAAGGTGCGCTACGAGGAGATGGGCCGGGTGTTCCGCAACCGGCGGGTCCTCCTCCTCTCGCTGGTGCAGAACTGGGTCGTGGGGCCGGTGCTGATGTTCGCGCTGGCCGTGCTGTTCCTGCGCGATCGGCCGGAGTACATGGTCGGCCTCATCCTGATCGGGCTCGCACGCTGCATCGCGATGGTCATCGTGTGGAACGATCTCGCGAAGGGAGACCCGGAGTACTGCGCCGGCCTCGTGGCGTTCAACTCGGTCTTCCAGGTGCTGTTCTTCTCCGTCTATGCCTGGTTCTTCATCACGCTCGCACCCGGGTGGTTCGGGCTCCGGGGCACCATCGTGCACATCACGATCGGGGAGATCGCGCGCAGCGTCTTCATCTACCTGGGCATCCCGTTCCTCGCCGGGCTGCTCACGCGCTTCTCGCTGCTGCGCGTGCGCGGCCGAGAGTGGTACGAGCGGCACTTCATTCCCAGGATCAGCCCGGTCACGTTGGTCGCCCTGCTCTTCACGATCGTGGTCATGTTCTCGCTGAAGGGCGGGAAGATCGTGCAGCTGCCGCTGGACGTCCTGAGGATCGCGATCCCCCTGCTCATCTACTTCGTGGTGATGTTCGTCGTCTCGTTCTTCCTCAGCCGGCTCGCCGGGGCGAAGTACCCGGAAACGGCGACGCTCTCGTTCACGGCCGCGTCGAACAACTTCGAGCTGGCGATCGCCGTGGCGGTCGCGACGTTCGGCATCGACCACGGCGCGGCGTTCGCCGCCGTCATCGGGCCGCTCGTCGAGGTGCCGGCGCTGATCGGGCTGGTGAACGTCTCGCTGTGGCTCCGGCGCCGGTTCTTCCCGCTCGAGGCGTCCGGAGGTGGCGACGCGGCGGCCGCGCCCTATTCTACGGGCCCGAGGTAGCGGTCGAACCAGGCGAGCGTCTGCTTGATGGTCTCGACGCGCGGCACGGAGTGGCCGCCGGGAAACGTGAGCCGCCGCTTGTCCTCCGGCGGCGTGCCCAGAAGATCGAACATCGGCTTCTGCGAGGTCTCCACCGGGAAGAAGAAA
>Ga0315540_10001755_pt1 | contig 12359 bp, 10 predicted proteins | sample SalMarSW160110MG_FD_203677 | JGI IMG/M metagenome (GOLD analysis project Ga0315540, IMG submission 203677) | Salt marsh sediment microbial communities from the Plum Island Ecosystem LTER, Massachusetts, United States - Salt Marsh Sediment SW1601-10 ... | reverse complement strand
CTCTGGTTAGAACGTCCCGCTTTTCAGGCGGGAAGATCGCGAGCCAGGGTTCATTGAAGTTATAGATTTGTTTGCGGGGACGTAGTTCAGCTCTGGTTAGAACGCCGGCCTGTCACGCCGGAGGTCGCGAGTTCGAGTCTCGTCGTCCCCGCCACCGAATAATGAGGGGCTTGGGATATTACCAGCCCCTTTTTTAATTCCCACATGACAACCCTTGGCTGCGATGTCATCCCGGCCACCGGCCCCCCAACACAGTAAACCCTGTCTTTTGCAGATAGGTTTTTTTTGTTGACAGGCACCCTTTCCATCAATACAACGCAAACATGCCCTTCTTCGTCTATATCCTCCAATCCGAAGTGGATGGCAGTTACTATGTCGGCTCCACTCAAGACTTAACCGAAAGACTGGAGCGCCACAACCAGGGCCGATCAAAATACACCAAATCAAAACGCCCATGGAAACTTGTCTATAGAGAAGAACTTCCAGATCGATCAAACGCAGTGAGGCGAGAACGGCAGATCAAGAACCATAAGAACAAAACATACATAGAATCCCTGGTTAAAACGTCCCGCTTGCAGAGCGGGAAGGTCGCGAGTTCCCCGCCCCTGGCGGGATCTAAGGACGAGCTGCGTCGTCACAGCCACAATAAAATCAATGTGTTAAGCTATAAAGCTCAACCCCTTTTTTAATGCCAAAATTTTGTTTTCCAACCCTATTTCCAACCTTCAGGTTAATTCATGACTCGAATAATTTGATAAAGCCAAAGATTGTGAGGGAGTGCTTATTGCTGGCCTTGTCCATTTTGGCGGATTACCGGGTAGGTCAGGGGTATTACCACCCCTTTCCCCCCTAAGAACCGTACGTGATAGTTTCCCATCATACGGCTCAAGCCTCTCGAAAGGCAACCCTTAGGGATCTGCCCGGCTGCCAAACCTCCTAAGCGGCATTCATGGCCCGTAATTCCCGGGCCGACATAGCCGCCAGCAATTTGCTCTCCTTATCGTGCCGTCTGCGCCAAAAGTACTTGGCATACTCTTGCAAATAAGGATTTGCATCGGCCTTTATCTTAATGTATCTTCGGATACCAATGGCGTGCAATTTGACAGCCTCATAGACCTTTGTTTTACCTGAGGCAGTCTTGGCACGTACGCGGTCAGGACATCGAGCCTTTTCTGAAAGTGCTGAAAAGAAGAGCCCTCCTTTATATTGGTATAGGGCTAATCGCGGTGCTGACCGGTGCCGGGGGCCGTGCAAGCAAACGCAGTTTGATTGTGCGGTTCACGGTATCCGGTCAAGTACCTTTTGCCTTTAATGAAGAGGAGACATGCATATACGTTATCAACCAGGATGGATGCCTCGTGTGTCGCAATTGCGAAGAGGAATGTTCGAAGAAATGCATCCACATAGATTTTTCGTATCGCTCAACCGTGAGCTATTTTTAACGTGCCACTCGTTTAGAAAAGCAATGGAACAGGAGACAATGTCATGGCAAGAATCAGCATAAAGAGAGGGTTTGCAGATACTCCTAAAGGTCAGATCCATTATGCGACCGCCGGGAAGGGGGACCCGGTGCTTTTCTTGCACCAGACCCCCCGATCCTGGGACGAGTATCGAGATGTCCTTCCTCTGGTCGGTGAGAGGTATCGCGGGATTGCGATGGATACCATCGGCTTTGGAGATTCGTACAAGCCGAAGGAGCAGGGGTCAATAGAGTCATATGCTATGGGTGTAATAGATTTCCTCGATGCCATTTCCATTGAACGCGTCTCCCTAATAGGCCACCATACTGGCGGGGTGGTAGCATTGGAGGTTGCCGCAACCCATCCGGAACGTATCCATAAACTGGTGCTCTCCTCCACCCCCTATGTGGATGCAGCGGATCGCGAGGCGAGAAAGAGACGTCCTTTTATAGATGAGGTTGAATTTAAGGAAGATGGATCACACCTCACAGAGATCTGGCGGAGGCGCATGTCATTTTATCCCAAGAACCGGCCCGACCTGATCACCCGGCTCGTCATCGACACTCTGAAAGTCGGCGACCGCATGGAAGAGGGGCACCGCGCGGTCAGCGCGTACAAAATGGAGGAGAAAACCGCACTGGTGAAAGCGCCCACGTTGGTTCTGGCAGGGGCCAGGGATCCGTTTTCATTCCCTAGGATGAAACCCCTCTCTGAAGCAATAAAGGGCAGCGAGACCGCGGTTGTTGATGAGGGCATGGTGCCGATGGTCGATCAACTTCCCGAGGAGTTTGCAAGGGTGGTACTCACATTTCTCGACAAAAACTAACCTCGAGCGGAGAACCTATTGCGGGAATTGATGAAGATTTGCAGCTGCCCTGCCCCCAGTCCAGCGCGGGGAGGATGTGGCCGATTGGTGTTAAAAAGCGCGGAGGTGGATGAAGGAGGAGCGCTCTAGGTGGGTCCCTGGAGCGTCGATCGAAAGGCGTGGATCAACGGAAGGTGGGGGACCTCTTGAGTATCCGTTTGCCGGGCAGAAGGATTTTTCTTTTTGCCGACTCAGAACCACTCCGCTTTAAGTATGTACAACCTTTTGAACGCAACCAAGAATTTCATGCCTCAAAATCTATGAAATCAGCCGCATTCCTTTAGAGGTTAACTGAAAACGCTTGATTTTCTGGGAATGCGGCTCGGAACGAGCCGTTTGGCATACACGTTTGTTTCTTTGAAACTCATTTGTTCCGTTAATTTTGTCTCGCAAAGCACCTTAGCACTTGAATGCAACAACCTTCCTTGATTCTAATGTCAGATCTTTTCCCATCAGGAAATCCCTTCCTGCTCGAGTGCCCTTTTCCCCTCACAACTCGTCCTCCTTGTGCAAAAGATACTCTTTTAAATTTTTCTTGGCATCTTCAAGATGTTCCCTCATTACAAATTCAGATAATGTGGGGTTATTCGATTTTAAAGAATCTACAATCTTCCTATGCGCCATAAGGGTTGCGGTTGATTGGCCTGGAATGGAAGGAAAAACGCGTGTAATAACGTTAGTCAGCAGACGATAATTTGCACGTATAGTTATTAAATGAGGATTTTTAGTAGCTTCGGTAATCAACCAGTGGAAATGGGCGTTCAACTCGAAAATAAGTTCTTTATTATTTTCATCTATGGCTCTTTCAAGCAAAAAATTATGCTCTCTGAGTTTTTCTATCTGATTATCACTGATTTGAGAACATGCAAAACGGCTGGCAGCCCCTTCGAGAATTATCAGTACATCATAGATTTTGAGAATATCTTCAAGGGAGAGCTTAATTATTTTTGCGCCCACACCCGGTATGATTTGAATAAAACCTTCTTCTTCCAAATGGTTTAGTGCCTCGCGAACCGGTGTGCGACTGACGTTAAACATTTTACAAAGATCGTTCTCCTTAAGACGCTCACCGGGTCTAAAATCCCTATTAACAATCGCATCCCGTAAATCCCTAATGATTTTATTTTTCAGATTCATAAATATTGATGGTCTCGTAAAAAGTCGGGCATCCCTTATGCAGCTATTGTGAGCGAATGCCCGTAGCTACGGCTAAAGCAGAGATTCCCGAATGTCGTTCTCATCTGCAAAGGGATCCTTGTCGAGAAGGCCCTTTGTGGCGACTATCATTCCCGGAGTGCAAAATCCGCACTGGATTGCTCCCTCTTTAATGAAAGCCCTTTGAATGGCATGGAGTTCCCCTCCTTTGGATAATCCTTCAATCGTCAGGACTTCCTGGCCATCTGTTTCATGGGCCAGGACGAGACAGGCATTTACCGGAGCCCCGTTCAGCAGCACAGTACAGGCACCGCATTCTCCCATCTCACAGGCGCTTTTTGTCCCGGTAAGGCCGATATCATAGCGGAGGATCTCAAGAAGAGTCCGATGCCCTTCAGCCAACAGAGTATATTCAACCCCATTAACCGTTACGTTCAATTCAGTCTTCATTCTGACACCCCCTGGTTATACGATTTCCTGGCGGCCAAAAGGGCTCTTTGGGTTAAAACCCTGATCAGTTCATAGCGGTAGCTTGCCGTGGTTCGGACATCCGTAATGGGGCTGGCCTGCCCGGAGACATAATGAACGATCTTGTCTATGGTGATGTCGTCTAAACCGGAACCGGAAATAATTTCTTCCAAGTTATTCAGCAGGAGAGGGGTTGGGGCGACAGCTCCAAGGGCAATCCTGATTTTACTGCAATTTCGTCTTCCCGGTTTAAAACCCAGAAAGAGACCCACGCCGACCAATGCAATGTCCATCTTGGATCGATATGCCTTCAAATAGGTTGAAAAACAGGGTTGTGAAATGGGGAGATAAATCTCTTTCAGAATTTCTCCGGTTTCGAGATGTGTTTGCCCCGGACCTTTAAAAAAATCCTGAAGCGGCATTGTCCGGTCTTTGTTTTCGCTCGTAATTACCAAAGAGGCGCCATGGACTAGCAATGCCGGAACCATGTCCGCGGAAGGCGCACCATTACAGAGATTGCCACCTATGGTTGCCCTATTTCTTACCTGGGCCGAACCAATTTGTTGTGCAGCTTCCGCAATCGCAGGGAATGAACGCATAATTCCACGGTGCCCGACGATGGTGGAGAAGGTGGTCATTGCCCCTATGAAAAGGCCATTACTGTCAGTACGAACTTCTGAGAGATTAGGAATATCTCTCAGGCTAATGACCCTTTCCGGCAAGATGTCATCCTTTTTTATCCGCACCAGAAGATCGGTGCCGCCAGCCAGAATATAATTACTGCTATTCCGCGTGCCGAGAAGACGGCATGCTTCATTCAGGGAAACGGGACGGATATATTCAAAGGATTTCAACGTTCAAAACTCCCGATCAATTCGCCAACGCTTTGTATTGCATGACTTTTCAAATAATTCTTAATTCCTTCAATAACATCAATCATTATCCCAGGATTCACAAAATTCCAGGTCCCTATCTCGATGGCCGTGGCTCCCGCGATAATAAATTCAAGAGCGTCTTCGGCTGACGAAATGCCGCCGATTCCAATTATGGGTATATCAACAACCTGGGCCACCTGCCAGACCATATGAAGGGCAATGGGTTTAATGGCCGGACCCACCAGGCCGCCCGTAATGTTCCTGCCCAGCTTGGAACGCCTGGTCTCTATATCTATGGCCATTCCCAGAGGCGCGTTGATAAGGGAAACGCCCTGGGCTCCGCATTGCTGGCAGATTTCCGCCATAGGCCGCAGGTCTTTGGCCATGGGGGTCAGCTTGATAATAATGGTTTTATCCGTGGCATCCCGGACTCGTGTCACCAGGTCCCTCACAATTTCGGGATCAGTGCCGAAGCTCATGCCGCCTTTTGCAACGTTGGGGCAAGATATGTTGATTTCCAACGCATCAACTCTTTTTTCACGACTTAAAATATCGACGACCTCGATATATTCTTCAATGCTATGCCCTCCGACATTCACAATGAGGCATGAATCGATATTGTCAAAGTATGGCAGCTTGTCTTTGATAAACCGTTCAACGCCCACATTCTGAAGCCCTATACTTCCCAGCATCCCCGAAGCAGTTTCCGTTGACCGGCGAGGGAAACTCCCTGTTCGAGGTTTCAAGGTCGTACCTTTTACAATTACAGCGCCTAATTGATTGAGGTCGATAAAACTTTCGTATTCCTGTCCGTAGCCGAATGTTCCCGAGGCAGGCATCACGGGGTTTTTCAGCTTTATTTGTCCGATCCGAACCGATAGATCATTTGCTCCACTCATCCCAGTTAACCTCCCTAATATCGTAGACAGGACCGTCTTTACATACGAGAGAATAGACCTCATTCCCGTCTTCCGACCATTGCAATGCCTGTTTTGGCCACCGGCTGTTTTTTTGGATAGATTCCGGTTTCAAGGGGATCGCGCAGCTTAAACATGCACCAAAACCACACCCCATATGCTCCTCAAGGGAAACCTGACATGCAAAGTCGAATGTTTCCGACATAACCCCCAGTCCCCTAAGCATGGCAGTCGGACCGCAGGCATAAACAGGGGCATGTACTGAAACCCTGTTTTTTTTAATCATGCGGGCAAGGAGTTCATTTGCAGTCCCGTGAAAACCGTGGCTTCCATCATCAGTTGCAATAAAAAGACTCCCGACCTCACCGCACTGGGTTTCGTAAAATAATTCCGTTCTATTCCGAACTCCCCAGATAATGGTGATGTTCACATCTTTGTTATACGTTCGCAGGTCATCACACAGTGCATAAAGCGGTGCGATACCGATACCTCCCGCAACAATCACACTTTCGGAAACAGCAGGATCGAGGATAAACCCGTTGCCGAATGGTCCGATGATATCAAGACCCTCCCCTCTTTTCCTTCCCGAGAGCCATTGGGTTCCTTTTCCAACAGCCTGGTAGAGGATCTCCAGCTCAAAAGAATCCTTTCCCTCGGATATTCGATGGACACTCAACGGCCTTCGCAGGAGGGGGCTTGTGCCGTCACTGCATCGGATTGTATAAAACTGGCCTGGAGAAGGGATAGGATCGTTTGGCGGGATTTTGAGCGTGAGTTTATAATAGGGGCCACCCAGACACTGGGTATCTAAAATTGAGTATTCCATAATCAACCTTTTTTTTATTAAGTTTTATAAACCTATTTCTGTTCCGCCTCTTTTTTCATTTTTTCCCTAAGCTTGTTTGTCTTTAATTCATTGATAGTCATATCGGGATTGATTCCCACGCCATAGTTCTCCAAGGCTGACTGAGTAGAGATCTTTTCATTTACAACATCCCACAGGACCTCCTCGGGTTTCCTTTCAAGGGGAGATCCGTATCCGCCGCTCCCGGGGAGCTGGATGCTCAGTACGTCGCCCTTTTTAATGGTATCCACACCTTTGGATCGGCACACCGTCTCTCTGTCGGTTCCCTGATTGAGCACGAGACGTCCCATGGTGCCTTCCTTTCCACCGAAAAGACCTTGGGGCTTGAATTTCTGCCGGTCCGAGTAACGGGCCCAGGTCACGTCCGTCAGGAACCGGATATCGCGGCGAAGGGAGAGCCCGCCCCGGTGCTTTCCTGGTCCGCCGGAATCCTGAATGAATTCATACCGTTCGATCATGACCGGGTTTTCCAGCTCCGCGGCCTCCACCGGGGTGTTCATAAACCTGCCCAGGTGAAGGTCCTGGCCGTCCGGTCCGTCCTTTGTTGGCCGGGCTCCGGCCCCGCCCCCCTGGATCTCGATATACTGGAAACGTTTCCCGGTTTCAGGGTCCAAACCCGCGAAGCTGTTGGTGCAGGCCTGTCCGTGGCTGCCGGCCACAACCCGGTCCGGTACCACCTCACTCATGGCCACCAGCATGGCTTCCGTGATCTTGGTCATGGTCTGGCTTCGGGCCGTTACACCGGCCGGCGGGAGGGGGTTGGTAATCAGGCCCTTTTTGCTTGTAACCCGGATAGGGTGAAAAGTCCCAGCATTCAGGGGCATATGGGGATCCACAATGCCGACCATGGTGTAGAAAATGCCGCCCTGGGAACAGGCCCAGGGGCAGTTCACATTGCCCAGGGTCTGAGGGCTGCTCCCCTCGAAATCCACATGCATTTCATCGCCCCGGATGTGGACGTTGACCTGGACTTTGACCGGTTCATCCACTATTCCGTCATCGTCTAGATAATCCACCCCGGTATAGGTGCCGTCCGGGAGATCGGCCAGGAACCGCCGGACTATCCCCTCGCTGTAGTCTGTCAGCATCCGTGTGCACTCACGAAACACTTCGATCCCGTATTTCCTTACCAGGTCCTTGACCCGTTTGACCCCCACCATGGTGGTGGCGGCCTGGGCCCGGAAATCCTCCATGGTCTTTTCGGGAATCCGGATATTGGCCGAGATAAGATCAAAGATCTGGCCATCTTCCTTTCCGCCCCGGTAGAGTTTCACGAAGGGGATGCGCAGGCCTTCCTGGTAGATTTCGGTGAGCCCGCCAGCCACGCCTCCGGGTACGGCCCCTCCCATGTCCAGCTGATGGGCGATGTTGGCGACAAAGGCCACCCGTTCGCCGTCCACGATGACCGGAGAAAAAAACTGGACGTCCAGGAGATGCTGTCCTCCGAGATAGGGGTCATTGGAGATGATCACATCCCCTTCCTCGATCTGATCCATGTTTTTAAGCATCTGGACCGCCGTGGTGGGAAGGCTGAACATCATCAAAGGGCAGAGATGGGCCTGGGCCAGGATGCCGCCGTCGGCGTCCAGCACCGCGCAGTTGATATCCATGATTTCCTTGACGATTGTGGTGCGGCCCATGCGCACGAGATTGTACCCCATGTCGTCGGCCACAGCTTCCAGGCCATACCGAATGACCTGCATGGTTATGGTATCCGCTCTATACGGCATATTTTCCTCCTCTGTCGACCCTGTTTCACTCCCGGGGGTCCTGTGTCATTATGATGTTCCCGAACGAATCGATGACGCCCGTAAACCCATGTGGGATCAGGGCTGTAGAGATGGTCTCCTCAATGATGCAGGGACCTGAAACCAGGGCTCCGGCAGACAGGGACTCCCTTTCATAAACAGGGGTGTCCTGCCATCCGGACCCTTCGAAATAGATGGGACGCACGGCCTTCCGGCCCTCTATCATGTTGAAGGTTTCACACGGCTCTTCTTCTTCCATCGTCAGAGGCAGATTTTTTCCCTTTACGCGGACCCGCAAGTTCATGAATTCCACCACCTCGTCCGGCTCCGAATAGGAGTAGACCTGCTGGTGCAGGGAGTGGAAGTCCTTCGCAATCTTTATAATATCCTCTTCCTCAATAACATGGAAGGCGGGGATGGCCGTGTTCAACTCCCAGGACTGGCCCTCGTATCTCAGGTCGGCCGACCATGTAATCTCCATCCGATCTTCCGGGACCTTTTCCTGGCGAAGCTGATCCTTTCCCTCCTCTTCCATCTCTTTGAACCGGTTCATAAGATCCACGGGGTCGATATCCGGATGTCTTCTGGCATAGGTGTGAACGTAGTCGTGCTGGATATCCGCCACCACCATGCCGACGGCTGAAAAATTCCCGCTCATGGCCGGCACGATAACCCGGGCCATGCTCAGCTCCCGGGTGATCTCGGCTGCGTGAAGGCCGGCTGCCCCTCCCATGGTGATCAGGGAGAATTCTCTCAGGTCGTATCCCCTTTCAACGGAATTGCCGCTGATGCCTTTGGCCATATTGGCGTTCACGATGCGAATGATCCCCGCGGCCGCCTCTTCCACTGTCAGGTCCATGGGAGTGGCCACATGTTCCCGGATGGCGGCTATGGCCTTTCCAGGGTAGAGGGGGAGTTTTCCTCCCAGGAAATAGTCAGGGTTCAGACGGCCTAGAATGAGATTGGCATCAGAGACGGTGGGGAGGCTTCCCCCCCAGCCGTAACCAGCGGGCCCGGGATCGGATCCTGCGCTCTGGGGGCCTACATTCAGGACACCACCCTGGTCCACCCACGCGATGCTGCCTCCACCCGCGCCGATGGTCTTGAGATCTACCATGGGGAGCTTGATTGGATAGTTGGTGACACCGCCCCATGTGGTGGTCTTGGGTAGGTTATGGTCAATGATGGAGATATCGAAAGTGGTTCCTCCCATGTCCGCGCCCACGGCCATCTCGTTTTCGGTCCGCCGGCTCACGAAGGCAGCGGCAATGGCCCCGCCAGCCGGCCCGGAGTTGATAAGATGGGATGCGTGGTCTTTTGCCACGTCCGCAGTCATGGTGCCTCCGTTGCTCTGCATGATATGGAGTGTCAATTCGCCGAATTCCTCTTTGAGGTGGGCTGTCAGATTGTCCATGTAGTCCCGGATGACCGGTCCCAGGTATCCGTTCATCACGGTGGTGCAGGTACGTTCGTATTCCCGGAACTCCGGACAGATCTCCGAGGACAGGGAGACGGGGGCACCCGGCAAGAGCCTTTCAAAAATGGCTGCAATACGTTTTTCATGTTCAGGATTCAGAAATGAGAACAGAAGGGCAACGACCACGGCATCCACCTCCTGGTCTTTGAAAAATCCGCACACCGACTCCACGTCGTCGTCTTCCAGCGGGACGACGACCCGACCTCTGCTGTCGACACGCTCCCTGACCCCTTTTCTCAGGTAGCGGGGGACGAGAGGCGGGGGATTGTCCGCGTTAAAATCAAAGGCCGCTTCCTGGGGTCTGGCCACGCGCCTTATTTCCAGGACGTCTTCAAATCCGGCCGTTGTGACGAGCCCGACACGCGCTCCCTTGCCCTCCACGATGGCATTGGTTCCGATGGTGGTGCCGTGGATGATATAGTCCACCTGCTCCATGGTGACATGGGCGATATTCAGGATGTCCCGAAGCCCGGAGAGCACACCTTCTGTCAGGTCATGGTGTGTGGTCGGGGTTTTGGTATAGTGAAATGCTCCGGTTCGATTGTCAACCAGAACCACATCTGTAAAGGTTCCACCTACATCGACGCCGATTCTCATATGCTATTCCTCTTTAAATTTGTGGATAGGATAAAAAAACATTCAAAATATCAAAGAGAAGTTTTGGTTTTCGATACCTATTTTCAATTTAGGTTATCAAATAATGACTTATGGGAAATGGGAATAAATGCGCTTTAATAAAACCGAAAACACTGCAGCGATAAGAACTCTTTGATACAGATCAAATAATGATCAACTTTATTGTATACAATTATTCAATTTATTTTTATTGTCAACAAAATAATTTAACTAGAGAGTCAATTCCAAAACGGATAAATGAAGCGAATTTATTCACGGAGGATGTGTTTAGAAATACGATTAACATATTGATTAATTGAGAATAACGTTTTCTATTATCTCCAACAGCAATTTAGAATTCAAAACAAAGAACGAGATAATTAAATGAGCTCTCTCCTCCATATCTCGTATAGTATACAAAACTCACTTTTTCCTGGGTTGTGTCCATCCACGAAAGGTAACATTTTGATGTTTTGACAAAAAAAGCGCATTTTAAGGTGGATAATTTTCCGCCGGTTGTTATAGAAAGAGTGAGTAATTTTCGGTTAGGTAATTACATAACAGTTTTATCAGGGAAACGGATGAAGAGGCATGCAAGGGGTGCGGCCTTTGCGCCAAAATATGCCCTGTGGATGCCGTTAACATGGAGGACAATCATCCGATAGTTGACCTGGACTGGTGTGTCGGGTGCGGTGTTTGTGTAACCAAATGTCCGACAGATGCCGCAGAGTTAAGATTGAGGCCCGACAGGGACGGAGAGTTTCCGGCAACACACTTTCATGAACTCCACGAAATCATTCTCAGAGAAAAAGGGTTAATGTAAAAAGGGGAATCGGTCATGTTAAAGAGAGTTCTAGCCCAACTTCCGCAGTTTGATGTGTTGTGTGCGTATTCCGACGCATTTTTACTGATTTTATGGGAAGCTCAAACAAGCACGCACTGAATATAACATATCCTGTTTTCCGGGAAGAGGAAAAAATCAGAAGAAAGCATTATACAGATAATTTTTTGGAGGAATATGGAACGGAGTAAAACAGCATTTTCAAATCGCCAACTTTATAGCAGTTTCAGGCCACCGGTTACACCCCAAAGGTTAAAGATAGTACAGGGTGCACATAGGGTGCACTTGAGCATATATGATTCATCACAATTCATTAGAATCTGATACCTTAACTGCTTGATATCATTGCAACCACTTGATATTGTTAAACATCATATTAGCCTCTCACGCCGGAGGTCGCGAGTTCCCCGCCCTTGGCGGGATCTAAGGACGAGCTGCGTCGTCCCCGCCAAAATAAAATCAAGGGGTTAATCCATAAAGCTCAACCCCTTTTTTAATACCCAAAAGCTGTTTTCCAACCCTATTTCCAACCTTCAGGTTAATTCTTGACTCGAATAATTTGTTATTTCTGCGAAACTCTCTGGCTCGACATTAACATAGATCGGCTTAGATTCAGAGCAAACGATCATAGCTAATTGTTACATTCTAGTTTTGTTTATAACGCAAGCAAAAAATAAGGGGATTTTCCCCCATTTTACAACGGATGTTATGTGGTTAGGTACTCACCGCTTAACATTTTCCCCTCTTTTGTTAAGCCAGGAAAACACCCCGCCATAAAAATGGAAGGCCAAGGCGTGTCCTTCAAACAAAAAACATTTCCTCATTGCCGGTGGCAACGCCACCGGTTCGCCGGCTTCTTATTCCGTTTCGGCTTCAGTTAGCGGAAATAACACTTCAAACACTGTGCCCTTTCCAAGTTCGCTTTCAAGGACGATTGCCCCGTTGAGGTGCTTGACAATGCCGTGCACTACGGCGAGACCCATACCGGTCGCCTCTGCCAAGCTACCGATTGCTGCAATTTTTCCCACTCTTCCACCGCGCGCTTGCGCTCCGCGATTTCCGCTTCCAGCATT
>Ga0315540_10001753_pt1 | contig 12370 bp, 14 predicted proteins | sample SalMarSW160110MG_FD_203677 | JGI IMG/M metagenome (GOLD analysis project Ga0315540, IMG submission 203677) | Salt marsh sediment microbial communities from the Plum Island Ecosystem LTER, Massachusetts, United States - Salt Marsh Sediment SW1601-10 ... | reverse complement strand
CAAATTCTTATATTAAAGACTATCATTTTTTTAGGGCGCGTAGCTCAGGGGTAGAGCATCTGCCTTTTAAGCAGAGGGTCGGTGGTTCGAAACCACCCGCGCTCACGATAGTAATTTGCCTCTTTTTGAACCTCGCCAACGCGAGGTTTTTTCTACTCCACAGTATAAAAGCAAGATAAAATTTTATGCAACAATATAATAATTATTATTTATAAAATAAGCTTTTAAGCTATTTGGAAACGAGTTCTTTTCAGGGGTTTTTCATTTTTAATACCTTTCTTATAAAATAAAATGTTAATATTTTTTATTTTATAGAAACTTAAGCAATTCTATAGGATTTGGTCTTGGGAGAATTAGTTTTTTGGGCGATTATAAGAACGGCTATAGTTATGCCACTGATTTGGATTTTAAAAGGGTATCTGGATTACCAATTTTGGTGGACGGTTAGTCTCGTGGCATTTTATGGCGTAATTATTCACCCCGCAATAATTCATTACAGACTTTTTACTGAAAGGAACAAGGAGATAATAGAAGATACTTTATGTTCAAGCTGTGAAAATTTTGATAAGTCTGCTGTACTTTGTTTGAAACACGACAAACATCCAACAAAAGAATATGTCCCTTGTGACGGAATCGACTGGTCGCCTAAACCAACGGACGATAAAAACGAAATTGTTTATTGATTTTTGCTTTGTGTCAGACTTTCAATTCAAAAATTCTTTAGCTAACTTCAAGACTTAAAAGATTTAATTTATTGATAGTTAATTTCTAAGGGAAGAGAAATATTGCCTGCAGATCAGATGTACAGACAAGCAAAAACCGGCAAACTTTTGATAAATATTCTGCCTGATAAATGTGACTTTTGCGGTTGCTGTGTCGGTGTTTGTCCTGAAGATGCAATAGAGCTGAAAGAAGCAGAAATTTTTATAATTGATCCACGATGTACTAATTGCGCAAAATGCGTGTGGAGCTGTCCTATTGAGGTTATTGAATTCAATAAAGAAGGAGTGCCGGCAAAGTAACATATGCTATAGAAGTAATTTAAAGGTGATGACCTACTTATTGGTTACGGTTTCAGTAAATTAAGAACACGTAATAAAACCATAGGTTTTTCGATAAGGTTCCGCAAATAAAAAATTTGGGGGAGATTATAGCAATCATCCTGTTAAATATCCCCTATTAATAATTTAAATATTATCGAAGCCTTTCTTGAATAGCTTATGCAAAAAGGATATATAATTATATTCTAAATAATTAAAAATCTCTTCTTAAGATTAGGTCTATGGCAAAAAAAAAATCAACTGCAGGTTCAGCTAAAAAGAGTAAATTTACCGTTTCAAAACTTAAATCCAGCACAACATCAGGTTCTTTCAGGTTAGAAGAATCCTTTCCCTATCAACTGATTTCTCTCTTAAATCATTTGGGATTATTAAGCGATTTGTCTTTAGTTACTTACTCAAAAGTAAAAGTTCTCAGGTGGATATTTCTACACCTCAATTAAAGTGTAACAGACAAATATTTATTAATAAAGATTTTTTTAATTAACAGATTACCCGTCTTATGTCTGGCATTCAGAGCATAATTCTTCCAAGTCTATTCAGGAATGTTTATATTTTACCACTAAAAATTTCGGAGGTCAAGTGAATATAGCAGTTATTGGTACCGGGTATGTAGGACTTGTTACAGGTACATGTTTTGCCGAAACAGGTAATAATGTTATATGTGTAGATGTGGATCTTAAAAAGTTGGAAAAATTGAAAAAAGGGGTTATCCCTATTTACGAACCGGGGCTGCAAACAATTTTTGAAAGAAATATTAAAGATAAAAGATTAAAATTTACCTCAAGTTTGGAAGAAGCTACTAAAAAAGCTGAAGTAATTTTTCTTTGTCTCCCCACTCCACAGGATGGAGATGGGAGTGCAGATTTGAAATATGTCTTGGGAGTTTCTGATCAGTTGGGAAGACTTTTTAAGAATGAGCCGAACATAGGGTTTAAAATAATAGTTGATAAGAGTACAGTTCCCGTCGGTACGAGTGATAAGGTTAGAACAGTGATTAAAAAACATGCACCTGATTTTGATTTTGATGTTGCATCGAATCCGGAATTCCTTCGTGAAGGTATGGCCGTTGAAGATTTTATGAAACCGGAGCGAGTTGTTGTTGGAACAAGTAGTGAAAAATCCAGAAAAGTTCTGGATCAATTATATGAACCATTTGTCAGATCAGGAAATCCAATTTATTTTATGGATGAAAAATCTGCAGAAATGACTAAGTATGCAGCAAATTCTTTTCTGGCCGTAAAAATATCTTTTATGAATGAAATAGCAAACCTCTGTGAGCTAACTGGAGCAGAAGTTGATAAGGTGCGAATAGGAATCGGTTCTGACTCAAGGATAGGTAAAAGGTTTTTATTTCCTGGCATCGGTTATGGAGGATCCTGCTTTCCCAAGGATGTTTTTGCATTGGTCAATACTGCTAATGAAAATAAATTTGACTTTAAAATATTAAAATCTGTTATAGAAGTTAATAAAAGACAGGTTGAGTTCTTCTTTAATAAGATGTCAAAACATTACAGGGGAAACATAAAAGGGAAGCATTTCGGACTATGGGGACTTGCCTTTAAGCCCAACACAGATGACGTAAGAGACGCTCCGGCTTTAGCACTGATAAGAAAAATAGTTGATAACGGGGCAAAGATTACCGCATATGACCCGGAGGCAATGGAAACAACTAAAGCACAATTGGGTAAAAAAATAGAATATGCAAAGACCGCTTATGACGCTATTAAAAATTGTGATGCGTTAATTATTGTAACTGAGTGGAATGAATTTAGAAATCCTGATCTCGATAGAGTAAAGGAATTGCTTAATGAGTCTGTGATTTTTGACGGTAGAAATCTATACGATCTGGATAAAATGAGGGAAAAGCAATTTACTTATTATTCAATAGGCAGGGCTTCTATTATTAATAAATAAAAGTTATTGTTTTATGCTTGATGAAAAAATCGATACAAAGACGAAAAGCAAATCTTCGGCTGAAGAAAAATCTTGGTTTGCGTTATATACTAAACCAAAATCGGAGTTTAAAGCAGAGGAGCAATTGAAAGCTGTTGGGGTCAAACACTACTTGCCTGTTATAATAAAGGAAAGACAATGGAGTGATAGGAAAAAAAAAATTACGGAGCCGGTAATTAGGGGATATATATTCATTTATGCTGATGAAAAAGAAAGACTTTTGGCGCTGGAACAGTATTCAATTGTAAGATGCGTTTTTGACAAGGGAAGAGCTGCAAAAATCCCTACCTGGCAAATTGATAATCTTAAAAAAATGTTAAATACTAAATCAGAAATATTTTTACATGATGGGCTCACACCTGGCAGAAAGGTAACAATCAAAAACGGACCTTTCGAGGGAGTTATAGGAGTTGTACAGGAATACGAGGATGGTAAAAAAACAATCGCAGTTTCAATTGACCTCTTGAATCGCTCAATTATTACACACATTCCCAAGGATAGCAATTTCCAAATATTAAAAGAGGGAGATAATGCTTACTCAGGATGACCTTTCGACATTAAAGAGAAATAATTCTGTTGACCATTATCTGGTTATAAGAAATATTGAAATTAGAACGTCTAAAAATGGAAGTGACTACCTTAGCCTTGAGTTAGGAGATCGATCATTAACTGTCAATTCGAATATCTGGGATAATTTTGAAACAATATATAAAAATTTTAAAGTAGGAGATATAGCCAAAATAAAAGGGTCAATGGACGATTATAGGGGAACCCCACAGATCAATATTTCTTCTATTAAGGCGGTTTCTGAATCTGAAGGTATTTCTATTTCAGATTTTCTTCCGAAATCAAAACGTGATCCGGAGAAGATGAAAAAAGAATTTTTTGACAGAATAGAAAAAATTTCAGATTCTAATCTCAAATCATTAATGAAAATTGTTTTTGATGAGAAGAATTTTAAGAAATTTTCAGAATCTCCCGCTGGTAAATCATGGCATCACGCATACGTTCATGGCTTAATAGAGCATACTCTGGAAATAATAAGAATCTGTGACCTGATGTGTGACATTCATCCCGAGATAGACAGGGATTTATTAATTGTTGGCGCAATGATTCACGACTTTGGCAAAACTGAAGAATTGTCAGTTGATGCGTCTTTTAGTTACACTGACAAAGGCAAGTTGATCGGACATATTGTAATTGCTGCAATGATTATTAATGAAGAAATAAAAAAAATAAAAGAATTTCCTGAGGAACTAAAAAATAATCTTCTTCATATAATATTAAGTCATCAGGGCAAATTGGAATTCGCTTCGCCCGTTGTTCCGAAAACGTTGGAAGCAATTACTCTTTATCAAGCAGATGAATTAAGTGCAAAAGTAAATGCTTATAAAAATGCTCTATCTTCCGAAATAAGAGGCGATAATAAATGGACACGATTTATCACTCTTGCTTCAACTGATCTTTTTAGACATAATTTGTCATCCAAAACAAATGATAAACCGGATGAGACATTGTTTGATTAAAGGGTCATAAATTATTCTATTCTTAAATTTTATGCTTTTATTAGATAGCTTAATACTCAAAAAATTTTCTTCAGCAAAATCAGTTGTATTTTTTACCGGCGCCGGAGTTTCTGCAGAAAGCGGCATACCTACTTTCAGGGGAAAAGAAGGGATTTGGAGTAAACTTAAACCGGAAGAGCTAGCGAACTTTGATGCCTTCTTAAGGAATCCTGAGATGGTTTGGGAATGGTATAAACACAGAAAGCAAATTGTTCATGAAGCAAAGCCTAATTCTGCGCATATAACTATTTCGGATTTTCAAAATATTTTTCCTGAAGTTAAAGTAATTACACAAAATATAGATAATATGCATAAAAGAGCAGGAAGTAAAATAGTCTACGAATTGCATGGAAATATAGAAAGAAATTATTGCGTTAAGTGCAAAACTTTTTATAATGACGATATTATCTTTTCCAACGTGGTGCCCAAATGTAAATGCGGGGGATTAATCAGGCCAGATGTGGTATGGTTTGGAGAGTACTTGCCTCAAGACGAATTTTTAGAAAGTGAAAAGTCAGCAAGGGAGGCAGATATATTTATCATTGTTGGTACATCGGCCATTGTTTATCCTGCTGCTTCAATAATATTTGTTGCTAAGCAAAGCGGCGCATATATAATTGAAATTAATATAGAAAAAACCGAGATAACCTCAATAGCAGATCGTTATTTCTTTGGAAAGGCCGGTGAAATTCTTCCAAATATTTATAATAAAATAAATACTTAGTTCTCTTTTTTTCCGATTTTTTTACATAACCCTTGCAAAGTTTCAGACTCTTCTTGGTTTAATATTCCTAATTCTGTTTTTATAATTCTTACTTGACCAGGCAAAATTTTAGTAATTAATTTTTCACCTCTTTTTGTCAGATGCACTTCAAAGTTCCTTCTGTCATTTTTTCCACGGTATCTTTTTACGAGAGTTCTTTTTTCAAGATTATCAACAACATGTGTGATATTTCCCCCGCTTTTCAGAATTTTTTCACCCAGTGCTTTTTGTGTTAACGGACCAAGATGGTAAATTGCATCGAGTATTCCAAATTGACTAAGGGTAATATTATGTCTCGATAAATTTAGGCTTGCTTTGGAAATTAAAGATTCTGCTGCACGTACTAGTTTAATAGCAGTGTCGAGAGCGATCACTTCTTCTTTATTTCCTTTATATTTTGTGCCCATAATAAATTAGATGGCTACTAAAAAGTAAAAATAGAATTATCGCCGTCTTCTTCCTTTGAAAAACACACTAATAATAGCAGTAAAAACAACTGAACCTAAAATAGACCATACAACAGGAAAATTTGAGCCACCAATGTTTACAACAAAGAAATCAGGCAGCGATAATTTTCTTGCGATCCATTCTCCCAATAATGCACCGATGAATCCAACAGCTATAGAGAGAATGCAGCCGCCATGGGAATATCCTACAAGAGATTGTCCGATAGATCCACATATTCCTGCAATTATTAACAGGATTAAGAAATCAATTAATGACATATTGTACCTTAACGGTTATTAATTTCTAAAGCATAATAATAAATTAATGGTATTCTTTCACTATATTTTGTAACATTAATTATGTCAATTATTGTCCTTCATGACGCAGAATTAGTCTTAATTCAATTCAAAGGAATCTAAATGAAAATTGCATTTGGCGCCGATCATGGCGGTTTTGAGCTAAAGCAGTATCTTGTGGAAATATTAAAAAAAAACAATTATGAAGTGATTGATGAAGGGAACAATACTTTTGATCCCAAAGACGACTATCCGGATTTTGCAAAAAAAGTAGCAGAAACTATTACTTCAGGCAAAGCTGAAAAAGGCATTATTATTTGTGGAAGCGGTGTCGGAGCTTGTATAACGGCCAATAAAGTAAAGGGGATAAAGGCCTGTTTATGTCACGATACTTATTCAGCCCGTCAGGGAGTAGAGCATGACGCAATGAATGTCCTGTGCTTGGGTGCAAGAATAATCGGCGTGGAACTTGCTAAAGAACTTGTTTTTTCTTTCTTAAATGCTAAGTTTATTAATGAAGAGAGATTTGTGAGAAGAATTGAAAAAGTAAATCAAATGGATAAATACTGATAAAGGAGATTATTATGATTAACACCTTAAAGAAACTCGAAAAGTTTGGACAAAGCGTATGGATAGATAATATAAGCAGAGGAATGCTGAAAAAAGGTGAATTAGAAAAACTTGTTGAAGAAGATGGGATAAGCGGTGTAACTTCGAATCCTACGATTTTTCAAAAAGCTATTGGAAAAGGCAATGACTACGACGAGCAGCTTAAAACATTGCTTTCTGAAAATTCTGAATTAACTTCATCTGACTTGTTTGAAAAACTGGCAGTAAAGGATATTCAGGAAGGGACAGACATTCTTTCAAATGTTTATGATAAAACATATGGAAATGACGGTTTCGTTAGTATTGAAGTATCACCAGAGCTAGCTTATGACACAGAGAATACTATTTCTGAGGCGAGGAGATTATTTAAAGAGGTTAATAGAAAAAACGTTATGATAAAAATTCCTGCAACACAGGAAGGAATACCTGCAATCCGCCAAATGATTTCTGAAGGAGCAAACATTAATATTACACTAATTTTTGCTCAATCTGTTTATGAACAAGTGGTTGACGCTTACCTCAGCGGATTAGAGAACAGAGTTAAAGAAGGAAAGGATATTAGTAATATTGCATCTGTGGCCAGCTTTTTTATAAGCAGAATAGATACTGCTGTGGATGATGAATTATCAAAGGTGAAAAATGATGATCTAAAAGGGAAAATTGCTATTGCAAATGGAAAACTTGTCTATGAAAAATTCCAGGAATTATTTTCAAGTTCCAGATTTAAAAAGTTGCAGGAAAATGGAGCAAAAGTTCAAAAGGTACTTTGGGCAAGCACAAGTACAAAAAACCCTGCTTACTCAGATATTTTATATGTAGAAGAGTTAATAGGACCCAAAACTGTTAATACCATGCCGCCGTCTACAATAACTGCTTATAAAGATCACGGTAAACCAGAGGAAAGATTGACCAAAAATGTTGACGAAGCGAGAGCGCAAATGAAAAAGCTTGCAGAGTTAAATGTAGATTTTAGTGTAATAACAAGGAAATTGACAGAAAAAGGTGTTGAATTATTTTCTGAATCTTTCAAAGAGTTAATGCAGGAAATTGGAAACAAGAAAAATGAAATATTAAACAAAGTACTTTCAACATAATTTTTATAAATTTAGTCCTCTTAACAGAGGACTAAAAATTATATACTTTTATATCCCACAACAGTTATACTGAATATTCCAATTTCGTCATTTTTAAATTTTCCCAATTCATTATCATTCAGATATTCTTTTAAGATTTCATCTGGGAGGTTAATTCTTTTAGATTTTTTGACCTCAATATTTTCAAAACCTGTATTTTTTACGATTCCAATGTATTCTTCTTCCTGAAGTGCTCCAGAAACACATCCGGCATACATTTCTGCTGATTTCCTCAAAGCTTTCGGAAGTTTTCCTTTCAACACAATATCAGAGACACAAAAATGAGCTCCTGGTTTTAATATTCTTTTAATTTCGTTAAAGGCTTTTTCTTTCTCAGGAGATAAATTTAATACGCAATTGCTTACAACTACATCGACACTATTTTCATTTAACGGAGTAGATTCGAGCTCAGCTAAGTGGAATTCTACGTTTTCATAACGTAATTTCTCTTTATTTTTGTTTGCTTTTGTGATCATTTCTGGGGTCATGTCGATTCCAATAACTTTTCCATTTTCACCGACGACGGACCGGGCAACAAAAACATCATTGCCTGCGCCAGATCCCAAATCCACTACGGTATCGCCTTTTTTAATCCCTGCAAAATCGACAGGCAAACCACATCCTAATCCAAGGTCCGCATCAGCAATGTATCCTTCCTTTTGTGAATAATCATCTGCAAAGATAGAATAATCAATTTTTCCATCGCCGCAGCAGGAACTAATAACAGATGGACCACTTCCACAGCAGGAGGATTTATTTTCTTCGGAACTTTGTTTAGCAATTTTACCGTATTTTTCTTTTACCATTTTTTTAATTTCTTTTGAGTTGTCCATTTGCATTGCCTCTTTTAACATTTACAAACATTATTTAAAAATTTTGTTAATTGTTTTGTTATCTTTTCCAACAGTTTTTCGTTTATACAGTAGCAGGTTTTGGGCCCTTCTATTTCTCCTTTTATTAATCCAACACGTTTCAGTTCTTTTAAATGTTGAGAAACAGTTGCCTGCGAAAGAGGTAACAAATCAACTATCTCCCCACAGAAACAGGCATTGTATTCTGAAAGGATTTTTAGAATTTTAATTCTTGCAGGATGAGCCATAGCTTTGGCTGCATCAGCAAGTAAAAGTTCCTCAACAGTAAAATTTTCAATTTTTGCTTTTGCCATAAAAGGTCCATTGTATATCGCAAATATACGATAATATTTGGTAAAGTCAATCCTTTGAAAAAAATTTAACGTTGTTATAATGGATTGTAGGGAATAATAAAAATTCAGCAGCTATATGGAGGCAATAGATATTATAATTTATGATTCCTGAAAAACTTAATTTGAGTAATCGATAGCCCCATAAATAGAAATGTAACGAGCAGTAAGCAGCTGATTATAATTGTTAAAGTCTGAGAAATAATTATCATTTAACCATCCTTTATATACCTTATTGCTTAATCCTTTAGCATGTAAAAACCAAAGGCAAGGGCAATAAATAAGAAAGTCCCTGCTGCCAGCATAATTAAAAGTATAGACTCTGAAAATAATTCCATATAACCCTCACTAAAATATTTTTATCTTTAGATTTCTAAAGGAAAAAGTGTGCCAAGGGTTTTATCTTCATAAGTGTTTAAAATACAATGACTAAGAATATATTCAAATCATCAAGTGTGTATCATTCTTAGAATGTTTGAAATAGAAAACACTGTATTAGGAAGGAGAACAAGCAGTTAATGCGTTAAATGTATTATATTATTACACATTGAAGAGAAAATGCATTACATCACCATCCTGCACAATATAATCTTTTCCCTCAATACGCATAACACCCGCACTTTTGCAGGCCGATTCAGAACCATACTTTATATAGTCAGCATATCCAATAACTTCAGCCCTGATGAAACCCTTTTCAAAATCTGTGTGAATCACTCCTGCTGCCTGTGGAGCTTTCCAGCCTTTATGGATCGTCCACGAGCGGACTTCTTTTGGCCCAGCAGTGAAATAGCTAATCAGGCCAAGAGTATGAAATCCGGTTCTGATAATTTTTTCAAGTCCGCTTTCCTTTACTCCATAGGAGCGTAAAAATTCTGTTCTTTCATTTTCTTCAAGACCGACGAGCTCTTCTTCCACTTTTGCAGAAATTTTTACTGAGTCTGATTTGTTTTTCACTGCATATTCTCTTACTTTTCTTACATAATCATTATCTGCCGTTAAACTTTCTTCGTCAACATTTGCACAGTATATTGTTTTTTTACTAGTCATTAACCTCAATTCATTAAAGAGTTGTTTAACAGTTTCTTTTTCTTTATCCGGAAAAAGAGTAGCAGGATTTCCTTCGTTCATAAATTTCAGAAGAGTTTCTGTATCGTCAAGCATTACTTTAGCAGTTTTATCACCTTTCACAATTTTTTGAAGCTTCTCAATTTTCTTTTCGAGTGTTTGTACGTCAGCAAGGAGCAACTCAGTTTCAATTACCTCGATATCTCTTATCGGATTAATGCTGCCGTCGACGTGAACCACATCATCGTTATCAAAGCATCGGATTACCTGTAGAACCGCCTCTGTTTCCCGGATATTTGTTAAAAACTGGTTTCCTAATCCTTCACCTTTGCTAGCACCTTTAACTAAGCCTGCAATGTCTACAAAGTCAATAGTTGAATTCACTACTCGTGCAGGGTTTACGAGTTTGGCAAGTTTTTCAATTCTTTCGTCTGGTACAGGTACTACAGCTTTGTTCGGTTCGATTGTGCAGAATGGATAATTTGCAGCCTCAGCATTTTGTGCTTTTGTAAGAGCATTAAATAAAGTTGATTTTCCTACATTCGGAAGTCCTACAATACCTATGCTTAATCCCATTAAAAAATACTCCAGATGAATGATTTCTCAGATAAACAATAAATATAATAATAAATCTATTGTGAGTTGATCTTTTATTCTTCTTGTTAGTAATAAAGATATTGAGGCGGATGATTTAATTCCTGTTAGGAAGCAAGGAATAGTTCTTTGCATAATAAAGCATTTGTTGCATAAAATCATCTGGATATTCAATTATAACATCAATTATTTTGTCTCCTTTTATTATCGGTCTTAAAACCGGGTTTATAAAACCCTTATATGGAGCGATGTTCAATTTTGAATATCGCTCGAGCACTTCTTTATGCAGATCTGGGTCAACTTTTACTCCATAAGTTTCCACGAGTTTCTTTGCAGCATTATAATCACCTTCGGACGTAATGCGTTGTACTTCTTTTAATAATTTTCCAAACAACTTTTTGAGTTTTATATAATCATTTATTACAAAGTAAGTTTTTGCTTGCCTGGTTTTCTTTTCAATAACATTTTCTGCACTTCCTTTTTCATAAACCCATTTTGAAATTAGTTGTCTATTGCGCATATGTGCCTCTTCAATATTTTCGCCCGGTTTTATTCTGAAAAGTTGAAGCATTAATCCATTTTTAATAAATTTGTCATACTCTGTTTTATATGCCACTATGTTTGGAAATATTCCAAGCTCAACTAATTTTTCATCCGGTAGGTAATAAAGCGCAACCAGGTCTGCGCGGGATTCTTCTATAGTTGAGGCATAATTTTTAAGAGTTTGTTTTGGCGTACCAATGTCGGGCATTATCTGTCCTGAAGCGTGACCAATTGCTTCGTGCATATCTGTTTCAATGTTGTCCGCCAGTGTTCCATATTTATTTGCACGATCTATTTCCTCCTGGGAGTATGAAAATTCTTTTAATGCTTCTTGCGAGGCAGCTTTATCATAAGCATAAACAATATTACTCAGGTTAACTGATTTTGAACCGTGTTTTTGTCTAATCCAACTTGAGTTTGGAAGATTTATCCCAATCGGTGTTGCAGGGGAAGCGTCTCCCGATTCTACAACAACATTAATAGCTTTTGCCGATATTCCAACAACTTTCTTTTTTTTGAATTTTTCGTCGATTGGAGAATTATTCTCAAACCATTGGGCATTATCGCTGATAATTTTTATTCGTTTTGTTGCTTCAAAATCTTTAATAGAGACGACAGATTCGAAAGAGCCTTTGTATCCAAGAGGATCGTTGTAAACCTCTATAAATCCGTTGACAATATCCACCGTGGATTCAGTGTCCTGTATCCACAAAATATTATATTCATCCCATTTTTTGAGATCACCGGTTTTGTAAAACTCAATTAATTTTTCCAGCGCTTTTCTCTGTATTTCGTTTTCAGCAACAGTTATGGCCTTTCCTAGCCAAAAAACAATTTTTTCGATTGCAGGTGAATACATTTCACCCAATCTCCATTTTTTTTCAATTATTTTTTTATTTTCTTTTACGAGTTGAGAGTTTAAGCCGTGGGAAATGGGATTAGAATCTTTATTCTCAGATTCTTTTTTATAATACTCTTCAACTTCATTTTGCGAGACATTTTTGTAGAAATTCATTGCTGATGATTTGATAACATCAACGCCTGATTCAAGGACAACTTTTTGTGAATCAATCTTAGGATCAATAATAATCGGCACTAAAAATTTTAAGAATTCTTTTATAGTTTGATTTTCCTCAAGGG
>Ga0315540_10001751_pt1:0-7500 | contig 12380 bp, 8 predicted proteins | sample SalMarSW160110MG_FD_203677 | JGI IMG/M metagenome (GOLD analysis project Ga0315540, IMG submission 203677) | Salt marsh sediment microbial communities from the Plum Island Ecosystem LTER, Massachusetts, United States - Salt Marsh Sediment SW1601-10 ... | reverse complement strand
GTTTGACTGGGGCGGTCGCCTCCTAAAAGGTAACGGAGGCTCCCAAAGGTTCCCTCAGGCTGTTTGGAAATCAGCCGTAGAGCGTAAAGGCATAAGGGAGCTTGACTGTAAGACCTACAAGTCGAGCAGGCACGAAAGTGGGGCTTAGTGATCCGGCGGTTCCGTATGGAAGGGCCGTCGCTCAAAGGATAAAAGGTACTCCGGGGATAACAGGCTGATCCTGCCCAAGAGTCCACATCGACGGCAGGGTTTGGCACCTCGATGTCGGCTCATCGCATCCTGGGGCTGAAGCCGGTCCCAAGGGTTCGGCTGTTCGCCGATTAAAGCGGTACGTGAGCTGGGTTCAGAACGTCGCGAGACAGTTCGGTCCCTATCTGTCGCGGGCGCAGGAAACTTGATGGGTTCCATCCCTAGTACGAGAGGACCGGGATAGACGGAGCTCTTATGTACCAGCTGTTCCGCCAGGAGCACTGCTGGGTAGTGAACTCCGGTGGGATAAGCGCTGAAAGCATCTAAGCGCGAAGCCCTCCCAAAGATGAGGTTTCCCTCCCCTTCGGGGGCTGAAGGGTCCTGGTAGACGACCAGGTTGATAGGCTGGAGATGTAAGCGTGGTGACACGTTCAGTCGACCAGTACTAATAACCCGTGAGGCTTGACCATAACTTAACCTTCTATCGGTTTTTGCGTGGCATTCCCGATCACTGATTGATATAAATGAACCGGATTTTCCCGGTGGCCATAGCGAGGAGGTCACACCCGTTCCCATTCCGAACACGGAAGTTAAGCTCCTCCGCGCCGATGGTACTGCGTGGGCAACTGCGTGGGAGAGTAGGTCGCCGCCGGGAAGCTAAAAGAGAAGAGGCCCCTTTCGAGGGGCCTTTTTCTTTTGGTCCATTCGGTCATTTCTATCAACCACAGAGCCCGCAGAGAACACAGAGAAAGAACTGGTTCTCACACTGAGGCGGTGAGGCGATGAGAAGAAATGTGGGAATTGGGATTTTGGATTTGGGATTTAAAAGCGGCGGGGGACGAGGGCCGGGCCTTCGAAGCAAGAATGGACAGGGAGGACGGGAGGAAGGGAGAAAGGCGAGCGGAAGGAAGGGCTAGAGCCGAAGACCGAAAAGCTAAGGATAGAAACGGACGGAGTCTGGCCTTCGAATGAAATCCCGCGCCGGACCCAACGAATCCCTACTCACTCATCACCGTATGGGTGGGTGGGAACCGCTGTGGCACGGAGGCCTGATGCGCAGGCCGACAAACGGAAAGAAGAAAATGCACCAAGGCAGCGGAGTTTTGTGCACCTCGCGCCGTTTCAGGGAAGGCTCGGGAGGCGGCCGAGATGGTATCCCCTCCGCCCACAGAGGCGCTATACTTAGAGATACGGAAAGTCGCGCTGCGGTCGAGGGGCAGTCGTGGTCTCCGTGTTCCTGATGTGACACTCGGCGATGGACCCTTGAAAACCGAATCCGCCGCATGGTAAACGCAAGGAGGACGGCGTATGGAACTGCTTTCGAGTGACAGAAGCATCGTGGTGGCGATCGACCTGCAGGGCAAGCTTATGGACATGATCTACCGGCCAAGGTTGGTCGTCGAGGCCACGGTCCGCCTTCTCAAGATTGCCGACCTGTTTGGTATCCCCGTGGTGATGACGGAGCAGTACCCGAAGGGGCTCGGCCCGACCCACGCGGAAATAGCGTCTGCTTATGACGGCCTGGCGGTGCCGAAGAGACTAGTCGCGAAGGACAGTTTCACCTGTTGCGGTGAGGGCGGGTTCGAGGCGGCGCTCGGTGCGGTGAGGCCCGGGCTGAAGCCGGCGGACCGGCAGATCGTCGTGGCGGGTATCGAGGCGCACGTCTGCGTCATGCAGACCGTTCTGGACCTGTTGCGGCAGGGAAGCGACGTGCAGGTCTGCTGGGAATGTGTCAGCGGACGGGGCGAAGAATACAGAAGGCACGCGCTGGACAGGATGATGCAGGTAGGCGCGCTCGTCACGAATCACGAGTCGGCCGCATTCGAGTGGGCCGGTGGCAAGAACCACCCGCAATTCAAGGCGCTGAGCGCGTTGCTCAAGGAAGGCCAGCCAACCGGTTGAGGCGGGCATGATGAAGAAACCCTCCGGCTGTCGCCGGAGGGTTTCTATCTAACGATAGGGCAGAGAAGAACGTCAGGTCGAAGGCTCGTCGGGGGGCGGGACCGCTTGCGGCGGGGATGCCGGCGGCGCGGGAGCAGACGGGGGAGGCGCAGGGGCGGAGGGCTGCTGTGGCTGCGCGGCGGGGGCCGCCTGGGCTTGCTTGGTCATACTTTCGAAAAGCTTGGGGATGATCCACCCTACGACGCCGAGGCCGATTCCGGCGAAGATGCATTCGAACCAGCCCAGGATGAAGATGTAGGTCAACAGCCGCTTGCTGAGCGTGAGGAGGTAGAACTCGGCTATGTACCGCACGCCGAAAAGGAACAGGCCGATCCAAAAGCCGAAAAAGAGTCCCCGCAGAACGATGAACTTGGCGTTCTTGTAAATCTTGAAGAAATAGTATGTGAAAACGAGAGAGAAGATGAACTGGCCCAGGAACATGAGCGGCAGAAACTTCCGGAGTTCCTCCGAAGATCGGACCAGGTCGCCCTGGGCCATGAGAATGCTATTGAACACGTAGTTGTAGAATACCAGGTCCACGACGAATACGAAGATGAAAACGCCGAGAAACCCCAAGATCCAACGGATTGCCTTCATCACGTACCTCCCTTGAACTGTCTAGAGACTAGCACAAGGGGGGCGCTTCTGTCTTGTGCCGTAAGGTGGCCCGGGGCGCAAACGGGAAAGTGCGCCGGCCCGAAGCGCCGTTTCGAACGCAGGGGCCGACGCACTGGATAGGGAATCACGTCAACCCCGGAATCAGAACCTGTAGCCCACGCCGAAGCCAAAGACCCACGGATTGATGTCCACGGAGACCGGGTCCAGAGGCCCGTAGATGGTATCGATTGTCGCGTCGGTGCTGATCCGGATATATTTTACGTCGAAGTTCACCAGCCAATGCTTGTCGAGATAGACGTCCGTTCCGATCTGGCCGGCGACGTCGAAGGAGTTCTTGAATTCCACGCCCGTGGCTCCCGCGTAGCGCAAGGCGGTGGAAAGGTCATAGCTGTAGAACCGCGTGTAGTTTAAACCCAGCCCAATATATGGGCAGAATCGAGGCCCGTTGTAGAAGTAGTACTGAAACGTGAGCGTGGGAGGCAGGACCCGGACGCTACCTGCGCTAATACCGCCGATCAATCCTCCGCTGGTCGTGAGATCGTGGCGGGAGGTGGCGAGGATAAGCTCAATCCCGAAGCGCTCATTGAACTTGTATGTGAAGTCCAATTCGGGAACGACCGCCGAATCCACGGCGATTTTCGACCCCGTGCCGTCGATAGCGCTGCTGCTGTCGTTGGGATTGATCGAGATACCCCTCAGCCTGATGGTCCACCCGGCCCCCTGGGCGCTGATCACCGTCGTAACGGTCATCAGGATCAGAGCAACGACTAGAAACGGAATACATTTCTTTCGCATGGTCCCCTCCTTTCAGCAGAAACGCCTTCACCACTATTAATACACAATGTAGTCAATCCTGGGGGGATGTGCAAGCACTTTCCGGCGAGGAGGCCCCTAGTTCCAGGTAGGCCATCCGTTTGGTCCAGGCCCGGCCGCTGCCGGTAGGTCCACGGCGGCGATGCCCGGTCGCGGGTGGATGGTGCCCCGAGAGCCCTTTCCGGATCGGGCTCCACGATGCGAGGCGCGGGGAGAAATACAGGGCGGGCGCCCTCTCGACGAACCGAAACGGGGGAGGCAGTCCGAAACCCCTTGCATCTGGGGCAGTGACCCTGGCAGGGAGACCTGTGAGGGTCTTTCAGCCGCTTGCCGGTGCCGGGCGTACGCCTCCTCATTCAAACGTCTTTTCACCTACGGTCAGCTTCTTGAGATAGATGATCTCGCAGGAACCGTTACCCTCGTCGCGGCGGCTGAGAGAGGAGTGCCACCGGAAAGTTCTCCCCCCCTTCACGCCGTCGACGAAGACAAGATAGCCTTCAAGCCGGACGCGGTCTCCCTTGTCTATTCTCACCGCGGCCTTGAACAGGTTTCGCGTGGCCGGAATGACGTGGTTGTTGGAGGAGTGCGCGACGATATAGCCGTTGCCGTGGCCGAACCCGGGGCCGAACCGCCACCAGTACCAGCGGTCGCTTTGGGACCAGGACAGCTTTTTGTACAGTTTCGAAGTGGCAAAGTCGCCCCAGGCGAGGGCCACGTCGCAAGGCGCCAGATCGGCATTCCAGCCGTAGCGGTAGCGCTTGCATCCCAGCACGATTCCACTGACGACGTATCCGGCTTTCGGGGTGAGCGTCCAGTCCACGCCGTCCTTTTGAAGGTGAACGGACACGGCCCTGTCAATGGCAGTTTGCGCCGGATCGTGCGAAACGTCCACGGGTTCCAGCGCTATCTTGGAGACGGGCGCCGAACACCCTGCGACCAGGCAGACGAACGCGGCGCACGACAGTAGAGAAAGAAGCCACAGCCTGCGGGCGATTGAGCGGCGGAGTCTCAAGCCTCCTCCCCGCACGAACTCGCTCGAAACGCCGAGAAGAGTATCCTCTTGAAACCGAAAAAGATGGGCCCATCGGGCCAATAACGCCGGAGTTCTGATCGAAAGGCCTCCAGGAAGCCGTCCTTCATGTCCCCGTCCAAGCGTTCCAGATAGGGAAGCATGGTCGTGCCCGACAGCCAGTCCGCCAGAGCGTCGGCATCGCGGAGTTCGTGCGGGTACACCTTCTCGAATATGGACAAATACCTGGCTCCGCATGCGTATAGGATCTCCGCGTACCGCTCGAGGGAAAGTACGGGAACACGCCTGGTCCAGCCGTGGAGCGCCGTGCGGAATGGCTCAGTCGCGGCCAGGGCGGCTATCATCAGGTGCGAAGGGTGGTTGTGGTTGGAAGGCAATTGAACCAGCAGTTGGCCTCCAGGACGAAGCAGAGAAAAGAGCCGTGGGATCAGGGTTTCGTGCCCGTCTACCCAATGGATTGCTGCGTTCGAGAAGACCATGTCCCAGGCGCCCGTAACCGATTCGATTGCGGCTTTTTCAAAGCGCAGTCCGTCTCTCGCGCGAGATACGGCTCTATCCAGCATGGCCAGTGAAACGTCGACGCCGAGGATTCGGCTGTCGGGCAAAATATCCGAGAGCCGGGCGGTGAGTTCGCCTGTGCCGCACCCGAGGTCCAGGACCTCCAGACCCTTGCGCACCCTGATCATGCGCGACAGATCCTTGAAGGGAGCGAATCGTTCCTTCTGAAATAGGTTGTACGTGTCGGGATTCCAGTCCACGGCCGTCTCCGGATGGCGCTGCTCTTTCTCTTGTCCGCTGACACTTTAGCACATCGGGCGCGCACCACGGGCGGAGGCCTGCGGAGCAGGCCGGTCAGAGAGGAGAGGGAAAAAGGAAAGGGAATCTGAATCTGGATTTGGGATTGCGAATTTGAAGGACTGCCGGGGCTTGGCCTTTGAAATAGGAACGAACAGGGAGGATGGGAGGACAAAAAGGCGGAAATCGTAAGGCGGGAGAAGATGACGGCTGGGGACGAGCCTTTGAGGCGCATCTCCTGTCGGACCCACCTACTTACCTTCTCACGTGCTCACGGTTCCGCACTCACCCCTTGAGAACGGCAAGCGGGCGCATCATGGCGACGACGCGGGCGAGGCTGGCGCCGCGGACGGCCTCGACGACGAGGTCGATGTCCTTGTACGCCTGCGGGGCTTCTTCCTTTATCGTGCGCCGGTTTTCGCAGATCAAAGTGACGCCCTCCATGGCCTGCATGAAGGCCTCGTCGGTGATCACGCCCGGCCTGAGGACCTTGCCGTCCCGGCGGCGGATCTTTCCCGCGGCCGCCGTGCGGCTCAGGCGCCTTCCGGCGCCGTGGTTCGTAGAGCACAAAGCCTTCTCGTTGTCCGGCACGCCTGCGAGGAGGTAGGAGTGGGTGCCCATAGAGCCTGGGATCAGGACGGGCTGGCCGGTCACTTCGAAGGGCGTTCCGGCCATTCGCACCGCGGGAAAGGCCCTCGTGGCGCCCTTCCTGTGGACCCAGAACCTCTTCCCCCCGTGTTCTTCCCACTTGGCCATGTTATGGGGCACGTCGTAAAGCAGTTCGAGGCGGAGGTCCGGGTAGTGGTGCAGGAGATTTTTGCGCACCAGGGCCGCCATGAGGTGGCGGTTTGCGAAGGCGAGGTTTGCGGCGGCGTGCATGGCGCCCAGATAAGCCCTGCCCTCCGCCGAATCGGCGGGCATGAAGCAGAGTTCGGACGTAGGATGAGGGTCGCCGTATCTCTTCCCGCGCGCGAGCGACATGTACTCTTCTCCGACCTGGTGGCCGAATCCGCGGCTCCCCGAGTGGATCATCACCAGGAGCTGCCCCCTGAAAACGCCCCATGCCCGAGCCGTTTCAGTGTCCTCTACGCTTAAGACTTCCTGGAGCTCGATGAAATGGTTGCCTCCACCGAGGGTCCCGAGCTGGTTCTGTCCCCTGTCCAACGCTCTCTGTGAAAGGGCGGAGGGATCGCCGGGCATGGAGCCTCCGTTCTCGATGTGGGACCACGTTCGAGGTTCGGCCGCAGGATCGATGAAGGACCAAGCGTCGTGGTCCCGGCGTTTGACGGAGGAGAGTGCAGGCACGCCGTACGCGAGCACGTCCAGGAAGTCCTGCAAGTCCAAGGAGATATTGCGTTTGCCTTCACCCAAGGGGATATCGCGCCGGATGGACCGGGCGAGCAGGGTCGTATCGATGTCTGCGGCGTAGCGGTCCGTCGTCAGAACGCGCATGCCGCAGTTGATGTCATAGCCGACGGCCGCCGGGATGACGACTTCCCGCGTGGCCACGATGGAACCTATGGGCACGCCGTAGCCGACGTGTATATCCGGCGTCGCGATGACGCGTTCGACGGTCGGAATGCGACAGGCATCCTTCAACTGCTTGAGGGACTCGGGCTCGAGCGGCAGGCGCGGTGACGTGTAGAGCGTGGGCGCCACACGCATGCCCTCCTCGATCGGGAAGAGACGTTCAAACTCGGACACGGCCGGCGACCTCCCTGCCCCATCAATCTATGGCGTCGCAGGCGCCCTATCAACGAGACGCGCGAGCGGCCGTGTCCTTCTCCGCTTCAGGCTGCGAGTTCCGCCGTACAATGCGCGCGCTTGGTCGCCTTGAGGGGGATGGCGGACAGGGAGTGGGGGCAGTCCTTATTGGAAGTGCCGGCGCTCGCGTGTCAATCCCAACGGGTGTGCGGGACACGGTTTTTCACGAGGTACTGCCATGCCAACCAGACGTATGAGCGTTCGGGTATTCCCCTCCTTAGGAAGAAGGGCGTGAGGAGGCGGTTGAGGCGCCTGAGGCTGTAGAAGGGAACGCCGGGGTAATAGTGGTGTTCGAGGTGGTAGCCGGACCAGAGAAAGGCGGCCTCCCACAGGAGGGACCTGCGGATGCG
>Ga0315540_10001749_pt1 | contig 12384 bp, 11 predicted proteins | sample SalMarSW160110MG_FD_203677 | JGI IMG/M metagenome (GOLD analysis project Ga0315540, IMG submission 203677) | Salt marsh sediment microbial communities from the Plum Island Ecosystem LTER, Massachusetts, United States - Salt Marsh Sediment SW1601-10 ... | reverse complement strand
CGAGGCGATCGCCGCCGAGGCGCGCGCGTGCGAGAAGTGCGGGCTCTGCCGGACGCGCACGCAGGCCGTGCCCGGCACGGGCTCGGCGCGCAGCGGCATCGTGTTCGTGGGCGAGGCGCCGGGCGCCGACGAAGACGCGCGCGGCGAGCCGTTCGTGGGCCGCGCGGGCGAGCTGCTCACCAAGATGATCGCCGCGATGGACGAGCGGCGGCTGATCCCGGGCGTGAGGCTCGACCGTTCGACCGTCTACATCGCGAACGTGCTCAAGTGCCGCCCGCCCGACAACCGGAACCCGCTGCCGAACGAGATCGAGCAGTGCTCGCCCTACCTGATCCGCCAGCTCGAGGCGCTGCGCCCGAGGATCATCTGCTGCCTGGGCAAGTTCGCCGCCGAGCTCCTGTGCGGGATCAAGGGCACGGTCGGCAGCATGCGCGGCCGGACCTATCGCTGGCGCGGCGCGAAGCTCGTCGTGACGTACCATCCGGCCTACCTGCTGCGGAATCCCCGCCCCGACGGACCCAAGCGCGAAGTCTGGAACGACCTCCAGCGCCTCGCGCAGGAATACCTGACCGACTGACTCCCGGCACGCGGGCGCCATCGAGGGCGCCCGGGAGGGGAACACCATGTCCGACATCCCTACCGGCGGTCCGGGCGGCGGCGCGCCGGGCCTCACGCCTCCGCAGTCCCTCGACGCCGAGCGTTCCATCCTCGCGGCGATGATGCTCGATCAGGCCGCCATCGGCCGCGCCGTCGAGAACGTCGATTCGAGCGCGTTCTACCGCTCGGCGCACGCGAAGATGTTCGATGCGCTCGTGGCGCTCTACAACCGCAACGAGGCCGCCGACCTCATCACGGTCGCCGAGGAGCTGCGCAAGCGGGGCGACTTCGAGGCCGCCGGTGGCGCCGCGGCGCTCGCGCAGGTCATGGAGTACGCGACCACGACCGCGAACCTCGAGCACCACATCCGCATCGTCCACGGCAAGGCGATCCTGCGCAGCCTCATCCGTGCGACCACCGAGATCCAGCAGCAGTGCTACGCGGGGCAGGACGAGACCGCGACGCTGCTCGACCAGGCCGAGGCGCGCATCTTCGCGATCACGGACCAGCGCATCCGCCAGGGCTTCACCGGAATCCGCGAGCTGCTCAAGCCGACGTTCGACCACATCCAGAAGCTGTTCGAACGCAAGGTCCAGGTCACGGGGGTCCCGAGCGGCTGGGACGACCTCGACAAGCTGACGAGCGGCTGGCAGCCCGGCGACCTCGTGATCCTCGCGGGCAGGCCGAGCATGGGAAAGACCAGTGCGGCCATGAACATGGCCGAGAACGCCGCGATCCGGCACAACATCCCGGTGGCGGTGTTCTCGCTCGAAATGAGCAAGGAGCAGCTCGCGCTGCGCCTGCTCTGCTCGCAGAGCGAAGTGCCGCTGCACAAGGTGCGCACGGGCTATCTCGGCAACGAGGACTGGCCCCGGCTCACGACCGGTGCCGGCCTGCTCACGCAGGCGCCGATCAACATCGACGACTCGCCGGCGCTCTCGGTGCTCGAGATCCGCGCGAAGTGCCGCCGCCTGAAGGCCGAGAACAGGCTCGGCCTGGTCGTGGTCGACTACCTCCAGCTCATGCACTCGAGCACGCAGGCCGAGAACCGCGTGCAGGAGATCTCGCAGATCAGCCGCGGCCTCAAGGCGCTCGCGAAGGAGCTGCACGTCCCGATCATCGCGCTCTCGCAGCTCTCGCGCGCCGTCGAGCAACGCGGCGGCAGCGGCCGCCCGCAGCTGTCGGACCTTCGTGACAGTGGCAGCATCGAGCAGGACGCTGACGTCGTGCTGTTCGTGTACCGCGAGGTCGTGTACAAGCCCGACACGGCGGAGCCGGGGAAGGCGCAGCTCATCATCGCGAAGCAGCGCAACGGACCGACCGACGACGTGGCCATGACGTTCCTTCGCGACTGCACGAAGTTCGTCCCGTACAGCCCGATGATGTCGGGCGAGACCGAGCCGGGGTTCTGAGGTCATGCGGAGTCTCGCCGCGCGCGGCCATCACTACGTGTGGCGACGCATCGGCAACTGGTTCGCCCAGGTCGGCGGCATCACGCTGTTCATGGGCGAGACGTTCCGCATGCTGCCGCGCGGCCTGATGGCGCCGCGCCTCATCGTCGAGGAGGCGCACGCGATCGGCGTGCAGTCGCTCGTGCTCGTCGCGGTCGTTTCGCTGTTCACGGGCGCGGTCGCCGCCGTGCAGGCGGCCTACCAGTTCTCGACCGTCGTGCCCATGAAGTACATCGGGGCGGTGATCCTGCGCTCGGTGATCATCGAGCTGGGCCCGGTGCTCACGGCGCTCATCGTCGGCGGCCGGGTGGGCGCCTCGATCGCCGCCGAGCTGGGCACGATGCGCGTGACCGAGCAGATCGACGCGCTCGAGGCGATGGCGATCAACCCGGTGCGCTACCTCGTCGTGCCGCGCGTCGTGGCGGCCATCATCATGGTCCCGGCGCTCGTCGCCCTCGCCGACGCGATCGCCATCTTCGGCGGCTGGCTCGTGGCCACGATGAGCCTCGGGGTCAGCTCGCACACCTACACGGTCGGGCTCAAGCAGTTCTTCCACATGAAGGACCTGTGGTCCGGCATGGTGAAGTCCACCTGCTTCGGGGCGATCATCGGCTGGATGGGCTGCTATTACGGCTTCCGCACCGAGGGCGGCGCCGAGGGCGTGGGCGTCGCGACGACCCGCGCCGTGGTCGCGACCTGCGTGCTCGTGCTGATCGGCGACTACGTGCTGGCCACCGTCCTCTTCCGCTTCATCTTCGCCTCATGATCCGGATCCGGGGCCTGAAGAAGCAGCTGGGGGGGCGGCCGGTGCTCGACGGCGTGGACCTCGACATCCCCGAGGGCCGCACGGTCGTGGTCATGGGGCGCAGCGGCACCGGCAAGAGTGTCCTGCTCAAGAACGTCATCGGCCTCATGCAGCCCGACGCGGGCCAGATCGAGGTGGACGGCGAGCCGATCGTGGGGCTGCGCGAGGCCGACCTGAACCGTGTCCGCAAGCGCTTCGGCCTGCTGTTCCAGGGCGCCGCGCTGTTCGACTCGCTCACGGTCGGCGAGAACGTCGCGCTGCCTCTGCGCGAGCACACGAAGCTGCCCGGCGCCGAGATCCAGCGGCGCGTCGCCGAGCGGCTCGACTGGGTCGGGCTCGAGGGGATCGAGGCCATGAAGCCGGCCCTGCTCTCGGGCGGCATGCGCAAACGGGTGGGACTGGCCCGCGCGCTGGCACTGGACCCGGCTTACATCCTGTACGACGAGCCCACGACCGGGCTCGATCCCATCATGGCGGACGTCATCAACCGGCTGATCCGGTCGCTCCAGAAGCGGATCGGCGTCACGAGCATCGTCGTGACGCACGACCTCGCGAGCGCCTACCATGTCGGCGACATCATCGCGATGCTGCACGAGGGGCACGTCCTGTTCACCGGCACCCCCGACGAGCTGCGGGCGGCGACCCACCCGTTCGTGCGACAGTTCGTCGAGGGCTCCAGCGAAGGACCCGAGCAGCCGCTCTGACGGCGGGGAGTGACGCGTGAGGCGAACCACCGAAATCCAGGTTGGCGTGACGATCGTCGCCGCGCTGGCCGTGCTCATCTGGGGCGTGACCTGGCTGCGCGAGTTCAAGCTCGGCGAGAAGGTGCGCGTCTGGAACGTCTCGTTCCCGCAGACGGGAGGGCTCGGCGCGAGCGACGAGGTGCAGGTGAACGGCATTCGCAAGGGCTCGGTCTCGAGCATCCACCTCTCGGGGGACCACGTCGTCGTCGAGCTGGCACTCGAGCGGGACATCACGCTGACCCGCGACTGCCGCGTCCTGATCCGGAACGTGGGCCTGATGGGCGAAAAGGTCATCGCCGTGGACCTCAAGTCCAGCGGCCAGCCGTACACCGGCCGCGACACGATCCCGGGCGTCTACGAGCCCGGGCTGGGCGAGTTCGTGGCCCAGGCGGGGCCGTCGTTCGACGCGATGAACCGCGTGGTCGTCTCGCTCGACCGGCTCGCCCAGCGGCTCGACCGCGAGGGGCAGGTGGACCAGACGATCCGCAACCTCCGCGAGTCCTCCGACGAGCTCGTGAAGGCGCTGAGGGAGGACCGCAAGATCCTCGACGAGACGCTGCGCAACGCGCGCGACGTCACGCGCACGGCGCGCGAGCTCACGACGGGCCGCGAGGCCCAGTTGCGGCGGACGCTCGACGGCCTGGAGCACAGCGCCACGAACCTCGAGCGGCTCTCGGCACGGATGGACTCCGTGCTGACGGCGGCGAAGCAGGTGGCCGACAAGGCCAACCACGGCGACGGCACCGCGGCGATGCTGCTGAACGACCGGGCGCTGTACGACGAGACCCGGCAGACGGTGAAGTCGCTGCGCGAGCTCGTGGACGACATCAAGAAGCACCCGAAGAAGTACATCAACCTCAGCATCTTCTGACCGCGCGGGAGCGATCCGCGCGGACGGCCCGCCCCCTCGGGAGAGTCCGATGACGCGCCCGGTGAAGCACGCGAAGAACGACAAGGCCGTCTTCTACTGCACCGCCTGCGGTAACGAGCAGCCGCGGTGGTTCGGGCACTGCCCGCGCTGCGGCGAGTGGAACACCGCCGCCGAGGCACCCCCCGCGGGCGCGGCGAAGGGCGGCGCGGCGCGCCGGCCGGGCCCGAAGCGCTGGGTGCCGGCCGGCGCCGAGCGCCCCGCGGGACCGGCGCCGCTCGCGCACGTCGAGGTCGAGTCGGCCGAGCGCGCCCGCACCGGCATGCGCGAACTGGACCGCGTGCTCGGCGGCGGGCTCGTGCCGGGATCGCTGCTGCTCGTCGGCGGCGACCCGGGGATCGGCAAGAGCACGCTGCTGCTCCAGCTCGCCATGGCCCTCGCGCGCGAGGGGCGCCGGCTTCTCTACGTCTCGGGCGAGGAGAGCGAGCAGCAGATCCGGCTGCGGGCCTCGCGGCTCGGCGAGGTGCCGGAGTCGCTCCTGCTGCTGTGCGAGACCGACCTCGAGGCGGTGCTCGAATCGGCGGCCTCCGTGCAGCCCGACGCGATGGTCGTGGACTCGATCCAGACGCTCTCGCGCTCCGACCTCGAGGGCGGTCCCGGCACGGTGACGCAGGTGCGCGAGTGCGGGCTCGCGCTGCTCCACTACGCGAAGGGCTCGCACACGCCGGTCTTCCTGGTCGGGCACGTCACGAAGGACGGCGCGGTCGCCGGTCCGCGCGTGCTCGAGCACATGGTGGACGCGGTGCTCTACCTCGAGGGCGAGCGCTACCAGCACTACCGCGTGCTGCGCGCGGCGAAGAACCGCTTCGGCTCGACGAACGAGCTGGGCGTGTTCGAGATGCTCGACTCGGGCCTGCGCGAGGTCGCCAACCCGAGCGAGGCGTTCCTCTCCGAGGGCCTGCGCTCCGAGCCCGGCACCGCGGTCGTCGCGAGCCTCGAGGGTTCGCGGCCGCTGCTCGTCGAGGTGCAGGCGCTCGTCTCGACGTCGTTCTACGGCACGCCGCAGCGGGTGACGAGCGGCCTCGACCCGCGCCGGCTCGCCGTGCTGCTGGCGGTGCTCGAGCGGCGGGTCGGCCTGCGGCTCGGCCGGCACGACGTGTTCGTGACCGTGACGGGCGGCCTCAAGCTGGACGACCCCGGCACGGACCTGGGCGTGGCGCTGGCGATCGCGTCGAGTTTCCGCAGCCGGCCGATGCTCGAGCGCACGATCGCGCTCGGCGAGGTGAGCCTGTCGGGCGAGCTGCGCCGGGTCGCTCGGCTCGACGCGCGGCTACGCGAGGCGGCACAGCTCGGCTTCCGGCGCGCGGGCTTCCCGCGCGCGCAGGCCGCCGACGCCGAGGGCTGCGGCCTCGAGGCCGTTCCGCTCGCGACGGTCCGCGAGGCGTTCGAGGCGCTGCTCGGCGAGCGCGTCGCGCCGCCGCGCCCCGAGGGCGGCTCGGCGAGGGAGCCGCGGGCGGAGGCGCCGGCCGGCCGGGAGCGGGAACGCCCGTGACCGCCTCCGGGACGGACGGCCGGCCGCTCAGCGACGCGGCGCAGCGCGTGCAGGACGCGATCGCCGCGAAGGGCTTCGCGAACCGCGTGATCGAGCTGCGCGAGCCGGTGCGCACCGCCCGGGCGGCCGCCGACGCGGTCGGGTGCGAGGTCGCGCAGATCGTGAAGTCGCTCGTCTTCCGCGGCGCGGCGAGCGGCCGCGGCGTGCTCGTCGTCGCGAGCGGCGCGAACCGCGTGGACACCGCGAAGCTCGCGGCGCTGGTCGGCGAGGAGGTCGAGATGGGCAAGCCGCGCTTCGTGCGCGAGGCGACGGGGTTCGCGATCGGCGGCATCCCGCCGGTCGGCCACGCGACGGCGCTCGACGTCGTGATCGACGCCCACCTGCTCGAGCTCGGCTCCCTCTGGGCGGCGGCCGGGCACCCGAACTCGCTCTTTCCGCTCACTCCCGACGAGCTGTGCCGCATGACGGGCGGCCGCGTGGCGGACGTCGCGTGAGCGTCACCGCGATCCTCCTGTGCGCCGGGCGGGGCGAGCGCCTCGGCGCCGGTGTGCCCAAGGCGGCGGTGCCGCTGGCGGGGCGCCCGCTCTTCGCGTGGAGCCTCGGGACGCTCGAGCGCGCGGCCGGCGTGGACTCGATCGTGGTCGTGGGCCCCTCGCGCACGCTCCGCGAGCTGCTCGCGGCCTCCGGCTTCGCGCCGCGCAAGGTCGTCGCGTGGGTCGAGGGCGGCGCCGAGCGCCAGCACTCGGTCTCGCGCGGGCTCTCGGCCCTGCCCGCCAACTGCGACCTCGTCGCGATCCACGACTGCGCGCGGGCGCTCGTGAGCGACAGCGTGGTCCGCCGCGCGATCGAGGCCGGCCGCGAGCACGGTGCGGCGATCGCCGCCGTCCCGCTCGCGGACACGCTCAAGCGGAACGAGGACGGGTTCGTGGCGGGCACGCCCTCGCGCGAGGGCCTGTGGTGCGCGCAGACGCCGCAGGTCTTCCGCCGCGACTGGATCGAGGCGGCCCACGCCCGGGCGGGGGAGACCGCGACGGACGACGCGGCGCTGATCGAGGCGATCGGCCACCGGGTCCGGATCGCCGAGGGCGCGCCGCTCAACTTCAAGGTCACGACGCCGGACGACCTCGCCCTGGCCGGCCGCTGGCTGGCGGGGCGCGAGTCCGGGTCGCGGGAGGAAGCGGAACGATGAGCGCGCGCGTGGGTTTCGGCTACGACGTTCACCGGATCGTGTCGGGGCGGCCGCTCGTGCTGGGCGGCGTCCGGTTCGAGAGCGACTGGGGGCTCGAGGGCTACAGCGACGCCGACGTGGTGTCGCACGCGATCGGCGACGCGCTCCTGGGTGCGGCGGCACTGGGCGACCTCGGGACGCACTTTCCTCCCGGCGACCCGGAGTGGAAGGGCGCCTCCAGTCTCGACCTGCTCGCGCGCATCGCCGCGATGATCGCGGCGGCGGGCGCGAAGGTCGTCAACGTGGACGCGATGGTCGTCGCCGAGGCGCCGAAGCTCGCGCCCCACCGCGAGGCGATGTGCGCCAACGTCGCCCGGGCCCTCGGCGTGACGCCCGGACAGGTCTCGATCAAGGCGACCACGAACGAGCAGCTCGGCGCCCTCGGCCGCGGCGAAGGCCTCGCGGCCATGGCCGTGGCGCTCGTGGACCGCTAGGCCCGGGGCGGCCGCCGCGGCCCGCGGTCGCGGGCGCTGGCCCGCGGGACGGCGACCTGCTAATGATGCGCGGCCGGGCGCGCACCCCGCGCGCCCGCACCGATTTCCACCCGACCGAGTCGCCCTTGAGCCCATCGCCAGGCCCCGACGTCCGCGTGCGCTTCGCGCCCAGCCCCACCGGCTGGCTCCACGTCGGCGGCGCCCGCACGGCCTACTTCAACTGGCTGTTCGCGCGCCGGCACGGCGGCCGGTTCGTGCTGAGGATCGAGGACACGGACGCGGAGCGCTCGAGCGGCGAGAGCGAGCGCGGCGTGCTCGACGACCTCCGCTGGCTGGGACTCGAATGGGACGAAGGGCCCGACCGGGGTGGCCCTTTCGGTCCGTACCGCCAGAGCGAGCGGCTCGACCTGTACCGCGAGCGGGCGGAGCGGCTGATCGAGTCGGGGCACGCCTACCGCTGCTTCTGCACCGACCAGGACCTCGAAGCGCGCCGGCACGCGGCGCTCGCGGCGGGACGGCCGCCGCACTACGACGGACGCTGCCGCTCGATTCCCCGCGAGGAGTCCGACCGGCGGGCGCGCGCGGGCGAGCCGGCGAGCGTCCGCTTCCGCGTCCCGGATCGGGAGTGGCTGCTCGAGGACCTCGTGCGCGGGCCGGTCAGGTTTCCTTCCGGGATGGTGGGCGACTTCGTGCTGCAGCGCTCGAGCGGACTGCCGACCTACAACTTCGCCTGCGTCGTGGACGACTCGCTCATGCGCATCAGCCACGTGCTCCGGGCCGAGGAGCACCTCGCGAACACGCCCCGGCAGCTCATGCTCTACGACGCGCTCGGTCTCGCCGCCCCGCGTTTCGCGCACGTCGCGCTGATCCTGAACCGGGACCGCACGAAGATGAGCAAGCGCTCCGGCGAGGCCGCCGTCGCGGTGGGCGACTGGCGGCGCGCCGGCTATGTGCCCGAGGCCCTCCTCAGCTACCTCGCCCTGCTCGGCTTCCACCCCGGGGACGACCGCGAGATCCTCTCTCGCGCCGAGCTGCTCGAGGCCTTCTCGGTGGAGCGGCTCGGCCAGAGCGGGTCGGTGTTCGACGCGGCGAAACTCGCGTGGGTGAACCGCCACTACCTGCACCACGCCACCGGGGGGCAGCTCGCCGCCTGGCTCGAGGCCGGGCCCGGGCGCGGTGCGCCGCCGGCGGAGGACTGGCTCGGCGGGGTGCGGCGGCTGACCGCCGGCCTGGACGCCGCCGCGGTCGGGAAGCTGCTCGAGGGCGTGCGCGGCAACGTCGCGACGCTGGCCGACCTGCCGGGCGAGATCTCGGTGCTGACGGGCGGGCGGCCGGAGTTCGAGCCGGAGGCCGCGGCCGCGCTCGCCGCCCCCGGCGCGGGCGCCCTGTGCGCGGACCTCGCGTCCGAGGCCGGCGCACTTGCCGAATGGAGCGGAGAAGCCTTTAAATCCGCGGTTCAGGCCGTCGGCCGGCGGCTCGGGCGAAAGGGTCGCGATCTCTTCATGCCCGTGCGCGCCGCACTCTCCGGTCGAACCCACGGGCCGGAGCTGCCCCTGCTGGCCGAGTTGCTCGGAAAGGACCGCTGCATCGAGAGGCTGCACGACGCGGCCCGTCGCGCGGGTAGGCCCGCGTGACGCACGGGAGGATTCCATGAAAGTCGCCGTCCTGATGGGCGGGAGATCGTCCGAGCGCGAGATTTCGCTGCGTACGGGCCGCGGTTGCGCGCAGGCGCTGCGGAATCTCGGGCACGACGTGACGTCGGTGGACGCCGCCGACGGGGTGGTGCTGCCGCCCGGCGAGGAGGAGTCGGCGGCACGCTCGATCGAAGAGGTGCGCCGACTGTCCCGCGAAGCGATGCTCGACGCGCTGCGCACGGCGCCGATCCGCGAGGCCGACGTGGTGCTCCTGGCCCTGCACGGCACCTGGGGCGAGGACGGGACGGTGCAGGGCGCGCTCGAGCTGGCGGGCAAGGTCTACACGGGCTCGGGCGTGCTCGCGAGCGCCGTGGCGATGGACAAGGCGATGGCGAAGCGCGTCTTCGAGCGCGAGGCCATACCGACGCCGCACTGGATGCTCATCGAGGCCGGCGTCTCGGGCCGGGCGCTCGACGTGAAGCTCCTCGGCGGCTACCCGCTGGTCGTGAAGCCGAACGCCGAGGGCTCGACGGTCGGCCTGACCATCGTGCGGCACCCCGCCGAGCTGCAGCCCGCGATCTCGAAGGCCGCCGAGTACGACACGCACGTGCTCGTCGAGCAGTACATCGAGGGACGCGAGTTGACGGTCGCGGTGATCGGCGAGGTCGCCTACCCGGTCGTCGAGATCGAGCCGAAGAGCGGCTTCTACGACTACGAGGCCAAGTACACGAAGGGCGCGAGCGTCTACACGTGCCCGGCGAAGGTGCCCACCGAGCTTTCGCGGCACATCCGCGAGCTGTCGCTCGAGGCCGCGCAGGCCCTGGGCTGCACGGGGGTCTCGCGGGTGGACCTGCGCCTTTCGGAGGATGATGAACCGTACGTGCTCGAAGTGAACACGACCCCGGGCATGACCCCGACCAGCCTCGTGCCGATGGCGGCGGCGGCGAAGGGCATGTCCTACGATCAACTCGTCGGTCGCATGCTGGACCTGGCCCTCGCGGACGCGAAGAGCCGCCAGGTCGAGCAGGGCGCCTGAAGACCCACGTCACGGAGAACGAATGGACCGCACCCACAAGTTTCTGCAGGAACTGGTCGAGGCGAACGGCGCACCGGGATTCGAGGGCGACGTCTTCGACGTGATGGCCCGCACGCTGAAGGGCGTGGGCGCGATCTCGAAGGACCGGCTGGGCAGCTTCATCTGCGAGAAGGTCGGGGACCCGAAGGGGCCGCGCGTCCTGCTGGGCGGGCACCTGGACGAGGTGGGCTTCCTGGTCAAGTCGGTGACCAAGGAGGGGTTCGTCAAGTTCCTCGGCCTTGGCGGATGGTGGGGACACGTCGTGCTCGGGCAGCGGCTCGTGATCCACACGCGCAAGGGCCCCGTGCTCGGCGTGGTGGGCTGCAAGCCGCCGCACGAGCTGCGCGAGGAGGACCGCAAGAAGGTCCTCGAGCTGAAGGACATGTACATCGACGTGGGTGCGACGAACGACTGGGACGTGAAGCGGAAGCTGGACATCCGGCCCGGGGACCCGATCCTGCCGGACTCGTCGTTCCGGGTGATGGCGAACCCCAACCTGCTGCTCGCGAAGGCGTGGGACAACCGCCTCGGCTGCGCGATGGCCGCCGAGGTGGCGCTGGCGCTCAAAGGCCAGAAGCACCCGAACACGCTCTTCGCGGTCGCGACGGTGCAGGAGGAGGTCGGCCTCCGCGGCGCCCAGACCTCGGCGTTCAAGGTGAAACCGGACGTCGCGATCGCCCTCGATTCCGGCATCGCGCACGACACCCCGGGAACCGATGGCGAGGAGAAGCTCGGCGGCGGGCCTCTCGTCGTGATCTACGACTCGTCCGCGATCCCGAACCGGAAGCTGCGCGACCTCGTGATCGAGACGGCGGCGAAGCTGCGGATCCCGCTCCAGTTCGAGAGCGTCGAGCGCGGCGGCACCGACGCCGGCCGGTTCCACCTCTCGGGCGAGGGCGTGCCCAGCCTGTCCATGGGCATCGCGGCCCGGTACATCCACAGCCACAACAGCATCATCGACCGCCGCGACTTCGACGCGACGGTGAAGCTGCTCGTGGCGGTCGTGAAGCGCCTGGACCGCCGGACGGTCGACGGCCTCTGTTGACGGACGCGCGGCCGCGTGGGTGGCGTCGCCCGCGCGGCCTTCGCACGTCTTCCGGACCCGCGCGCCGGACGACGCATCATGACGCGGGCGGCCGCCGGCCCCGGGCCGGCGGCGCACACACCCGCCAGGAGGAGGACCGGTGCCGCTTCGCATCTACGACACGCTGACCCGCGAGAAGCGCGAGTTCGTCCCGGTCACGCCGGGGCACGTGCGCATGTACGTCTGCGGCATGACCGTGCAGAACAAGCCGCACGTCGGCCACATCCGCGCATCGCTGTCGGCGGAAGTCATGCGCCGCTACTTCGAGCACCTCGGCTACGCGGTGGACTACGCCTACAACTTCACCGACGTGGACGACAAGATCATCGAGCGGGCGAACGAGGAGGGCGTCGGCTACGCCGCGGTCAGCGAGCGGAACATCGAGGCCTACCTGAAGTACGCGGACCTGCACAACATCAAGCGCGCGACCGTCTTCCCGCGCGCCACCCAGCACATCGACGACATGCACGACATGATCGCCACGCTGGTGGAGAAGGGCTTCGCCTACGCGGCCGGCGGCGACGTGTACTACGACGTCCGCCGCAAGGCCGACTACGGCAAGCTCTCGGGGCGGCGCGTGGACGACCTGCGCGAGGGCTACCGGATCGAGCCGGGCGAGGCGAAGCGCGATCCGCTCGATTTCGCGCTCTGGAAGGGTGCGAAGCCGGGCGAGCCGGCGTGGCCGAGCCCCTGGGGCCCTGGCCGGCCGGGGTGGCACATCGAGTGCTCGGCGATGGCGCGCAAGCACCTCGGCGACACCATCGACCTGCACGGCGGCGGGCAGGACCTGATCTTCCCGCACCACGAGAACGAGATCGCCCAGAGCGAGGCCTGCACGGGCAAGCCGATGGCGAACTTCTGGACCGAGAACGGGCTCGTGAACCTCTCCGGGTCGAAGATGTCGAAGAGTGAG
>Ga0315540_10001748_pt1 | contig 12411 bp, 11 predicted proteins | sample SalMarSW160110MG_FD_203677 | JGI IMG/M metagenome (GOLD analysis project Ga0315540, IMG submission 203677) | Salt marsh sediment microbial communities from the Plum Island Ecosystem LTER, Massachusetts, United States - Salt Marsh Sediment SW1601-10 ... | reverse complement strand
AGAGCCGCACGAAGTGAACCCCCGGGCGCACGCCGCGCGGGTTCCACGCCACGTCGTGCACCCCATCCGGCCCTGGACGTCGAGCACCTCGAGCGACACGCTCGCCTCCTTCGGCAGCGCCAGCGAAAAGCGCACCGGGCCCGTGGCGGGGTTGGGCCGCGCCGGACCGAACTCGAGCCGCTCCGGCAACACCGGCGCTCCGTTCCACTGGCCACTGAAGATGAAGACCCCATCCGCGGCGACGTGGCGGTGGAGGGACAGGTGCGAGGAGCGGGTGCCGTCGGCCTGCACCCGGGAGGCGAGCTCGGCGAGGATCTCGGGGTCCTCGAGTGTGATGCCGTTGTACCTTTCTTCGGGCCCCTCGCTCGACATCAGCTGCATGAGGTCGAGGCCGTTGCCTGCCTCCACGGTCACCTGCTGCTTCGCCTTCAGGGCATTACCGCCCAGGACGTCGTTGGTCAGCGACAGCGTCGGAGTCGTCAGATCCCCGCCCGCCCCGCTGAACGGGAGTCGCAGCGACCGGGCGTACGGGGACGATGTCAGCGGCACGCGCGGCGACAACTCCACGCCACCTCCCACCGGGATGCCCAGCCAGTAGGGGACGTCGAACGGCAGCGTCAGCGGCGTCGTGCTGCCGAGGATCACACTGAACCCGCCGCGGACGAGCGCCACCGACGGGTGCGCCTCCGAGTACAGCGCGCTGCCCCCCGATGCGACGTCGTAGATGTTGAACGTCAGGTCGTAGCTGCCCTCGGGGAACAGCGTGCCGGCGTCGTCGGTCAGGACCCCCGGGAACGTCATCGTGGATGGGACCTGCGCCGCCGCGGGAGCCGCGATTCCCGGCAGCAGGAGACACGCAATCACAGGAGAGGGGGGGCGCATGCCGCCTCCGGTCGAGAGGGTTCGTCCGATGCCGCCGCGGCCGGGAACCCCCCGTCCGACGGCTCGTGTCAGAGGGGGGGGATTCGCGAGCGCCGCCCGTCACAGGAAATCCCGGGGACGGGCGTGAGACCGACCGCTCGGGGACCGCGTCGGGGCCGGGGAACCGGGGCCGTTCGGCGCGAGCCCCCGCGGCCCGGGCGGCGTCCCCGCCGCGGCCCCTCGTGTCCTTGACGGCGGCGGGAGCCCTCGCCTAGGCTTCGCCGTCTTTGCCCGTCCTCCGCTGCCTGACGAAGAGGTTTCTCGATGAAGCGCACGTTTCGTCCCAACAACCGTCACAAGAAGAAGACGCACGGTTTCCGCGCCCGAATGAAGTCCAAGGGCGGCCGCAAGGTGATCTCGGCCCGCCGCACGCGCGGCCGCAGGCGCCTGACGGTTTCCTCCGACCCCCGCTGACCGCTTCCGCCTCCTGACGCTTCCCGCCCCGAGGGTCGTGCAGGCCCCACCCGGCCGACGACCCGAGCGCTGAACCGGAGCGGGCACCCGAGCCGGGCCGAATCGCACCCCACGTCCCGAGATGAGCCTGGCGCATTCCGAACGATTGGATCGGCGCCACCGCATGCGCAGTAGCAAGGACTTCGCCGCGGTGCGCCGGAACGGGGTGGCCTACCGGGGCCGCTGCTGCCTCCTGCTGGCGCTGCCGTCACCCGGTGAGGTCACGCGGCTCGGCTGGATCGCGAGCAAGCGGGGCGTGGGAGGGGCCGTGCAGCGCAACCGGGCCCGTCGTCGCCTGCGCGAGATCGTGCGGCGGCGCTGGCCGCGGGTTCCACACCAGGGATTCCTGCTCGTGTTCATTGCTTACCGCGCGGCACTGACCGCGCCGCACCAGGAGATGGCCACCGAAGTCGAGAGCCTGCTCGCGCACGCGGGCGCGCTCTCCCCCGTGGCGCCCTGAACGATGCGCGCGCTCGTCCTGCTGCTCATCCGGTTCTACCAGGTGGCGATGCCGCCCGCGTTCCGCGGCGGCTGCCGTCACACACCGACCTGCTCGGAGTACGCGCGCGAGGCCATCGAACGTCACGGCGTGTGGCGCGGTGGCCGGCTCGCGCTCGCCCGTCTCGGCCGGTGCCACCCCTTCGGCTCGTCCGGATACGACCCGGTGCCCTGACATGGATCGTCGAACCGCCCTCGCCCTCGCCCTCGCGCTCGTCATCTTCGTCGTCTTTTCGGCCCTGCAGGCCCGCTTCGCCCCGAAGCGCAAGCCGCAGGCCGCCGCCGATTCGACGCTCGTCTCGGCCGAGAGCACGCTCACCGACACGACCGTCGCGGTCGCGCCGGTCGCCCCGGCGGCCACGCCCGGCGCGAAGCCGCCGGCGCTCACGGGCCGGCCCGCGGCCGCGCCCGCCACGCCGGCGACCCCGGCCGAGCCCGAGCGCGTCACGGTCGTCGAGACGCCGCTCTACCGCGCCGAGTTCACGAACCGCGGCGCCCGGATGCGGTCCTTCGAGCTCAGGAAGTACTCCGCCGCCTACGGCGCGAGCGATTTCCAGGCGAAGCCGTCGAAGCGCCCGCACCCCGGGCAGCTCGTTCCGGAAGGGGACCGGGTGGACCTCGACGGCGCGCCGACGTTCGCGCTCGACCTGGGATCAGGCGGCTCCCTTCACTCGCTCGGGAACACGGTGTTCGCCGTGAGCGAGAGCACGGACGCTTCCGGCGCGGTGCGCAGGCTGTCCTATACGACACGCGATTCCAGTGGCCTGATGCTGCGCGAGACCTGGCGCGTCCGGCCGGACACCTACGCGCTCGATTTCGAGGTCGAGACCGCCGGTGTCCCGGCGAACTCGGAGCTGCGCGACTACTCGCTCACGACGCGGAGCTGGCCGCTACTCACCGAGCCCGACCCGACGACCGACCTGCACGGCCTGCGCGCCGTGAGCCTCGTGGGGAAGGATCTCCACCGCGACGCCGCCGCGGGACTCGTCAACAAGAAGGGCAAGACCTTCGAGGGCGTGGCCCGCTGGGCGGGCGTGCAGAGCCGCTACTTCCTCGCGCTCGTCGGGACGCTGGGCGACGACGGGAAGGCCACGACGGCGGACGCGACGACGATCGAATTGCCGAAGGACCGCCTCGCGATGATGCCGACGGGCACGAAGCCCACGGTGCCGGCGGCCGTCGCATCGCTCGTCATGCCGATGCCCGCCTCGGGCGCGGGCGTCCAGCGGTTCCTGGCCTACTTCGGCCCCGCGGACCACTTCGCGCTCGCGAAGCTGAGCGGACCGCTCGAGATGGAGCGGTCCGTGGACCTCGGATGGCGGTGGATCGTGCCGCTCAGCCAGCTGCTGCTGCGGCTCATGCGCGCGATCAACAGCGTCGTCCACAATTACGGACTCACGATCCTGCTGCTCGCCACGCTCGTGAGGCTCGTGCTGCACCCGATGAACATGGCGAGCATGCGCAGCATGCGCTCGATGCAGAAGTTGCAACCCGAGATCGAGAAGATCCGCAAGAAGTACGAGAAGGACCCTCAGGCGCTGAACACGGCGACGATGGCCCTGTACCGCGAGAACAAGGTGAATCCCATGGGCGGATGCCTGCCCATGCTGATGCAGATGCCCCTGTTCTTCGCGCTCTACGCGGTCATCAACAACGCCATCGACCTGAGGCAGGCGCCCTTCGTGGCCTGGATCCACGATCTCTCGTCGCCCGACCTGGTGGCCACGATCGGGCCGCTGCCGGTGATCGGGCATCTCCCGGTGCGTCTGCTGCCACTGCTCATGGCGGCGACCGGCTTCCTGTCGCAGGTCCTGACGCCGACGGACCCGAAACAGGCGCCCACCATGTACATGATGAACCTCTTCATGTTGTTCATCTTCTACAACCTGCCGTCCGGCCTGGTTTTCTACTGGACGATCATGAACGTGTTCACCGCGGCGCAGCAGTGGCTCGCGCTGCGCGGCGACAGCGGCGCGGCCGTGGTCGTTCCGGCATCGGCAGTCAAGGGGCGCAATTCGTAGCGCCCCGCCCCGAGCGTTCGGCGTGGCAGGCGGGGCTCACGTCGAAGTAAGCTGACCCGTCGTATCCACGGTCTTTCCGGCTGCGTCGAAGCGCGCCGGCCGCTCGACCCGACAAGGCGAGCGCCGCGCGAATCCGGTCGCGCCGAGGGACCACGATTCCATCGGCCCACAGGACGTCGCATCGGCGCGCCCCCGGCAGCGCCTCCATCCGATCGCGCGCGTGTGAGGGCAACGGAGATCCCATGGCAAGAGGTTCGGTGTACGAAGGCAGGACCTTCGAAGAAGCAGTGCGCAACGGGCTCGACGATCTCAGGCTGTCGCGCGCCGAGGCCACCATCACGTTGATCGAAGAGGGCAAGGGTGGGTTCCTGGGCTTCGGCTCCCGCCCGTTCCGGGTGAGCATCATGCGTCGCCCCGGCGGGGCGATGCGCGAGCCCGAGGAGCAGCGCGAGCGCCGCGTGTCCGGCCGCCGCGAGGAACGGCGCGGGGGACGCGGCGGGCGAGGGCGCGACCGCGATCGTGACCGCGAGGGCCAGGGCGGCCCGCGTCGCCGCGAGGAAGGCCGCCGCGGCCCATCGCAGCCCGCGCGCGCCGAGGGAGCCCGCGAGGAGAGCCGCCGAGAAGGGCGCCGGGACGACCGCCGCGAAGGGCGTCGCGAAGAGCGTCGCGAGGGGCGTCGGGACGAACGTCGCGAGGAGCGTCCGGAAGAGCGTCGCGAGGAGCGCCGCCCGGCGGCGGCGGCGCCGCCGGCGGGTGCCGAGGGTGGCGCCGCCGCCGAGGAATCGATGGAACGCCGCCGCCGTCGCCGCGGCCGCCGTGGAGGCCGGGGCCGACGTCGCGAGGGGGCGCCGGGCGCGCCGTCCGAGGCCGAAGTCGAGTCCACGAACGGCGTCTCGCACGAGCCCGACGAGCTCGAGACGCACGAGGCGTTCGAGCCCCGGCAGGAGTTCGAGTCCGGCGATGCGCCGGTCGAGCCTGCCGCGGAGCCGGCCCCGGCGTCCGCGGAGGAGCCGGTGGCGGCGAGCGCTTCCCCGGCGCCCGCACGCGAGGTCTCGCCGATCGCGGTCGAGACGCGGGAAGAAGCCGCGCTGGCCTCGGGCGAGCTGGCCGAGCAGAGCCGCCGGCTGACCGAGGAGCTGCTGCGCGCGATGGGCTTCGAGGCCACGATCAAGGTCGTGGCGGAGGGCAACCGCGCCGACGTCACCGCCGAGATCGCGAAGGACGACGACCTGCTCACGGGCCAGAAGGGCGAGGTCCGGCAGGCGCTCCAGCACCTGCTCAACCGCTTCATCAATCGCGGCGACGGCTCGCGCTATCACCTGCAGCTCGAGATCAACGACTTCTGGGCCCGGCGCGAGGACGAGCTGCGCGAGCTGGCGCACTCGCTGGCCGACCGCGCGGTGAACGAAGCGACCGAGGTCGTCACCGACTACCTGAACTCGCAGGAGCGCCGGATCGTCCACGTGACGCTCAAGGAAGACCCGCGCGTGAAGACCTACGCGCTCGGGACCGGCATGATCAAACGCGTCGCCGTCGCCCCCGCGGGCTTCCCGGAAAGAACCGGCGAAGAGGACGCGGGCTGAGCCCGGATCGCGGCCACTCCCGGCGCCGGGTTCGCCTGCGGGCGGACCCGGCGCCTTTTTCGCACCGTCCCGACACCCGAAAGTCCCCGGAGCACCCATGAGCCTGCCGCTCGACGACGACATCGCCGCGATCGCCACCGCCCCCGGCGCGGCGGGCCTCGCAGTCGTGCGCGTCTCGGGCCCCGGGGCGATCGCGCTCGCGGATCGCGTGTTCCGCGGCGGAGAGCGGCTCGCGGACGCGGCGGGGCACACGCTGCACCACGGCTGGGCGGCTTCGCCGGCGGAGCCGGAGCGGCTGCTCGACGAGGTCGTGGCCGCGGTCTTCCGGGCGCCGCGCTCGTTCACGCGCGAGGACGTGGTCGAGCTCTCCTGCCACGGCGGCGCCCTGCCCGCCCGGCTCGTGCTCGAGGCGCTGCTCGCCGCCGGCGCCCGGCTCGCCGGGCCCGGGGAGTTCACGCTGCGGGCGTTCCTGCGCGGGCGGATCGACCTGGCGCAGGCCGAGGCCGTCGCGGACCTCGTCCACGCCGAGACGCGCGCGGCCACGGAGCTCGCGCTCGCCCAGCTGCGCGGCGCGCTGTCGGAGCGCCTTGGCGCGTTCGTCGAGCGGGTCGCCGACTGTGTCGCGGAGGTCGAGGCGCGCGTGGACTTCGCCGAGGACGTGGGCGGGATCGAGGTGCCGCCGCACGTCGTGGCCGCCGCGCGCGCGCTCGCCTCGGACCTCGCGGCGCTCGTGGGCGAGGGCGCGTTCGCGCGCGCCATCCGCGAGGGCGTCCACGTGCCGATCGTCGGCCGGCCGAACGCGGGCAAGAGCACCCTGTTCAACCGGCTGCTCGGCGAGGAGCGCGCCATCGTCTCGCCCGTGCCCGGCACGACCCGCGACCGCGTGAGCGAGGCGCTCGAGATCGGCGGCGTGCGCGTGACGCTCTCCGACACCGCCGGACTGCGCGGCACCGGTGACCGGATCGAGGCCGAAGGGGTCGAGCGCTCGCGCGCCGCGATCGAGCGCGGGGCGCTGGTCGTGTGGGTGCACGACGCCACGCGGCCCTTCGACGACGAGGACGCCGCGCTCGGCGCCTCGCTCGCCGGGCGGCGCTGCGTGCTGGCGATCGGCAAGTGCGACGCGCCCGGCGCCGACCCCGCGGGCGTGCGCGCCGCGCTCGCCGCGCGCCTGCCGGGAGGCCCGGCGGGCGCGGTCGCCCTCTCGGCGGTCACGGGCGCGGGCGTGCCGGAGCTCGTCGGCGAGATCGAGCGCGCCCTGGGCGGCGACTCGCACGGCCCGCTCGCGGGCGCGCTCGCGAACGCGCGGCACGCCGAGGCGGTCTCGCGCGCGGCCGCGGCGCTGGATCGCGCGGCGGCCGCCGGCGAGGCGGGATCTCCCGGGGAGATCGTCGCGCTCGAGCTGCGCGAGGCGCTCGGGGCGCTGGAGGAGGTCACGGGGCGGCGCGTGAGCGACGACCTGCTCGACCGCATCTTCGGGCGCTTCTGCGTCGGGAAGTGAGGACGGCGTGAGCGAGACGGCAACGGACCGGCACGCGGCGCCCCGCGAGGGCGCGTGGGACGTGGTCGTCGTGGGCGGCGGGCACGCCGGCTGCGAGGCCGCGCACGCCGCCGCGCGCATGGGCCTTGCCACCGCGCTGCTCACGGTGAAGCGCGGGGACGTCGCGAAGATGTCGTGCAACCCGGCCGTCGGCGGCATCGCGAAGGGCCACATGGTGCGCGAGATCGACGCGCTCGGCGGCCTGATGGGGCTCGTCACCGATTGCGCCGGCATCCAGTTCAAGACGCTGAACCGTGGGCGCGGGCCGGCCGTCTGGTCGCCGCGTGCGCAGTGCGACAAGCGCCGCTACTCGGCCGCGATGCTCGCGCGGCTCGATCGCGTGGACGGCCTCGAGATCGTCGAGGGGGTCGCGAACCACGTGCGGCTCGAGCGCGGCCGCGTCGCCGGGGTCGAGCTGGCCGACGGGCGGCTGCTGCGCTGCCGCGCGCTCGTGATCACACCGGGCACGTTCCTCAACGGGCTCATCCACGTCGGCGACCGGCAGGTGCCGGGCGGCCGCATCGGCGAGCACGCCGCCCGCGCGCTGAGCGAGTGCCTGGCCGGGCTGGGCCTCGAGCGCGGCCGGCTCAAGACCGGGACGCCGCCGCGGCTCCACCGCGACTCGATCCGCTGGGACGGCCTCGAGCCGGCTCCCGGCGACGACCCACCGCGCCCGTTCTCGCACTGGACGCGCGCGCTCGAGCTCGAGCAGGTGCTTTGCTGGACGACGCACACGACGGCGCGCACGCACGCCGTGATTCGCGCGAACCTCGCGCGCTCGCCGCTCTACTCGGGCGCGATCCGCGGCACGGGGCCGCGCTATTGCCCGTCGCTCGAGGACAAGGTGGTCAAGTTCCCCGGGCGCGAGTCGCACCATCTCTACCTCGAGCCCGAGGGCCTCGACGTGGACGAGATCTACGTCAACGGGGTCTCGACCAGCATGCCCGAGGACGTCCAGCTCGAGTTCCTGCACACGATCCCGGGCCTCGAGGACGCGCGCATGATCCGGCCCGGCTACGCGGTCGAGTACGACTTCGTGCTGCCGCACCAGCTGCGCGAGACGCTCGAGGTGAAGCGCGTCCCCGGGCTGTGGCTCGCGGGCCAGATCTGCGGCACGTCGGGGTACGAGGAGGCCGCCGCGCAGGGATTCGTCGCCGGCGTGAACGCGGCGCTCTCGCTGCTCGGGCGGGCACCGTTCGTGCTGCGCCGCGACCAGGCGTACGTGGGCGTGCTCGTGGACGACCTCGTCACGCGCGAGCACCGCGAGCCCTACCGCATGTTCACCTCCGCCGCCGAGCACCGGCTGCTGCTCCGCGCCGACAATGCCGACGAGCGGCTCGCCGCGACCGGCCGCTCGCTCGGCCTGCTCAGCGAGGAGCAGCTCGAGTCCGTGCGGGAGAAGTACGCGGCGATCGAAGCCGAGACGCGCCGGCTGGAGCACGTCACCGTCACGGTGCCCGCGCCGCCGGCGGCCGAAGGCGGGGCGCCGCGCGCGCCCGAGGTCCTGCGCGCGATCGATCTGCTCGCTCGGCCCGGCGAGGACTACGCGCGGCTCGAGGCGCTGGGGGGCGCGGACGGGCTCGAACCGCCCTGGCGCGAGCTGGTCGAAGTGCGCGTGAAGTACCGCGGCTACATCGAGCGGCAGCAGCGCACGGCCGACCTGGCTCGCTCGCTCGAGGAGGCCCCGCTCGCGGACGGGCTGTGGGACGGCGAGCTCGGCGGCATCTCGAGCGAAGGGCTCGAGAAGCTGCGCCTCTGGCGCCCGGCCACCGTGGGGCAGGCCTCGCGTATCGCCGGCGTCACGCCCTCCGACGTCGCGGTGCTGCTCGTGCACGCGCGCCGTCACGCCGCCGCGCCGCGCTGAGCGAAGCGGGCGCGGCGGCGGCGGCGGCGCCATGCGCGCTCCGTTCCCGCGGCGAGCCCCGGGGGGGCGAGTCGTCACGACGTCGCCGTCCGCTGGCGGCGGTGCGGGCGTGCGGATAGAGTGCGCGCTCCATGAAGCGCCCATCGAGTTCGAGGCCGCCACGCGGCGAGGGTCGCGGGCCGCGACGGGACGGCGGCGCGCGCGCGAAGCGCGGCGGCGATGCGGCTCGCGCGCCGGCCGCGCGCGCCGACGCCCGTTCGCGGGCGGGCGGCGCGAAGCGGACCGCGGCGCGGCCGGCCGATCCCGCGGCCGTGCTCGCGCGGCAGCCGTGGGTGTCGCTGCGGCCGCTCGTGCCCGGCGGGGAATCCGAGGTGGAACAGCGGCTCGAGGCGCTGCGCGACTTCGCGCGGCTGCTGCTCGAGTGGAACCGCGGCGTCTCGAACCTCGTCTCGCGCCACGACGAACCGCGCCTCGTGGAGCGGCACCTGCGCGAGTCGCTCGTTCCGGCGCGCGAGATCGCGGCCACCGGCTGCGAGCGTTTCGTGGACTTCGGGTCGGGCGCCGGGCTGCCCGCCGTACCCCTCGGCGTGTGCGGTATCGGCCGCACCTGGACGCTCGTGGAGTCGCGCCGAAACAAGACGTTATTCCTCAGGAAGATCAAGCAGGAGTTGGGACTCGAGCAATTCGAAGTGCTCACGGGCAGGCTCGAGATCCTGGTGGACGAGCCGGCTGCGGGCCTGGCCTGCGATGGCTTCACCTCGCGCGCGACCGCAGCGGTCGGCCCCACGCTCGAGCTCGCGCAGAGGCTCGTGACCCCGGGCGGCTTCGCGTTCCTGTGGAAGGGCAGCAGCTACGAGGGTGAGATGGAGGACGCTCGGGACGTGTGGTCGGCGGCGTGGGGGTTCGAACGGGCGATCCCGATCCCGAACGGCCCGAATGTAGTAGCTGTATTCAAAAAGAAGACAACAAGTTCATAGTTTTTCATTGAGATGGTTCCACGTGGAACATAGAGCTTGAGGCGCGGAATCTCCCGCTGATATCTTGCGCCCACGTCATCGCCGCGCAACGTGCGCGGCGCTCTCCCCCAGAGCGGGTCGGCGCGAAAGCTCGCGCCTTGACAATCACCCGCCCCCGCACCGGGCCACCCGCCCGATCGAGTAGAGGCATGGGACGCGTCATCTCGATCGCCAGCCAGAAAGGTGGCGTCGGCAAGACCACGACAGCGATCAACCTTGGGGCCTGCCTCGCGCAGGAGAACAAGCGTGTGCTGATCGTGGACATCGACCCGCAGGGAAACGCGACGAGCGGGCTCGGTATCAATGGCAACGATCAGCGGCACTCGACGTACGAGGTGCTGATCGGGGAGGCCGAGGTGTCGCAGGCGGTCATGCCCACGGCCCTCTCGACCCTGGACCTCATGCCTGCCGGCCAGCGGCTCTCAGGGGCCGAGGTGGAGCTGGTCGGCATGATGGCCCGGGAGACCCGGCTGAGGACCTGCCTGGCCCGGGTGCGCGAGGAGTACGACTACGTGTTCGTAGACAGCCCGCCTTCGCTGGGCCTGCTGACCGTGAACGCCCTGACGGCCTCAGACTCCGTCCTGATCCCACTCCAGTGCGAGTACCTCGCGCTGGAGGGACTGACGCAACTGATCGGCGCCATCCGCCTCGTCCAGGACCACCTGAATCCGGGCCTGAGGATCGAAGGCGTGCTCCTGACGATGTACGATGCGCGGCTCAACCTCTCCCAGCAGGTCGCGGAAGAGGCGAGAAAGTTCTTCGCCGAAAGGGTGTACAAGACCGTCATCCCGAGGAACGTGCGACTCAGCGAGGCACCGTCCTTCGGCAAACCCATCGTGCTCTACGACCCGCACAGCAGCGGTGCGGAGAGCTACCGCGAACTTGCGCGGGAGGTGCTCGAACATGACTAGGAAAGTGCTTGGGCGTGGCCTCGAGGCGCTGATCTCGTCGTCCGGCTCGGGGACAGCCGTCGAGGGCAGGCCGGCGCAGCTCTCGGGCGGGGTGACCGAGCTCGCCATCGACGAAATCGGTCCGAACCCCTTCCAGCCCCGGACGCGGTTCGATGATTCGGCGCTCAAGGAGCTGGCCGATTCGATCCGCTCGACAGGCGTTCTGCAGCCCGTCCTCGTGCGCAGGCAAGGTGCGAACGACTACCAGCTGGTTGCGGGTGAGCGCCGGCTGCGGGCCGCACAGCTCGCCGGCCTCGAGAAGATCCCCGCCATCGTCCGGGAGTACGGGGACCGCGAGATGATGGAGCTCTCGCTGATCGAGAACATCCAGCGGGAGGACCTGAACCCGATCGACGAGGCGAAGGCCTACCACGCCCTGGTCGAGAAGGTGGGTCTCACGCACGACCAGCTCTCGGAGCGAGTCGGGAAGCAGCGCAGTTCGATCACGAACTCGCTCCGGCTGCTCCTCCTGCCGGCCGAGGTCATGGACATGGTTTCACGTGGAACATTGTCCGCCGGCCACGCACGGGCCCTGCTGGGACTGGAGTCGAGCGGCGACCAGCTGGCCGCCGCGCGGTACGTGACGAACAAGGGGTTCTCGGTGCGCCGCACCGAGGCCTTCGTGCGCCGGCGGGTGCGCAAGGCGCACAGTCGGCCGAGGATCTCGACCCGCCTGCAGGGCCTCGAGGAATGGGAAACCAAGCTGAAGCAGCGCTACAGCACGCGTGTCGCCATCGCACTCGGCCGCAAGGGCGGAAAGGTGGAGTTCGAGTTCTACAGCCAGGAGGATCTCGAACGGCTGCTGGAAGCGTGGGGAGTTCTGTAGCCGGCCAACGTCCAGCCCGGGGGGCCCGATGCGATTCGGAAGCAAGCAGCAGGTGGAGGAACCCGAGCGCCCGAACACGGTCATCGGTGTTGGCTCGAGCGTCCGCGGCACGCTGATGGTGAGCGGGACGCTCCGGATCGACGGCGAGTTCGAGGGCGACGTGCTGAGCTGCGAGCGGCTCGAGATCGGCGAGCATGGCGTGATGCGGAGTGACGTCGAGGTGCGCGAGGCGAGCGTGCAGGGGCGCGTCATGGGCAGCATCCGCGCCCTGGGCGTCATCGAGCTCCGGACGGGTGCGCGCGTGGAGGGCGACGTGGCCGCCTACAGCGTCGTGATGGAGCCTGGCGTCCACTTCACCGGGCGCTGCACCATGCTCGAGGCCGGCACCGAGGGCGTTCAGCTGTCGGGCTAGCCTCGAGAAGGCGCTGACGATATCTTGTATAGTGCTGCGTTGCAGTTAATTGTATCTAACACTTCCGCAACCGACAGCGGCGAGGCAGCGGGACGTCGAGGCGCGATGAGGCCTGCCGCTGCCGGCGCGGTGCGTGCGAAGGCCGGAAGCGATCAGCTCGCCTCCGCCCACTCCGTAAAGTCGGGCTCGTCGTGGACGCGATGCCCGCTGACGAGCCGCCCGCGCAGCCCCTCGACGCGGAGCGTGCTGACGGTCTCGACCGCGTAGCGCTCGTCCCAGACGAGGTTCCCGCGCAGCCACACGCGCAGCTCGGGGAAGTCGGACATCAGC
>Ga0315540_10001745_pt1 | contig 12414 bp, 5 predicted proteins | sample SalMarSW160110MG_FD_203677 | JGI IMG/M metagenome (GOLD analysis project Ga0315540, IMG submission 203677) | Salt marsh sediment microbial communities from the Plum Island Ecosystem LTER, Massachusetts, United States - Salt Marsh Sediment SW1601-10 ... | reverse complement strand
TGTAATCGTCGAGGATGTAGACGCCCCGCCCGTACGTGGACACCACGAGATCGTGCGCGTCCCTCTGGATCGTCAGGTCCATGACCTCGGCCGACTTCGGCATGCCGGCCGTCAGCTGGACCCAGTCGGGGTTCGGCGTGTTCGACACGAACACTCCGGTCATCGTACCCACGAAGAGGAGATTCGGGTCGACGTCGTCCACGCCGATCGTCCAGGTCGAGCCGCGCGCCGGCAGGTTCGCGGTGATCGAGGTCCAGTGGGCGCCGCCGTCGGTGGTCTTGTAGACGAAGGGAGCGTAGTCCCCGGCGAAGAAGTTGTTGCACGCCGCGTAGGCCACGTCGACGTTCACGGGCGAGGCGGTGACCTGGTGGACCCGCGCGAACTTCGGCAGCCCCGGTAGCACCGCGAGGTGCCAGCTCGCGCCGCCGTCGTGCGTGTAGTGCAGCAGGCCGTCCCCCGAGCCCGCGTAGAGGCGATTCCCGTCCACGGGCGACTCCGCGATCGTGGTGATGTGCGCCCAGTCCGACCGCCTGGCCATGTCGTCGATGCTCCAGCTGCGCCCCATCAGGCGGTCCATCTCCCTGGGAACGCCGCGGGTCAGGTCGGGGCTGATCTCCCGCCAGGTCGAACCCTGGTCGTCGGAGCGCAGCAGGACGTTGGCGCCCTGGTAGAGCCGCTTGTGGTCGTGACTGGAGATGAGAAGCGGCGTGTCCCAGTCGAAGCGGTAGGCGGGCTTTCCGGGGGGTTCGAAGGTCTGCAGATACAGCCGCTCGCCGGTCTTCCTGTCGTAGCGAACGATGGCGCCGAACTGCGCCTGCGAGTAGACGATGTTCGGATCCGCCCAATCCACCTGCGTCTGGAAGCCGTCGCCCCCCTCGGTGAAGGTCCAGTCCCCGTTCGTGATGCCGCTCGAGTTGAGCGTCCGTGACGGGCCGCCGAGGCTGTTGTTGTCCTGGGTGCCGATGTAGACGTTGTAGAAGGGCTTCGAGGTGTCGGTCGTCACCTTGTAGACCTCGGCGAGGGGCAGGTTGGACCGGAAGGCCCAGCTGGCGCCGCGATCGAACGATTCGTACAGGCCGCCATCACACCCGGAGAGCAGGTGCTGCGGATCCTCCGGATCGATCCAGAGCACGTGGTTGTCCACGTGCTTCTTGTCCTCGCCCAGGCGCGACCAGGACTTGCCGCCGTCGATCGAGACGTGGTTGAACATGTCCATGGCGTACACGCGATCGACGTCTTTCGGGTCGCAGTAGACCTTCTCGCAGTAGGTCGGGTAGACGCTGACATAGTCGCTCGCGCGGGTCCAGCTCGCGCCCGCGTCGGCGCTCGTGTAGGTCCCCTTGTCCTTCTTCTCCTTCGCATCGACCAGGGCGTACAGGCGGTCCGGGTTGACGGGGGAGATGGCCATGCCGATCCGCCCGACCTTCTTCTGCGGCAGGCCGCCCTCGAGCCGCTTCCACGTCTTGCCGCCGTCGGTCGTCTTGTAGATCCCGCTCTCGTCGCCGCCCATCACGATGGTGCTCAGGTAGCGCATCCGCTGGTGGGCCACGGCGTAGAGCACGTCGGGATTCCGCGGGTCCATGTGCAGCTCCCAGCACCCGGTGTTGTCGCTGGGGTGGAGGACGTTCGCCCAGGTCTTCCCGCCGTCCGTCGTCTTGAAAACGCCGCGATCGCCCCCGGAGGTGCGGTGCGGTCCGTAGGCCGCCACCCAGACCGTGTTCGGGTGCTGCGGATGCACGACGATCGCGCCGATCTGCTGGGACTCCTTGAGGCCCTTGTTGGTCCAGGTCTTCCCGCCGTCCTCGCTCTTGTAGACACCGTCACCGGGCACGACGTAGGACTGGGCGTTGTTCTCGCCCGTGCCCACCCAGACCACGTGGGGGTCCGAAGGATCGAGGGTCACGGCGCCGATCGAGAACGACGCCTGCCCGTCGAACACCGGCTCGAACGTCACCCCGGCATTCGTCGTCTTCCAGAGCGAGCCGTTTCCCGCAGCGACGTAGTACTCGGAATGATCGCGGGGATTGACCGCAATGCCGATCACGCGGCCTCCGGTCACCGCCGGCCCGATGCTCCGGAACGCGAGTCCGCCGAGCGAGACCTTGGCGAGCGTGGGCGGCCCCGACGCGTCGCTCTTCCCGCCGCGCGCCGTCGCTCCCGAAGCGATCCCGGCGGACTGGAAGAACACGAGGGCGACGCCCATGAGCGTCGCAACGAGGATCCGGGTTCCCGGTCCCTTTCGATCAAGTGTCGGGCCTTTCGGCTGGACTCCGGCGGCGAAGACGTCCATGGGAGAACACCTCTTGAAGGACGGGGGAGATCGTGAGTCAACGAGGTCCGGACCGTACCACGACGACACGCCCGCGTGGCGACGGCGCCACCAACGCCACCTCTCCCGGGGACGAGCGCGTGGTGGCGCACGTCGCAGGCGGGACCTGCGGGCGGCTCCATGACGCCGTGGCTGGGATCGGGCGTCGGCCGTATGCTGCCGTCTCGCTGCCGGAACGCCGCCTCGCCCCCGGGCGTACCGCGGTACCGTTCGAGCGGGGCGCCCGCACTTCACCGCATGAGCGCGCACACGGGACGAGTCCATGCAGAAGACAGTTGCGGATTTTCTCAAGACGGAAGCCGGCGGCGGCGTGCTGCTGGTGCTGGCCGCGCTGCTTGCAGTCGTGCTCGCGAACTCCCCCTGGGCCGGCTCGTATTTCGGTCTGCTGAAGCACCCGATGGGGCTCGACCTCGGGTTCTGGAGCGTCGACTTCACCTTCAAGTACTGGGTGAAGGACGGCCTGATGGCGATCTTCTTCTACGTCGTCGGGCTCGAGTTGAAACGCGAGCTGACCGTCGGGGAGCTGTCGGATCCCAGGGCCGTCGTGCTGCCGGTCGCTTCCGCCATCGGCGGCGCCCTGGTGCCGGTCGCGATCTACCTCGTGGTCGCCGGCGGGTTGGAACCGCGCGGCTGGCCGGTGCCGGTGGCCACCGACATCGCGTTCGCCCTGGCGGCGCTGGCCCTGCTCGCACCGGCCGCGGACGCGCGGGTGCGCATCTTCCTGCTCACCCTGGCCGTGGTGGACGACCTCATCGCCATCGTCCTGATCGCCGTGCTGTTCACGTCGAACCTCGCGTGGGCGCCGCTGGTGCTCGCGCTGGGACTGCTCGCCGCCACCTGGCTGGCGCAGAGGCGCGTCGCGCTGCCGGCGCCGCTCTACGTGCTGGTCGCGCTCGCCACCTGGATGCTCGCGGTGCAGGCCGGCGTGCACAGCTCGGTGATGGCCGTCGCCGCGGCGATGATCGTCCCCCCGCGGGACGCGGGGCGCGGGGAAACCCTGCTCGGGGCGCTGGAACACGCCATCCACCCTCTGTCGTCCTTCCTCGTGCTGCCCCTGTTCGCGTTCTGCGCCGCCGGCGTCTCGCTCGCGGACTTTCGCGTGTCGCAGCTGGCGGCCGGCGTCCCGGCCGGCATTGCCACGGGACTCGCGCTGGGCAAGCCGCTCGGCGTGGGGCTCGCGTACCTGGCGGTGGCCCGGCTGATTCGCGCGCCTCGCTCGCTGGACCGCTCCGACCTGCTGATCGTCGGTTGCCTGTGCGGGATCGGGTTCACGATGAGCCTCTTCATCGGCGGACTCGCGTTCGCGAACGATGCCGCGGGAGAGTCCGGCGCGCGCATCGGGGTGCTCACGGGCTCGCTGCTGGCGCTTGCGCTCAGCGCGGTCGCCGTCCGGCTCCGGCCGTCGTCGCCGCAGGAGCGGCCGGCGCCCGGGGGCCCCGACGTGGCTCGTGCAGGGCGAGGGCGCCCCGATTGACAGCGCTGGTCCAGATCCTCGGCGGTATCGCTCTCCTGGCGGTCGGCGGCGAGGGCGTGATCCGCGGGGCCGTCGGCGTCGCGCGCCGGCTCGGGCTGTCCGAACTGTTCATCGGCCTCACGCTCGTGGGATTCGGCACGTCAGCGCCCGAGCTGCTGACCACGGTCCATGCGGCGATGGCCGGCGCGACGGGCATCGCGGTGGGCAGCGTGGTCGGTTCCAACATCAGCAACAGCCTGCTCATCGTGGGCATCGTTTCCCTGATCCGCCCCATGCCCTCGAGCCTGGCCATCCTCCAGCGCGACGGGCTCGTGGTGATCGGCTCCTCGGTGCTGCTCGTGGCGATCGCGCTCGCGTCCGGATCGCTCTCGCGCCCGGTCGGTGCCGTCCTGCTGGCGCTGCTCGTCGCGTACAGCGTCGTCGTCTGGATGCTGGAGAAGCGGGATGGCGCGGCCGCCCGGACACACGAGAGCGAGGCGCATCTTCACGACCCGACGCCCGGCGCCCTGTGGATCTCACTGTCGTTCGCCGTCGTCGGACTCGCGCTGCTGGCGGCCGGGGCCGACCTGCTCGTGCGCGGAGCCGTGACGCTCGCACGCACGGCGGGCATGTCGGAAACGGTGATCGGGCTGACGATCGTCGCCGTGGGCACGTCACTTCCCGAACTGGTCGCCAGCCTCGCCGCCACGCTCAAGGGCCGCGCCGACGTGGCATTCGGCAACGTGCTCGGCTCGAGCATCTACAACGTGCTGGGCATTCTCGGCGTCACCGCGCTCCTGCGCCCGATCCCGGTGCCACCTGATCTCACGATCGTGGACTGGAGCGTATTCGTGGGAAGCGCCGTTCTGCTGCTGCTCTTCGCCCGCTTCGGTGGTCGTGTCGGCCGGGCAAAGGGCGCGATGCTGCTGGCGGTGTACGGGGGGTACCTGCGCTACCTGCTCCTGCGGTAACGCACTCGGTCCGCCGGCTCCACCTGCTGCTCCGCGGCCCCGCAGCTCGGATGGAAGGGGCAGCGGGCCGCGACGGAAGTTCCTTCCCGCAATCGGTGGCGCGAAGATCACACCGCATCCGCGAAGCCTGCACGGCGCCCCGTGTCGGGGCCCGCCGGCGAGGTCAATCGGGCTCGAAGCGCAAGTCCCCTTTGGTGCGGTCCTTTCGTGCCGCGCGCGAACAGCGGCTCGCGAAACCGCCGACGCATGGCCAGGTGGGCGGCACCCGCGGAAGGGCCCGGTTACCGCGAGGACGAGATGATCCACGCTGCCGCGGACGAGCGCAGTTCGTGGTCGTATCCGCCGGTCAGCAGCACCTCGCCGGTTCGCAGGGCGGTCGCCGTCGCGAACATCCAGGGGCGCCCGAGCCCGCCTCGCACCCCGACGAAGGCGCGGGCGGCCGGATCGCAGAACTCGGGGCGCGGAGCGCCACCGGCCACGAGAACGGCGCCGGACGGAAGCACGGCAACGGCGTCACGGAACTTGTGCCGCGGAGATCGCATGTCCGGCCCCGGCGTGAAACGGCCGGTTTGCGGATCGTAGATCTCGGTGCTGCCGAAGCGCGCGTCGTACCCGCGCCGGTCGGATCCGCCCAGGATCAGGACCCGGCCGTCCTCGAGCAGGGCCGCGGCGTGCTTGACCCGCGCCACCGCCATGTTCCCGGTCGGCTCGAACTTCCCGGACACAGGACCGAAGATCTCGGCGGAGCGGAGGATCCTTCCCTCCGCATCCTGGCCCCCGGTGAGCAGGACGCGACCGTCGGCAAGACGTGTGGCGAGATTGTGATTGCTGTGCATGCGTCCCAGCGACGAGAAGGAGGACGTCACGGGGTCGAAGATCTCGGCGGTGGCGAGATCGCCGAGTCGCCCTCCACCTCCGCCCATGATGAACACGCGCCCATCGGCCAGAGGCACGGCAATCTGACTGCAGCGCGGCTCGGTCATGTCGCCCACCGGGCTCCATCGGTTCGCGGCCACATCGTAGACTTCGGCGCTTGCGGTCACGCCATCGTCCGAACAGCCGCCGGCGACGAGGACCCGGCCATCGCGCAGAAGGGTTGCCGTATGACTCGCGCGTGGGATCGACATGGGCGCCGCGGCACGGAACGTCCGGGTCGCCGGATCGTAGATCTCCGCGCTCCGATTGAAGGAAGCACACCCCTGTCCGGCGCACCCGCCCGTGATCAGGACCTGCCCGTCCGGCAGGAGGGTCGCCTGGTGCGCCGCGCGCTGCGCTCTCATGTCGACGATCTTCCGCACGCGCAGCGGGCCCGCATCCGCCGATGGGGAACGGGTGATCATCATGGCGATGGCCACGGCGACGGTGGCAACCAGCAGCACCGCAATCAGGTTTGTGGGTCTCATGAAGGCCTCCCGCGAGAACGTCCTCATGCGACGGTGCCCAAATCCGCCCCCGGCAGGCGCGAGGAAGCGGATGAAGAGTCTCGCCGAGGGGAGCCCGGAGCAAACCAGTCGGCGACCACGCACCCGGCGTGGCAGGCAAGGCGACTGGGCCGGCTCTGGTGTAGATTCCCGCGATGCCACTCACCCTTGGCATGAAGCTCGGCACCCGGAAGGGCGGGAGGGCCGTGCAGCGTGACGACTGAGACGCTGGGGCACTTCGAGCTCACGGACAAGCTGGGCGAAGGCGGCATGGGTGTCGTCTACCGCGCCCGCGACACCCGGCTCGGGCGGACGGTGGCGATCAAGCTGCTGCGCCCGGAGGCGGTGGCCGACCCGGACCGGACCCGGCGCTTCCTGCTTGAGGCGAAGGCGGCTTCGGCTCTCACCCATCCCCACATCGTCACCGTCCACGACATCGGCGAGGACCCGGCGCGCGGCACGTGGATCGCCATGGAGCTCGTCGAGGGGGAGAGCCTGCGCCAGCGGCTCGAGCGGGGCCCCCTGCCGATGGCGGAGGTGCTGCGGATCGCCCTCGAGGCCGCGCGCGGTCTCGCCGCCGCCCACGAGGCCGGGATCGTGCACCGCGACGTCAAGCCGGGGAACGTGATGATCACGAAGTCCGGCCTCGTCAAGGTGCTGGACTTCGGCCTCGCCAAGCTGGTCGGCTTCGAGCGCGGCAGCGAGGACTCGAAATCTCCCACGCTCGACGCTGCGGCGGCGACCCGACTGGGTGTCCTGATGGGGACGCCGGCCTACATGTCCCCGGAGCAGGCCGAGGGCCGGCACGTGGACGCGCGTACCGATGTCTTCTCGTTCGGGGCCCTGCTCTACGAGATGCTGACCGGCCGGCGGCCGTTCGAGGGAGCGACGGAGCTGTCGTTGCTGTCGGCGATCCTGCGCGACACACCGCCCCGCGTGCGCAGCCTGCGCCCGGACGCGGACCCGCGGCTCGAGAGCCTCGTCGAACGCTGCCTCGCAAAGGACCCCGCGGCCCGCCCGGCCTCGGCCCGCGAGCTGGTGCCGGAGCTGGAGGCGCTCTCCGTGCGCGACTCCGCGCCCTCTCTGGGACGCCTGCTGCGGCGGCCCGCGTGGGCGGCCGGGCTCGTGCTCATCGTCGCGGTGCTCGGTGGGCTCGGCTTCTGGGCCTGGCGCACCCGCGCACAGGAGCGTTGGGCCCGCCGCGTGGCGATGCCCGAGATCCAGCGGCTCATCGACTCGGACGACTTCGTCGCGGCGTTTCGGGTGGCGCGAAAAGCCCGCGGCACCCTCGCCGGCGACCCCGAGTTCCAGAAGCTCTGGCAGGCCGTGACCGGACTTCCCGCCACGGTCTCGACCGAGCCCGAGGGAGCCGAGGTCTTCGTGAAGCCCTATGAGGAGCCCAATGATAAGTGGGAGCGCCTGGGAGTTTCGCCCATCAAGGGCGTCTCCCTGCCCTTCAGACCCCACCGCGTCCGGGTCACCAGGCCCGGCTTCGTCCCGCTCGAAGCGGTCCTCATCCCCCAGATTCCCTCCACGCTGCACCTCGTCGCCGAGAAGGACGCTCGGCCCGGGATGGTCTACATCCCCGCCGGACAGGCGGAGTTCGCCGGCGCGCCCCCCGTGGACCTCCCGGCGTTCTGGCTCGACCGTTATGAGCTCACGAACCGCGAGTACAAGGCTTTCGTCGATGCCGGAGGCTACCGGAGGCCCGAGTTCTGGAAGCACCCTTTCCTGCGCGGAGGCCGGACGATTTCGTTCGAAGAGGCCATGGCGCTCTTCCGCGATCGCACCGGACGCCCGGGACCTGCGACCTGGGAGCTGGGCAGCTTCCCGGAGGGGCAGGCGGACTTCCCGGTCTCCGGGGTGAGCTGGTACGAGGCCGCGGCCTACGCGGAGTTCGCCGGCAAGAGCCTGCCGACGCTCTACCACTGGTTCCGGGCCGCGAACCTCGGGATCTTTTCGGACCTGCTGCGCTTCAGCAACTTCGGTGGGCAGGGGCCCGGCCGCGTGGGCGCGCGGCCCAGCCTGAGCGGCTTCGGCACCTACGACATGGCCGGCAATGTCCGCGAATGGGCGTGGAACGCATCCGGCGACCGCCGCTACACCCTGGGCGGCGCCTGGAGCGATCCGGTCTACCTCTACACGGGCCCGGACGCGCTCGACCCCTTCGACCGCGACGCGATCCTGGGCGTGCGCTGCGCCCGCTACGAGGCGGCGCCGCCCGAGACGGTCTTCGGCCCGCTCGCCCGCGTGTACCGCGACTGGTCGAAGGAGCGTCCCGTCCCGGACGACGTCTTCGCCGTGTACCGAAGCTACTTCGACTACGATCGTGGTGACCTCGCCGCGAAGCGGGAGGGAACCGACGAACGGCCCGAGTACTGGCGGATCGAGAAGGTGAGCTTCGCCGCGGCCTACGGGGGCGAGCGCATCTTCGCGCGGCTGTACATTCCGCGTAACGTCGCGCCGCCGTACCAGGCCGTCGTGTACTTCCCGCCCAGCAGCGCGGAGCTGCTCCGCTCGAGCGAGGGTCTGGGCACGCGCGAGTTCGGCTTCCTCGTGAGGAGCGGCCGGGCCGTCCTGTTCCCGGTCTACCAGGGCACCTTCGAGCGACACCGCTCCCGGACCGACGGGCCGAACTCCGTGCGCGACCTCGTGATCCAGAGGACCAAGGACGTGCGCCGCGCCGTCGACTACCTGGAGAGCCGGCCCGATATCGACCACTCCCGCCTCGCCTACTACGGCCTCTCCATGGGCGCGAAGTACGCGCCCGTGGTGGGGGCGGTGGAAACCCGCTTCCGCACGCTCGTCATGGTGAGCGGCGGGATGGCCGGGGACAGCCCTCCCGAGGTGTCGGCCCTCAACTTCGCCCCCCGCGTGCACATGCCGGTGCTGATGGAGAACGGGCGCTACGACTTCAACTTCCCGCTGAACGAGAGCCAGCGGCCGCTCTTCCGCCTGCTCGGCACGCGCGCGGCGGACAAGAAGCACGTGCTGTTCGACAGCGGGCACGTGCCGCCGTTCCGCGACGTCGTGCGCGTGACGCTCGATTGGCTGGACCGCTACCTGGGGCCGGTCAACACCGGCCCGAGCGGGGCTTCCTAGCCCGGACGGTCGGACTCTGAACACGCGACCAATCGGCGACCGAGTCCGACTCCGGCTCGAGCAGGTTCGTCGATGACGCCGCAGAGGGAACCGGGAGGGCGCCGGCGCGCCGCCGTTCCGCTTCAGCGGGCATGGGTGCCGCGCAGCACATGAGCATGGTGCACGCCGGGGAGAGTGTTGTAGTTTCCGTCAATGTCGCTCCATCCCGGCACCCGCCTCGGTCCCTACGAGATCGTCGCCCCGCTTGGCGCGGGCGGCATGGGGGACGTGTACCGCGCCACGGACACCCGGCTCGGCCGCGACGTCGCCATCAAGGTGCTGCCGCATCACCTCTCGGAGAGCCCCGAGGTACGCGCGCGCTTCGAGCGCGAGGCGAAGACCATCTCGAGCCTCAACCACCCGCACATCTGCACCCTGTTCGACGTCGGCCGGGAAGGTGACACCGACTACCTGGTGATGGAGCTGGTGGAAGGGGAGACGCTCGCCCAGCGGCTCGAGAAGGGGGCGCTGCCGGCGGCCGAGGTGCTCAAGCTCGGCGGGCAGATCGCCGACGCGCTCGACCGGGCGCACCGCGCGGGAGTGATCCACCGCGACCTCAAGCCCGGCAACGTCATGCTGACCAGGTCCGGGGCGAAGCTGATGGACTTCGGCCTGGCGCGGGCCACCGGGATGGCGGGCCCCGCCTCGGGGAGCGGCGCCACGATGGGCGCGCTCACGCAGTCGCCCACCGTCGCCCAGCCGCTCACCGCCGAGGGCACGATCGTCGGCACGTTCCTCTACATGGCACCGGAGCAGCTCGAAGGCAACGAAGCCGACGCGCGTAGCGACCTGTGGGCGCTGGGCTGCGTGCTCTACGAGATGGCGACGGGCAAGCGCGCGTTCGGGGGCAAGAGCCAGGCGTCACTCATCAGCTCGATCATGGGCTCGCAGCCCGCGCCGATCTCGCAACTGGCGCCGCTGGCGCCGCCGGGGCTCGAGCGGCTGGTGCAGGCGTGCCTGGCCAAGGACCCGGCCGACCGGCTGCAGAGCGCGCACGACATCCGCATGCAGCTCACGTGGCTCGCCGAGGGCGGGTCGCAATCGGGTGTGCCGGCGCCGGTCGCGGCCCGGCGCAGGAACCAGGTGCGACTCGCCGCGATCCTGGCGGCCGCCGGATGGCTCGTCGCCATCGCCGCGGTGGCCTGGATCGCGCTGCAGGCGCTACGGCCGGCGCCGAGTCCCACTCGCTTTGCGATTCCGCAGCCGGACGGCGTCTTCATGGACACCGACGGATCCTCGTTCCGGCTCTCCCCGGACGGCAGGATGCTGGCCTTCGTCGCGAGCGACTCGACCGGGGTATCGCGCGTCTGGGTCCGACCGCTCAAGTCCACCGAGGCCAGGCCCATCCCGGGCACGGACAGGACGGACTACCTGGTCTGCTGGTCCCCGGACAGTCGTCAGATCGCCTTCGACAGCGAAGAGAAGCTCAAGAAGATCGCCGTCGTCGGCGGGGACGCGGAGGTCGTGTGTCCGGTGAAGACGACGCGCGGCGGCAGCTGGGGCCGGAACGGCGTGATCCTCATCGCGACCACCTCGAACGGCCCGATCTATCGCGTTTCCGCGAACGGCGGCGAACCACAGCCGGTGACCACGCTCGATTCGACCCGGGGCGAGACGGCACACCGCTTTCCGCAGTTCCTGCCAGACGGTCGCCACTTCCTTTTCTCCGCGCTGCCGGCGCGCGACGGAAAGTTCGACATCTGGGTCGGCTCGCTCGACTCGCCGAAGCGCAGGCTACTCCTGTCCGCGGGCTCCGGCGTCACCCTGGCACCCGGACACCTGCTCTACCAGCGCGACGGCAAGTTGATCGCGCAGGGATTCGACGCGAAAGCGATCAAGCTCAGGGGCGAACCGGTCTCGCTGGGTGACGCGGTCAATAGAACGGATGGGACGGGCGGCCCGATCGTCAGTTCGTCCGAGACGGCGACCCTGGCCTTCGGCACTTACCAGCCGACGAATCAGCGGCTGGCCTGGGTGGACCTTTCCGGCCGCGAGATTGCGCCGATCCCGCTCGCGCCCGGGCCCTACCACTTTGGGTCGCTGTCGCCGGACGAGCGGCGCGTGGCGCTCTCGAGGGACGAGTCGTCCGAGGCTGCCAACATCTGGATCGCGGACCTGGAGCGCGGCGTGGCCACGCGGTTCACGGACGAACCCGGTTCCATGAATGCGCCGTATTGGTCCCCCGACGGAACGCGCATCGCCTACCTGTTGTTTCAGAACTCGCCTCAGGTCATCAAGGTCAAGTCGCTCGCCGACAACAGCGTCGAAACGTTCCTCGCCTCCGACCCGTTCTTCAAGCAACTCGACGGCTGGACACCCGATGGGCGGAGCATCATTTACGTTCGACTGAATCCGGAGACGCAGTGGGACCTCTGGGTGCTGCCCATGGATGGGGACCACAAGCCCCGTCCCTACCTGGCGACGCGTTTCAACGAGTCCGACGGCAGCGTGTCGATGGACGGCCGGTGGATGGCCTACCTGTCCGACGAGTCCGGACAGACGGAGGCCTACGTTCAGTCCTATCCCGTTCCGGGCGGCAAGTACCAGGTCACCAGCGGCGGAGCGACCTTTGTACATTGGAGCCGGGACGGCACACGCCTCCAATACGGGCTGCGTTCCGACCCGAGTCACGCTTACAGCGCCGAGGTGCGTACCGTCAGCGGGTTCCGGCTCGGTCCCTCGAGCGTGATCGCTACGTTTCCGAAAGAGACTCGCGGGCTTCAGCCCGACCACTCCTTCACGCGGTTCGTCTCGCTCTTCCCGGCAGGGAATGACCCGACGCCATCGATCACCGTCGTGCTCGACGGGCTCCCGCGCGGGTCGCGATGACCCTCACCCCCGGCACCCGCCTCGGCCCCTACGAAATCGTTGCCCCGCTCGGCGCGGGCGGCATGGGCGAAGTCTTCCGCGCCACGGACACCCGCCTCGGCCGCGAGGTCGCGGTCAAGGTGCTGCCCCAGCACCTGTCGGACAACCCCGAGGTGCGCGCGCGCTTCGAGCGCGAGGCGAAGACGGTCTCGAGCCTCAACCACCCGAATATCTGCACGTTGTTCGACGTCGGCCGGGCACCCGGCGAAGCCGGGTCGGGCGGCACCGACT
>Ga0315540_10001744_pt1 | contig 12427 bp, 10 predicted proteins | sample SalMarSW160110MG_FD_203677 | JGI IMG/M metagenome (GOLD analysis project Ga0315540, IMG submission 203677) | Salt marsh sediment microbial communities from the Plum Island Ecosystem LTER, Massachusetts, United States - Salt Marsh Sediment SW1601-10 ... | reverse complement strand
ATACGGACCCAAATTTAGTGGAAGACGAAAAAGTTTACGAAAATTCATTACGTCCATCAAAGCTTTCTGAATTTGACGGACAGAAAAAGATAACAGATAACCTGAATGTATTTATTTCAGCTGCAATAAAGAGAAAAGAAGCTCTCGATCACGTTTTACTGACAGGACCGCCCGGATTGGGGAAAACAACTCTTGCTCATATAATCGCAAACGAAATGGGAGTGAAAATAAAAATTACATCCGGCCCGGTGCTCGAAAAACCCGGTGACCTAGCCGGAATTTTGACAAACCTCGAAGAGAGATCGGTACTTTTTATAGATGAGATCCACAGACTGAGTCCCGTTGTTGAGGAATATCTTTATTCTGCGATGGAAGATTACAAGCTTGATATTATGATCGACAGTGGTCCGAGCGCAAGAACTGTACAAATAAGTTTGCCTAAATACACTTTAATTGCGGCTACAACCCGCGCAGGAATGCTTACTTCGCCTTTGCGAGACAGGTTTGGTATCAGGTTCCGGTTGGATTATTATGAATCAGAAACCCTCGATAAAATTGTTCAGCGTTCTTCTAAAATACTGGATATAAAAATTAATAGTGATGCTGCCAGGGAATTGGCAAAACGATCTCGTGGAACACCGAGAATTGCAAACAGACTTTTGAGAAGAACGCGCGACTTTGCAGATTATGAGGACAAAAAAACAATAGATGTCGGAATTTCCAGAAAAGCATTGACTGCTCTCGAAGTGGATGAATTTGGTCTTGATGAAATGGATAAAGAAATAATTCTTGCAATAATTGAGAAATACAAAGGCGGCCCTGTAGGATTAAATACTCTTGCAGTTGCAGTGAACGAAGATCCCGGAACAATTGAGGAAGTTTACGAACCGTTTTTAATTCAGCAGGGATTTATACAGAGAACACCCAGAGGAAGAGAGGCAACCGAACTGGCTTATAAAAGATTTGGCAAAGATAAATTTTCTTCCGGGAAAAGCGATTCATTATTTGAGCAATAATTCCTAACAACGCTAAAAATGTGGATGTGAGGAGGGTGTTTTTCATTTTCAATGCTTGTTGAAAAAATCGTACAAAAAATTCCTCACTGGAAGCGGGAACCCTTCAATATTAAGAAATTGTTAAGTAGTTAGATTTTTGCAAATTTTTTGAGTTTCATTTTTCAGCTTACCTGAATATTTTTGACAAAATTTGTCGAAATATAAACTTATTTGCATATTACTACACCCAATAAAAATTCAAAATGAAGTATTTACTATATTTAGCACCCTTAATACTATTTATAATCATCTCATCTAACAGGGAATTGCATGAGGGCGCTCTGGGCTCCCGGTCAAATCCCATTAAGTTATATTTCACTCCTTCGGTAGACGCAAAAAGAATTTCGATGAATGCTAGTGAACTCACCGATTTTCTGCATAAGGAAACAGGTTATTATTTTAGAACTGCTATTCCTGCAAGCTATGTCGCAGTTGTTGAAGCCTTCGGAACAGCGAAAGCCGACATAGCAAGTATAAATACTTTTTCATATTTGATGGCAAATGCAAAATACGGTGCAGAAGCAAGATTGAGGATAGTTCGTGATTATGGTGAGACCAGTTATAAGGGACAGTTCATTACCCGGGTGGATTCTGGGATTGACAGCCTCAGCGATATAACCGGGCGTACAATTGCTTATGTGGATCCGTCTTCAACTTCAGGCTACATTCTGCCGAAGGCAAAGTTAAAAAGGCTTGGAATTAAACCAAGCGAATCTGTTTTTGCAATGCGGCATGATAATGTTGTAACTATGGTTTACCAGAGACAGGTTGATGTTGGTGCTACTTATTACGCTCCGCCCGATCCTGTAACAGGAGCAATAATGGATGCGAGAATGAGAGTCGAAAAACAATTTCCTGACGTAGCGAAAAAAATAAAAATAATTGGATTTACACAAGATATTCCGAATGATCCATGGGTTTTCAGAAAAGATCTTCCTGAAGATATGACTGAGAAAATAATAAATGCATTACTGAAATATGTTAAAACGCCTGCGGGATCAAAAGCACTGTATGATATTTACGACGTGCGCGGATTGATTAGAACAAAAGACAGTGACTATGACGGATTAAGAAAATTACTCAGGCAGGAAGGAATTAAATTTGAATCATTGGTGAAAAAATAATGCTGTTAAAAGTTGAAAGCCTTCACAAGATATACAAGAACGGAACCCACGCTTTAAAAGGAATATCTTTTGAGGTGGAAGAAGGGGAGTTTTTAATTATCATAGGATTAAGCGGTTCCGGTAAATCCACACTTCTCAGGTGCATAAACAGGCTGATTGAACCTACCGCAGGAAAGGTTCATTTTCTCGGCAAAGATGTTACTCACGTTAAGGGTGAAGAATTAAGGAAGGTTAAAACACAGATTGGAATGGTCTTTCAGCAATTTAACCTGATAAAAAGAAGATCTGTTCTGACGAATGTTATATCGGGTAAGCTGGGGCAATTAGGTACTTTCTCTTCCGTGTTTGAAAAATTTTCTCAGACTGTTTACGATGAAGCATATAAAAGCCTCGATACTGTTGGCATCAGGGAGAAAGCTGATATTCGTGCCGACTCGCTAAGCGGTGGACAGCAGCAGAGAGTAGCGATTGCAAGAAGCCTGATGCAAAATCCCAAACTGCTTCTTGCTGATGAACCCGTAGCATCACTGGATCCGGCAACTTCAAATTCCGTTATGCAGTATTTTGAAAAAATTAATAAAGAAATGGGAACTACGGTTATTTGTAATCTCCATTTTCTCAGTCTAGTTCGAAGGTACGCAACAAGAGTTATTGCATTAAAAGCCGGAGAAATTATTTACGAGGGACATCCTTCTGAAATAAATGAAACCTGGTTCAAAACTATTTATGGTGAAGAAGCTGAAGAGGTTGAAATAAGATGATAACAAATCCTGATCTGGAACTACAGCCTGCAAAAATTATTCAGCAGAATAAAGATAAAGAAGATAAAGTAAAATTCTACAAGGCAATTTTGCTGGATATCTTCATGGTTTTTTACAGCATACTTGTTGTTCAAAGAGCTATCTATTATAAGTTTTTCCTGGAGTTAAAAGATATTCCGTTTTCCTGGACGGAAGTGGGAGTAATATTCCTTATTTCAATAGTTATTGGCATTGCATGGACCTCTACAAAAACTTCTCTTTCCTGTAAGCTATTTGGCATTGCAAAAGATAATAAAGTCACCAAATGGACAGTTGAGATTTTCGGCTGGTTCCTTTTTAATATTACTTTTATTGCCGGCTGGATAATTACACGTCTTTCACTTGTCGATCTTTTCAGCAGTGAAGGGATACAGGGTGCCCAGAGAATTTTCGGTGCACTATTCAAACCTGAGATGGGAATTTTTAACGATGCGCTCTTTGCAATGATCGAAACCATTTACATTGCTTTGCTCGCAACACTTATTTCAATTCCACCTACATTGCTTCTGAGTTTTGTAACTGCCAGGAATTTGATGAAGGACAACAAACTTACTTTTGCACTTTATTATGTCCTGAGATTATTACTTAATTTTGTGCGTTCAATAGAGCCACTTATTTGGGCGATCATTTTTTCTGTTTGGGTTGGAATCGGGCCTTTTGCCGGAATGATTGCGTTGCTGGTTCATACGATTGCCGGAAATGCGAAACTATATTCTGAAGCAATTGAAAATATTGAGACCGGCCCTGTTGAGGCAATTACGGCAACCGGCGCAAATAAATTCCAGGTTGTGTGGTATGGAGTTGTTCCGCAGATCGTTTTGCCGTTTCTATCTTTTACAATTTACAGGTGGGATATAAATGTCAGGATGGCAACAATTATCGGTCTTGTAGGCGGCGGCGGTATCGGTACAATGCTGATGCAGTATCAGGGATTGGCGCGCTGGCACGAAGTCGGATTGATAGTACTTATGATAGCCTTTGTAGTCTGGATAATGGATTACATTAGCGCAAAGATTAGGGAAGCTATTTACTAGTAGTTATTTTTCTCCATATTTTAAGATTAAGTTTTTAAATTTAACAATAACTTAATCTTAAGCCTGTTAGTCTCACTATATTTAAAGATTATATTTGATATGCTAAAATATTTATATACTTGTTACTGAATGAAAGAAATAAAAGAAAGCAAGATCACTACTGAAAACCTGAATTTATTTTATGGTAGTAAACAAGCTTTAAAAGATATAAGTCTGAGTGTTCTTCCACAAAAAGTTACAGCATTGATCGGTCCTTCAGGATGCGGGAAGTCAACTTTTCTCAGAACATTAAACAGAATGAATGATCTGATTAGCGATGTGAAAATTTCAGGTAAGGTACTTATTGACGGTGAAGATATCTATAACAAGAAACTTGATGTTGTAAATCTCAGAAGAAGAGTGGGGATGGTTTTTCAGAAACCAAACCCTTTTCCACTGAGCATTTATGATAATATAATCTATGGCAACAGGCTGAATGGGATCAGGAAAAAGAAAAAGCTATCAGAAATAGTGGAAAGGTCTTTGAAACAGGCTGCGTTATGGGACGAAGTAAAAGATCGACTGGATGCCCCGGGTTTGGGACTATCCGGTGGGCAGCAGCAAAGACTTTGCATAGCCCGAACGCTGGCAGTTGAACCGGAGGTCGTTTTAATGGATGAACCGGCAAGTGCGCTCGATCCTGTTTCAACTGCAAAAATTGAAGAGCTAATTCACAACTTAAAAGAACAATATACAATTCTAATTGTTACGCATAATATGCAGCAGGCAGCGCGTGTTAGTGATTATACTGCATTCTTTTATATCGGCGAAATGATTGAGTTTGATAAAACCACAAAAATATTTACTAAGCCGCAGAATAAACAGACTGAAGATTATGTAACCGGCAGATTCGGTTAATAAAAAGAGAGGATAATAATGGAAAGATTGTTTGACATTCAAATTGAAAAACTGAAAACACGATTGATAAAAATGTGCAGCCTTGTCGATGAACAGGTTGAGTTTGCAATCAGATCGATCGAAGAAGAAAATATCGAGTTGGCACAGTTGGTCGTTGACCGCGATAAAAAAGTTGATAAGTTTGACGTGAAGATTGAAAAAATATGTCAGAAAATATTTGCACTGAATCAGCCGGTCGCAATGGATCTGAGATTAATTATGTCTTCTCTTACAATCAATAATAACCTTGAGCGAATTGGAGATATAGCTGTCAATATTGCAGAGAATTTTTTATTGTTCGGCAAAAAACCTGCATTTTTCAATAAGACGAAATTTTCTGAAATGGCAAAGATTGCCAAGGAGATGGTTAAAGATGCAATCGATGCCTTTATTGAAAATAATGCAAAGCTTGCACAGAAAGTTATTAAAACGGATGATTTGCTCGATGAACTGAACCGGGTAAACCATAAAATTTTGATAGACATAATGAAAGAGAAAACAGCGAACATTGAACAGGCAGTTGGATTATTGGTTACATCACGGCAGATGGAGCGAATGGGCGATCATGCAACAAACATTGCTGAAGATGTTTATTTTATTGTTGAAGCTCAGTTGATAAAACATAAGTATGAAAAGTACCTGATGAGCGACGATGAAGATGATGATAACGAAAACGAAAAGAGCAGCGACTAATAATTATTTGTCATTTCGAACAAGACAAAGTCGGGAGAGAAAATTTTCTTACTTTTAATAGATTTCTCGGTTACTTCGTTTCTTCGAAATGACATCATTCTATTCCTACAAAATATCCTTTTATTACTTTAGTATCGTCTCAAGACTTCTGATCAAAAAGTCTTTTGTGTGCAATTCTCTTTCAGGAGACGTAATTTTGTTAAACCTGTCGCTGAAAAGCATTCCCCAGCTTGCCATTACAAAAAAAGAGGGAAGTGTCCGGTGCATTTTTTCTGACCTTGCGGCAAAAGCTGAACTTAAAGTAATTCTTAAAACATCCTCTTCAAGCTTTAATAATTTTTTAAGAATATCCAGTTCCGTTTCAAGTCCGCTGTCATTAAGTAAATTTGCCATCAGGTCATAGATCAGCTTATACTTTTCGTAAATATTTTCTTTGTAGATGAAGTAATTAGCGAACCTTTCTTTTAACGTTATTGATTCATTATTAAAAATGGTTTTTATATCATTGAGAATAAGATCCGAATCATAAATGACCGTTTCAAAAAACAACTCATCTTTTGATTTGAAATAATGATAAATAGTAGCCTTGCCGATTCTTAAATCCCTGGCAATCTCATCCAGGGTAGTTTTGTTCAGACCGTGGCGGGCAAACCTTTTAACTGCGGCCTTTATTATTTGTGTTTTTCTGTCTGTTTCCAAGTCAAGAACATATTATTATTTTTAAGACTAATTGAAGATAGGAAATAAAAAGATATTTATAAAACTAAGTATATAATGCTTTTATTAGTTAACGAAATAGGATTTGTTAATTTGCAGAAAACCCCTGAGGTTTTTATTCTGTATTTATTTCCCGTGCAAAATTATAGTTTTTTCAGGAAAACTTAACGTATATCCAACTATAAATACCTCGCTACCGTTTGACCAGGCATCAAGAAAGATAACATCATCCAGCTTCAGGTTTTCGTATAAATAAAAATTATTGCCATTATAATGAAAAACCAGACCTGTATACTTGCCCCCGGGGCCTACTGAGGATCCACGGCCAACAATAAACATATTAGTCTCTGAAATTGCTTCAATACCAATGGTTGAACCAGCGAACCAGCCAAGCAGGTTTGTCCAGCTGCTTCCTGTCCATTTATAAAAGCCAACCTGGCCTGTTTCATAAATATTACCTTCGTCACTTACCCAAACTTTATTTCTGAACCACGCGCTGCTGTCAATAATACTCCAGTTATTTTGTTTGTTTATAAACAGGAATGTTTGGCCTGTAGGGGCTGACAAAAGAAAGTAAGCGTCTCCTACTGACCTACCGGAAATAGAAGAAATTTGCGAATAATCTGGAATTGGATATGGAATGGAATCTCTTTTAACAGAGGTTCCATTCCAATGGAATAATAAAGACCCCGATAATCCACCAAACCAAACATCATTAGGCGAGCTGCCCCAAACCGTTCTAAGTGTTCTTCCCCCTGCAGGTTTAATATTTTCCCATGAACCGTTAAAATTTAATATTAATGTTGAATCTAAAAAATTAGGGGGCGGGGATGGGTTACTGTAGTACCTGCTTCCGGCTATCCAGATATTGTCAGCCGAAAACCCAAAGACTTCTCCAAAGTCACAGTATAGATCGTTTGTTACAGTCAAATTATTCCAGCTTTTTCCATCAAAATGCCACAAGTTTCCACGTATATCATCTGAATGACCGGCTGTATATACATCGCTTGCCGAACTGCCCCATATGCTTCTCATATTGGTCTGTATGCTTTCCGGGTGAAAGAGCGTATCTATGGTCCATGTATACTCCCTCGGGTTTTTGTTTATCACCGGTTCTGTAGAGCTACTGCATTGCTGAAATATTAACAATGAAAAAGCAAACAATATGATTTTAATTTTATAATTTTTCATTTTTCAAAATTTTATAAAAGCACTTACTTTCCGTGTAGAATTATTGTTTTTAGCGGCGAAGTAAAAGTACGTCCTATAATGAATACTTCTGTACCATCAGTCCAGGCATCGAAATAAATAGCGCTTTTTAATTTTAAATTATCATAAAGATAAAAATCCTTTCCATTATAGTGATATACAAGGCCGTCTTCCACACCATAACCAGCTACAAATATATTGTTTGAAGATGTTGCCGCTATTGCGTTCAGGGAAGCCCCATACCATCCAATAATATTAATCCAGGTGTTTCCTGTGAGTTTATAAATACCTGAAGCATCGACTTTGTATATGTTTTCATTTTCGTCTATCCAGAAGTCATTTATGTAGTAATAATAAATATCATCATAGAGCGTACTCCAGCCTGCCTGGCTGTGCGCGAATATGTAAGCAGTTTGAGTATAAGTATTAGCTACAAGAAAATAATTCTTTCCAGTCGGCTTGCTTATTATTTTATTAGTGACGTATTGATAAGCGCTGTCTTCAGGAATATACAAAGGAAGAGAGTCTTGTTTAACAGAATTTCCATCCCAGTGAAATAAACGGGAATATGTTCCACCGCCAAACCAGATATCATTAGCTAAGCTGCCTCCGACAGTCTCAAGCCTGCCTTTAGTATTTAAATTAAATGCTTTCCACTTTGCACCATTGTAGTGCATAAGTAGGCAGGAATCTGAATTTAGGTAAGGGGGGGACGACATAAAGCCTGCCATCCAGATATCATTTTCTGAAAAGCCATAGATATCCTGATAGAAAAAATTATTTCTGCTTATTTCTGGCGGAGAAGGAGCCCATTTTTCCCCGTCGAAATGCCAGATTCTTCCTTCGTATTGACTGCAGCTGCCTACAACATACATATTGCCAGGTGAACTTCCCCAGATGCTATACATTATTGTGTACTGGCTTCCCGGATAAGAAAGAGTGTCGATAGTCCAGGTATATGTTCTCGGGTTCTTAATTTCGTCGAGCGGCGGTTCTGTTGGGCTGCATTGCTGTAAGACTAACACTGAAAAAGAAAATAATATAATTTTATAGATGGGCATATACTCTTTTCCCTTATTTTAAAATTATCATTTTTTTTCTGTCAAAAAAGTCATTTGATCTTATTGTATAAAAATAAATCCCGCTGCTCAGCTTACTTGCATCAAAATTTACATCATAAAAGCCGGCAGGTTTGTTTTCGTTAACAAGTGTTGCAACTACTTTACCTAATAAGTCGTAAACTTTTATAGTTACAAAACCATCCTGCTTTACAGCATATCTAATTTTCGTTGTGGGGTTAAAGGGATTTGGATAATTCTGACCAAGTTCATAAATCTCAGGAGCGTTCTCTTTGATTGATTCAATTGACTCGTCTTTAGCTAAGTTATTCTCAGCTGGGCTGAAACCACCTTCTTCAATAACCAGTTGAGCAGTTGCGGTGTAACCCTTATCGTCAGTTATATCAACACGCAATGTATGTCTGCCTGTACAGATAAAAAAATTAAGGATCAGACTATCAGTACCGACAGGAATCCATTGCCCTATAGGCGCATCAGGAGTTATTTTATTTTTAAGCTGCGGAGAAAAAGAACCCTGCTTATCATACCATTGATAATGATAAGGCGGGTAGCCTCCCGAAGCGATAGCTGTCCAGTCGGTGTAAGAGCAGGGTGGAGTTGTAGGCCCGCTTATGTACACATTAAGTTGTCTCATAAAGACTGCGGTATATGTATGATCAAAATCGACATCAGTAATTTGAAAAGGATAAACTTTTGTTGAAGATATTATTGGATTGTCGTCTTTTTCCATATTGTAAACTTTCTTACAAATCCATTGTAAAAAGTCCCGTCAAAAACGGCATCTAGTGTCATATTACTTTCCCACTCAAGCTGGTCTGCTGTTGTCCCGGAATCATACTGGCCGGCCCACCCATGTCCATAAATTCCAACTTTCCCGACATTGTAATTACCATCCACATCATTTCTCGCAGTGATGCTCCATTCTTTTTTCAATCTGAAGTAACCTGTTGGATCTTCATGATTTTGATCAGATATTAAGAATTCTAATGTTAATGGATATCTTTCAACTCCCCCGGTATTTCTTCTGTCAGCTAATGTAATTCCGTTAGTAATGTTCGTCACGTATGCAAAGTGTTGGCTTCCCTTACCTCCCCACGCAACTATATCATGAACTTGAAGCTCAGAATAATTGAATGGTGCACCATGCCATTGAAAATATTTTTCATCAACCTGTCTAAATGTAATAGTATTAATGGCACACCTTTGGTCATCCCACCCTCTGTTGAAAGCTCTTCCAACAGCATATCCCCAACAAGCCCCCTGTTGCGTAGTACCATGTGTGTGTCCTTAAGGTATGTGCTGTGAATAAAGTGTTGCAATACCAGCAAAGAGAAAGATTAAAAGGAAATAAATTTGTCTTTTCATTTTGCCTCCCTTGTGTAGTTAATGCAAAAATGTTAATGAGTTATAAAGGGATGAGAATTATCCGATAACCCCTTTTGTAACTTACAATTTTTTTATTTAAAATCCATTCTATCTAAAAATACTTTGGAAAATATGTGTTGGCATTTAAGTAATTATTTTTTGCTTTAAGAATTTTTATAAAACCTTGTTTTCCTGAACGTTTGAATGAAATGTGCTAATAATATTACCAGCAAGCACCCGATAAGATTATACCAGAGGAATGAAATGTTTGTAAAAAAGAAACAGCCAATAACGACGATCTCCGCAACAATAGCTGCAAGAAAAGCGGGTGTAGCATTTACTTTTTTGAAATAAAATGCAAGCAGGAAAATCCCGAGTATTGTTCCGTAGAAAAGTGAACCTAAAATATTTACTGCTTCTATAAGTGTTCCGAGCTGACTCACAAACGCTGCAAAGGCGATTGCAAACAATCCCCATAAGACTGTAGCAAGTTTTGAAGCAATCAGATAATGTCTGTCACTCGCATCTTTTTTTATCATACGTTTATATACATCTACAATTGTAGTCGAAGCAAGTGAGTTTATTTCTGATGCAGTGGACGACATAGATGCTGCAAATATTGCAGCCAGCACCAATCCGATTAACCCGGCAGGAAGGTATTTCAATACAAAACTCAGAAAGATATAGTTTGTATCGTTTGTATCTGCAAGCGGATCATTTTTTGCAATGACATCTGCGGCTTCAGTTCTGAGATGCTTTATTTTATCATTTGTTGAATTTATATCCTTTTGAAGCGATGCAACTTCGGTTTCATCTTTCGAATCCATTGCCCGGACCAGGCTGTTCAGTTTATCCTTTTTTTCAACGAACAATTGATGGAACTGATTTTCCAGGTTATTGTACTGTTCAGCGTGAACGCTTGTTTTTACTTTTTGAGTCTCAACCGGATTGAAAAAGAGTGGGGGAGCGACAAACTGGTAGAAAACAAAAAGCATCGCACCTATGAAAAGAATTCCAAATTGCATTGGTACTTTAACAATTCCGTTGAATAACAAACCAAGCCTGCTTTGTTTAACACTCTCTCCTGTTAAGTATCTTTGCACCTGGGACTGATCAGTTCCGAAGTATGACAATTGCAAAAAGAATCCGCCGATAATTCCGGACCAGATACTATACTTATTATCAAGATTGAAAGAAAAATCAATTGCGTTCAATTTGCCTAACTTGCCGGCAACTTTTACAGAATCCAAAAAAGATACGTGATCGGGTAATAAATGAATTATCATAAAGAACGCGCCGAACATACCCAGCATAATAATTAACATTTGCTGAAATTGCGTCCAGCCCACTGCGCGCGAACCTCCTGTGGTTGTGTAAATTATTACTACTCCTCCGATAAATAGGTTTGTCCAGTAAACATTCCATCCTAACAGCACTGATAAAATTATTGAAGGCGCATAAATAGTTAACCCTGCAGCAAGTCCGCGTTGTATTAAAAATAAAAATGCGGCAAGTGCTCTTGTCTTTAAATCGAAATGACTTTCGAGATATTCGTAAGCAGTATAGACTTTTAATTTATAATATAGCGGAACTGCGGTGACTGAAAGAACTACCATAGCGATTGGTAATCCCAGGTAAAACTGAACGAACCGCATTCCGTCGATATATGCTTGTCCCGGAGTTGAAAGAAAGGTTATAGCACTTGCCTGCGTGGCCATAATTGAAAAGGCAACTGTGTGCCATTTCATATCGTTGTCTGAAAGCAGGTAGCCTTTCATATCCTTGCTGCCCCGACCTTTCCACATACCATAAATAGCTATGGATGACAGCGAGCCAACAAGGACTATCCAGTCAATTATATTCATTCAAAAATTTTTGTAAATAAATAAAAAAGGATGATCAGGAAAACAAGATTGCCTATCACCAAAATGTACCATGCTCTCCACGTTTTAAATAACGGGGGGCTTTCATCCTTTGGTTTACTTTTCGGATCGTCGTTCATACTAGTTTACCTGTTTTGCGCTTTACCTGCGGAAAGCATATTTGCAAAAATTCTGAAAGATCCCATTACTCCAGCCGGCAGTTCTCTGAACCAGTCATAAGCCGAATAAATAAAAACACCGTTGCCATACTTTGCGTAAAGGAAGCCGCCTTCCTTCGGAGTTTCTCCCGGATCGTGGCAGGAAATAACCGGTTGATATTTCGGGTCCCATTGGTTTGCAAAATATAAACCTCGTTCCTGTATCCAGTTGTCAAAATCTTTTTCAGTAATCTTGTTCGGAAAATTTAATACAGGATTATCTTTAGCTAAAAATGTAACAGGCGCTTGTTCAACAGTAACCCTGTCGTGCGAAAGTTGAATCGGGTAGGGTCCGATGTTATCAGTTACAAGGTTAAAGCTGTTATTGTATTGAA
>Ga0315540_10001743_pt1 | contig 12427 bp, 10 predicted proteins | sample SalMarSW160110MG_FD_203677 | JGI IMG/M metagenome (GOLD analysis project Ga0315540, IMG submission 203677) | Salt marsh sediment microbial communities from the Plum Island Ecosystem LTER, Massachusetts, United States - Salt Marsh Sediment SW1601-10 ... | reverse complement strand
AGGCTGACGGTGCCGGTGTAGTGACCATGCAGGTCAACGGACTGATCGCCAAGCTCGATTCGAAGCCTGTGTGGATGGTCGAGATCGACGGCAACAGCATTTCGTCAACGCGCATTGCCTACCTGTCGGGCTCTGACGTGACGTGGAATGCGCCCGACACGATCCGGTTCCAGCTGACCAAGGACCAGATGGGCAACTTCGCGCAGGCGCTCTCGTCAAGCGGCGTCCTGATCGACGTGAGCAACGGCTACCGCCTCAGCGCTGCGGTGATCCCGGCGCAGTAGACGTCGACGGCGCGCGCGCCGCGCGCCATCTCTCTTGCGGGAAGCGGCGCACCGCAGGGTGCGCCGCTTTCACATGCCGTCGTCGGGCAACTCTCATCGAGCTGTAATGAAGCCGGCCGATGATCGCCGGCGAGAACGAGATGCGTCTGCTGCTTATCGAAGATGACACGCGCCTGGCTGGCCTGTTGCGACGCGGCCTGCGTGCGGAGGGCTACGCCGTCGACGTGGCCGCAACTGCCGAGGATGGTCGCTGGATGGCCGGCGAGAATCCCTATGACCTGCTGCTTCTGGACGTAATGCTCCCGGACGGGGACGGTTTCGAGTTGTGCCAGCAACTGCGCCTCGCGGGCAACTGGACGCCGGTGTTGCTGCTGACGGCGCGCAGCTCGGTCGTCGACCGGGTCAAGGGCCTCGACTCGGGGGCCGACGACTACCTGGTCAAGCCATATTCGTTCGACGAACTGGCGGCGCGCGTGCGATCTCTGCTCCGGCGCGGCAAGCATGAGCGTCCGCCGGTGCTGAGCGTTGGCACCCTTTCGCTCGATCCCGCGACGCACGAGGTCATCGCGCCGGCAGGGCCGGTACAGCTCTCGCCCAAGGAATTCGCGTTGCTGGAGATGTTCATGCGCCGCAGCGGCGAGGTGCTACAGCGCAACGAGATCCTGGAGCACGTCTGGGATTGGGCCTATGACGGCACGTCCAACGTCATCGACGTGTACGTGCGCTACCTGCGCCAGAAGCTGGGCGATGGGCCTGGGATGCCACGCATCGAGACGGTGCGTGGCATCGGCTACGCGCTGCGCGACGCCGCGTGAGCATTCGCCTGCGCCTGACCATCTGGTACGGCGCGGTGCTGGCGATCGTACTGATCGTCGCGGGCGCGCTCGTCTGGATCGAGGTCGGCCGCGACCTGCGCGCTTCATTGGAGGACGCGCTTCAGGTCCAGGCAACCGACGTGCGCGCCGGCTTCAACGTCGACACCAACGTGTCATTGGTGGCCCGTGATCCGGCCCGTCCGGGCGTGTTTACCGAGGTCCTATCGCCGGCCGGCGCCATCCTGCGCTCCACGAGCAACGCGCCACGACTGCCATCGGGCCTGGCCGATGGCCGGTCCGAACTGGCGATAGATGGGCGCAGCTACGCCGTCTATGCGGTTACAGCCAATAATGGTTCACAGATTGTCGCGGGCGCCTCGCTGGCGGAGGTCGACCGTGCGATCGACGCTCTGACGAACACGATGCTGCTCGCCGCCGGCGCGGCTGTCCTGGCTGCCCTGGCCACCGGCTGGTGGCTGGCCGGTCGGGCTCTCTCGCCCACCGCAACGATCGGTACAGAGCTCGCGTCGATCGGCGTCGAGGACCTGGGAAGTCGCGTCAGTCAGCCGGACAGGGAAGATGAAATAGGGCGACTGGCGACGGCGGTCAACGCGATGCTGGCACGTATCGATGATGGGGTGCGCCGTCACGAGGCCTTCGTCGCAGCGGCATCGCACGACCTGCGCACGCCGATCACGGCGCTGCGCACCGAGCTCGAGCTGGCCGCGCGCGGCGAGCCGACCCGTGCCGAACTTCTGACGGCGATACAGGCGGCTCATGGTGACGCTGTGCGACTGGGCAACCTGGCCAACGACCTGCTGGCGCTGGCCGAGGCGGAACCGGGGGGGCGGCAGCTGGTGCGTCAGCCGGTCGATGCGCGCACGCTGCTCGAAGGGTGCGTCAGCGATCAGGCGCCGTTGGCGCGCGCGCGGAGCATCCATGTCGTCGTCGACGCTCCGGACATCCTGGTCAACGTCGACCGTTCGCGGATAGCGCAGGCGGTGCGCAACCTGATCGCCAACGCACTGCGGTTCTCGCCCGAGGGTTCGAGGGTCGAGCTGGCGGCACACGCGATCGAAGATCCCCGAGGGTCCCGTCGCGTGCATCAGGTGAGCGTCCTCGATCGCGGCCCGGGCGTTCCGCCAGCCCTGCGCCAGCGGCTGTTTCTGCCGTTTGCGGCACGCGGCGAGGCCGAACATTCGGGATTGGGCCTGGCAACGGCCGCGGCGGCCGTGCATGCGCATGGGGGTGCGATCAGCTATCGCGACCGGCCCGGAGGTGGAGCGCAGTTCGTATTTACCGTGCCGGCATAGGGCAGCGAGCGCTGGCGCCTGCCTGCGGTGCGTCTGCCCACCGTGCGCGGGCGTTATCATCGGTGGGCGTGCCCAGACGAATACCTGCAACGAGATTTTGCCATGCGCAGTAACGTGGGGCACATGTGGAGCCGTCGAACAGCGTGACGCCGGAGGAACGCCGGCGGGCGCTCGACGCGATCGCCGCCGAGGTTGCGGTGTGCACGCGTTGCCCGCTGCACGCTGGACGGACGCGGGCGGTGCCGGGGGAGGGGCATGCCGAGACACAGGTCGTCTTTATCGGCGAGGGGCCCGGCTATCACGAGGATCAGCAGGCGCGGCCCTTCGTGGGGGCGGCCGGCAATCTACTCAACGAGCTGCTCGGCGCCATCGGCTGGCGCCGCGAGGAGGTTTTCATCACCAACGTCGTGAAGTGCCGGCCGCCGGGCAACCGGGACCCGCAACCGGCTGAAATAGCCGCCTGTACGCCCTATCTCCGGCGACAGCTGGAGGTGCTCGATCCGGCGCTGGTGGTGACGCTGGGGCGCCACTCGCTGCAGACGTTCATGCCCGGCGCGCGCATCGGTGGCGCGCACGGCACGGAGCGCGCCGTCGACCCCGAGACGGGTGCGGCCAACGCCTCCGCCTATGCGATGTATCACCCCGCGGCGGCACTGCGCCAGGGCGCGTTGAAGGAGACGATGTACGAGGACATGGCCGGCCTGCCCGACGCACTCGTGCGCGCCCGTCAACGACGCGCCGACGCCGGTGACGGACAGACAGCGGACGAGAGGCGAGCCGGCGACGAGAATGAACGGCCGGAACTGGGCGAACCAGAGGAGGCGATCGAGGACCTTGAGGTGCTGGCGACCGTTAATCCCGAACCACAGCTGGGGTTGTTCTAGGTGAACGCGGACGACGCCGGCCTGCGCATCCTGCCGCTCGGCGGCGTCGGCGAGATCGGCAAGAACATGACCGTGTTCGAGTCCGGCGACGAGATCGTCGTAATCGATTGCGGGCTGATGTTTCCTGACGAAGAGATGTTCGGCGTCGATTTCGTCGTGCCCGACGTGACCTACCTGCGCGAGCGTCAGCACATGCTCAAGGCGTTCCTGATCACGCACGCCCACGAGGATCACATCGGCGGCCTGCCGTACATCCTGCCGTACTTTCCCGGGGTGCCGATCTACGCCTCCACGCTGGCCCAGGGCCTGCTCGGCATCAAGCTCAAGGAACACAAGCTCCACAGCAGCCCGATGCTTCCCTTCGGACCGGGACAAACGGTTGACCTGGGCACCTTCCGCGCCACTCCCTTCCGCGTAGGTCACTCGATACCCGACGCGATGGGCATCGCCCTGGAGACGCCGCTGGGCACGGTCATCCACAGCGGCGACTTCAAGTTCGACTACACACCCGTGGACGGCAAGATGCCGGACCTCCACGCACTCGCCGAATGGGGCCAGAAGGGCGTGCTGTGCCTGATGTCCGACTCGACGCGGGCCGAGAACCCCGGCTACACGCCATCGGAACGGACGGTCGGCACTGCCTTTCACGACATCATGGGCGATGTCAGCGGGCGCGTGATCGTGGCCACCTTCGCCAGCAACATCGCGCGCATCCAACAGGTTTTCGACGCGGCGGCCGACCTGGGCCGGCGGGTGGCAGTCATCGGCCGCTCGATGGAGCAGAACGTGCGCATCGCGACCGAGCTCGGCTACCTGCGCTACGAACCCGAACGGCTGTTGACCAAGGATCGGTTGAAGGACCTGCCCGACAGCGAGGTGGTCATCGCCACAACCGGTGCCCAGGGTGAGCCCATGGCCGGCCTCGCGCGCATGGCCAACCGGGACCACCGCTGGGTGGAGATCAAACCGGGCGACACGGTCATCGTCAGCGCCAGTCCCATCCCCGGCAACGAAGAGGTCGTGGGGCGCACGATCGACAACCTGTTCAAGGTGGGGGCCAACGTTTTCTACCACGACATCCGGCGGGCGCACGTCTCGGGCCATGCCAGCCAGGAAGAGCTGAAGCTGATGCTCAACCTGACCCGCCCGCGGCACTTCATCCCGGTGCACGGCGAGTTCCGCATGCAGGTCCAGCACGGACGGCTGGCGCAGGAACTGGGTGTGCCGGCGGAGAACATCTACATCATCGAGAACGGACAGCCGATCGACTTCACGCCGCAGGGCGCGCGCCGGGCCGCGCCCGTCGATGCCGGCTACGTGTACGTCGACGGATTGTCGGTCGGCGAGGTGGGCGATGTCGTCTTGCGCGACCGCCGCGCGCTGGCCAACGACGGCATGTTCCTGGTCGTTATCACGGTCGACAAGCAGAGCGGCACGCTGATCGGCGAGCCGGAGATCGTCACGCGCGGCTTCGTCGCCGCGCCCGACGATCCGGTGATCGCCGCTGCGGCGCGCCAGGTGCGCAAGGCGATCGAGACGCCGGGCGACCACATCAGCGAGGTCGGCCTGCTCAAGGCGCAGATCAAGGACAGCCTCAGCCAATACCTGTTCGAGCAGACCAAGCGGCGGCCCATGGTCTTTCCGGTCGTGGTCGAGGTCTAGCCGGTGGCTCGCGCCGGTCGCGCCACCGGCTCCAGCCGTTCCCGCTCGCGCCAGGCACGCTCGACAAGATCGTCGCGCCAGTGGCTGGCCGCCTTCCGGGTGCCGCCACACATCGCGCGCTCGCTCATCGGGCTGACACTGATCGTGTTCGGCGCGATCACCTTCATTGCGCTGATCTTCCCCCAGGCGGGCCTGCTCAACCGCTACATCGACGACATCCTGCGGCCGTCGGTCGGCGAGGGCGCCTGGCTGCTGGCGCTCCTGCTGATCGTCGCCGGCGTGCTGGTGGAGCGCCCATCGCCGATGGCCAACGGGTCGATGCTGGCGATGGTCGGTGGCGTGCTGATGTTCGTCGCCGGCCTGGGTCTTATCCATTTCGTCTGGGGCACCGGTGACAGTGCGCGTGCGCTGAGCGCCGGCGGCGGCGCGGTCGGTAACGCACTGTCGGTCGGCTTGACCGGTCTGCTGTCGCCGCCGGGAGCCTTCGTGGCCCTGCTCGGCCTGGTGATTGCCGGCGCCATCCTGTTCTTCAACGTAAGCCTGCGCACCCTGCTGACGCCGGTCGGCGCCGGAGGTCGCGTGGTGGCCGGTGCGATGGCGCGCCCGGTTCGCCAGATGGCCGACGAGGCGGTCCGGCGCCAGGCGGCGGTTGCGGCCAACCCGTCTCGGCGGCAGACACGCCGGGTCGCGCAGCCCGCGTCGTCTGAGGCGCCTTTGGCGGCCACCCGCCCGAGCGCGGCGCCACCCGATCAGACGGTGCTGCCGCTCAGCCAGACGATCTGGACCGGGCCGGCCGGGGCGCCGGCGCGCACGCGCGAACAGCCCGAGCCGGCGGAGACCGCGTCACGTCCCGCCCGTGCCTGGCGGTTGCCCGGGTATGAGCTGCTCGACACGGGGGAGTCGGGCGGGGCAGGCCAGCACCTGGATCACGCGCGCAACGTACGCATCATCGAGGACAAGCTGTCGAGCTTCGCCATTCCCGCCGAGGTGATCGCCACCAACACCGGCCCGGTGGTAACCCAGTACGAGGTTCGCCCCGACGCGCACGTCAAGCTGTCGCGCATCGAGGGCCTGGCCGACGACCTGGCCATGGCGCTCGCCGCCCGCTCGATACGCATCGAGGCGCCGATCCCCGGGCGCGACGTCGTCGGCGTCGAGATTCCCAATCACGCCAGCGAGATAGTCGGCTTCCGGCGGCTGCTCGAGGATTCGGCCATGGCGGAGGCGGGGAGCCGGCTGACCTTCGCGCTCGGGCGCGACGTGTCGGGCAAGGCGTATGCGGTCGACCTGGCGCGCATGCCCCACCTGCTCGTGGCCGGCGCCACCGGCTCGGGCAAGAGCGTGTGCGTGAACGCGCTGATCACCAGCCTGCTGATGCGCGCCAATCCGGATGAGTTGCGGCTCATCCTGATCGACCTCAAGCGGGTCGAGCTGGCCGCCTATCGCGACCTGCCCCAGCTCGAGGTGCCGGTCATCGTCGAGTCTCATGAGGCGCGCGCGGTGCTGAGCAACCTGGTGCATGTGATGGAGGAGCGCTACGAGCTGCTGGCCGGTGCCATGGAGCGCAACATCACCGCCTACAACGCCAGCTCGCGGCGCGGTGAGGCGCCGCCCATGCCGTACATCGTGGTGGTGATCGACGAGCTGGCCGACCTCATGCTGCGCGAGGGACGCAAGGTGGAGGATCCGGTCGTCAAGCTGGCCCAGAAGGCACGCGCGGTGGGCATCCACCTGGTCCTCGCCACGCAGCGACCGAGCGTCAACGTCGTGACCGGCCTGATCAAGGCCAACGTCCCTTCGCGCATCGCCTTTGCGATGGCGTCGAACGTCGACTCACGGACGGTCCTCGACGCGAACGGCGCGGAGGATCTCATCGGCCGCGGCGACATGCTCTACCAGCCGGCCGACTTGCCGCGGCCAGTGCGCCTGCAGGGCGTCTTCGTAAGCGACAGCGAGGTGCACGCGGTTACCGCCTTCTGGCGCGAACAGGATGAGCCGCACTACAACCGCGACCTGCTCACCGGCACCGAAGGCGATGGCGGTGGCGAGGGCGGCCAATACGGCTGGCTGGCCCACGAGGCCGACGATGAGCTGGCACCGCGCGCGGCGGAGATCGTCATGCAGACACAGCGAGCCAGCACGTCGATGCTGCAGACCAAGCTCAAGGTGGGTTTCAACCGCGCCACGCGGCTGATGGACGCACTCGAAAGGCATGGCATCATCGGGCCGCTCGACCCACGCAACCCGGGCGCGCCGCGCCAGATTTACGGCCCCGAGAACTGGATTCGCGGTCCGGCCGACGCGGATACGCTCGAATAGCTACCGGCGGGCCTGCTGCCGCCAAGGGGGGATAGCGCGTAGACTGGCCGCCCGGCCCATGCAATTTTCCGACCTTTCAGCCACGAGGAAGAACGCTCGGCGATGACCGCCAGGCACCAGCTCCGTATCGGCAGTCGCCGCGTCGGTCGTGACCGCGCGGCGATTGATGCGACGGCTGCGCCGCGTGTCGGCGAAACGCTGCAGCTTGCCCGCGAACGCAAGGGCGTCGATCTGTTCCGCGCCGAACGTGATACCAAGATCCGCCTGCGCTACCTGTCCGCGCTCGAGGACAGCGACTACGACGAGCTGCCAGCCGCCGTCTACACCAAGGGCTTCCTGCGCAACTACGCGATCTACCTGGGCCTCGATCCCGACGAGCTGCTCGAGCACTGGCGCGAGGAGATGGACGCGCTGCGTGCCGCCGAGCACGTCGCCGTCGCGCCACCACCGCAGCCGCTTATCGAGCCCGGCGGCCGGCGGCTCACCCTCACTCCGGCGATGCTGGTGGCGGGTTTGGTCGTCGTCGTCATCGTCGCCTTCGTCGGCTATATCGGCTTCCAGCTGCTGCGCTACGCGGCGACCACGCCGATCACCCTGACGAACCCTGCCAACGTCGTCAGCGAGGTGAACTCGCAGTCGATCGTGCTCGCCGGTACATCCTCCTCCGGAGCCGCCATCGTGATCACCGGGCCGGGCGGCAAGACGTACAACACGACGGCCGACGAACATGGTGCCTGGTCGAGCCAGGTGGACCTGGGCCTGGGCCGCAACGACTTCAGCATCGTGTCCATCGACCCGGTCACCCAGCGCAAATCCGACCCACCGCTGGCGTTGACCATCAATGTTCCACTGCCTCAGGCGGCCTCGTCTCCCTCGCCCGGGGCCTCGGCCACGAGCGCGCCGCCGCCGGTGCTCAGCCTGGCCCTGGCGGCGCCGACCGAAGGCGAGACCAACACCGACGGGCATGTCGCGGTAAGTGGCACCACGAACGGTGAGCGGGTGACCATCACCAGCACCTACCTGGGCACGTACAACTCGACGCCCCCGCCCAGCGAGGCGCCCACTGCCCAGCCATCCGCGGGAGGGTCGCCGCCACCCATTGGACCGGCGCGCGACATTGCCGTGACAGCGGACGGCAACTTTGCCGAAGTGCTCGACTTCACGCCCGGTCGCTGGCAGCTGACCATCACCGCATACCGCAGCGGTCTCGATCCGGTCATCCAGTTGCGCGACATCACCGTCGCGCCGGCGCTGGCCTCGTCGCTCAACCTCGTGCTCCAGGTCGAGGTTCACAACTCGTGGGTGCGCATCGTGGCCGATGGCAAGAACGTGCATGGCTACAACGGCAAGACCCTCCATCCCGGCGACACGGCCAACATCACGGCAAGCAACCAGATCTGCATCCGCAGCGGCAACGCCGGCGCGCTGCACGTGTTCGTGAACGACATGGACCTGGGCTCGCTCGGCAATAACGGCCAGACCGGCAACTGGTTGATCACTCTCGCGCAGCCGCAACCGGAGCCCATCACGAGTTCCTGTTGAACGCCCGGCCCGAGCTGGTTGAGATGGCGGCCAGGCTCCGCGCACGGTGCCTCGATCTCGGCTGGACACTGGCTACGGCCGAGTCGTGCACGGGTGGCCTGATCGGTCACCTGCTGACCGAGGTCCCGGGGGCAAGCGACTATTACCTGGGTGGCGTCATCAGTTACAGCGACGGGGTAAAGGAGCGGCAGCTGGATGTCGATGCGCGCACGCTGGCCGCGCACGGCGCCGTTTCGGCAGAGACGGCGCTGGCCATGGCGCAGGGCGTGCGCGCCCGCTTCGGCACAACGATCGGCGTGTCGGTGACCGGCATAGCCGGGCCGGCCGGCGGCTCGCAGACAAAGCCCGTCGGCCTGACTTACGTCTGTGTCGCCGATGAGCACGGCGACGCCGTGCGCCGGCACGTGTGGCACGGCGATCGCAGCGGCAACAAGCTGCTCAGCGCGCGTGCCGCACTCGAGTTGCTGTTCGAGCGCCTCGACGCGCAAGATGCCGGGGGCTGAGCGAGTGCGCAGCGCCGCCGACATCGGCCGTGGCCTTGCCCCGGCCCGACCTGCCCGGCCGATACCGGCCGGCGAGCGGATCCACGTGATCGGCGCAGCCGGCGCCGGCGCCTCGGCCGCGGCGCTGCTGGCACAGCGCGCCGGCGCGATGGTCACTGGCTGCGACAGTGGCGGCCCCTCGCCGTACACGGCGGCCCTGGCAGAGGCCGGCATCGAGCTCGCGTGGCAGCATTCGGCCGCCCATGTCGAGCGCCAAGGGGCCTCGCGACCACAGCGCCTGGCGGTCAGCAAGGCGCTGACCGCCGTTACGCCCGATCACCCGGAGCTGGCCGCTGCGCGCGACCTGGGCATACCCGCGGAGCCCTGGCAGCAGGTCGTCGCCGACAGCGCCGCGGGCGCCGGGCAGGCACTCGTGGCGGTGGCAGGCACGCACGGCAAGTCGACCACCAGCGGCTGGCTCGTCGACCTGCTCGTCCGCGCCGGGCGCGATCCATCCGCGTTCGTCGGCGCCCTGCTGCCGGCAGCGGTCACCGGTGGAGCGCCGAGCACGGCGCGCTGGGGGAGGGGCGACACGTTCGTGGTCGAGGCTGACGAGTACGCCGGGAATTTCGACCCGTACGTGCCGGTCGTCGCGCTGCTGCTCAACGCGGAATGGGATCACCCCGATGTGTTCGCCGACGAGAGCGCGGTGCTCGATGCCTTCGCGGCGTGGCTCGAACACGCGCCGGCCGCGACGCTCGTCGCCAACCTGGCCGATCCTGGCGTGTCGCGCATAGTCGCGCGGCTGACCGGCCGCAGTGGCGAAGTGCTGCCGGCACCTGCGGCACTGCCGCCCGGCTACGCCGTTGGCCTGCCCGGCCCGGCCAATGTCGACAACGCCCGGGTCCTCCTGGGCGCCGGCCGCGTGCTGGACGTCAGCGAGCAGGTCATTCGTGAAAGCCTGGCTGGCTACGGTGGCGTCGGCCGCCGGATGGAGATCAAGGCCGATATCGGCGGGGTGACGGTCATCGACGATTACGCCCACCATCCCACCGCCATTGCGCGCACGCTCGAGGCCGTTCGGGAGCGCTATCCGCAACGGCGCGCCTGGGCGGTGTACGAGCCGCTCACCTATCACCGCACCGCGCTGATGCTCGAGCGCTTCGCCGATGTGCTGGCCACCGCCGACGAGGTGGCCATCGCCGACATCTGGGCCGGCCGCGACCCGGACACGACAATCACCAGTGCCGCCGCGCTGGCCGACGCGGTGACGCGGCGCGGTGGCCCGCAGGCCGCCGCGCCGGGCAGCGTCGAGCAAACGGCGGACTACCTGGCCGACCGCGTCCGGCCCGGTGACGTGGTGCTGGTGATGGGCGGCGGGCGCTCGTACGTGATCGCCGAGCGTCTGACCGGGCTGCTGGCCGGCCGGCCGTAGACTTGAAGGCGATGACACTTACCCCGGGAGACGGCCAGGACCTTCTGGCGCGGTTCAAGAAGGGCTGGGAGCAGCGCAAGCCTGACCTGATCATGGACTTGTTCGCCGCGGATGCCGACTACCGCGCCAGCCCGTTCGCGGAGCCACTGTCGGGAGCCAACGCCATCCGCGCGCTGTGGAACGAGATGGCCGCGCAGCAGGCCAACGTCGAGTTCGATGCGGAGCGCGTCTGGGTCAGCGGCCAGGCCGTCCTGGCCAGCTTCCACGGGGCCTACACGCGACGGGTCGACGCCGCTCGTGTGCGCGTGCGCGGCTTCATGACATTCGAACTGGGTGACGCGCCGGCCGGCGGCGGCCGGCCGCTCGTGAGGCGCTTCCGCCAGTGGCCCCTCGAGCGTGAGGTGGGGCGCGACGCCACGTTCACTCCGGAGGGTTGATCGATGGCGAGTGATATTTCGTTTGACGTAGTGAGCGAGTTCGACCGCCAGGAACTGGTCAACGCGCTCGACCAGGCGCGGCGCGAGATCGCGACCCGCTACGACTTCAAGGGCACGCGCGCGGAAATCGAGCTGGGCAAGGATGAGCTCGTGCTGCGCGCCGACAGCGAGGCGCGTGCTCACGCCATGCGCGACCTGATCGAATCGAAAGCCATTCGGCGTGGGCTGTCGCTCAAGGTCTTCGACTGGGGCCAGATCGACGAGGCGGGCAGCAACACCGTGCGCCAGCACGTCGGTCTGCGGCACGGTCTGCCGGACGATCTGGCGCGCAAGATCACCAGGCTGATCCGCGACGAATTCCCCAAGGTGAAGTCGCAGATCCAGGGTGACGCGGTCCGCGTGAGCGGCAAGAGCAAGGACGAGCTGCAGCGGGTGATCGGTCGCCTGCGCCAGGAGGCGGAGGCCTACCCGGTTCCGCTGCAGTTCCAGAACTACCGCTGAACGCGATAGCTGCCCAGCCCGTGACGGTCGCCGATCTGCTTGCGCGTGCCCTGGCCGATGCCGGCGTGCGGTGGGCATTCACCGTGCCCGGGGAGAGCTTCCTCGAACTGCTCGATGCACTCCGGCGCGCCGGCATCGAGGTCATTGCCACGCGCCACGAGGGCGGTGCGGCGTTCATGGCCGAGGCAATCGGCCAGTTGACGGGGCGACCCGCAGCGTGCCTCGGCACGCGCGCCGTGGGAGCATCCAACCTGGGGATCGGCATCCATGCCGCGCGCCAGGACTCGACGCCCATGGTGGCGATCCTGGGCCAGGTGGAGCGTGCCCTGCGGGGGCGCGAGGCGCTGCAGGAGGCCGAGCTGGCGGCGACAATCGGTGGCCTGGCCAAGTGGGCCGCCGAGATCGATGATCCCGAGCTGGCCGCTGCACAGATCGGCGAGGGCCTGAGCAGCATGCTCTCCGGCCGGCCCGGACCAGCATTCTTCTCGGTGCCGGTGGACGTGTTTGCCCAGCCGCCGGGCGCGCAGCCGGTCGAGATCACGGCCGCTCGCCCAGCGCCACCGGATGCCGCCACGGTCGCGCGCACGCTGGCCCTGCTGGCCGGTGCCCAGCGGCCGGCCATCCTGGCCGGCGGTGGGGTGATCCACGCCGGGGCGGTCGACGCCCTGCAGCAGCTCAGCGAGCGGCTCCAGGTACCGGTCTTCACCGCCTGGCGCCGGCCCACGGCATTTCCCAATGACGATCCGCGCTACC
>Ga0315540_10001741_pt1 | contig 12428 bp, 10 predicted proteins | sample SalMarSW160110MG_FD_203677 | JGI IMG/M metagenome (GOLD analysis project Ga0315540, IMG submission 203677) | Salt marsh sediment microbial communities from the Plum Island Ecosystem LTER, Massachusetts, United States - Salt Marsh Sediment SW1601-10 ... | reverse complement strand
GGCGATATTGGCGGCCGGCTCAATGCCGAGTACCGGGATGCCCGCGGCGGTAAAATTCTGCAGCAGGTAACCGTCGTTGCTGGCGATCTCGATGACCATGGACCGCCTGTCCAGCTGGAAGCGCTGCTTGGCGTCATTGGCGAACGACGCCGCGTGGCGCAGCCAGCTCTCGGAGAAGGAGGAAAAGTAGGCGTAATCGCTGAATATATCCTCGGGGCGCTCGAGCATCGGCAGTTGCGTCAGGAGACACGATTCACAGACCAGGACATGCAGGGGGTAAAACGGCTCCATGCGCTGCAGCTGGGCGGGCTTCAGATAGGCGTTGGCCAGAGGTGACGCGCCCAGGTCGACAAAGGTCCGGCCCAGCGGGGCATCACAGAATCGGCACGGTGTGGTCACGGTCTGCAAATCCTGATGATCGTCAGTGCAGCGGGGTGCGTGCGTTACGGCCATATTTTCCAGTGGGCCTGACCGCCGTTCCAGGCGTCGCGCAGCAAGCGCAGCTCGTGCAGGGTATCCACGCATTGCCAGTAGCCGTGGTGTTTGTAGGCCATCAGCTGCCCGTCCCGCGCCAGCCGCTCGCACGGGGTGCGCTCCCACGAAGTGTCATCGCCGTCAATGTAATCCATGACGCCGGGTTCCACCACGAAGTAGCCGCCGTTGATCCAGTCAGTGGCGTTGTTGCGCTTTTCATTGAACGCGGTGACCTGGCTGTCCTTCAGCTGCAGCAGTCCGAAACGCGGTGTCGGCGGGACCGCGGTAACGGTGGCCAGCTTACCGTGTGAGCGGTGAAATGCTACCAGGTCATTGACGTCGATGTTGGACAGACCATCGCCGTAGGTAAACAGGGTGGTGCCGTCGATACGCTCGCCCAGCCGCTTGAGCCGGCCGCCGGTCATTGTATCAGTACCGGTATCGATGAGATCAATCTTCCATTCCACCTCGCTCTTTTTGATCTTGCGCGCCGTGCCGTTGGCCAAGTCGATAGTCAGGTCGGCCTCGATCTGGGGGAAATTCAAAAAGTATTGTTTGATGACATTGCCCTTGTAGCCCAACGCCACGATGAATTCGTTATAGCCCTGGGTGGAGAAGATCTTCATCAGGTGCCAGAGCAGCGGCCGACCGCCGATTTCAATCATCGGCTTGGGAATGAGGCTGGTCTCCTCCGAAAGGCGTGTGCCGTATCCGCCTGCGAGAATAACCACTTTCATTTTGCGATCCTACCTCCATGTCGTGCTGCCGGTATGTTACCGGACATTGATTCAACTGGCTGTGCCGCCTATGCGCACCGAGTAAAGTACGCGTCAGGACGAATCCTTATGGGTACGCTGATAAATCAGCATGGTGATCTGCTCCGATATCAACCCGATCAGAAACACGAGCACCGAGGTAATGAACAGCAACGCGCTCATGTTGGTAAAGCGGCCCATGGTGGTATAGGTGTATATGTAATAAGCAAGCCCTATGCCAAAAAACGCCAGGCTGATGGGTAGAAACAGCTTCAATGGTGAATACAGGGTCCCGACACGGAAGATAATCAGTAAAAAACGCACACCATCGCGCAGCGGGTCGATGTGACTTTTGCCGATGCGCGGATTGGCCACGATGGGTATATAGGAAACCCCATAGCCGGCGCGAAAAAACGCCATGGTGATGGTGGTGGGGTATGAAAATCCGTTGGGCAGGAGGTATAGAAAGTTTCGGAACTTGGGCGCGATTACCGCGCGAAAGCCTGACGTGAGGTCGGCGATCTTGTGTCCGGTCATCCAGGTGGCCAGGCGGTTGTACAGATTATTGGCGTAGAGCCGTCCCAGGCTGGCCTGGGAGCCGTCACTGCGCGCCCCGACCGCCATATCAAATCCATGGTCCAGCTTCTCCAGCAATTTCTCGATATCCTCGGGCTTGTGCTGGCCGTCTGCATCCATAAAGACGAATATATCACCGCCTGCTGCCCGGGCGCCGCTCTTGATGGCCGCGCCGTTGCCCATGCTGTAGGGGTGCGACACGACCTGCGCGCCAAGTTCACGGCATACTACGGCCGTATTGTCGGTAGAGCCATCGTCCACCACGATGATCTCGGCTTCAGGGAAGCGACTGCGCAGTTCCGGCAGAATGAGTCGCAATCCGTTTTCCTCGTTTTTAGCCGGAATGATAATGCTGAGCATGTTTTTCATCGGTTGTTTTCGCCCGGTCTGAAGATTTTGATTATATTAATACTCGGCACGAAGTGGCGCATATTTAGAAGTCCATTAGCGGCAGTGTATCAGGCCGACGGAGTCAAATCCCGTTTTGGGTGGCAGCATGCCCCGCTGCTTATCGGGAGAGTTGCTGTACAAATCGCGCATCCTTAAGTCGTTTCTCCTGTTCGGCAATGTATTGTGCATGGCGTCCCAGGGTATCCGCGGCCTGGGCCGCGGCGAGTCTGCGTTGCGCCTCGTCCAGTCTGCCCATGCTTATCAGCCAGTAGACCACGTTGAGTCGGTACTGCAGCTCGCCGGGAGCGCTCTGAGCGGCGTGTTCTGCATAACGCAGCGCCTCCGGGTAATTATTCTGCAGCGCGAAATAGCGGCTTGCGGAGGTCAGTACCGATGCCTTGTGGGTGCCGCGCAGGGTCTTGTTGCTTACCGCCGCGACCATCAGTCGTGCCAACTCCACCTGTGTAAGGTGACAGGTGTGAATTTCCTGGCAGGTGATCAGTTTTGCCAGCATATTGGTGGTGTTATTGGCAATGGGCACGAGTGCCAGGCGCTGCGCCAGCATGCTGATGATGACCGGGGGAATGTCCATCTTAACGGACGTATAAAGGATGACCATGCCGAACAGCCCGTTGGTGAAATGTTTGTCAGCCAGCGTGGCTCGTGCGAAATATTGGCGCGCCTTGCGGAAATTTTCCGCGCGGTCCGGCGCGCCGTTTTTCATATCATTGAAGTACTCCTCACCCAGCCCGAAATTGGCCCGGGGGGATTTTGGGTGATGGGCGACCTCGACACGGTTGAATACTCTCAGGTCGCCCCACTGAGAGGCCCTGACGGTGGTCGCCGTGGCGAAGGCGCCGATGAAGACAACGGCGGCGGCATGACGCAGCCGCCAACGGTTCCAGCGCAACCCGGGGTGAGCGATGTAATAGAAAAATGCCAGCAGGATGCCGTACACGGGCAGATAGTTGCGGTGCTCGTGTACCAATTCCAGCGGGAGTATGGTGGACTCCATGCTGTGACCCGCAAAAAAGAACAGGATGCCCAGTGTCACCATGGGGGCGCGTCGACGGCACAGCGCCGCGGCGGCAAACAGCAGCGCGATCCCGGCCAGCGCCGGTGCCGTGGTGAGCGGGTGGAATAGGCCGTGGGAGACTGCCATATCGTCATGGTACAGCCCCATGAAGCGGATATCCGGTACCAGGATGATGAGCAGATAGAACCACAATACCCGCGCCTCGGTGAGCAGGCGCTCGCCCAGAGTGAAGTCGCGGTTGAGATAGCCGTTCGCCAGCCAGTCGGGATGCAAAAACATATAGACGAGGAACCCCAGCAGCGGCAGCAGCAGAAATACGCCGAACACGCACCATAGAAACACCCGCCCGCGGGGCCGCCCGCTGCGCATGCCGAACAGAGTCATTTCAAGCACGAAGGCGTATAGAGGCAGCAGTGCGCCGTTTTCCTTGCACAGGATGGCAATAGGCGTGAACACCGCGAAGGCCGCCAAGATCAGCACCACCCCCCATGGGCCTTGGTCGAAACGTCGCCGCCCGTGTAAATAACATATCAGCCCCAACACAATGAACAACGTACTCAGACTGTTCATGCGCTGCACGACATACAGCACGTTGGTGAGATTGATGGGGTGCAGCAGCCACGCGGCGGCGACCACCACGCTGAGGATACGTATGTGAAGGGTGCTAAGACGGGTATCGTGACGGTCGCGGTAGGCCCGGAGAATCAAGCCGGTGAGGAAAAACAGCGCCACGCCGTTGAGCAGGTGCACGGCCAGATTGGTGGCTTTGTAGGCGAACGGATTGAGCTGGCTGTAATAATAATTTATGGCGAAACTCGCCATACTGATCGCGCGGCTGGAAATGCCCCCGCTGCGGGAAACCGCCGCCTGTTCCAGCGACTGTGCATCCAGGTGTGTGACGGCGATGGCGTCATTGTCATTGATATTAGTCAGGTCATCGAAGACAAATCCGCCGTGCAGGCCGGGGTAATAGGCCCAGGCAGTGCCGGCCAGTACCAGCAAGAGGGAAAAGGTGATGAGGACTTTGTCGTTTGACAAAAGACGTGGGGGCATCATTTGCGTCCACTGCAGACAAGAGAGATCCCTGCCATGATAAAGCAATCGGTCGGATACGTAGAGTCCGGCTGATAGGTTACGAGCCCCGGTTGTCCCCCAGGATCTCGATATTCTTGCCGCCGGCAGTTGATCCGGACAATGCGTCGTGCTGCGTCTGCTGTGGCTTTTGCGCCAGCATCAGGGCCTGCTCCTGTTCCGCGATCTGCTGGGCATAGATCCCCAATTTGTCCAGCCGCCTGGCCTTTTCGATTTGATCGCTTGCCCGTGCGTAATGATGGCTGACAATCAAAAGTTTTATTAGGCTGAGTCGATTTGTGAGGTTATCCGGTCCGAGGCTCACGGCCTCCGATGCCATGGCCACGGCATCGCGGATGTTGCCGACATTATCGACGAGGTGCTCCGCGGCGGACATGAGTACCATGGAGCGCGAGCTCCTCGTGAGGCTGGGGTTTTTCAGGGCCGCCGTGAAAAGCCTTCCCATGATGGCCAAGGGAATATGGCACTGTTTCTTTTCCTCGCACTTCACCAACTCGAAGAGATCGTTTGCGGTATTATTGGCAAAGGGCGCATGTTGCAGGCGGTCTACCAGTGTGTCCACCACGTGCTCATCGGGCGGGTGACCGAAATTGTCTCTCAGTACCAGTACGCCGACCCAACCGTCCACGTCGTTCCCTCCCGTACGGGCGGCGGTTTCAAAGTGAGACAGAGACATTCGGTAATACTTGTCTTTTTTCTCGGGGGCTTTGGCCGCGCCCGCGAGGGCCGCATACATAACGGCGACATAGTGATTGGCCCGCGCGGATTCCGGGTGATGGGCCGCTTCAATAACGGCCAACAGCGCCGGGTTGCCCCAGTCGCTGGCGCGTACCGCGGTACCGATGCCAAGCAGGACAATGAATGCCGCGGCGAAGGCCTGCCGTCCGCGCAGGATCGTGGTGAAGGCGAAAGGGTAAAGCAGATAGTAGACAGCGATCACCAGAATTCCGTACGCGGGCAGGTAGTTGCGATGTTCGTGAACCAGCTCAAGGGGCAGCACGGTGGATTCCATGCTGTGGCCGACGAAGAACCACAACAGGCCCAGTGCAATCAGGGGTGCGCGGCGCCGTGACCAGAACGCCAATGCCAACAGCGCTCCGAGGCCGATCACCGCCGGCAGCGTAGAGTGCGGATCGAGCAGGTTGTGAGATATGGGAAAATCATCATGAAACAGGCCCAATTGACTGGCGGTGGGCGCCAGTATCAACTTGAGATAGAACCACAGCACCCGACTCTCGGTGAGCAGGCGCTCGGTCATGTCGAATTGGCGGATTTGGTAACCGCCCATCAGCCAATGAGGATTGATCAGGGTGTAAACCGCGATGATCGCCGCTGGGACGAGGATGGACAGCCCAAACAGGCCGTATAGAAATCGCCGCTGTTGTGGCCGGGGTGTTTCAAAGCCGAACATGACGTATTCGATGACAAGCATGAACACGGGCAGCAGGGCGCCGTTTTCCTTGCTCAGCACGGCCAACGGGGTGAATGCCAGCAGGCCCGTGAGGATCAGTGCCAGGCCGGGGCGGCCGTCATTGATACGCTGCCGTCCCGCCGTGTAGCACACCAGTCCCCAGATGACGAACAGCGCCGACAGGCTGGTCATGCGCTGGACCACATAAAGGACGCCGGTCAGATTCAGGGGGTGTAGAAGCCATGCAGCGCTGATCGCCGCGCTTGTGATAATAATGTGGGCGTCCGTCAGTCGGTGTTCAGACCGTTGCCGGTATACCCGCAGTATGAGTCGAGTCAGAAAGAACAGCCCGATGCCGTTGAGCAGGTGAATGACGAGGTTGGTGAGTTTGAAATAGAACGCATCCATGCCGGCGAAGTAGTAATTGAGTCCGAAGCTGAGCATGCTGATGGGGCGTTTCAGCGGTCCGCTGTGACTCGCCATCATGGCGCCTGCTATGGATTCACTGCTGAGGTCATGCAGCTTGATTTGGTCGTTATGGACGAGATTGCCAATGTCGTCGAAGATAAAATCTCCGGACAGTCCCGGCAGGTAGGCCAGCGTGGCGATGAGGCACATTCCGGCCAACAATAGAACAGTTGTGTAAGGCGGTGTATGACGCAATCCGCTAGACATATTGTCGCCCTTCAAGAAAAAAATGCCCCATCCGTATGGATGGGGCATTCTGACCAACTACTCCGACTTACATTAACGACATGAAGCAGGCAGGTACTTCGCAGCAGTGCCGGTTCCGCCCGTGCAGGCCCAGGCCACTGTACCGGAACCGGAGTTCAGGGTCGGTGTCAGCACCACCGAGACGGGGCTGTCCGCACCCAGTTTGGTGGAGGTGCCACTGACCGTGATTACACCGGCTGTGCTGATGCTGCCGGAGCTTACATAGTGACTGGTGCCAATCGACAACCCTGTATTTGAATTGGTCAGGGTGCCGTTGGACTGCGCGTATTCTTCGACCGATGTCTTGGCGCCGTCAGCGGCCAACAGCAATTCCGTGACCTTGGAACGGACCGTGTAGTCCCGGTAGGCCGGCAGGGCGATGGCGGCCAGGATGCCGATGATCGCCACGACGATCATAAGTTCGATCAGTGTAAAACCTTGCTGCGTCTTTTTCATGATAGTGCTCTCCAACTGTGTGAAATCGTGTTAACCCAAGCGCGTCTGGCCTTGTTTATCCTGCTCCCGGCGCATCCTTGACCTCTCCTTACGAGTGGGCCGTTCATCCCTGCTTCCCATGGCCCGGTGGCTAAACTTGTGCCTTGCCTGGTTATCTGCAGAGAGCGTGCCATCTTTAACCTGAACACGCTTCAGGGCCGAAGCCGGGCCGTTGTGGCATTTAAAAAATACTTATAAAACAATAAGAAAACCCATTTTTATGGGGGCTTTCATCGATTGTCAAAGAGGGTCTGAAGGCGGTGGTTGTCCTCGTCATGGGCCTGAATAGCTGCTGTGTTTCAGCAATAACTGCGCATTTTCAACACCTGCGCCGGGGCGCTACTCCAGCCCCAGCTTTTTCAGCCGGTAGCGCAAGGCGCCGAACGTGACGCCCAGCAGGCGCGCCGCCGCCGTCTTGTTATAGCGGGTCTGCTCCAGGGCATGGACGATGCGTTCCCGCTCCATGTCGTCGAGATAGGGCTCAAGGGGCATTTTAACCGGTTTTTGCCCCGGCGCCCCGCTTTGCTCCGGGAGCTGAAGGTCGTGCCCCTTGATCTCATGGCCGTCACACAGGGTCAATGCGCGCTCCAGGATGTTCTCCAGTTCACGTACATTGCCGGGAAAATCATAGCCGCACAGCAGCTTCATGGCCGCTGGGGCGATGCCGGGACAGTGGGCGCCCGCCGCCCCGGCCAGACGCTGCAGCACATAGTCGGCCAGCATGGGTATGTCGTCGGGCCGTTCGCGCAGGCTCGGGACATGGATCTCGATGACGTTGATACGGTAAAACAGGTCCTGCCTGAAGACGCCTTGCTCCACGAGCCGCGCCAAATCCTTATGCGTGGCGCTGAGAATGCGGCAATCGATGCCGTGTTCCTTCTGTTCGCCAATGGGACGCACAGCCTTCTCCTGGATGGCGCGCAGCAATTTGACCTGCATCTGCAGGGGCAGGTCCGCGACCTCGTCGAGGAACAAAGTGCCGCCGTGGGCGGCCTGAAACAAGCCGGGTTTATCGACCGTGGCGCCCGTAAAGCTGCCCTTTTTATGACCGAAAAATTCACTCTCCATGAGGTGTTCAGGGATGGCGCCGCAGTTCACCGGCACAAAGGGTTTGTCCGCTCTCGGCCCTTTTTCGTGTATGAGCCGCGCCACAAGCTCCTTGCCGGTGCCGGACTCACCGCTGATATACACCGGCGCCTGGCTGCGGGCCAGCTTTGCTATGGTCTCCCGGGTCTTGCGGATGGCCGGTGAATTGCCCAGCAGTTCCAGGGAGGGCCGGCTGGCGGATTCGGGGTGTTTTTGAGACAGGCGCAGGGCGGTGGTCACCAGATTGCGCAAAACCTGCAGGTCCACGGGTTTGGACACGAAATCAAACGCGCCGGCCTTCAGGGCGGCGACGGCGGCCTCCATATTGCCGTGGGCGGTGATCACCGCAACCGGTATCTGGGGATGATGGTGCTGGATATATTCCACCAGGTCGATGCCGTTGCCGTCCGGTAGGCGCATGTCGGTGAGGCATACGGCGAAGGGCTGTGCGGCGAGCATGGCGCGGGCCTGACCAAGGTCCCCCACGCCGTGGGGAACCACATCCATACGTTCCAGGGTCATCTCCAGGAGTTCCCGGATATCCGGCTCATCGTCGACGACCAGTACGTGGGGGCGTGTCATCAGGCCACCTGCTTGCGGCGTGGGTCGGCAAAGGAAATGCGAAAGCAGCTGCCGCCGGTGGGGGCGCGCAGGTAGCTCAATCGCGCCTGGTTGGCCTCACACAGCTCCCGGGCGATGTACAGCCCGAGCCCGGTGCCTTTCTGCGCCGTGGTAAAGAACGGTTCGAAAATGTGTTCCGCGACCTGATCGTCGATCCCGGGGCCGGAGTCGATGATGTCCAGGAATGGCGTCTGGGCATCTGATGCCACCCCGCCGCGCAGTTCCAGTGCCGCTGCCCCGGCCGCCGGCTGGGTATAACGCAAGCCGTTGTGGCACAGGTTCCACAGGATCTGATGCAGCTGTTCCGGGTCGATGCGCACAGTGACTTCGCTTGGTTCGATATTCACACTGATGCGGCTTTCATCCATGCCCTGCGTACGGCAGAATTCGGATACAAAGTTTGCCAGCCACGACTGCAGTCCTATCTCTTGCGGCTGTGCCCGTTTTCTGCGGCTCAATTGCAGTACGTTTTCCACAATAGTGTTGACCCGTCGCGAGTGATCACGAATGATCTCGGTAAGTCGCTGATCGCTACTGTCCGAATGGGGTGATTCGGCCAATAGCTGCCCGGCGTGGCTGATGGCGCTGAGGGGATTACGTATCTCGTGGGCGATGCTGGCCGTCAAGCGCCCCAGGGAAGCCAGCTTGAGCTGCTGGGCGTGCTGTGCCATGGCGGTCATGTCTTCCAGGAATATCAATGTACCCGAATCCTTGTTCACCCCGAGTCTGGCGAAGCGCGGCATGATGTCCGGGGAGGTGTTTGTCGGCCGCAGGCTGGATGGTTCATAGTTCGATACATCGTGCCATTCCTTTAATTGGTCCAGCAGTACCGGCGGCAGCCGCAGCGCGTCGGTTTTTTCGTTATCGCTTCCCAGGCTCAACAGGTGCCGGGCGGAGTCATTGACCAGGCGCACCCGGGTGGTGTTGTCCACCACCACGATGCCGGTCTGCATGCGCTCCACGATGTAGCCGGTGAGCTGTTCCAAATTGGCCAGGTCGATACCGCGCTGGGCGGCGAGCGCCTCGCTTTCCCGGACCCGCCTGGCGAGTATATAGGCCAGAGTGGCAGTGGCGAAAAAGGCGGCGCCGAGCAGGCCGGCATGGGTGAAGTTGGTGGTCGCATCGGGATCGCTGATCTCGCTGTAGACCTGTTCTCCCAGTACGCTCAGGGTTGCGATGGCGGCGAACAGAATCGCAATACGCCCAGCCATGAGCAGGCTCCCGCCTGCGATGGCCACCACCAGCAGCACGCCGAGGCCGCTCTTGAGCCCGCCGCTGGCATGGATCAACACGGTGATGGCGGCGATGTCCACCAACAGGTGGGTATACACCTGGACGGTGAACGGTGGGCGCCGCCAGTCCATGAAAAACATGCTCACCACGCTGAATATGATGTAACCCACGCTGGTGGTGAAATACAGCATGGGGTAGTGGGTGCCCAGCGGCGCGGTGAGCTTGTCCCAGAAGCCGATGACCACCAGACATGCGGCGATCACCAGGCGGTACAGATTCAGATAGCGCAGGGGTTTCCAAAGTGGGGCGGCATCTGCGGGCATCCCTACGATGACCTCGCCGGGCAGGTCTTCGTTGGGTGAGGCAGTGGTCAGCATGATGGATTCCTTTCAGCCCGTATTTCGTTTCTCCACCGCCTATATCGGCACCAGCGGGGTATCCATCCAGTGGTGTATGCGTGTTGTCCTGGTCCGCGCGCGCCCTGGTGCGGCCGTCTATCGCCGCCGCGACCGGCGATACTCTTCTAAATGTTTGTTATTACAGAAGAATTTATCCTCGTCGCGAAATGCCTCCGAGGCTGGAATGTGCAGTCCACATTGTTCGCAGCGCACCATGGTGCCATGTCGAGGCGTTTGCGGCGGTGGTTTTTTCTTGGTGGGACTGCTCAGAAACTGCCGCACGACAGCGACCAATAGAAAGAGGATGACGGCAAGGATAATAAGGCGCATATATAACCCCGTTGCATCGGCGCGCGCTCCCCGGTCGACGATCGGAGTAAACGCCCCTTGGCGGGTACATGGTCGGGGTGAGAGGATTCGAACCTCCGGCCCCTGCCTCCCGAAGGCAGTGCTCTACCAGGCTGAGCTACACCCCGATCTAATAAACTGGTTTGTAATTAATAAGTGCGAGTGACCGAGAATTCGGTCAGCGCCAGCAGGGCATCCTTGTATGGTGAAGCAGGAACGGCCCATAGTGCCGCCGCCGCCTTGTCGGCCTCCCCTTGCGCGGCGTGGGCAGTGTACGCGATCGCGCCAGTGGCTTCAATGGCCTCGCGTACCGCATCGATATTTTCAAGTCCGCCGTTTTCGATGGCGTGACGGATCGTCTGAGACTGCTGCGGCGACCCGTTTCGTATGGTGTAGATCAATGGCAGAGTGGGTTTGCCTTCAGCCAGGTCATCGCCGATGTTCTTGCCGATTTCCTGGGGTGAGGCGCCGTAATCCAGGGCATCGTCGATGAGCTGAAAGGCAGTGCCCAGGTGCATGCCGTAGGCCTTCAGAGCCTGTTCCTGGGTCTCGTCGCAACCGCTGATGATGGCCCCTAACTGGGTGGCGGCCTCGAACAGCTTGGCGGTCTTGCAGCGGATCACCTGCAGGTAGCTCTCTTCCGTGGTGTCAGCGTCGTTGCAGTTCAGCAATTGCAGCACCTCGCCCTCGGCGATGGCGTTGGTGGCGCGGGACAGGATATCCATGACCCGCATGCTGCCCACGTCCACCATCATCTCGAAGGCCCGGGAGTAAAGGAAATCGCCCACCAGTACGCTGGCCTCGTTGCCCCAAATGGCGTTGGCGGTTTCCTGGCCGCGACGCAGTTTGGAATCGTCCACCACGTCGTCATGGAGCAGAGTGGCGGTGTGGATAAACTCGATAACCGTCGCCAGGTCGATGCGCCTCGGATCCTGACAATCGAAGGTCCGTGCCGTGAGCAGCAGCAGCAGTGGCCGCAGGCGTTTACCGCCGCTGCTGATGATGTGATAGCTCATGCGATTGATAAGCGCCACATGGGACTGCAGTCGCTGGCGGATGAAGCTGTCCACCGCGGCCATGTCTTCGGCCATCATCTCCTGAATAAAGGCCAGGTCCATGGATGACGTGCGATTTTCCGGCAGGGGCTGGCTCATATCGGTTTGTGCGGACATGGCTGTAAAATGGGATACTCTCGCTGGCGGGGCCCGTGTTGCCACATTAAAGTTGCTTGCCAGCCCGGTTTGACGTTGTTTTTATTCATGTTCTTGGCCCCTCCGGCGAGCGGGGCAACTGCCATTTGACCTAAAGGCAAAGTCGCATTAGAATTCTGCGTCTTCTATATAGTATAATCAACCCTTTAGCTAGAATTCATAGATATATTACCACGGTGAGGTGCAATGTACGCTGTTTTTCAGACCGGCGGTAAACAATACCGCGTCAGTGAAGGAGATGTTGTCAGGGTGGAAAGCCTGGACGCTGAGGCTGGCGCCAACATCGACTTTGATAAAGTTCTGTTGGTCTCCGACGGCGAAGCCACCGAGATCGGCAAGCCCTACGTCAGCGGCGGGCGCGTCAGCGCCACCGTTACCAGCCACGGGCGCGGCGAGAAGTTGATGATCGTGCACTTTCGCCGGCGTAAGCATTCGCGTAAGCAGATGGGCCACCGCCAGAATTACACCGAATTGAAGATTACCGGAATTTCCAAATAGAAGTTGTTGAGGAGCACGCGAGATGGCGCATAAAAAGGCAGGCGGCAGCAGCCGCAATGGTCGCGATTCAGAATCCAAGCGCCTTGGCGT
>Ga0315540_10001740_pt1 | contig 12432 bp, 16 predicted proteins | sample SalMarSW160110MG_FD_203677 | JGI IMG/M metagenome (GOLD analysis project Ga0315540, IMG submission 203677) | Salt marsh sediment microbial communities from the Plum Island Ecosystem LTER, Massachusetts, United States - Salt Marsh Sediment SW1601-10 ... | reverse complement strand
AAAATTTGTTCCCAATTAATGTTAAAATTGAAGAACTTTCTTTAATGGTTGATAAAATGTATTCAGTCTGGGATGATTACTTCAACAAACTCGACGAAAAAGAATTCAACAGGATTTTTGAATATAAAAGCACTGAAAACCTTTGGTATACAAATAAGATCGAAGAAATAATTACTCAATTATTCGGTCATTCCTGGTATCACCGCGGACAGATCGCAATGCTCGTAAGAATAGCCGGCGGTACACCAGCAGAAACTGATTATGTTTATTGGAAAAGAAAACCTATTCCTACAAAAGACTAATGAGAAAATATCATCATCTTGGAATTCCTACAAAAGAAAAACGACCGGATGAAGAACATATTCCGCATCTGAAGATTTTTGTATCCGGTTATGATACAAGTCCGTACAAAATAGAATGGATGCGGTTTGAAAATGATTGTGACCTGCCTGAAGTAGTTAAAACAATTCCTCATGTTGCTTTCGAAGTAGATAATCTTGAAGAAGAGCTCAAAGGAAAGAAAGTAATTATTGAACCGAACAGTCCTTCTCCCGGAGTAAAAGTCGCCTTTATAATAGACAATGGTGCGCCTGTGGAGTTTCTGGAAATTGACCATTCTATCTATAAAGAATAAAATTAAATTAACTTGCAATTTTAATTGCTTCAGCTGAAACAGTGTATAATGTTATTAATTATCCATTATTCATATACAAAAGAAATGAAAATAGAAAAAGTTTGTGTTTATTGTGCATCCAGCAGAAAAGCTGATAAGATTTATTTTGATGAAGCAAAAAAACTAGGGGAAATTCTTGCTCAAAATTCTATCACTTTGGTCTGTGGAGGAGGAGCAGTCGGTTCTATGGGAAATATTGCAGATGGAGCCTTATCTCAAAATGGAAAAGTGATTGGAATTATTCCAAAGTTCATGGTTGATCTTGAATGGGCACATAAAGGACTAACCGAACTACACATTGTAAAAAACATGCACGAAAGAAAACATTTAATGCTCGCAGGGGTGGATGCAGCAATTGCACTCCCCGGAGGATGCGGCACTCTTGAAGAGCTGATGGAAGCGATAACATGGAAACGACTTGGAATATTTATCAAGCCAATTATAATCGTTAACACAAAAGGATATTTCGATAATCTTATAAATTTACTTGAGCACAGCATCACAGAAAAATTTATGAGTGAAAAACACGGAGCAATGTGGTCTGTTGTAAATCATGTCGAAGATGTTATTCCTGCTATTAAAAGCGCACCTGTTTGGTCAAACGATGCAAGAAGTTTTGCGGTGCTTTAGTTTTATAATAATCAGGTAATATTATTTTTTAACTTTATTATATGCCTTTATCATCGCATTTAGACTCAACTTTACATCTTCTTCTGTTGTAGCCCAGGAACAAACACTTATTCTCATAATGGTTTTTCCCTGCCAGTTTGTGCCGCCGCACCAACACGTACCATCATTCTGAATTTCTTTGATAACTTTGTTTGTGGTTTCAGCATCACCGAACGAAACCAGTACCTGGTTAAAAACAACATCATTTACAATTTCAAATCCTGCTGCCGTTAAACCTTCAGCAAACATTTTTGCATTATTACAGGTTCTTTCTACTAATTCAATCAAACCTTTTTTACCGAGAGAGTACAAAGCTGCCCAGACTTCTATTCCACGCGACCTTCGTGAAAGTTCCGGTGTAAATTGTGACGGTTCTCTCCTGAATTCCTGTGGAAGATAAGATGCTGTAAGTGTCATAGCTGATCTTAAGACTTCTTCATCACGAACAAAAGCAAGGCCGCAATCGTAAGGAACATTCAATAACTTGTGTGCATCAGTTGCCCACGAATCTGCTTTTTCAATTCCTTTAACAAGATGAGCTTTTTCAGGAACAACTGCTGCCCACAAACCAAAAGCGCCATCAATGTGAAGCCAGGCGTTTTGTTCTTTTGCTATGTCTGCTATTTCATCAATCGGATCAAATGATCCCGAATTTACATTCCCCGCCTGCGCACAAATAATAGTCGGGGCTTTTACTTTCGGAATTTTATTTGCAATCATTCTTCCCTGGTTGTCTACAGGAACTTTAATTACCCGGTTTCTTCCCATGCCTAAAAGTCCCAGTGCCTTAAATATTGTTACGTGTGCATCTTCACCCACTATTACTTTTACATCCGGCGCACCAAACAAACCGTCTGATTCAACATCCCAGCCTGCTTTCTGCAAAACTGAATGTCTGGCAGCAGCCAGCGAAGTAAAATTTGCAATAGAAGCCCCGGTTACAAAAGCACCACCGCAATCCGGAGGAAGTGAAAATAGTTCCAGTAACCATTTTAAGGAAATGGATTCTAGGTAAGCGCCGATAGGAGAACCAGTGAACAAACCGGCATTCTGATCCCACGCAGATGACAACCAGTTTGCTGCCAGTGTTGCAGGCAATGAACCTCCTATAACAAAGCCGAAAAATCTGGGACCTGATATTCCTATCGTGGCAGGCGAACCATATTTATCAAGAAGTTCGATAACTTCTTTTTCATCAATTGGCTCTTCAGGAAGAGATTTATTAAAATGACTTAAATTTTTTATAGCCTCTTCTGCGGGGGGAACTTTTCGATTTTGAATTTCCTTTCTGTATTTAACAGCACGTTCAGCAACATCACGAAGTAGTGAATCCATTATATCCTCTTTAATTTAGGCCTGATAATTTAAGAAGGATTAGTTCAAATAAAAAGCGGAATAACTAAAATCAATTTCTATTTTGAGCTGAAGGTAGAATTTTTAGAAATGAAACTATCCCAAGCAGAAACTATAGATCATTGCCTTGGTGGCGGACCATCGGGTCTTGGTCTTCCTTCCCGATTTCCCGGAGGGGGCATCCCAGGTCTTTCCTTTGGTCTGAATGAAGAAAGAAAAATATTTTTAAGTTTTTCTTTTTGTTCGGGATTGCATACAGTGCCGAGCTTTCGGAAATGTTCATAAAGGAATTTTTCGTAGTCGCTTTGTATTTTACCAATTTTTTCACTGAATGTTGTAACTTTACTTGAATCGGGGTTCGCGTTAAACGCTTCTATTAGAATTTCTTTCTTAAGTCCGCCAATCTCATCGTTCATTCTTTGGGTTACCTCAGCATGTTCTTTCATATACATATCAAATTTACCTTTCTGTTCATCACTAAGATTAAGCTGATCTTTAATAAACCGTCCAACATTTTCTCTGTCCGGTTGTGGGGGCGGTAATTGCGGTCTGTGCATTTCTTTGTACCAGATGAAGGAAAGGCTGAGAATATTAATAATCACAAGAACAATGATCAGCAGGTTAGTCAATTTTTGTTTTGATAAAAAATCCATTTCAGTTTCCTGTTGTTTGATTTATTCCTGAGTAGCTTGCCTCGGCAGGTAGATAAGAATGACTTAAAATATATTCAGAAGAAATTTTCGAAAAATAATCCTGCTTTGTTACGGTAGTAGTTTTATTACCCGAATTAATAAAATAAATTCCAGTAAAAATGTTTAAAATTACTATAATGAATAAAATGGCGGGTTTTAGAATTATTCCTTTGAAACCCCTCTTTTCATTTAGTGCTACAGATTCTTCTATTTTTGTCTGCAACCTTGTAAATAAATATGGGTTTTCACTCAGATTATCTATATTATCAAATGCATTCAGGGTTTTTTCAACCTCTTCCCTTATTTTTTCCTCATTTTTCATAGTTTCCCTCGAATAATTTATTAGACGTCTTTTTCCCTCAAAACATGCGGTCAGATCAGTTTTTTTTCATAATAGTTATAAAGCCGCTTTTTCAGGTTGTTTTTAGCCCTGTGAATCAGGGATTCTACCGCCGGAATCGTTGTTTCAAGAATTTCCGCTATTTCCTGGTAACTTAATTCATCATATTTACTGAGAGTAAATGCTACTCTTTGATTTTCCGGTAATTTTTCCAGCGCTTCATTCAGGATTTTTATCCTGTCTCGATTTTCTGCCTGAGTTCCGGGACTAGAAATATCAGTGGCTTTTAACTCTTCCCGTAACGTTTCTTCGCTGGAAATACTTTTCATAATTCCAAAACGTTTTTTTCTCTTTTTTTTTCTCAAAAAATCAAGAGATTTTGTAACAGCTATTCTATATATCCAGGTTGATAATTTTGAATCACCCCGAAATCCAGTAATCGATTTGTAAACTTCCATAAAAACTTCCTGTGTAAGGTCCTCTGCGTCTTCACGATTGTTCGTAAAACGAAAACAAGTGTTTAAGACCTTTTTTTGATTTTCGTTCACGAGAATCTTAAACGATTTGAAACCACCATTCGATATGTTTTTAATTAGTTCTTCTTCCGCCATCAAAGTAAAAGGATTTGCCGGAGACAATTTGCTGAATTTTTATAAGAAATGTATAAAAAATATTATCAATTCCACATAAATTTAGCTACTTTAATTGACTAAACATTTTTGCAATTTATTAAGTCCTATACCATGTAAGAAAGCGATTATTTTATAAAAAAATTAATGTATTATTAATGATTAAATTCAAAGGAAACTATTTGGATATTAGATTAGCAATTGTTATTTATATTCCCGTTAAATAAATTATATCATATATGTTTGATTTAAATAAAATAGAACAAATTAAAGTCTTGTTCGGTAATACTGAAAAGACACATCTGGAGAAAGTGGCAGAACCATGGCAAAAAGATCCTGAATGGCCTTTATGGTATGCCCGACATATGAAGATAAAATTAGAGGAGATTCTGGGAAGACACTTTACAGTTGGAGAGCTGGTTTATTTATTACTTTCTGCAGAAAGCTCTCATAAAAAAATTTCTCCTAATACTGAAAGAACGGATTTTTATGCAAAATACTTGTTTGAGAAACATCATTTGCAGAGCGAAACAAGTAATGTATAAATCCTTGTTCAATTAAAGTTATAAGTCCTTTTCAATAAGGTATTTCCCTATCTACGCACATCTATAATAGTTTTATATATTTTGCTTTTAAAGTTACTTATTTAATAACAAATCGTAGGAGTATAATATGAAGTTACTCAGAACGTCTGTGATTCTAATATTTGTTCTTTGCATCACGGTGATTGCACCGGTCTATGCGCAGGATCAGGATATGGCCGCTGTACAAAAAGCCTGGCAGGAATATATGACTCCGAGTGAAGGTCACAATATACTCGCGGCTCATGCCGGAGAATGGAAAACAGTTACTACAATGTGGATGGATGCAAATCAACCACCACAAAAATATGAAGGCGAAGCTAAAAGTGAAATGATTATGGGGGGAAGATATTTAAAAGCTACTTTCACAGGAAATATGATGGGTATGCCCTTTGAAGGAATGAGCCTTGAAGGATTTGATAATACAAAAAAAGAATATACAAGTGTATGGATAGATAATTTCGGAACAGGTACTTCAATAAGCACCGGCAAATACGATAAAAAGACAAAGTCAATCGTTTATAAAGGAACCGTTTACGATCCTATGATAGGTAAAGAAACTGTTCTCAAACAAGTTGTTAAAAATATAGACAAAGATCATCATGTAATTGAAATGTACCAGGTTGTAAATGGTACGGAGCTGAAAACTATGGAGGTTTCTTTCGAAAGGAAAATGTAGAAAGCTGTGTCAGAAAGGGTATCCGGTAACTATCGGATACCCCTTTTCTTTTTTAACTCTTTTTGATAGATCTCGCTAAATTTTTCTTTTATTTGATCTCTTGTTTTTCTAAACTCATTTATAACTTCTTCCTCACTCCCTGTAACTCCGGATGGATCTTCAAAACCGATATGTAATCTTTTTTCAACCTTCCCGGTGAAAACAGGACAAGTTTCTTTAGCATTATCACATACAGTAATAACATAATCAAAAGAATCATTTAAAAATCGTTCCACACTTTTCGGCTTGTTATTACTTATATCGATTCCGATTTCCATTAAAACCATAATTGCTTTGGGATGAACCTCTATCGCAGGTTCTGTACCTGCTGAATAAACCTGTAAATCCTTATCGAAAGCCTTAAGTATCCCTTCTGCCATTTGGCTTCTACAGGAATTTCCAGTACAAAGTATTAATATCCTTTTCACTCAATTATCCGAGTTGTTTTACCAAATGATCCGCTATTTCTTCGACACTTTTGCAAGGCTTTACCAGACCTGTTTTCCTTTTTTCTTTTTTGATCTGATTATCTATAATTGCAATGATATCTTTCCACATTTTTGAATGGCATACGATAGGTTTTCTTTTAAGTAAGTTTTTATTCATAAATTCCCAGACTGCCGCGAGTTCCAGCAAGGTGCCTGTTCCTCCCTGAAGGATAACATAAGCATCACCAATTTCAAGAAGTTTTGTAATTCTTTCAAATAACGTGTGACAACGGATTTCTTTTGTAAGATATTCGTTCGGTGAAACATGCCAAAGATCAACAGTAACTCCAATGACCTCTGTCCCTTCTTCAGCCGCACCTTTTGAGACTGCATTCATAATTCCTCTGTAACCGCCAGTACAAACATTAAAATTTTTCTGTGCCAATGTTTTTCCTAATCTATACGCAGTTTTAAACTCTTCATCACCTTCCTTAGGAAGAGAACTGCCAAAGACCGTAACTATCTTTTTATTCATAAAAGTTCTTATTCCATTTGTGTGTCTTTAATTCTCTTAATAATTCTCCCGACAAAGTTCCTTTATTTACACTTGCAATATTTGCTAATAAATTTTTTTCTTTTCTCATCCCAGGAATTACTGAAGTTACCGGACCAAAGCTGATTACATATCTTAATGCAGCTTCGGCCATGGTGTCAACTTCATTTTTAACATCACTCATAATGCTATCAACGCGTAACTTTACTTCCAACTTTCGGGAACCCCGAAAATAATTATTCCTAAAATCTCCAATTGGAAAATCTGTGTTCGGTCCTATATTTCCCGTCAATGCACCCTCGTCAAAAGGAACACGCGCAATAATAGATATGTTATTTTTTTTACAGAAGGGAAACAAACGTTCTGTTGGTTTCTGATCGAAAATATTGAAAATTACCTGAAAGCTATCAATTAATCCTGTCTTCCCCGCTTCAATACCGTTTTCAGGTTGGTGATCATTAATTGATATTCCCCAATACCTGACTTTACCTTCTTTCTTTAATTTATTTATTGCTTCTTTCCATTCGTCCTGCTCAGACCATTTATCATTCCATACATGAAATTGCATAAGATCAACATAATCTCGTTTCAGGTTCTTTAAACTTTGTTCTGTCCTTTCGATAATATAATTTTTTGGAAAGGTCTCTTTAAGAGTTGAACCATCCAAAGCAGGCCATTCCATATCTTTGGGGGGAACTTTTGAAGCTATAAATAATTTTTGACCTGATTCTTTTTCAGCTTCACCTACTAGTTTTTCACTATGTCCCGCTCCATATACAAGAGCAGTATCAAAAAAATTAATCCTTTTATCAATTGCACGTAGTAACGTTCTTTTCGATTCCATATCATCTGCTCCTATCCACATCGACTTGCCGATTCCCCAGCACCCAAAGCCGAGCAGGGAAATTTCTTCCTCAGACTTTGCAAATTTCCTTCTCTCCATACAATACCTCCGTAATATCAAAATGTTCAATTCGTTAAATTTTAATTTATAAAATCTATAAATAGAATATAAACACCTGGTTGATACACATTAAATAAACTTAACAAACTCCACTTAACCACTTATAGTACAAATAATTAAAGAAAATTTACCGTTAGAATAAATCTGCCAGTATTTTACTTTACTTTTCTTAATTTTCAGGTCAATAAACCTTACACCCAACCTTTTGCTAAAGTTAAAGGTCTAAAACAACAGATGGACAAAGATTAAATGCAAACAGAAGAAATTGAACTTATAAAAAATGCACAACATGGTGACATGGCTTCATTTGAAAAGCTTGTTTACCAGTATGATCAGAATGTTCTTTCACTTGCTTATTCTTATATAAACAATCAAGATGATGCGAAAGATATTTACCAGGAAGTGTTTTTAAGGGTTTTTAGATATCTTAAAAAATTCGAGTTCAGAAGCGAGTTTTCAACATGGCTATACCGTATAACAGTAAATGTTGCGCTCACTTATAAAACCAAAAAACACAAATATTCCTATGCATCTCTTGATGAAGAGATAACAGATGATGAAGGCGAAACAAAACCCATTTACGAAGTTGTTAAAAACAATTCCGCAAGTGATGAGAAAGCTATTAGTTCCGACATTTCATCGAATATAAAAGAAGCGATCGAAAGACTTTCACCACAACAGAAAATGGTGTTTACATTAAAACATTTTGAGGAATATAAAATAAAAGAAATAGCCGAAATGATGAATTTATCCGATGGGACAGTGAAAAATTACTTGTTTAACGCTACTATTAAAATGAGAGAATATTTAAAAGATTTTGACAGTTAAGATGGAGATGATAAAATGAAACATCAAAAATATAGAGAAATGATAGAACTGGCTCTACTGAATGAATTGAATGACGAAGAGTTGGAAGAACTTCATAAACATCTAATAGAGTGTGATAACTGTCAATACGAGTATGACAAGCTTAACAACTTCTATAAAGAGATAGAAAAGCTTGAGAAAAAAGAAATTGATAACCTTACTTTACAAAACGCAAGACGTGATTTACGACTCGCTCTGGATAAGGAGATCTCTGGTCGCTCTTTTTTCGAAAAAATAACTGACGGGATAGAGAATTTTACGTTCTACCATTATAAACCTGTATTAACTGGTGTTTCTTCATTGGTGATCGGGCTATTTATGGGTTATATATTTTTCCATAGTAATGAAAGTAATTTTTTCGCAACAGCACAACTGGATCAGAATTCAACCAAAATTACAAATGTGAGATTCGAACAACCTGCAGGAATCAGCGGCGAAGTTCAGTTTACATTTGAAGCGGTAAAACCTGTAACCATGAAGGGAAACATTAACGATCCTAAAATTCAGATGATACTAGCGCAGGCATTATTGAATGAAAAAAATCCCGGCACGAGATATAGAACTGTCAGCGAGCTTGCAAACCAAACTGCAGAAAATAAAAGCGTAATAGACCCTAAAATTAAAACTGCCCTAATTACAACGCTTGAACTGGACAACAATCCGGGCGTTAGAAAGAGAGCGCTCACTGCTTTGCTTAACCTCCCGTATGATCCACAGATAAAAGATGCACTGTTATACACGCTCGTGAAAGATCAAAATTCAGGAATCAGAATTGCGGCGATAAACGGATTAACATCCGCTAAAATGGAAGGAAATAAGTTCGATGAAGAAACTTTAAAGATATTAAAACAAAAATCAAAAGATGATGACAATGAATATATAAGAATTCGTGCGGCATCACTAGTTAAGGAGGCACAACTGTAATGAAAAAATCATATTTAATTCTAAAAATATTTGTATCCCTGTTCTGTTTGTCTGTACTAACCAGTGCACAGAATAAAGCAGGAACAAAATCATTTAATGTTAAAAAGGATGGAACACTAAATGTATCAATCACCTCCGGTGATATCAGAATTACAACGTGGGATAAAAACGAGGTTAATATAAAAATTGATTCCGAAGACAAAGAAGATATTAACAGCATTAAAGCCACGCTTGATGGCAACACGGTAACGGTTAAAAACAATTACTCATATTCATGGGGATGGTCCGGCGATATGTCTTTAAAAATTAGCATTCCATCTGATTTTAATACCGAAATACATACACAATCAGGTGATGTTATACAAACAGGCAGCTTAAAGGGAACTGCAACGGTATTTACAGCAGGCGGTGACATAAGAGTTGGAGATGTGAGTGGAAGAACAACTTTAAAATCCAATGGAGGAGACATAACAACCGGAAATATTGGTAGTGAACTAACGCTTTCTACTAACGGCGGTGATGTAAGAACAGGTACCGTAAGCGGAAAATTAAGCGTAAGCACAATGGGCGGCTCTATTAATATTACCAAGGCTGATAAAGATTTAAGTGTAAATACTATGGGCGGTGATATCACCATCGGAAATGTTGGCGGAATAGCTGATGTTAAAACTATGGGAGGAAGCATTGCGCTAGGTAAAGTTTCCGGTAACGCCAACATAAACACTTATGGTGGTGATATTTCGCTTTCCGGCGCAAATGGAAATATTGAGGCAACCACATTCGGAGGAAGTATTAGGTTAACTAATATAACGGGTTCTGTAAATGCCGATACAAAAAGCGGCGATATATACATTGAACTTACTCCATCTGGGAATGGTAGCAGTAAACTAAAGACTCTTAACGGGAATGTGGTTTTATACCTGCCATCTAATGCTAAAGTAAATATTTCAGCGACAGTAGTTGTAAGGCACTATAACAGACGTGATGAAGAAAAAGAATTAATGAACCTTATCCATTCAGACTTTGATGCAAAAAATCCTGCAACTATTAATAAGAGAGGCGATAAAATAGTAGTAGATTATGTTATCAATGGCGGCGGTCAAACTATAAACATATACACGATCAACGGAAATATACAAATAAGAAAAAAATAATTATTTATAAAGGAAAGAAAAATGAAAAAACTTTTTTTGTTTTCAGCGTCATTTTTAATGATAATAGTTTTCGGCGGCTCCTCATACGAAACCGAATGGAATATTACGCCGGGATTCATTCCCTGCGTAAAACAAACATCTCCACAAAAAGATCAGAGGGTTCATAAAGAATTTGCTGTAGAAAGCGGTAAGCTTCTTGATCTTAATTTCAGGACTGGTGCTTCGATAAACGTCGAGGGCTGGGATAAAGATATGGTTTCTATAGATGCCGAGTTGGGCGGAAGAGACTGGGAAGATATTAACCTTGATTTTTATCAAAGCTCGGCAGGAGTAAATGTTAGCAGTGACTATGAAGGATACGATCGAAACAGAAATTCAAAAGTTGATATTACAATTAAAGTTCCTAAAAAATTTGATCTGAATTTTGAAACAATGGGCGGTGCCGTTACCTTAAAAAACCTTGATGGCGAATTGAAAGGAACAACTATGGGGGGAGGATTAACCCTATCAAACTTAAAAGGGAATCTCTCACTAAAAACTATGGGGGGACCAATAACTCTTACAGACTCTGATGTGGACGGAAATGTATCTACTATGGGCGGAAAAGTAAATATTGAAAACGTAACCGGAAATGTAGACGGGAAATCAATGGGTGGAAATGTTACAATAAAAAACCTTAAAAGACGTGACGGCAGTTCCACAGGGAAGGAAACGCACATTTCTACAATGGGCGGAGCCATTGATCTGAATAGTGCACCTTACGGAGCAGATGTACACACGATGGGTGGAGATATAACAATAAACTCTGCGGATAAATTTGTAAAAGCCAAAACAATGGGCGGAAAAATCTTAATAAGATCAGTTAATGGAAGTGTAACTGCAACTACAATGGGCGGTGATATTGATGTAACTGAAACCGGAACCGGTGATGATAAAGACATTGAGCTAAAGTCAATGAGCGGCGATATAACTCTCGTTGTACCTGCAGATTTTTCAATGGATGTTGAAGCACAAATAACATACAATGAAGGCGATCGGGGAGAATATAAAATTCATAGCGACTATAATCTTAATGAATCAACGGCACAAAAAGAAAAAGATAACGGCTGGAGAAGAGCAGAAGTATTGACAGGAACCGGCACTTTCAATGGCGGAAAGAATAAAGTCAGAATTTCTACTATCGTAGGTGATATTTATATAAAGAAAGCTAAGTAAATCAGAAATGTAACCCCGGGGGTCATCCAAGAGATCTTCGGGGTTGCCTGCCAGAACTTATACCTTATTTCCCCGCCCTTCTCATTTCCTTAATTTTTAATCCCTCTTCAGAATCTCTTATTAAAATATTTAACCTTCTTAAACGAGTTTCTTCCTGCTTCGCACTCATTACCCAGTGAGTCACTGTTTTCCTGTAATAAGGCGGTTGTGACAGAAAATTTTGCCATGCTTTCTTATTTTTACTAAAAGCTTTTTCATAATCGGCACTAAATTTTACAATTCTTTGTTCGAAAGAATAAATTTTCGAGTTTTTATCCTCTCTTTTTTTATAAGCAGCAAGTCCGGCTGGTTTCATTAAACCAAGCTTCTTAAGCTCCTCAACTTTTTTAATATTTATTGCGCTCCAGGTACTCTTCGGATTTCTCGGCGTAAATCTTATTGAATAACTTTTCTCATCAATCGATCTGCGGATTCCATCGATCCATCCAAAACAAAGTGCCTGATCTACTGATTCAGGCCACTTTATGCTTGGCTTACCTGATGACTTTTTATAAAATCCTACAAGCAATTCCTTTTTCTTGCTGTGATTTTCTTCCAGCCATTTGCGAAATTTTAAGGGATCTGGGAAAAACTTAGGTTTCATAATTTATCCAGATGCCTTATCTGCTATGT
>Ga0315540_10001739_pt1 | contig 12433 bp, 12 predicted proteins | sample SalMarSW160110MG_FD_203677 | JGI IMG/M metagenome (GOLD analysis project Ga0315540, IMG submission 203677) | Salt marsh sediment microbial communities from the Plum Island Ecosystem LTER, Massachusetts, United States - Salt Marsh Sediment SW1601-10 ... | reverse complement strand
TCCTGCTGGCTCATCTCGCCGCGGGCAAACCGTCCGCTAAGGATCTGGTTCGGGGTCAGGCCCGACGAACCCTGGGTCGGCGTCGCTCCGGCGCGGGAGGGCCTCCTGACCGCCCAGACGACGAGGATGATGACCCCAATCACCGCCAGCAGGCCAGCCAGCATCCAGAGCCAGTTGCCCCCACCTGCCCAGGCATAGCCGGTCATCGATCGGTCTCCTTGCCCGCGAGCCGAGCGGGACGCCCGCGGACGCCGCCCAGGGTTGACCCCGGGCGGGTCGCCATGGCTCCGCCGGCGAGGAGCGCAGGCGCGCTGGCCGCGAGGACCAGGAGGCGAGATGCGCCTGCGAGGCAGAGCCCGGTCGCCAGGCCGAGCGAAGCGGCGGCAAGCAGCCGCAACGTCGGGTCGGGCAAGGCCTGCAGCGTGATCGTGGTCTCTTCGACGCCGAGCCGGGCGCGTGCGGCAGCGTCCGGCAGGCGCTCGGCGACGCGTTCAGCGCCGGTCCGTGCTTTCTCGAGCACCGCCGGAACGTGCTCGACGGCGCCCTCGACCGTGACCCGGATCAGGCCGACCCTCGAGCGCGCCTCGTCGGCGATCTCATCACCGGCGTCGCGGGCGGCGTCGGCAGTTTCGGTGACGCTGGAGTTGGCCTCGGTGGTGGTCATCTCGTCTCCTTCATGGGATCGAGTTGTGCGCGGACAGCCCGGTCGAGTCCGGGCCACGCCCAGGACCGCACAGCGAGGAATCCCATGGGCGAGCGGGTGACCCCGGTGACACGCCAGGGATGGCCGTGGCGGTCTCCCGTGCCTCTGGCATCCGGGGAAGCGTAGCCTGGCGACCACCGCTAGGCTACGCTCCGGCCAATGCCGTGTCTGCAGTAAGCACCCCGGGCTGCGCGATGTCATGACGGTTCGTCATTCGATCAGCGCCTCGAAGGCCGAGCGTATCGCCGTCCTCCCGCGCAACAAGGCGCGGCCCTGATCAACGCCCACGTCTTCGACGAAGAGCCCGCGCCGATCGCGGCGTGTTCCGGTCTCATGACGGACGGTCATGACGCGGCCGCTCCTCGTGGTCATATTGGCACGGGAGTCCGAACAGTTCGCCATCGAGAGGCCGCCATGAGCGTGCGCACCATCCCCGTGCCCGAGGCATCCGCCCTCTACCGCGGAATGGTCGGGGTCTCGGCCGTCCTTCCGGATCACTCGGTCTCGAGGCATGATCCCGGCCCTGGAGGGGGTCCAGCGTCCCTCGGATCGGGCTCCAGAGTGATCACGGTGGCAGTACTGCGCAGCCTCGTCCTCATCGTGATCGCCACGCTCCTGGTCCTCGTCGCCCTCCCGGCTGCTCTTGTCGCGGCAGGGACCTAGAGGCGCCGTCACGCCCTCTGTCGAATGAGACAGGTCGTGGTACAGCGATCAGGGGATGAAATGCTTCCGCCGCTCGGCGAGGCGTGGGAACAGCTCGTAGACCTCCGCGAGTGCCTCGGGCGCGGGGCGGCGCTGGCTCACCCTGGCGGAGGAGAAAGTGCCGTTCCAGGGTCTCCCGGCACGCATATGCTGGCTGGGCTACGGCGAGCGGGCACGCGCGGGCCTCCGGTTCAACGAGATGGTCGCGTCTGGGGAATTGGAGGCGCCGATCATGATCGGGCGCGACCATCTTGGCGCGGGATCCGTTGCGAGCCCGAACCGCGAGACCGAGGCGATGCGCGATGGGTCGGACGCCATCGCGGACTGGCCGCTGCTGAACGCGCTCTTGAACACTGCCGCAGGTGCAACGTGGGTCAGCATCCACCACGGCGGCGGTGTTGGGATCGGCTACAGCATCCATGCCGGCATGGTCGTGGTGGCGGACGGGACCTCGGAGGCCGCCCGTCCGCTTGAGCGCGTCCTGACGACGGATCCCGGCATGGGCGTGGTGCGCCACGTCGACGCGGGCTACGGCCGTGCGATCGAGGTCGCGCGTGAGCGCGGGGTGCGGGTCCCGATGCTCGAGACCGCCGAGCGGCGGGCACGGGACCCGGAGGTCGGGCGCCCGGAGCCGTAACAGCGCCGACCAGAGGGCGAGCGAACAGGAACAGCACCGCCAAACACGCTGACAGGAAGGTCTCGTGTCGGCTGGCGCTTGTGGAGCGCGCGGATCTCGGAAGCCAGGAGCGCGTCGAGCCCATAGGTCGGGACGGCCGCACTGTTGCCCACCGGCAGGTCCGGGACCGCGAGCAGGCACGGCCCCTTGCGCGTGGGGATCGGAAGCCCAGATTCGATCATGCGTCGGCGTCGTGGTACTTGCATCGACATCACGCCGTGCACCCCTGTCGAGCGACGAGGACGCGGAGACGGAGGTCAGCGGGGCGCCAGATAGCGGTCGATGTACGTCCCGTAGTCGGGGACCCTCCGCTGGTACGCGCTCTCCATGAGCGGTGACGAGACCATGAAATCGGCGGAGGCGCGGTCACAGGCGATCGGGATGTTCCACACCACCGCGATCCGCAGGAGCGCCTTGACATCGGTGTCGTGCGGCTGGGGCTCAAGCGGATCCCAGAAGAAGACGAGGAAGTCGATCTCGCCATCCGCGATCAGGGCTCCGAGCTGCTGGTCACCGCCCAGAGGCCCGCTCTGGAGCTTGCGGATCCCGACGCCGAGCTCCTCCTCGAGCAGCGTGCCGGTCGTCCCCGTCGCCACCAGGTCGTGCCGCATGATGAGCCCGCGGTTGTACTTCACCCACTCGATGAGGTCGGCCTTCTTGTTGTCATGCGCGACGAGTCCGATCTTCTTCCGCGGTCCGAGCGTCTGTTCCATCGTGCCCTCCGGCAACTGGGTGCTCGTGTGCCCCGTCCGGCCCTGCGCGGCCCCGCGCGGGCGAAGGGGCGGACCCGGTTCGGACGTGACCCCTGCTCAAACGGCAGCGCGTCTGCCATTGTCATCGAACCTGCCGGGTCGAGGATGACGCCGTCGCGCCCTGGCCGTCTGCGAGGCGCGCTCCATCCCTTGTTCGGGGGCAGGTAGCACTCGGATTCGCGGGCTCCGAGCAAACCTACCCGGCGGCCGCGGTATCGGCGCCAGCCCGTCCGCCACGATCAGTGGATCGTGGCGGAGTCACCACTGGCGCGACCCGAGCCTCGGCATTGGTCAATGCCGCGCCCCGACGTTGCGGGGCCGTGGCAGATCCAGCAGCGCTCACGCGGCCAGGCCGATCACCAGCCACATGAACCCGACGCCCAACACCGTGCACGCGATCGTGAGGCGGCTCGGGTGATGGGCGTGCGCCTCGGGCAGGATGTCGGAGGTCGCGAGGTAGAGCAGAATCCCGGCGAAGAAGCCGAGGTACAGGCCGAGGAGCGGGTGGGGGATAGTGAAGCCCAGGGTGATCGCAGCACCAGCCACCGGGGCCAGCGCGTCAAGGGTAAGCAGGGTGAGCGCCCGGCGACGGTTGTTGCCGAACAGCGACGTGATCGTGTAGGTGTTGAACCCGTCGGCGAAGTCGTGGGCGATGACGGCCACCGCGATGGTGGCGCCGATCGCCGCGCCGGCCTGGAACGCCGCGCCAATGGCGAAGCCATCCATCACGCTGTGCCCCACGAGCGCCGATCCGGCGAGTAGCCCGACCCCAGGCCGGTGCTGGTGCGCAGCCCACTCGTCCTCGTGTCCGCGGTGGACCCCCATCCAGCGCTCGATCACGTGTAGCACGAGGAAGCCCGCCACCAGCGTGATCAGCGGAGCCTGCACGTGGAACCACACGGCCGGCTCTTGGTTCAGGGCCTCGGGCAGCAGATCGAAGCCCACCACGCCCAGCATCAGCCCGGCGGCCAGACCGAGCACGAGGTGCTGGTAGTCACGAATCCGCAGTGCCGCCCATCCCCCGAGGAGCGTGGTGGCGAACGAGCCCAGCGCGACGAGGACGGGCATCGCGGCTCAGCCTGCTGACCCGTCACGGAGTGGGGGGTACGGGCGGACCGGCATGGCGGGCGCAGTCGCGAGGCGGAGGTGTCGGCCGTGCATGGTGCCATGGTCCTCGTTCAAGCCAGGCACGCTACAACGATCACGATCACGCCGACGATCCCAATGCCACCACTTCGATAGTTCACCTCCGTCTCCAGATTTCGTCACGACCCCACGAGCCCTGCGGCGCGGAGGGTCGCGATCGTGTGGCTCGTTGCCGAGCTGCGGGCGCCGCTCCTCATTGGTGACCACGGCCTCGTCGACCTCGTCCTTCTTCCTCGTATCGACGGCGCCGATCGTTGCGCCGGAGGTAGCGCCGATCGCGCCTCCGACAACCGCACCGACAGGGATGCCGACAACGGCACCGACAGCCGCTCCGCCGACACCGCCGGCAAGGGCGCCGCCCACCTCCTCGTCGCCGTGGTGCGGGGTGGTCGACACGGAAGTCTTCTCGATGGTGGCGGCGCTGTCCTCTGTGACAATCTCGTTCCCGATGATCCTGGTCATGGTGTTCTCCCGCGCCCGCGGCGCGAACCCGGGCCGCGCATAGCTGCCCTGATCCCGGACTCTGGCGCCAATGTCGTCTTCTGGCACGGCTGTGTCATGACCGAACGTGATGCTGACGATGTTCGGAGGCGCCCCTTCCGCAAGTCGTCGGCGACTCACCGACCACCCAGACCACAGCGTCAGGCGACAGGGCTGTCGGCTCCGCCAGTGTTCGCCAATGTCACCGGGGCAGGGGGAGCTCCGACTCGGCGGCATGTTCACGGACCGGCGACGATGCCTGCTTGGCGCCCCGGGCGAGCTGAAGGGTGAAATAGCGGGTTGGCGGGGGAGAGATCGAGATGTCGCCGAAGCCGGCCTCCTCAAGCAGCCGCCTCGCGTCGGCCTCAGTCCATCGTGGGAAGCCCAAGGCATTCTTCGTGCCCGACGCGCTTGCGTCGTCGGTCGAGAGGCCGAGCGTGAGCACCGCGCGGCCACCGGGCCGGAGGACACGGTACATCTCGCTCAGCGCCTTGAGCGGGTCGGGAACGAACTCGACGCAGCCATAGGCGGTGACCACGCTGAAGCGCCCTTCCTCCCACGGCAGTGCCGCGGCGTCACCCAGGACGATCTCGGCCGTACCGGCGGCGATGCGCTCTGCCAGTCGCCGCCGACCCAGACCGACCTGGATCTGCGACGCGTCCAGACCGGTGACGTGCCGTACGTGTGCCGCCTCGCCTTCCAGCAAGCCTGCCGCCCCGCAGCCGACGTCGAGCAGGTCGTCGTCCGGCTGCAGGTCCAGCTCCCTTGCCATGATCGGGTAGATCGGTCGGTGGTCGATGACCATCCACCGGGCGGTCACCCACCCGAGCGGGCCGCTCGGCACGCCTAAGGTTGTGCGCACAAGCCGCTCCCACCCTGAACCCGGTGCAGCTCTCCCCCGCGTCGCCAAGGCAGCGGCGCCCGCGGCGGCCGACGCCGCCCCAGCGCCTGCCAACAGAACCACGGATCGGCGCATCACGAGTCCTCCTCGCTGCGGTCCGGGGATCGGCATCGTGGATGGCTCGGCGCGTCCCGGCGGCAGCGTCAGTGGGCAAGCACCGACGGCCCACCCCAAACATGTGGAAGATCCGCCGCATGGGTGTCGACGGATAGGGGCAAATGACCCTTCGAAAGGAATGGGGAGATCGCCGGGTCGCAATGCGTGACCACACACGATGAGAGCGTGGTCGCGACTTGGCCGTTGTCAGCGCTGTGGGCCTGGGACGGCCACTGACAACTCGGCCCCGGTCGTGAAGTCGAGGACAACGAGCGCCGACGCTTGGCTCGGACATGGCGTTGCCGGGGGCGATGCGAGACAGGTTGACGGGTCGGCGAACGCGCCGGAGTAGGTAAGCGCCCAGACGAACGTCTGCGGATCCACGCCGGCGAGGGTCGTGTACGTGGCCAGCCGTCCGATGGTGGCAGTCTGGACCGCGACTGTCCCCACGGCCCGGTCGGCGAGGAGCCGAGCGCCGGCATCGATTGCGGCCGCGCTCGTCAGCCCACCGGTCGGCAACGGTGCGATGCTCGGGCTCGGCATCGCGCACTCTGGAGCGGGACCGAGCGCGGGCTGATGGCCCTCGTCGACCAGAGCGTCCCACACGAGCAGCCAGGTCGGCCCGCCGGCCCCGTCCTCGGTGCGCTGGTCGACGGTCTGGCCGCTCGCCGTCACGAGACGCACCGTCCACGGCAACGGTGGAACGCCGGGATCGCCCGGCACGACCGTCACGGTCTGGTCGCAGCCGACGTGACCGACGACGGAATCGCCGATGGCGACCTGGAGCATGCCCCACGAACTGCGATCGTCGACCGTGAGGACGTACGGGGCAAGGGTCGGTCCCGAGGCGACCGGTGTCCCCCCTGGGGGGCCACTACAACTCGCGAGGGAGGACGGCAGCAGCAGGAACGCGGTCGCACTCGCGACCAGGTACCGACGTCTCATCTGGTCTGCCCCGTTGCCTGCCCGCGGCACCGCGCAGGCGTTCGTGCCTCGCACTCTAGACCCCAGACTTCGCCCAGGAGTTCCCGAGTCGAGAGATCTCCGACGGAGACCACTGGCCGCGGGGAGATTCCGCATCACGTCCCGCTGAGTCGTCCGCGCCATCACCGGCACCTCCCCGCGCAAGGTATCCACCGCCGGGAACCCGATGACATGGCCCAATCGGCCGAATAGCCACCGCGGCCCACTGCGAAGTGGGTCGGCGTCTCGTTGCGGCCGGCGTCGGCGGCGCCGTTCTGGGCCGACTACATCGCGAAGCCCGACATGCGCCTGTTCGCCAGGTCATACGACAGCATCGGCTTCTACGCCCACCTCACGCAATCGCAGATCGACACCTGGAGCGTCTTGGCCCCGATGATCCCGGCCGACGACAACGCCGCCCGCTACGAGGCGGCGGGCGCCACGTCGGATGCGTTCCTCGATTCCTGGGCGTCCGGGTACTTCCCGGACCCGGCTGTCGGACCGCCCTGGGAGTTCGATGGCCCCGGGCTGCCCGCGGATCCGGGCCCGAAGCCGCTCTCCCTGTCGGCTGCCAACGGCAAGGCGGCGCCCTTCAGCGCCGCGGCGGTGACGAATGCCATCTACAGCCTGTCGTCGAGCGCGGACATCATCGTGTTCGACGTCCGCGGCCACGCGAGGCTGGGCGATCCGGGCGATCTCCAGGACTACGTCCTCGGCAGCGGCAGCTTCTGCACCAGCGGTGTCGGAGGTTCCGAGGTAGCTGTACGTGTCGACCGACGATCCGGTGGTCCGGGTGGTCGGGCGGCCCAGGGCCTCGAGCGAGAGGGTCGTGGTCGAGCCACCGGCGGGGGTGATCGAGGTGAGGCGGTGGGCGAGGTCGCAGGTGTAGGCGATGTGTCCGCCTCGTCGCGGCACGAGAATGGCGTCCTCGTCCAGAGTGCCCGTGCACCTGTCGTCCTCGAGGCGTGGTATACGGACAACGACGTTGACAGCACGTCATCAGGGGTGCAGAGTGTTGGTCGACCGGTGCACCGGTTGATGCATCAGCCGCCGCAAGAATACGGGAGGTGTGCGATCTGCCTTGGAGGCGGGGTCCCCTCCAAGGTTGCTGGTGGCACTGCCGAACGGCGTGTCCGCAATCAGCGGGCAGTTCCCACGGATCGGCGAGAGGTTCTGGAGGCAACTCGCTCATGGCGAACTCGTTCATCGCGACTGAGCAGGCTCAGCCATGGAGTTGTGATAGCTTCGCCGTCGCGTCCACAAACGCCTTGTCCGGCTCCAATCTTCTTGCGAAGAACAGCGACCGGCCTGCGCGTGAGAGTCAGCCTCTGCACCGGTTCGGCGCGCGCACAGGCGGCAGGCGGTTGCGCCTCGCATACGTTGAGATCGACGATATCGACGAGACCGTGCCCCATGTCGGCTCATCCCCTTACTGGTGCTGGGGACACGAGATGGGCGTCAACGCCCGCGGCGTCGCAATTGGCAACGAGGCGCTCTTCACCCGAGACTGCGTCGCCGCGGGTCAAGCTGAGCGGACCGGGCGCCAACAGGCTCTTGGTATCCTCGGCGGCGAATTCGTGCGGCTGGGACTGGAGCGCTCCGACTCGGCGGTGTCTGCGGTCCAGGTCATCACCGACCTGGTCGAGAGGTATGGGCAGTGGGGCGCCGGGGTTGTGGGAGGGGATCGGGCGTCGACTGCGTACGACAACTCCTACTTGATCGCGGACGCCACGGAGATCTGGGTCGTAGAAACGACCGGGAGGCATTGGGCCACCCGCAGGGCTGATGCATCCACTTGCTCTGTCTCCAACGAGCCGACAATTCGGGCCGATTGGGCGAGCACCTCCGAAGGATTGCTCGACCATCTCGTCGAGCGCGGTTGGTGGACACGTCGTGAGACGATCGATTTCGCCGCCGCCATAGTCGATCCCGACGTGCCCTCGCATGCCTCCCACCTTCGCGTCGAGCGTTCCAGGCAGATGCTGCGCGACGCCACGACTTCTGGGCGAGTTGGATTCATCGAGGTCCGCGCCGTGCTGGCCGACCACTATGGCGACACCTTCTTGGGCGGTCCTGCCTTCAACCCGAGCCTGCCTGAGTTCCCGACACTTTGCATGCACCAACATCGCTCCTTCCTCACCTGGGGCAACACCGCTGCCTCCATGGTGGCTAGCCTCCCTCGGCATGGGCGACCGTTCGTTTGGTGGGCAGCAACGACGCCCTGCACGAGCGTCTACCTCCCGGTCGCGGTGACCGGTTCACGGCTTCCATCCTCCCTGTGCGCCGCGGGAACGGCCGAGGGGGCGGGGCCGAACCCGGAGGAGGCGCCCGCTGACGCGAGCACGACCGGTTCGTACTGGTGGACATTCCAGACCCTTCTCGAGGCCGTCGTCGGTTCAGGCAACGACGCGACCTCCTACTTGAGGAGGCAACCGGTCGTGCGCGCGGCATTCGACGAGCTCCAGGAAGAATGGCAGGGGTCCGTGGACAGGCTAATCTCGAACGATGCCGAAGATGATGAGTGGGATGCCTTGACCGCGCAGTGTGTGGTTGAGGCCACCGACACGGCGCAACGCCTGTTGAGTAGCTTCAGCGATTGAGGGGAACCCACCTTCGCGTCACTGAAGTGGCGCTTCCGAAGAGGCACCGTGGCTGTGGCTGCACCAGATCCGGGGAGCAGCACTTCCTTGCGCCCAGTGGTTGGCTCCGGCTCCATGGGTAATCGGGCACCCGGCGGTCAGCAGGATTCCTCGACGGTAACGGAGGAACGGCGCCGCCGGCTGGGAGCGGCCCTTCGGCGTGCTCTGCGCGGAGAGGTCCACTTCGAACGCGGCACCCGTGCGGTCTATGCGACGGACTCATCGAACTACCGTCAGGTGCCACTCGGCGTCGTGTTCCCGATGGACCAGGACGATGTCGTGGAGGCACTCCGCATCTGTGCTGAACATGACGCTCCTGTCCTGCCCCGGGGAGCGGGCACGAGCCTGGCCGGCCAGGCATGCAATGTCGCCGTGGTGATCGACACCAGCCGCCACATGACGAAGATCCTCGGGATCGATCCCGAGGCTCGGGTCGCCCGGGTCCAGCCTGGAATGGTGCTCGACGTCCTGCAGGCCGCTGCGAAGAGGTACGGGCTGGTATTCGGGCCCGACCCGGCGACGCACGGGTGGTGCACGCTCGGTGGGATGATCGGCAACAACTCCTGTGGAAGCCACGCCCTCTACGCCGGGAAGACCGTCGACAACGTCGAGCGTCTCACCGTTGTCACCTACGGCGGTGACGTCCTCGAGGTCGGTGCGTATGACGATGATGCATACGACCGTGCCGTATCAGACGGTGGTCGCCAGGCCCAGGTCCTCGGCGAGCTGCGCGGACTCGGTAGTCGATATGCAGACCGCGTGCGGGCGGGGTTCCCGGCGATTCCCCGACGTGTGAGTGGCTACAACCTGGATCAACTGCTGCCAGAGAACGGATTCCATGTGGCGCGTGCGCTCGTCGGCACCGAGGGCACGTGCGCATTCGTGACGGAAGCGCTATTGCGCCTCCGCCCAGACCCCGGGCACCGCCGCCTGATTGTCCTTGGATACGAAGACGTGTTTGCTGCCGCAGACGCAGTACCGTCGCTCCTCCGCCACCCGCTACTTGCGCTTGAGGGTTTCGACGGCGCCTTGGTCGACCAGATGCGGGCGCGGCCGTTGAACGTCGAGCACCTGGCGCTCCTGCCGGAAGGGCGGGGATGGCTCCTGGCCGAGGTCGGCGCCGAGACCCGAGAGGCAGCGGATACGCTGGCCGACAACCTCATCGCAGACCTGCCTCCCGACGTTCGCTGGCGACGCTACGGCGACCCGGAACGACAGCAGCGGATCTGGCTGGTTCGCGAGTCCGGCTTGGGCGCGACAGCTGTCACCGGGGACGGTGGGCGCAACCATGAGGGGTGGGAGGATGCAGCGGTTGCCCCCGAGAAGCTCGGAACGTACCTGCGCTCGATCACGACGCTGTGGTCGGAATTCGGCTACTCGGGAGCGTGGTATGGCCACTTCGGCCAAGGCTGTGTCCACACGCGCAACAACTTCGACTTCAGCACAGTTGAGGGACTCGCGGCGTATCGCCGGTTCGTGACCCGGGCCGCGGACCTTGTCGTGCGACTCGGCGGCTCGCTGTCGGGCGAGCACGGCGACGGGCAGTCTCGCGGTGAACTGCTGGAGCGGATGTATGGACCGGAACTTGTCCATGCATTCCGGGAGTTCAAGGCCGTGTTCGACCCTCGCGGGCGGATGAACCCCGGGAAGGTCGTCGACGCATATCCGGTCGACACCAACCTTCGCCACGGGCCGCACTACCGCGCGGCGAGCCTCGGGCCGTCCGTGATGTCGTTCGGTGCTGCGGCGCATTCGCTGCAACAGGCGGCGGAGCGGTGTGTCGGCGTCGGACGGTGTCGACGGGACTCAGGCGGGACGATGTGCCCCTCGTATCGGGCGACGCGTGACGAGCGTCATTCGACGCGCGGCCGCGCAAAGTTGCTCGTCGAGATGTTCCAGGGCGACGTGACGCCGACCACGTGGCGCAACCACGACCTCCGCGCGGCGCTCGACCTGTGTCTATCGTGCAAGGGCTGTGTCGTGGACTGTCCGACGCAGGTCGATATGGCCTCGTACAAGTCCGAGTACCTGCACCACTACTACGCGGGCCGACTCCGCCCCCGAGTCATGTACACCTTTGGCCTTCTGCCCTGGACGGCGAGGGTGGCATCTCGCGTTCCGTGGCTGCCGAACGCCCTGCTGACCGCCCCTGGCCTGGGAGGCGCCCTCCGCGCACTCGCGGGACTGACCACCGCCCGGCCAGCGCCTCGGTTCGCCAGTCGCTCGTTTCGCCACAGCACCGCCGCCGCAGCACACCGTGATTCCTCCGAGGCAACGGTCGTTGTTTGGCCCGACACCTTCACGGACGCCTTTCGGCCGTGGATTGCGGATGACCTTGTCGCAGTTCTCGAAGCCGTCGGTGAACGGGTCGCCGTCCCTTCGACCTGGGCCTGTTGTGGACGACCGCTCTATGACGCGGGCCTGCTCGGGCTCGCCCGACGGGCCCTCGCCACTCTCGTTGGCGTGCTCGATCCATGGACATCCCGCGGGATCCCCGTCGTCGTGCCGGAGCCGAGCTGCCTGGCCGCGTTTCGCGACGAGCTCCCCGCATTGCTTCCCGACGACCCGAGGGCAGCACGGCTGGCATCACTGTCTCGCAGCGCTGCTGAGCACCTGATCCGTTCCCCGGGATTCACGGCGAGCGTTGCCCAGGCCCCGACCACCGCTGCCCTCGCCAGCGACTCGCCAGACATCGTCGTTCACCCTCACTGCCACGGACGGGCAGTGGGAACACCCCCAGCGGATCGCGAAGTCCTCGAACTGCTTGGCTTCCGGCCAGTGATCCTTGACGCCGGGTGCTGCGGCATGGCCGGATCCTTCGGCTATCGGGCCGAGCACGAGCCGATGTCGAGGAGGATTGGCCTGGAGCAATGGCTACCCGCGGTCCGAGCTGCGGTCGAAGGCCCGCGGACCGATCTCGTGGTCGATGGGTTCAGTTGCGCGATGCAACTCGAACAACTCTCGGATCTCGAATCCACGCCGTTGATATCCGTCGTTCGCCGTTGTCTGGACTGCTGACGTACGGCCGGCGAAGTGCCGGTCCACGCTCGGGGAGAGCCCGGGGGACGCGCATTCGCCCTGCCCGCCGATGCCCTCGCCCGCCATCTCGCGGTCTTCGGCTCGACCGGACCCGGCAAGAGCACGGTCCTGCTCAACCTGGTCCTTGCGCTCGCGGAATCCCCGCTCGGCGTGCGCCAGCGAGATCCAAGGGGGACCTTGGGGTGCATCGGTCGGGGCGAGAGGAGAAAGAACCTCCAGAACCGACCTTGATGTCCCGGCTCCACTGCCGCTCAGGATCGCGCTCTGTATGCGCGAGCGGTGGCTCCGAGCGGGTCGCCGATCGCCGCATGAGGGGGTCGGCCGTAACGGTATGCA
>Ga0315540_10001737_pt1 | contig 12447 bp, 7 predicted proteins | sample SalMarSW160110MG_FD_203677 | JGI IMG/M metagenome (GOLD analysis project Ga0315540, IMG submission 203677) | Salt marsh sediment microbial communities from the Plum Island Ecosystem LTER, Massachusetts, United States - Salt Marsh Sediment SW1601-10 ... | reverse complement strand
CGGCTCGGACATCTCCAGCTCATAGTCTTCATCCAGTGTGTTCGCCAGCTCGGCCGCCAGCCAATCGTTACCCTCAAAGCCACTGTCATCAATACTCACTTCGTCGCTCCGCTTTCGTTGGGGACCATGGCTCGGTGACAGGCCGCTAGTCCGCCCTTCTCGGGTGCCCTGCATGCCGATATGGTCGTCGGTGAAATTCCGGTTACTCTATCATTAACGCCAAGTGCCACAGGTGACGGTTAGGTTTCACCCCGGGTGATCCTCGGAAAGGTCCCGGCTGGTCCCGTAGAGAAGGAAGATGATTCACCGATATGAATCACAGTCTCGACTCTTTGCGTCCCGCAGAATGTATCTCAGTAGCGCATTCGGTCGGCGCAAGGGTGGTGGTCTCGGCTACAGGTAAAACAATGAGATCATCGCAAAGAAGATCATCACGGAGAGGATGTCGTTGCCGGTGGTGATGAAGACCCCGGTGGCCATGGCCGGATCGATGCCGAGCCGCTCCAGGATGATCGGGATGGATGCGCCGATCCCCGCGGCGACCATCACGACGCTGATCAGGGCGGCGCCGCTGGTCAGTGCCAAGGTGAGCGGGTCGTCGAAGGACGTGACCTGGGCGATGCCCAGCACCAACACGACCAGCACCATCGCGACGATGGAACCGTTCGCGAGCGCAGCCAGAAGCTCCTTGCCCAGGCGCCAGCCGAGGTCGCCGAAGGTCAGGGTGCCGGTCGCGATCCCCTGCACGGTGACCGTCGCGGCCTGAATACCGGCATTGCCCGCCGTCGACATCACGATCGGGATGAAGCTGGCGAGAATCGCGGCCTGCACGAGCTGGTCCTCGTATGCCCCCACCACGGCGGCGGACAGCGAGGCACCTGCCAGCCCGATCAGGAGCCAGGGGATGCGCCCACGCACGATCCGGCGGATCGACTCGTTGGGGTGCGTATCGACCGGGAGGCCCGCCATGAGGTTGCGATCCTCTTCGGCCTCTTCGCGCAGCACCCGGCGCAGCTGCTTCGGCGTGATGCGTCCGATCAAGTGTCCCTCGCGATCGACGACCGGCACCACCGACAGCTCGTAACGATCCGCCAGTGCCGCGACCTCCTCTTGGTCGGTATCAGCTCCGACCGCAATGAAATCGGTGCTCATGACATCGCGGACCCGCCTATCCTTCGGCGACAAGAGAAGATCGCGCAGCCTGAGATACCCCACGGGCCGATGCTCGGCATCGACAACGTTGACCGCATAGAGCTTCTCGATCGCCTGTGCGTGGGCACGGATCTCGCTCGTCACCTGGCCGACGGTCCAATCCTGGGGCACCGCGACGAACTTGCGGCTCATGATGCTTCCCGCCGACTCTTCCTCGAAGTTGTGCGACGACTCGATGGCCTCGCGCTCGCGCAGGCGGGGCAGCACCTGTCGCGCAACCTCGTCGGGCAGGTCCTGCAGAGTGGTGGCCGCCTCCTCGGGCTCCAAACCATCCAGAACCTCCGCTAGCCGCTGCACCGTCACATCCTCGAGCAGGGCATCGCGGAACGACGGATTGAGCTCGGCGACAACCTTGAGCTGATACTGATCGAGCCAATTGATCAGCACCCGAGCGCGCTTCAGCGGCAGATAGACGAACAACGCGAGCAGATGGGCGGGGGGCCAGTGTTTCAGCACCCTGGTTATTGTCTTGTGGTCTCCGGCCTTGATCAGACGCGCGAGCTCGTTGACCACCGCAGCGTTGCGAGCGTCGAGGTCATCGCTGACCCCCGGCCCCCCGACGGAGTGCCAGGTCAGCGGAATCTGTGTAGCTTCTGTGGTCATGATTCGACTCGATTTTTGCGATCCAGGCCAGCGACTGCCGCCGATTTGAGAGGAAGGAGAGAAGCTAATCGATCGATGTGACCGCAATGTGACGGCGGTGAGCCGCAACCCCGGAGCGAACCGCTACCTGACTCCTCGCTGCCTCTCCTCTCGGTGTCTCCTCTTGGTCTCGAGATCCCGTACGTAGAATCTGCGACAGGCACATTCGACAGGGGGACCGCGCTTCTCATCCAAGGCAAACGATGATTCGTCAAAATGCGGTGCTAATCTCCAGGACTGCAATCCATAAGGCATCTGACCACGCATTGTGTGCGGAGACGAAACGTGCTCAAAGACAAGCTCAGTATCTTCTTTGTTTTGTTGTTGCTGTTGACGGCAGGCGGTTTTCTGTATTGGGGTCTGGGCTACACGAGCTACAGCCACGTCGTTCTGTTCGTCCTGGCGACCGTCTTCGGCCTGTTCATGGCTTTCAATATAGGCGGCAACGACGTCGCCAACTCCTTCGGTACCTCTGTGGGTGCCGGGACCCTCACCATCAAACAGGCACTGGCCGTGGCCGCGATCTTCGAGGTCTCCGGGGCCATGATCGCCGGTGGAGCGGTGACCGACACCGTGCGCAGTGGCATCGTCAATCTCTCGACTTTAATAGCGGAGCCGAGCTTCGATGCCATGGACTTCGTCTACATCATGATGGCCGCCCTGCTCGCCGCCGGCGGTTGGCTCCTGATCGCCACCAAGCGCGGCTGGCCGGTCTCGACGACACACTCCATCGTCGGGGGCATCGTCGGCGCCTCGGTCACTCTGGGTTTCATCGCAAGCGGGGCAGCGAGCGCCTTCTCGCTGGTGCAGTGGGGCAAGATCGGCAGCATCGCCCTGTCCTGGGTGGTGTCGCCGGTTCTCGGCGGTCTGGTCTCCTACATCCTTTTCTTTAACATCAAGAAATTCATCCTGCAGTACAACGAGCAGGCCCAAACGCAGCTCAAGGAGATCAAGGAGGAGAAGAAACGTTTCAAAGAAGAGCACAGGACAGCATTCGACCGTCTGACGGAGATCCAGAAGATCTCCTACACGCAGGCGATGGCCCGGGATGGCGCCCTGGTCGATCTGGACGAGACCGTGACGGAGGACGACTACGAGTCCGACTACTACAAGCAGATGCACCGCATCGAGAAGAAGCGCGAACAGGTCGATGCCCACAAGGCGCTGGAGAATTACGTGCCTATGTTGGCAGCGATCGGCTCCATGGTCATCACCGCCATGCTGCTCTACAAGGGCCTCAAGCACGTGGACCTGCAGCTCACGCAGATGAACAATCTCTTGATCACCCTGATGGTGGCGGCCTCGGTCTGGATGGCGCTCAAGATCCTGGCACGCACCCTCAAGGGCGGATCGCTCGAGCGCTCCACCTTCCTCTTATTCAGCTGGATGCAGGTCTTTACGGCGTCGGGCTTCGCATTCAGCCACGGCTCGAACGACATCGCCAATGCCATCGGTCCCTTCGCGGCGGTTCTCGACGTGCTCCACAGCGGCGAGATCAATCCCGAAGCCCCGGTCCCATCCGTTGCCATGCTTGCGTTCGGTATCGCCCTGATCGCCGGCCTCTGGTTCATCGGCAAGGACGTCATCGCCACCGTCGGCACTCACCTGACCAAGATGCACCCGGCCTCCGGATTCTCAGCAGAGCTCTCCGCGGCCGCGGTTGTCATGGTGGCCTCCTCACTCGGCATCCCTGTCTCATCCACCCACATCCTGGTGGGCGCGGTGCTCGGCATCGGCCTTGTCAACAAGGCTGCCAACTGGGACCTGATGAAGCCCATCGCCGCCGCCTGGGTAATTACCGTGCCGGCTGCCGCCGTCCTCGCCTCGCTGGTCTTCGTCATCCTCCGCTCCCTGTTCTGAGCGAGGCTAGCATGCCCCCTGCGCTCCACGCGCATCAGGATGCTCAGAGCAACGCGCGCTCTGAGAGGGACATACCGAGCTGGGGGGGCGGTATCAGATTTCAGCGTCGAAGGCTGTGGTCGGATGCCGATTGCAGGAGTGCGAAGACCTTCGACGCTTCGCTTTCTGACGGGGAGGTATCGAGGGTGAGCTCGGCAAGGGTGCGGGTGCGCCCGTGGGCCACCACCGCTTCCCACAGCTCGGCGGCGGGTTGCGGGGGAGAGACTCCGATCTTCCGGCCGAAGTATTCTGACTGATGCAAGGCTTGGGGCCTCTGAATCGCCAGGGCGTAAAGCGCATCGAGGTCGGGATGCAGGGGGCCCCAGTAGGCGAAGCCCGCGAGGGCATCCCGTGCCCGGAGCATATCGCTGCCTCTCACCTCGACCCGGTACAGGCTGCTGACGCTGGGCTGGCCCACGGGCTCTCGTCTTACCCGGAAGGCATCCAATACGTCCTGTTGGGTCAGGCCCCCGCTCTGCCATTCCGTCCACACGGAATCAGTCCCGACCAGAGCCGCGTCCACACCCAGGGTCTCCACTGCGGCCCGAGCAGCGATACGCGCCATGGACTCCTTGCTCTGCGCCGAGCGCACCCGCGCGAACTGTGCGCCGAGCTCATCCCGGTACGGGGCGAGAACCTCGGTGATGGCCGAGGAGACGAGGGGATCCGGCTCGAGCCGTTCGCCGGTGTTGGGTATCAGCTCGAAGCGGGCTGCTCGAATGGAGCGGTCACGTACATCGTATTCGATGTCCATTCTGCCGACATGCTCCGCCTTGGCCCCGGCGTGCACTATCCATGTGTCCTTTACCTTCAGGGGTCGGGCGCGGAGGGTGTGGCTGTGTCCCCCGAGGATCAGGTCGATGCCATCCGTCTGCTCGGCAAGGCGGGTATCGTCGTAGATTCCCAGGTGGCTGACCAGCACCAACAGGTCGACTTCCCGCCGATGCCGGGCGATGATTTGGCGTGCGGTCTCCACATAATGGTAATCGGACCTCAGCTCCGGGTAGTAGGGACCGTCGAACTGCTCGCCCTTATCGTTCCAGGGCTTGGATACCAGGCCGAAGAAGCCGATCCGGACGCATCCCAGGCTCAATTCTGCGTAATCCATCCAGCCCGGCCGAGGACCGGATTGCCCAGCGGCCATCTGGATATTGGAGGCGAGCACGACGGCGGTCGGGTCGTGACTGAATGCGAGGAGCTCGTCCAAGCCCCAGGCGAAGTCATGATTGCCGAGGGTGCGAATATCGTAGCCCATTGCCTGCACTACTTGCCTGGTCGCTCGTCCCCTCGAGAGCACCTCCGCGATCGAGCCCTTCTCATAGTCGTCCCCTGCATTGGTGAGCAGGGTGAAGGGGTTCTCCCGCCTAGTCCTTTCGTAAAGGCCGCGGATTCGGGCCAGAGGACTCGAGCCACCTGCGTCGGGATTGTAGTGCGCGTGGATGTCGGAAACATGGAGAAACGTCAGCTTCTGTGACCTCGCCGCACGGTTGCATTGCGGCCAGCGCGAAACCCTTTGATCGATGATCGGATCTCGAAAAGGGGTCTCTGTATTCGGACCTTGCTTTTCAGAGTAGGACGCAATCGGAAAAGCAATGAAAGAGAATACAAATGTCAGAAGGGTGAGCGACCCTATGGGTGCTGTTTTCATCGCCGATCATCCCTCACCGGGAAGGTCTGCGGCTCTTGTCAGAGCGCGGTTCGGCGACAGTCTGAGACCGGACTGTTATCCCAAGATGAAAAAGCGAGGAAATCTCTATGACCGGCAATCGCCTAAGTGGCACTCTCCCGCCACACCACCTCCCCCAGGGGTACTTCCCATCGATCGGCCCGCAGGGATCGCCGGAAGTCGTCCTGGCAATCGCTGCCAAGCCTACGCACCATCGCCACCACCCGCACCCCTTCCACCCGTGCCAGGCGCGGCCGCCAGATCTCCGCGGCCTGGCGGGAGAGCCGGGCGACCGAGAAGCCGTCCGTGTCCACCAGATCCAGGCCCCCGTTGCGCTCGGCGAGCGTCAGGTGGTCGCTGAATCCCAGCCTCGCCAATCGTGCATGGATCGGATGGTCTTCGGCCCGCCGGCCGGCGAAATCCAGGTACAGATCGGACATGCCCAGAAGATCGGCCCTGCGTGTGAGCACCTCTGGCGGTGCCTCCATGTCCAGTGCCGGGGTGCGGCGCAGGACGGCATCTCCCGCCGGCAGCCCGGCGTGGGGATTGCCGATCCCGGCATCCACCAAGGCCAGGGTATGGCGGGCGCGGGTCATGCCGACGTAGTAGGTGCGGCGCTCGACCTCCAGCTCCCCGCTACGGGCCTGCCAGCCACCGTCGGCGATGAGGCAGTGGTCGAATTCCATGCCCTTGGCGGCGTGGACGGTGGATAGGAGAACCCCGTCGCCGATCCGCTGCTCGCGACGCTGCTCCGCCAGGGCCTCGTAGAGGAGCTCGATGACGGAGTCGATGGGGACCTCCGCGTCGCCGCTCTCCGCCTGCCAGTCGCGCAGGAGCCCTTGCAGAAGCGCATCCCAGGGAGAATCCGCAGGCCCTGCCTGCGAGGTCGCAAAGAGGTCGATCAGCACCGAGGCCCGGGCTGTCTCCTTTCTCCGCTCCCTGGCCCAGTCGAGGAAGGCGTCCAGCTCGCGCACCCGGTGTAGCGGCGGCGTCTTGTCGCGATCCAGTCCCCAGGCGATGGGGATGCCGTGGTGCTCCAGCAGGGCGCGGATCGGTTGGAGCACGGCCCGTGTCCTGGCCAGCACCGCGAAACCGGAATATAGGCCACCGGCCAGGCGCATCAGCTCACCCACCAGCGCCGCCGGCTGGGCCGCGAGGCCGGGCACCCGGAGCACCTGCACCCGCCCGCGCCCCAGGGGGTCGCGCCTCTCCCAGTCCCCGCCCAGGGACTCCGCCTGGCGGGCGCCATCGATCCGGATGGGATGCTCGCCCTTCATGCGGTCACGGTTATGGGCGATGAGACGGTTGGCCGCCGCGATGATATGGCCGGTGGAGCGGTAGTTCTCCACCAGGTGGCGGGTCTTGGCCCGGTAGTCCTCGCCGAAGCGGCGGATGAAGGCGACGTTCGTGCCGCGGAAGGCGTAGATATTCTGGTCGTCGTCCCCCACCGCCAGCAGGGCCAGGCGCTCGTCCGCGTCGGTCCGGGTGCGCCCGGCGATGGCCGAGATCAGGTCGTACTGGGCCTGGTCGATGTCCTGGTACTCGTCCACCAGGATGTGGCGATAACCGCCGAGGATACGGTCGCGCAGCTCGTCGGGCTCCAGCCCGCCGGCGTCGGTCTCGCCGCGCAGCAGGCGCACCGCCTCGGGGATGACGGCGTCCAGGCTCAGCTCGCCGCCGTCCTCGGCCCGCGCGGCGTAGGAGTGGCCGGTGAGGCGCATGGCGAGCCCGTGGTAGGTCTGCACCTGCACCCCGCGGGCATCGGCGCCGACCAGGTCGAACAGGCGGCGGCGCAGCTCCAGCGCCGCGTTGCGGTTGAAGCAGACCACCAGGATCGCGCGTGCCGGCACGCGCTGGACCCGCAGCAGCCAGGCGCAGCGGTGGACCACCACCCGGGTTTTGCCGGAGCCCGGCCCGGCCAGCACCAGCAGGTTGTCGTCGACGGGGGCGGCGACGATGGCCTGCTGCACGGGGTTGCTCAGGGCCTCGACGATGCGCCGGTAGGATTCCTGCCCCGTGGCTCGCTCCAGCTCCTCCTCGCGGTCGGGAAACCAGCGCTCCACGAAGGCGCGCTGCTCCTGGGTGAAGTAGTCCAGAACGAAGGCCAGCGCCCGTCCGATGCGCTCCAGCCCCAGGCGGGCGTATTCCTGCATGACGTGGACCTGGAACACCCGCTCCCGGTAGTGCTGGGCCAGGGGCTCGAAGTCGCCCTGGCCGTAGCGGCGGCGCTTGGCGGTGTCGTCGAGGCGGATGGTCATGGCCTGGTGGAACACGCCGAGCCCCTGCTGGAGCTCGATCACCTTGTTCTCGTGCAGGAACAGCAGGGCACGGTCGAGGGCGGCCAGGGGGTCATCGAGCTGGGAGGCGACCACCAGGTCCGCGGCCAGGGCGTCGGTCAGCTCGCGGGTACCGAAACCGACCAGGCATTCGGCGCTGGCCGGGGCCTCGGGCGGGATCTTGGCGAGGATGGCCTGCAGGGCGACCTGGGCCACCGCCCGTCGGCGGGCGGCCGTCTCCACCAGGGCCTGCCAGGAGCGGCGGAGCTGGACCCGGTAGTGGTCACGAGAGACCGGCCGCAGCTCCAGGCTGCCGCTGCCCCCGGCGAGCCCCCGGCCATCGAGGGCGAGCCCGCGTACCAAGCGCAGCAGCGCGGTGGTGCTGGAGTCGGTCTCGCCCTCGTCCAGCAGCCGCTGGTTCAGGCGGCGCAACGACAACTCCTGCCACTCGCCGGGCTCGGAGTCCGGGCACTCGATGCGCAATTGGCCGAGCATCGCATCCTCCAGCCGGCACAGGGTCCGGAGCCGCTCCAGCGAGGTCCCGACCACCTTGTGACGCACCAGCGCGGTCAGCAGCACGCCCTCGTCCAGCAGGCCCGACTCGGCCATGGCGTGGAGGCAGCGCAGCACCCGGCGTCCCGCCTCTGGGCCGTACTCCTTGAACGGCGCCAGGCCGGCCAGGCTGTCGGCGCCGATCCCTTCGTCCGGGTCGGCGTTGATCAGCTCTTCGAGCAGGGCGAGCCACTGGGCCTGGGTTTCGATCGAGATATTTAATTCGGCCATGCGCCGGCGCGCCTGCTCCAGGTCGCGTATCCGCGGCATTCCCTGGAACACCCGGGTGTGGTTCTCGTTGCGCTCCAGGAATCCGCCGCGCTCCAGCCAGGCCACCGCGGCCTTGACCTTGGTGTCGTACTGGCGGTCGTCGGTGTCGAACCCGGCCTCCACTTCATCGTCGCGCAGCAGCTCGGCGGTGGTCAGGACGATGTCGCCCTCGCAGTCGCTCTTCGCCCGGCGGATGCCGCGCAGGAGCTGGGCGATATCCTTGCGGCTCAGCTCCGAGGAGGCGCCCAGGCGAAACTGGGTCTCGATGTCCTTTTCGTCGTAGAGCAGCACGCACTCGGCGTGCGCGAAGTCGCGCCCGGCACGGCCCGCCTCCTGGAGGTAGTTCTCCAGCGAGCCGGGGATGTCCGCGTGCAGCACCAGGCGCACGTCCTCCTTGTCGATACCCATGCCGAAGGCATTGGTGGCACAGACAACGCGGATGGTGCCTTCGATGAATGCTTCCTGGATCCGCCGTTTCTCCGGTGCGGTCAGCCCGGCGTGGAAGGCCGCCGCGGGCCAGCCCGCATTCACCAGGAATTCCGCGGCTTCTTCCGTGCTGTTCCTCTTGGCACAGTAGACCACCGCCGCACCGTCCCGCTCACCCAGGTGCTCGGTCAGCAGGGCGTGGAGCCGGGGCAGCTTCTCCTGCTTGCGCACCGGCTGCACCTCGAAGCTCAGGTTCGGCCGCTCAGTGCCGCCCTCGAACAGGGTCAGCTCCTGGTGCAGCTCGCGCCGGAAGAGCGCGACGATCTCCTCCTTGACGGCAGGCTTGGCGGTGGCGGTGAAGCAGGCCACCGGCGGGGGCTCTACCTCCTGCTCTGCGGCGAGCTCGCGGATGAAGCGGCCGGCGTAGAGGTAGTCCGGACGGAAGTCGTGACCCCACTTGGAGAAGCAATGGGCCTCGTCGAACACCCAGGCACCGATCTCGCGCTGGGCCACCACCTGCCGGAAGCTGCGGTTGCGCAGCTGCTCCGGCGACACGTAGAGGATCGCCACATCCCCGAGGCGCACCCGCTCCAGCACATCCGCGCGCTCGGGCGGGGTGAGCAGGCCGTTCAGCGCCGCCGCCGCGGGGGAGCCCGTGTTGGCGACCAGGTTGTCCACCTGGTCCTTCATCAGGGCCTGCAGGGGCGAGATCACCAGGGTGAGGAGGCCGCGGCGGAAGTGGCGGGCGAGGGCAGGCACCTGGTAGCACAGGGACTTGCCGCCACCGGTGGGGAGGATGGCCAACAACGGCGCCTCCCGCATCCCGTGGGCGACGATCGCCTGCTGCAACGAGCTGCCGTCGCTTGCGCTGGGCTCGGGCCGGAACCCGGCGAAGCCGAACCAGCGCTCCAACTGGGCGACGGGCCGATGGACCGTGCCGCACCAGGAGCACGCGGGATCATCGCAGGGCAGATCGCGTAGGGCGCGGAGCATCCCCGGAATCTCCGGGTAGCGATGCCGCACCCAGGGCGGCAGCACCGAGTTGGAGCCCGATACCCGGAGCCAGCCGGCGACGTAGGCCAGTGCCGGGCCGAGTACGATGTCTCGTGCGCTCGCACCCCGGATAGCGCTCCTGCAGACCTTGCCGTTGCTGTACCTGGACCAGATGGCCATCGCCTCCGAGACGGAGGGCAGCGGGGCGCCCAGCTCGGAAAAGACCCGATCCAACCCCTCGAAGCCACCGTCCCCGCCGGCAAAGCAGGCGCGGAAGAGGGCGAGGAAATCCGGCTCCAGGGATTGCAGCGCGTCCCATTGGTCGAGAAACAGCGAGCCGGCCAGGCGCGCGTCGGCCACCGGGTCGTTCACCGACTGGCTGACCAGCTTGTAGTCCTTCACCAGCCGGTGGTACGGATTTTCGGGAAAGGCGAGGGGGGAGAGGTAGAGGGTGTCGATGACCGGCAGATCGAACAGCGGCGAGGCGGCCGCCAAGCCGCGCAGCATCGGCAGGTCATGGCCGATCAGGTTGTGGCCGAGGAGGCGCTCCGCCCCGGCGGCGAAGGACTCCAGCTCCTGCAGTGCCCGGCGGGCGTCGAAGCGGCCCTGGCGCTCGAAGGTACGCCCCGCGAAGACCGCTCCGATCTTGTGCAGCCGCTGGCCGGTCTTGTCCGACTCCAGATCCAGGAGGAGGCAGCGGGAGAGGGTCCGTTCGGCGATCGAGTCCATGCGATGAGCAGTAAAGGAATCGGAATCAAGGCGATTTGTGTCAAAGAACATACCATCGAGCATGTTGCCAAATCGTCGAACTGCCAGTCTATACTGGCAATTCGTGAAAAACCGCTCGGTCCCTGCAAGACCGCACTCGAGGAACGCTCATGTTCTTCATCATCGCCAACTTCACTCTGGCCGGCGCCCTATTGGTGGTGGGCGTGCTGACGCTGCGCAATGTGAGTAACCCGCGCGAATACCTGTTCGCCAGCCTGCCGTTGCTGTTCGGACTGCACCAGTTCGACCAGGGCATCGTTTGGCTGGGCCTGTATGGCGTCGGCAGCCCTGCCACCCTGCATGCCGCGGCGACGGTGTTCGTTTTCTACGCCCAGGCGGCCCTACCGCTGCTGGTTCCCCTGGCAATCTGGCTGATCGAGCCGCCCGGCTTCAAACGCGGCTTGTTGGCGGTGTTGGCCGTGGTCGGGGGATTGCTGGCCGCCTACGTCGCCTGGGGGTTGGCAACGGTGCCGACCCGGGTCTACGTCCACCATGGGTCGCTGGTATACGAAAACCCGTTCACCCACCAACTCTGGATCGCCGGGGTGTACATAATGACCACTTGCGGCTCCTTGATTCTGAGCCGAAGTGTCAGTATCCAGATCTTCGGCTGGCTGAACCTGGTAGGACTCAGTGTGGTTTTCGTCCTCGCACAGTATTCGTTCACGGCGCTCTGGTGCCTGTACGCCGCACTGGTCAGCGGCGTGCTCTACCTGCATTTCGTCGAGCGCCGCATCGCCGCGTTACAAGCCCTGAGTCAGCGCGAAGAGGCATTGAGCCGGGAAGCCCAAGTGGAGCTCGAACAACTCAGCCGTCATTTCCCGAGACTGCGGCGAGTGTTGCTCAGCGGTTCTTAGAGGCTGGGATACGGATTCGGTCTCGCGTCCAAGCAAGGTTGGGCCTCGTTGGCTCGGCCCACTACCCCGGGCTGCTCGGACGTAAGGTTGTCTAACATGCTAGCATTTTGGTAGCTAAACACTATCGAGGCGATGATCCATGGCCACCGTTCTGATCAAGCACCTGCCCGACGAGCTGCATCGGCAGCTCAAGTTGCGCGCCCAGCGTCACCGCCGGAGCCTCAACAAAGAGCTGATCACCTTGATCGAGGATGCGCTCGCGGATCGGACCGTCGAAGCGCTGCCCGAGCCCGTCAAGCTGCGCAAGCCATTGACCCAAGAGATGTTGGACCGCGCCCGCGAAGAGGGCAGGGCGTGATCGTCGTCGACGTCAATGTCATTGTCTATCTGCTCACCGACACCCCGCAGCGCGAGCTTGCCCGTCGCGTGCGCGCATGCGACGGCGATTGGCTGGTGCCTCCCCTATGGCGCCATGAAATGCTCAATGTGCTCGCGACGCTCACGCGTCAGGATGTACTCGATGGCTCCGCTGCGTTGACGGTTTGGCGGAACGCCGTCGGACTCCTGGGCACTCGTGAGCAGCAGCCGAACATGGAGCAAGCCCTCTCGTTGGCGATCGAAAAGCGGATCAGCGCCTACGATGCCCAATATGTAGCCTTAGCGGCTGCGCTGGGCGTCCAATTGATCAGCGAGGACAAGAAGCTGCAGCGACAGCTCAGCGAATGGGTAATATCCATGGCCGGTTTCACTGACCGTATGCCCGGAAGCAGCGGCAAGGGTTGCCAGTAGTACGGCCGTACCTGAGATTTCGCTGCCGCCTCCGTGGGCTCCCCGTGCATGCAGGCTACACAGTTGAGATCGCCTCTCGCCTGTCGACACCGGATGT
>Ga0315540_10001736_pt1 | contig 12449 bp, 9 predicted proteins | sample SalMarSW160110MG_FD_203677 | JGI IMG/M metagenome (GOLD analysis project Ga0315540, IMG submission 203677) | Salt marsh sediment microbial communities from the Plum Island Ecosystem LTER, Massachusetts, United States - Salt Marsh Sediment SW1601-10 ... | reverse complement strand
GTTCTTCGTCTTCTGGGCGATGACCTCGCTGCTCGTCGTGACGTTCGTCGTCGCCGGCCTGCACACGCTCGCCTGGCTGCCCCGGTCGCTCCAGTACCGCCACATGCTGCAGAACACGCACGCGCTCGAGTCGAAGGAGCACGTGCGCCGCTTCTCGCGGCTCCAGCGCAACCTGCACCTGATGGTCATCCTGAGCTTCCTCACGCTCGCCATCACGGGCATGACGCTGAAGTTCTCGTACACGCCCTGGGCGAAGACCCTCTCGCGGATGCTCGGCGGCTTCGAAGCGGCCGGCATGCTGCACCGCCTCGGCGCACTGGTGACGTTCTCCTACTTCGGCATCCACCTGTGGGAGATGACGAAGCGCCGGAAGGCCAGCGGCAAGTCGTGGAGGGAGTTCGTGTTCGGTCCCGGCGGCATGATGTTCAACCTGACCGACGGGAAGGAGTTCCTCTCCTCGCTGAAGTGGTTCCTCGGCCTCGGGCCGCGGCCGAAATACGGCCGCTGGACCTACTGGGAGAAGTTCGACTACTTCGCCGTCTTCTGGGGCGTCGCGGTGATCGGCGCCTCGGGGCTGCTCCTCTGGTTCCCGACGCTCTTCACCCACATCATCCCGGGCTGGGTGCTCAACGTCGCGACGATCATCCACAGCGACGAGGCGCTGCTCGCCGTCGGGTTCATCTTCACGGTCCACTTCTTCAACACGCACTTCCGGCCCGAGAAGTTCCCGATGGACACCGTCGTGTTCACCGAGGGAATCCCGCTCGACGAGTTCAAGGAGGACCGCCCGCGCGAATACGAAGAGCTCGTGGCGAGCGGCGAGCTGCAGGAGCGCCTGATTCCGGCGCCCGATTGGCGACGGGTCCGACGCTGGAGGATCTTCGGGGCGATCGCGCTGACGCTCGGCGTGGTGCTGATTCTGCTCATCCTCTACTCGTCCATCTTCGGCTACCGCTGAGCGCCTTCGAGCGCCGTATGCGACGCGGGGCCCGCCGCACGGGGCCCCGCGTTCGTCGTGCCGGAACGGGCGTTGGAGGCCTTCGCCTCCGGCCCCCGGGCGGCCACCAGCGGCCGCGAATGCATTCCCGGCGAATTTCCAAACCCCTGAACGGCCGGGCGTTGTATGCTCCGGCGGTTCGCACCCCCTGAACCGCTCCAGGCGCCGTCACGCGGCGCGCACGGCGTACGACCAACGACGCCGGGAGACACGGTGCCCGAGAGCCCCGACTTGCCGGCTGAACCGCAGGAAAGGGCTTTCAGACATGTCGGCACCGCAGGAACAGGCCACGCTCGCGGCAAACGGCGCGAAGACCGCACCCCGCAATCTCCAGAACTTCATCGGCGGACGCTGGGTGGACTCCGCGGCGACCGAGTTCATGGAGGTCCGCAACCCCGCCACCGACGAGTTGCTCGCGCGCACGCCGCTGGGCGGCAAGGCCGACGTGGACGCCGCCGTCGCCGCCGCCACGAAGGCGTGGCCGGCCTGGCGCGCCACCCCGCCCGTGAACCGCATCCGCCCGCTGTTCACGCTGCGCGAGCTGTTCGAGCAGCACTACGACGAACTCTCGACCATCCTCACGCTCGAGCACGGCAAGACGCTCGACGAGTCGCGCAGCAGCATCCGGCGCGCGATCGACAACATCGAGCTCGCGACCTCGATCCCGACCACGATGCAGGGCCGCTCGCTCGAGGACATCGCGACCGGCATCGACTGTTACACGTACCGCCAGCCGCTCGGCGTGTTCGCGGCGATCACGCCGTTCAACTTCCCGGCGATGGTCCCGATGTGGTTCCTCCCGCACGCGATCGCCTGCGGGAACACGTTCATCGTCAAGCCGAGCGAGCGCGTGCCGCTCTCGCAGATCCGCATCTTCGAGCTGCTGAAGGAGGCCGGCATCCCGGACGGTGTCGTGAACCTCGTGCACGGCGCGAAGGACGCGACGAACGCGATCCTCGACCACCCGGGCATCGCCGGCGTCTCGTTCGTCGGCAGCTCGCCGGTGGCGCACCACGTCTACAAGCGCGCCGCCGAGAGCGGTAAGCGCGTGCAGGCGCTGGGCGGCGCGAAGAACTTCGTGCTCGTGATGCCGGACGCCGACATGGCGCGCGCCGCGCAGGTGAGCACCGAGTCGTGCTTCGGGTGCGCGGGCGAGCGCTGCCTCGCGAACTCGGTCGTGCTCGGCGTCGGCAAGGCCTACGACGAGATCTCGAAGCGACTCGTGGACGAGGCGAAGAAGATCAAGGTCGGCCACGGCCTCGAGCCCGGCGTGACGATGGGCCCGGTGATCTCGAAGGCGCACCGCGAGAAGGTGCTCTCGTACATCGAGAAGGGCATCGCTGAAGGGGCGACGCTCGCGCTCGACGGCCGCGGCTTCAAGGACCCGAAGCACCCCGAGGGCTACTTCCTCGGGCCGACGGTCTTCACGAACGTGAAGCCCGAGATGGTCATCGCGCGCGAGGAGATCTTCGGACCCGTGCTGTGCATCATGAAGGCCGACACGCTCGACGAAGCGATTGCCATCGTGAAGCGCCACGAGCTCGGCAACGCGAGCAGCATTTTCACGAGCAGCGGCAAGGCGGCGCGCGAGTACCGCTGGCACGTCGAGCCGAGCATGCTCGGCGTCAACATCGGCGTGGCCGCGCCGATGGCCTTCTTCCCGTTCGGCGGCGCCAAGGGCAGCTTCTACGGCGACCTCAAGGCCCACGGGGCCGACTCCGTCGAGTTCTTCACCGACAAGAAGGTCACGATCAGCCGGTGGTTCTGAGCGGCACGGCATCCGCGGAGGCGCCGGGCAAGGGCCCGGCGCCATCTCCGGGCCGGCGCTTCGCCGCGGGCCTGGGGGCCCTGGTGCTCGCGGCGGCCGTGTTCGTGATTCCCCATCCCACGGAGGCGGTCGAGGCCCCGGACGCCGCACAGCTGCCGCGTCTGGCCGCGCGCTGCGATTCGGCCGGCCTCACGCGCATCCGGACGCGACGCTCGACGCGGATCGCCCGGCGGCTGCGGATCGAGGCCGACGCGGTCGTGCTGCTGGGGCCCTCGCGGGCGGCGATCATCGAGGTCGGACCGCGGGCCCCGGATCTCGACCGACGCATCCCCTGGGCCGAGGTCGAGAGCCTGTCGCTCGGCCGCTCGCACCTGCGCGAGGGCGCCCTCGCGGGCGTGCTCGTCGGCGCCGCCCTCGGCGGGGCGCTCGTCGCCCGGAGCGGCCCCGACGCGTTCCAGACCGGCGACAATTTCAACGTCGGCGTCGCGGTCGTCGGCACCCTCGCCTTCGGAGTGCTCGGCGCGGCAATCGGCGCCGCCCACCCCCACTGGACACCCCTCTACCCCTGATTCCCGGAGACTTTCCATGCCCCGCAAGCTGATCGGCGGTCTCATCCAGTGCTCGAACCCGGTCAACGACGAGTCGCTGCCCGTCGAGAAGATCAAGAAGGCGATGTTCGACAAGCACGTGCCGCTCATCGAGGAGGCCGGGAAGAAGGGCGTGCAGGTGCTCTGCCTTCAGGAGATCTTCAACGGTCCCTACTTCTGCCCCGGGCAGGACAAGCGCTGGTACGACGCGGCCGAGTCCGTGCCCGGCCCGACGACGGACGCCATCGCGAAGCTCGCCTCGAAGCACCGGATGGCCGTGGTCGTGCCCGTCTACGAGAAGGAGATGGCCGGCGTGCTCTACAACACCGCCGCCGTCTACGACGCCGACGGCTCGTACCTTGGCAAGTACCGCAAGAACCACATCCCGCACACGAGCGGGTTCTGGGAGAAGTACTTCTTCAAGCCGGGCAACCTCGGCTACCCGGTGTTCGAGACGCGCTACGCGAAGGTCGGGGTGTACATCTGCTACGACCGCCACTTCCCCGAGGGCGCGCGCGCCCTGGGGCTGAACGGCGCCGAGATCGTGTTCAATCCCAGCGCGACGGTGGCCGGGCTCTCGCAGTACCTGTGGAAGCTCGAGCAGCCGGCGCACGCCGTGGCGAACGGCTACTTCGTCGGCGCCATCAACCGCGTCGGCACCGAGGCGCCCTGGAACATCGGCAAGTTCTACGGCTCGTCGTACTTCGTGGACCCGCGCGGGAACTTCCTCGCGCAGGCGAACGAGGATGACGACGCGCTCGTCGTCGCCGAGATGGACCTCGACCTGATCGACGAGGTCCGCAAGACCTGGCAGTTCTTCCGCGACCGGCGCCCCGAGACCTACGGGGAGCTCGTCGAGCTGTAGTCATCCCCGCCGGCCCCGGGCCGGCGGCGAAACGCGAAATCCACGCGGCCCCGAGCGGCCGCCGAGTCTGGGAGGGGGAGGAGTCATGGGCATCGTGATCCGCAGCGGCGAGGTGGTCACCGCGTCCGAGCGCTACGTCGCGGACGTGCGCCTGGACGGCGGCTCGATCACCGACATCGCCGCGAAGCTCGAGCCGAAGGACGGCGACGAAACCATCGACGCGGCCGGCCAGTACGTCCTGCCGGGGTTCATCGACCCGCACGTTCACATGGAACTGCCGTTCATGGGCACGGTGAGCGCGGACGACTTCGAGATCGGCGGGGCCTCGGGCGCGGCGGGCGGCGTCACCTGCTACATCGACTTCTGCATGCAGGGCAAGGGTGAGCCGCTGCCGAAGGCGATCGAGGGCTGGCACGCCAAGGCGAAGAAGTCGGCGATCGACTACTCGTACCACATGGCCATCACGGACTTCGGCCCGAACACCGCGGCCGAGATGCGCGAGGTCGTCGAGAAGCACGGCATCACGAGCTTCAAGATCTTCATGGCCTACAAGGGTGCGCTGATGGTGGACGATGGCCAGCTCTACGAGATCATGCGCGAGGCTGCGAAGATCGGGGCCGTGGTCACGGTGCACGCCGAGAACGGCGAGGCGGTGTGGCACCTGCAGCAGGAGCTGCTGGCCAAGAACTGCACCGGGCCGGAGTTCCACCCGGTCTCGCGCCCCAGCATCGTCGAGGGCGAGGCGACCGAGCGCGCGCTGGCGATGGCGCGGCTGCACGGCGCGACCGCGTACATCGTGCACATGACCTGCAAGGAGTCCGTGCAGGCGCTCCAGCGGGCGAAGCTGCTCGGGCAGCGCTGCTACGGCGAGACCTGCCCGCAGTACCTGCTGCTCGACGACACGGTGTTCGACAAGCCCGACTTCGGCGGCTCTGCGTACGTGATGAGCCCGCCGATCCGGCCGCGCCACATGGGGCACCACGCCGCGCTGTGGAGCAGCCTGTCGAACCGCATGCTCGACTCGGTCGGAACCGACCACTGCCCGTTCACGCACGAGCAGAAGAAGATGGGCGTCAGCGACTTCACCAAGATCCCGAACGGTGCCGCGGGCATCGAGGACCGCCTGGTGCTCCTCTACACGTACGGCGTGCTCGGCGGGCACTTCGACCTCAACCGCATGGTCGAGCTCGGCAGCACGGGGCCGGCCCGCATCTTCGGGCTCGCGAAGAAGGGCTCGATCGGTGTCGGGATGGATGCCGACCTCGTCCTGTTCGACCCGAAGGGCGAGCGCTCGCTGAGCGCGAAGACGCACCACTCGAAGGCCGACCGCAGCGTCTACGAGGGCTTCAGCGTCCGCGGCCGCGTCGCCCGCACCATCGCCGCCGGCCGCACCGTCTGGGACGGCCAGAACCTCACGACCACGCGCGGAGCCGGCCGGTTCGTCGCGCGCAAGCCCACCCATTTCGCCCAGCACGCGGAGGTGAAGCCTTGAACCCGAAAGCCGCTCCCGAGTCGATGACCGCCGCGGAGGTCCGCGCGAAGCACAAGAAGTACCTGTTCCCGTCGGTCACGAACTACTACGCCGAGTCCGTCGTGCTCTCGGAGGGGCGCGGCATGCGCGTCCGCGACCTCGACGGGACCGAGTACCTGGACTTCTTCGGCGGCATCCTCACCGTGTCAGTGGGGCACTGCAACGAGGACGTCAACGCCGCGGTCAAGGCGCAGATCGACCGCCTCGGCCACGTCTCGACGCTCTACCCCACCCTGCCGATCGTCGAGCTGGCCGAGAAGCTCGTCTCCCTCGCGCCCGGCAGGCTCCAGAAGGCCTACTTCACCGCGAGCGGCACCGAGGCGGACGAGACCGCCGTGACGCTGGCGCAGGTCTACACGGGGCGCAGCGAGATCATCGCGCTTCGGCACGGCTACTCCGGCCGCTCGATGCTCGCCCAGTCGCTCACCGCCCACGCCCCGTGGCGCGCCGTGCCCACGCAGATCGCCGGCATCAAGCACGCGCCGTCGCCCTACTGCTACCGCTGCCCGCTCAAGCAGACGTACCCCGGGTGCGGCGTGGCGTGCGCGCAGGACCTCGAGGAGCTGATCCGCACGACCACGACCGGCCAGATCGCGGGCTTCCTCGCCGAGCCCATCCAGGGCGTCGGCGGGTTCGTCACCCCGCCGAAGGAGTACTTCCAGATCGCGGTCGAGATCGTCCGCAAGTACGGCGGCGTGTTCATCTGCGACGAGGTCCAGACCGGCTTCGGGCGCACCGGGGAGAAGTGGTGGGGCTGCGAGCACTACGGGGTCGAGCCCGACATCATGACGATGGCGAAGGGCATCGCGAACGGCATGCCGCTGTCGGCGACGCTCGCGACGACCGCCATCGCCGACTCGTTCACGAAGGCCCAGATCTCGACGTTCGGCGGGAACCCGATCACCGCCACCGCGGGCAAGGCCACGATCGACTACATCGAGTCGCACGACCTTCGCCGCAACGCGGCGGTCCAGGGCGCGCGGCTGCGCGAGGGCCTCGAGAGGCTGCAGAAGAAGCACCCGCGGATCATCGGCGACGTCCGGGGCATGGGCCTCATGCAGGGCGTCGAGCTCGTGAAGGACGAGACGGCGGGCGACCGCACGCCGAACCCGCAGGCCGTCAACGCCCTGTTCGAGGAGTGCCGCAAGCGCGGCCTGCTCATCGGTAAGGGCGGCCTGCTCGGCAACTGCCTCCGAATCGCCCCGCCCCTGACGGTCGGCGCGGCCGACATCGACGAAGCCCTGACGAAGCTCGGCGAGTCGTTCGCCGCCATCGACGCGGCCTAGGGGAGGCGAACGAGTGAATCCCGCACCCCCGCCGTTTCCGGAAGACCGCCTCGAGCGGAAGCTCGCGGACGCGAAGCCGCTCTACGCTCCCGCCGAGGCGGTCGTCGAAGCGAACCGCTGCCTGTACTGCCACGACGCGCCGTGCGTCGCGGCCTGCCCGACCGGGATCGACGTGCCCACGTTCATCCGCCGCATCGGCACCGACAACGTGCGCGGTGCGGCGAAGACGATCCTGTCGGCCAACGTACTCGGGTTCTCGTGCGCCCGCGTCTGCCCCGTCGAGGTGCTGTGCGCGGGGGCGTGCGTCTACAACGCCTGGCATCGTGACCCGCCCATCGCCATTGGCCGCCTGCAGCGCTACGCGACCGAGGACCTCGTGCGGTCCGGCAGGGCCGCGTCGCTCCTCTCGCGCGCGCCCGCGAACGGCAAGCGGGTCGCCTGCGTCGGGGCCGGGCCGGCGTCGCTCGCCTGCGCGGCCTACCTCGCGCTCGAGGGCTTCGGCGTCACGATCTACGAGAAGCGTCCGTTCGCGGGCGGGCTCAACACGTCCGGCGTCGCTCCCTACAAGATGCCGGCGGACGACGCGCTCGCCGAGGTCGCGTTCGTGCGCTCGCTCGGCGTCGAGATCCGCACCGGCGTCGCGGTGGCGCCCGGGCCGACGTCCGAGTCGCTGCTGCGCGAGTTCGACGCGGTCTTTCTCGCACCGGGGCTCGGCGCGGACTCGAGTCTCGGCGTTCCCGGCGAGGACGGCCCCGGCGTCATCGGGGCTGTGGAATGGATCGAGCGCATGAAGACCGGCGCCGAGGCGTTCGTCGCGGGCGTGCAGCGGGCGGTCGTGGTCGGCGGCGGTAACACGGCCATCGACGCGGCGCGTGAGCTGGCGGGCCTGGGGGTGCCGTCGGTGAGCATGCTCTACCGTCGCACGACCGCCGAGATGAGCGGCTACGCCCACGAGATGGAGCACGCCCGCCTCGAGGGCGTCGTGCTGGTCGAGCGGGCGGTGCCCGAGCGCTTCGAGCGCAACGGGAAGGGCGAGCTCACGGGCGTGCAGCTGAAGAACGGCGACATGGTGCGCTGCGACCTCGCGGTGGTCGCGATCGGCCAGGCCCGCATCGCCGAGCTCGCGAAGGCGTTCCCGGGCGTGAAGCTCGACGCCCGCGGCTCTCTGGTCGCCGACGCGAAGACGGGCGCGACGGGCCACCCCCGCGTGTTCGCCGGCGGCGACGCGATGCACGGTGGCGAGCTGGTCGTCACAGCCGTGCAGGACGGCAAGCGCGCCGCGCGCGGGATCTGCGCGGCGCTCAAGATCGGCATCCGGAACGACTCGCCCCTGCGGGCGGGGCACGAGTAGGAGCGAGCGACCCCATGGCTGACCTCACCATCGACTTCGCGGGCATCAAGGCCCCGAACCCGTTCTGGCTCGCGAGCGCTCCTCCCACCAACACCGGCGACCAGGTGATGCGCGCCTTCGACGCCGGCTGGGGCGGCGCGGTGTGGAAGACGCTCGGCGACCCGATCGTGGACACCTCGAGCCGCTTCGGCGCGATCAGCGTCGGCAACGAGCGCATGGTCGGCTTCAACAACATCGAGCTGATCACCGACCGGCCGCTCGAGGTGAACCTGCGCGAGATCCGCGAGTGCAAGAAGCGCTACCCGAAGCACGCGCTGATCGTCTCGCTCATGGTCGAGTCGAAGGAGGACTGGCGCGACATCATCCGCCGCGTGGAGGATACCGGCGCCGACGGCATCGAGCTGAACTTCGGCTGCCCGCACGGCATGTGCGAGCGCGGCATGGGCTCGGCCGTGGGGCAGGAGCCCGACGTGCTCAAGGTGGTCGCCGGCTGGGCCGTCGAGTTCTCGAAGCTGCCCGTGCTGGTCAAGCTCACGCCCAACGTCGGCGACATCACGGACCCCGGCGTCGCGGCGGTCGAGGCGGGCGTCCACGGCCTCTCGCTCATCAACACGATCAAGAGCCTGACCGGCGTGGACCTGGACCGCATGGTCCCCCACCCCGTCGTCGGCTCGCGCTCGACGAACGGCGGCTACTGCGGACCGGCCGTGAAGCCCATTGCGCTCCACATGGTCGCGGCGCTCGCGAGCGACCCGCGCGTCACGGTGCCGATCTCTGGCATCGGCGGCATCTCGAACTGGCGCGACGCGGCCGAGTTCATCGCGCTCGGCTCCACGAGCGTGCAGGTGTGCACGGCGGTCATGCACTATGGCTTCCGCATCGTCGGCGACATGATCGAAGGCCTGTCGGACTTCCTCGACGAAAAGGGCATGAAGTCGGTGAACGAGCTGCGCGGGAAGGCGCTCGAGGCGTTCACGGACTGGGGCAACCTCGACCTCAACTACAAGGTCGCCGCGAACGTGGACCCGGGAAAGTGCATCGGCTGCGACCTGTGCCTGGTCGCCTGCCGCGACAGCTCCGTGAACTGCATCCACACCGACGGCCACCCGCTGCCCGCGGGGCACCGCGCCCCGACGCGCGAGGCGGCGATCGCCCGCGCGAAGGAGACCGGCATCAAGGTGACGTGGGTGGACTGGGACGAGTGCACCGGCTGCAACCTGTGCTCGCACGTCTGCCCGGTGCCCGGCTGCATCACGATGGTGGACGACACCCGCGGCAAGCCGTTCGAGAGCTGGAACGACCGCCTCACGAAGGGCACCGCGAACGTGCCCGGAGGCCTGCACGACTGAGCGTGAGGGAGCGAAGGAGCGGCCCGGCGGAGCGATCTGCCGGGCCGCCGCCGTCCGGGCGGGTCCTTCGCTCAGGCGTCGGCCGTGCCCTGCTCCGCGATCGCCAGCTCGAGGCGCAGCAGATCCTGCCGCACGCGCAGGGTGCTCTCGCGCACCATCTGGGCGACGTAGAACGGCAGCCCCAGCGTGGCCCAGAAGACGAGCCCGAACAGGATGAGCTGGTTGCCGCGCGCCGGATCGGGCGCGGCGAGGCCCGCCCACAACATCAGGCCGGCGAGCGCCAGCGTGAACGCTCCGACGAGCTGTGTACGCAGGTAGTTGTGCCAGCGCACGTGCTCGGTGCGTCGGCGCAGCAGGGCGATCGAGAAGACGCTCCAGCCGATGCTGAATGCGAGTCCGATGGCGAGCCCGACCAGCGCGACCGGGCGCCCGTCGGCCCGGTGCCCGAGGAAGAGCCGGACGAACTCCACGACCAGCCCCAGGCCGATCGCGAGGCCCGTGGCCTGGACGATACGTTCGGCCGCAGTGATGGGCCGCTCGACCAGGGTGCGCAGGCGCTCGCGGTACGCGCGCTGCAGGTCGTCGGAGGGCGGTTCGGCTCCCAGCAGCCCGCGACGCAGGTTCGATCCGTTCAAGAGTCGCCTCCTTCGAGGAGTTGCCTCAGGGCACGCCGGCCGTGGTAGAGCCGGGACTTGACGGTACCCTCGGGCGTTCCGGTAATGGCCGCGATCTCCGCGACCGAGAAGTCTTCGAGGAAGTGCAGCGTCAGCGCCTCGCGGTGTGCGGGACGCAGCTGTGCGAGCGCGGCGTGCAGGTCGCGCATGTCCCAGCCGTCGAGCGAGGGCTCGGGCCCGGCGGCCGGGGGCTCCTCCGTTCCGTCCTCCCCGAGCGGCGTCGCGTCGGGCCGGCGGCGCCGGAGCGACGACAGAGCCGCGTTGCGGGCGATCGAGTAGAGCCAGGCCGGAAAGGCGCGCTCGTCCCGCAGGCGATCCAGCGCGCGAACGACGCGCAGCCAGGTCTCCTGGAGCGCGTCCCAGGCGTCCGCTTCGGAATCGAGCAGGCGCCGCAGGTAGTAGAGAAGCGGCCGTTCCCACATCTCGACCAGCTCCGTCAGGGCGGTGCGGCTCCCGCTCCGGTGCTGCAGGATCAGCAGGGCGCTCCGAACCGCCGCCGGTCGGGATTCCTTCATGGTGTCCTCCGTTTCGGTTGCATCCACACCAAGGACGCCCGAGGCCGCCGTCCGGTTCAATCGTCCTCCGGAGCGGACGGAAGCAGGCCCACTCCGCCACGGCGGCGGCCCCGCCGGCGCAATTCCCGCCCCGGCCGGGGCGGGGGCCGTGCTAGTCTGCGCCACCATCTCGTTGCCGAAACTGGCGCCCACCGCGAGGGAGGCCCATGTCCACTGCCGGCACGCTGGAAACCGTCGCCCGCCCCGACGGCCGCGTGGAGCTGCGCGACCCCGAGGCGCTCCACGACAGCCCCATCTTCAACCACGACCTCGCGCCCGTTCCGATCGAGAAGCGCACCTGGAACACCTACAACTACGCGGCGCTGTGGATCTCGATGGCGCACTGCATCCCCACCTACATGCTCGCCTCGGGCCTCATGACGCAGGGCATGAACTGGGGGCAGGCGCTGTTCACCATCCTGCTCGGCAACATGATCGTGCTCGTGCCGATCCTGCTGAACTCTCACCCCGGCACCAAGTACGGCATCCCCTTCCCGGTCTTCGCGCGCGCCGCCTACGGCACCGCCGGCTCGAACCTGCCGGCGCTCATGCGCGCGCTGGTTGCCTGCGGGTGGTTCGGGATCCAGGCGTGGATCGGCGGCGAGGCACTGCAGACGTTCTTCGTCGTGCTGATCCCGGGGTGGGCGAACCTGCTCGGGCCCGGCTTCGGCGGGCACACGTTGACCGAGTGGCTGTCGTTCCTGCTCTTCTGGGGCCTGAACATCGGCGTCATCTACCGCGGCATGGACCTGCTGCGCCTGGTCGAGAACTGGGCCGCGCCGTACGTGCTGATCGTGACCGCCGTCCTGCTGGTCTGGGCGGTGAACGCGGCACACGGCTTCGGGCCACTGCTCGCGCACCCGGGTTCGCTCAACACGATGCACGACTTCCTGCCGGTCTTCTGGCCCTCGCTCACCGCCATGATCGGCTTCTGGGCGACGCTGTCGCTCAACATGCCCGACTTCACGCGCTTCGGCCACAGCCAGCGCGACCAGGCCGTCGGGCAGGCCGTCGCGCTGCCGACCACGATGTTCCTCTTCGCGGCCATGGGCGTGCTCATCACCAGTGCGAGCGCGATCCTCTACGGCGAGCCGATCTGGGACCCGGTCAAGCTCGTCGGCCACTTCACGAACCCGTGGATCGTCGGCTTCGCGATGTTCTCGGTCGTGATCGCGACGCTGGCCGTCAACATCGCCGCCAACGTCGTCTCCCCCGCCAACGACTTCGCCAACGCGATGCCGCGATGGATCTCGTTCAAGACCGGCGGCCTCGTCACCGGCCTCATCGGCATCGCGATGCAGCCCTGGCGGCTGCTCGCCGACCCGAAGGGCTACATCTTCGCGTGGCTCGTCGGCTACTCGGGCGGGCTCGGCTCGATCGCCGGCGTGCTCATCGCCGACTACTGGATCTTGCGCCGCAGGAGCCTGAACCTCGCCGACCTCTACCGGCCGAAGGGCGAGTACGGCGGCTGGAGCGTTCCCGCGGTC
>Ga0315540_10001733_pt1 | contig 12455 bp, 10 predicted proteins | sample SalMarSW160110MG_FD_203677 | JGI IMG/M metagenome (GOLD analysis project Ga0315540, IMG submission 203677) | Salt marsh sediment microbial communities from the Plum Island Ecosystem LTER, Massachusetts, United States - Salt Marsh Sediment SW1601-10 ... | reverse complement strand
GTCGATACAGTAATCGATGGCGCGGTAATAACAGGTTTCGAAGTGCAGGCTGTGGAACTCCTCTACACACCCCCAGTGCCTGCCATAGAGGGTGTCGTGGTTGCGCATAAAGAACGCACCGGCGACATATCGGCCGCGGTGTCTGGCCATGATCAGCAGGATGTTTTGCGGCATTGCTCTGCCCAGTGCCAAATAGAAGTCATACGTCAGTGGGCCGGCGTGGCCTTTTTTCCAAAAAGTGTTCTGGTAAAAGTCATAATAGGCGGACCATTGGGGCTCGTCGATTTCGCTGCCGGTGAGTATTTCAAATTCTATGTCGACGTCCTCGACGTGGCGCCGCTCGCGCTTGATCTTTTTGCGTTTCTCCGAAGACAGGCCCGCCAGGAAATCTCCGAAGTCCCGGTATCCCGGGTTTGACCAATGAAACTGGCAGCCGCTGCGGCGCATCAGTCCGTGTTCTTCCAACCGCGGCGTATCATGATCATTGGTGAATAGCCAGTGCAGAGAGGATACCCCCAGTGACTTGGCGTGATCCAGCGTGGCCTGGATCAGTGCCTCGGTGACTTTCTCGCCACCGGCCGTGTCTGCGGTCAATATACGCGGGCCGGCGATGGGCGTGAACGGGATGGCAACCACCAGCTTTGGATAATATGGCCGCCCGCTGTTTTGATATGTTTGGGCCCAGGCCCAGTCAAAGACGAATTCGCCGAAAGAGTGATATTTAATGTAGACCGGCACTGCACCGACCAGGTTATCGTCCTGTTCCGCCGTCAGGAAGTGAGGTATCCACCCGCTGTCGTCGCCCACGCAGCTGTGATTCTCAAGGGCGGCCAGGAATTCGTATCGCAAAAACGGATTGTCCGTCCCTCGCAATGCGTTCCAGGCTTGGGGCGAAAGTTCGGAAAGGCTGTCGATTCGGCTAATGCGCATGATACGAATTACGGCGCCTGCTCAGGCCGAAGGAGTGCTGTGAACAGCGGTTTCACTGTATAATCTCAGTGTATCAAGACGTGTTACGAGTAGTAAGGGAAATATCATTAATCTATCCTTAATCATGCCGATGTCTACCCCGTGTCCCCGTTTCCGGGAGAACTCATAATGATTCTGCGCAGTAATCAATTGTTTTGGAGATCCAGCATGCTATTCAAATACGTTGTCCTGTTGATCGGGTTGATAGTGGGTGCGGGGGCCGCGGCCGGTGCCGAGTTGTCCGCCGACCAGATCGTGAAAAAGGCCGAATCAATCTACGGCGGTGACGACTCGGTGGAGACTGTGAGCTTTATCTTTCGCCAACCCGGCGATTCGGAACGGAAATTGACCTATACCATGGCATGGAAAAAGTATGACGGCAATGACTTTGTCCGCAAGGTGATCTTCTTCACCAAGTTTCCCCCGGATAAACGTGGTGAAGCCTATATGGCGTGGTTCTATCCCACCAAACTGCACAAAGATGAAGATGCATGGATTTACCTCCCGGACCTGCGCAGTATCCGCAAGGTCGGCCACCACCAAGCCCACGGCGGCGAGGGCCAGGAGAAGGATGAATTCTCAAAATCGGTCCTCAAGGACGAGGATCTGATGCCACGCTCGCCGCAGGCTGATGATCACCGCTTACTGAGAACGGAGCAGATCGGCGGCAAGAACTATTATGTCATCGAGAACGTCCCCAAGGGGGGCTCCATGCCTGGCATGATGCACATGGATTATGACTACGGAAAGACGGTGGAGTGGATAGACAGCGATGATTTCCTGGTGACCCGGATAGATTACTACGACACCGGCGGCGACCTGATCAAGAGCCAGCGTATCCAGTGGAAGAAAATCGGCAAGGCATGGGTATGGAGTAAGCTCCAGGCCATCGATAATAAAACTCAGAACGAGACCGTGATGGAGATTTCGGATATACGGATCAACGTCGGTCTGGAGGACCGGGTATTTACAAAACGGGCCATGCGCCTGGGCCTGGCCAGCGTCGTACAGTAAGCGGACTGTGACGACGTAGGGTGCGTCACGCCGGTGAGTCCAGCACCCGCTGAATGGCGCCGGCGATTCGGTATCGTCCCGCTTGTTGCGCCGGTTCGGAACGCACCACCTCGATGACCGCATTGAGGGGAGGCGTGATTGCATTCTGCGGTACCACGCTGATCTCGACGCTGGCGCCCACGGATAACGGGTCCTGGGCGATGAATAGGATGCCGCTGCCGCTCAAGTCCTCACAGACGCCCCGTGTGACGTTGCCGGCACCCGCCTGGCGATAGGTTATATCGCAGTGGATCTTGATGCGCGCGAAATTCCTTTTTTCTTTAGGGTTCAATAACATGTGCTTTTCTTCCCGGTGCGGTTTCCAGAGAAGAGGGAAGCAATTCCCATGCCATGCACTTATTTGCCGTGCGCCAGGTTATCCAGGTATTTCTCGGCGTCCAGTGCCGCCATGCAGCCGGTGCCGGCCGACGTTACCGCCTGGCGGTAAACGGAATCCATGACATCTCCGGCGGCGAACACGCCGGGGATGCTGGTGGCCGTGGCATTTCCCCGACGCCCGCTGTGTACCTGGATATAACCGTTTTCCATGTCCAGTTGACCTTCAAACAGGGTGGTATTCGGCGTGTGGCCGATGGCGACGAATACGCCGCGCACGTCGAGGTCTTGTGCCTGGGTTTCGTCGCCAGTGTTTTTGATGCGTACCCCCGTGACACCGGACGCGTCGCCCAGGATCTCATCCACCACGTGGTTCCACACGATGGACACGTTGCCGCCGCTGCTCTTTTCCAACAGGCGGTTGACAAGAATCTTCTCGGCGCGAAAGCCGTCGCGACGGTGCACCACGGTGACGTGGGAGGCTATATTGGACAAATACAATGCCTCTTCCACGGCGGTGTTCCCGCCGCCGATGACCGCCACCGGCTGTCCCTTGTAGAAAAATCCGTCGCAGGTGGCGCAGGCGGATACCCCCTTGCCCTTGTAGGCGTCTTCGGACGGCAGGCCCAGGTACTTGGCCGAGGCCCCGGTGGCGATGATGAGCGCATCGCAGGTATACACGCCCTGGTCGCCCTCGAGGCGCAGCGGTTGCTGGGTGAGGTGGGCCGTATGGATATGGTCGAAGACGATGGTGGTGCCGAAGCGCTCGGCATGGCGGCGCATGCGCTCCATCAATTCGGGCCCTTGGACACCCTCGTTATCCCCCGGCCAGTTGTCCACATCGGTGGTGGTCATCAACTGGCCGCCTTGCTCGATACCGGTGATCAACACCGGATTGAGGTTGGCGCGTGCCGCATAGACGGCGGCCGTGTATCCCGCCGGGCCCGAGCCGAGGATGAGGAGTGGGCAGTGTCTGGTCTCGGTCATTCAAATCCGCTCCGTGTCTGGTTTTGGAGTAAAAAACCCATGATGAAATTAATCATCTGTGGTGGGGCTGTCCCGGTTATTCTATGCCATCCGTAAAGTTGCATTATCATGGATGTATGTTATGTATGGTGGCGCGGGCTTGGTGAACCGTGCAGCGGCCCGCAAAAATCCATGGGATTGAAACAGCTCGTACACACCCGCCGTGGAGTCGAGCAGACGCCTGTCCCTCGGAGAAACCCGGATGAGGGCTGCTGAAACGACCGTCAGGAACAGTCTACCCCGCGGGGCGGCGCGTAATGGAGATCGGGCACGGTGTTGTATTTTATTTGCTCAATAATATAGGGTAAGCCACCCGCACAGTAAAGGAGAGCAGGCAGTATGCGCATAGGAATACCGCGGGAACGTAAACCTTTTGAAGGCCGCGTGGTGCTGGTGCCGGCCGCGTGTGCGGATCTGATCACCCACGGTCAGCAGGTGTTCATGGAGTCCGGGGCCGGCCGCCTGAGCGGCTTTGAAAACCAGGCCTATGAGGCGGTGGGCGTTACCGTGGTCCCGGACGGACCCGCCTTATATGAATCAGCCGAACTCATCGTCAAGGTCAAGGAACCCATCGATGAGGAGCTGCCTTGGCTGCGCCGTCAACACCTGCTGTTTTGTTATCTCCACCTGGCAGCCAATGAGGCGTTGACGCGGCGCCTGACGGACATCGGCCTTACCGCCGTGGCCTTCGAGACCGTGCAAGAGGCGGATGGGAGCCTGCCGTTGCTGGCACCCATGAGCGATATCGCCGGTCGCTTGGCGGCTCAGGTGGGGACACACCTGCTGCACATGCCCCAGGGGGGTAAGGGTCTGCTGTTGGGCGGTCTTCCCGGGGCGCGGCGCGGCCGGGTGGTGATCATCGGCGCCGGCGTGGCCGGCGGCAACGCGGCGGTGGTGGCCGCGTCCCTGGGGGCACAGGTCACCGTCTTTGATCGCCAACGGGGACGCCTGGAACACATGCGTACCCTGGGACCCAACGTGACTGCGTTATACCCTTACGGCCAAGCCATCCGCGACGCAGTGCGCCAGGCCGACCTGGTGATCGGTGCGGTGCTGATACCGGGTGCGCGTGCCCCCCATGTGGTGGATGCGGAAACGGTGCGACACATGGAACAGGGCAGCGTGGTCATCGATATCTCGGTAGACCAGGGCGGCTGCATCGAGACCACCCGGCCTACTACATATGCACAGCCCACCTATGTGTGGGAGGGCATTGTCCACTTTGCCGTCACCAACATGCCCGGTGCCGTGCCCCACAGCGCCACCGAGGCCATTTCCGCCGCCGTACTGCACTATCTGCTGCAATTGACAGACACCCAGTGGCGCCAAAACCCGGCCTTGGCCGCCGGGGTCAACGTCGAGGCAGGCAGGATCGTGCATCCCGCATTGAAATAGGGACTATCAAAGTTTATCTAAATATGTACAATTAGTGGCTTACAGGGAAAAGCTACGACAGAGGATTAGGTTTTGGCACAAGCAACACGACGCCGCAGGGAATCGCCGCCACTGGCCGCGCACATGCAAAGGGGTTTGCGCGAGGCCGCCTTGTTTGTCTTCGGTGCCTTGGCCGTGTATCTGTTCCTCTCCCTGGCCAGCTATGACCCCACCGATCCCGGTTGGTCTCACACCGCTTCATCGGACAGCGTTCACAATGCCGGCGGTTTCGTCGGGGCGTGGTTTTCCGATATCTTCTTTCATCTGTTCGGTATTCTCGCCTACCTGTTTCCCATCCTGGTGGGTTATGGGGGGTGGGCGATATACAAGGGGCGCGCCACCACCGCCAAACCGGCCATGGGCCATGCCGGCATCGTGATACTGGGGTTGATCCTGGTGTTCATCGGCGGCGATGGGCTGGCTTCCATGCACATCACCGACTCCCTGGCACAGGGCACCCTCAGCGCCGGGGGTATTCTGGGCAGTGTCGTCAGTGCCAAACTGATACTGCCGTTCAGTTTTGCCGGAACGACCCTTTTTCTCACGGTGCTGTTGCTGACGGGGGTGACCCTGACCACTGGGTTGTCGTGGTTGTGGTTAATGGACATCACCGGGCAACTGACCCTGAATTTTCTGTCCCGGGCGCAGGGACAACTGGCCGGGTTGTACGATCGCTTGTTGGGCTGGCGCCAGCGCCTGTCACGGCACAAGGCGGCGGTGGAGGAAAAGGCCAAGGTCGAGCAGCGCGCCGCGCCGCGTATCGAACCGGTGATCAAAAAGTTGGAGCTGAGTGAGCGCGCCCAGCGCGAACAGCAGATCCCATTGTTTAAATCCGTGTCTTCCTCCGCCGAACTGCCGTCTCTGGGCCTGTTGGATGAAGCGGTGCCGTCCAAGACGGCACTTTCCCAAGCCAGCCTGGAGGCCATGGCGAGGCAGGTGGAGTTGAAGCTCAAGGACTTCGGTATCGAGGTGCAGGTGACCGCCGTGCACCCGGGGCCGGTGATCACCCGTTATGAGATGCAGCCCGCCCCGGGCGTCAAGGTCAGCCAAGTGACCAACCTGACCAAGGATCTGGCCCGCGCCCTGTCGGTCATCAGTGTGCGCGTGGTGGAGGTCATTCCAGGCAAGTCGGTGATCGGCCTGGAGATACCCAACGAGCATCGAGAGGTAGTACGCCTCAGCGAGATCCTCAAGTCGAAAGAGTGCGGCGAGGCCGCCTCGCCCCTGGCCCTGGGACTGGGCAAGGACATCAGCGGGCGGCCGGTGGTGGTGGACCTGGCGGCCATGCCCCACCTGCTGGTGGCCGGGACCACCGGCTCCGGCAAATCCGTGGCCATCAACGCTATGATCCTGAGTCTTTTGTACAACGCCACGCCCAAGGACGTGCGCCTGATCATGATCGACCCCAAGATGCTGGAGTTGTCGGTCTACGAGGGGATCCCGCACCTGTTGACCCCGGTGGTCACGGACATGAAAGAGGCTGCCAACGCCCTGCGCTGGTGTGTGGCGGAAATGGACAAACGCTACAGCCTCATGGCGGCCCTGGGCGTGCGCCATCTCAGTTCGTATAACCGTAAGGTCGAGGACGCCATCGAGAAGGGCAAACCCATCATCGATCCACGCGCCGTTCCCCGGGAGGGGGAGGAGCCCCCGACGCTGGAGCCGTTGCCATACATCGTGGTCCTCATCGACGAGCTGGCCGATATGATGATGGTAGTGGGCAAGAAGGCGGAAGAGCTGATCGCCCGCCTGGCACAAAAGGCGCGCGCCTCCGGCATCCACTTGATCCTCGCCACCCAGCGTCCCTCGGTGGATGTGATCACCGGCCTGATCAAGTCGAATATCCCGACGCGCATCGCCTTTCAGGTGTCATCCAAAATCGATTCCCGGGTGGTCATCGACCAGATGGGCGCCGAGCAGCTGCTTGGCCACGGCGACATGCTCTACTTGGCGCCGGGGACGGGCATACCCATGCGTATCCACGGCGCGTTCGTCGCCGACCACGAGGTCCACAAGGTGGTGGCCAATCTTAAAAAGGACAGCGTACAGGCGGAGTATCTGGACGAAGTGCTCCAGGATACCGCCGGCGGTGACGCAGCCGGCGCTGTGGTTGGATTCGACGGTGAGACGGAGGACGGTGCCGATCCCCTTTATGAGGATGCCGTGCGGGTGGTGAAAGAGACCCGTCGCGCCTCGGTGTCCGGTGTCCAACGCCGGTTGAAGATCGGTTACAACCGCGCCGCACGCCTCATCGAACAGATGGAGCGTGCCGGTATCGTCGGGCCCATGCAGTCCAATGGCATGCGTGAACTGCTGGTTGCGGCGCCGGTGGAGGATTAACCCCACGTCTTTCCGGGAGCAACGGTGTCCGCGGTGCCACGGCTACACTTCAATCGACGGCCTGAAACCCTTTGAGAAAATATATATACCTGTTGTTGCTGAGCCTGTGGCTGGTGTCAGTGCAATCCGCTTGGGCGCTAAGCGGTCGTGAGCGCCTGGAGCAGTTTTACCAACAGGTGCACACCCTGCGTGCCGACTTTACCCAGCAGGTCTACAACAGCCGGTCTGAATTGATCCGGCAGACATCGGGGCGGGTGGTGATTCAGCAGCCCGGCCACTTTCGCTGGGATTACGCATCCCCCATTCATCAGCTCATCGTGGCCGACGGCAAGACCCTGTGGTTGTACGATGCCGATCTTGATCAGGTCACGGTGCGGCCCCTTAAGGAATTGAACGCGTCGACCCCGGCACTGCTCCTGAGCAATCAGACGCCCCTTGAAAAATCATTTACTATCAAAGACCTGAAAGACAAAGACGGGATGCAGTGGGTGGAATTGCGCCCCCGTGGCGGAGAGGGTACTTTTAAGCAAGTGCGGTTGGGGTTCGATCAACAGGGTCCGCGCGTCATGGAGGTGACCGATTCATTCGATCAGGTGACACTGATGCGTTTTGATCACCTGGAGGTGAACCCCCGGGTCGACCCCCATGTGTTTGAATTTCAACCGCCGCCCGGTGTGGATGTCATTAAGGAATGATCGATGAATCAACTCGGTGAAGTCGCCGCTGCCCAGCTGCACATCCAGCCCCTGGCCGAGCGCATGCGCCCGGCGCGCTTGGCCGACTATGTCGGCCAGGCACACCTGATGGCGCCGGGTAAACCACTGCGCGTGGCCATAGAGCACCACAAACTGCACTCCTTGATTCTGTGGGGGCCGCCCGGCACGGGCAAGACCACCCTGGCGCGTCTCATCGCCGCCTCCGCCGACGCCCAGTTCATCAGCCTGTCAGCGGTGGGCGCCGGGGTGGGGGATATCCGCGCGGCGGTGGGTCGCGCGCGCGATGCCCTGGATCAGGCGCAGCGCCGCACCATCCTGTTCGTCGACGAGGTGCACCGCTTCAATAAGGGCCAGCAGGACGCCCTGCTGCCGTTCGTGGAGGATGGCAGTTTTGTGTTCATCGGTGCCACCACCGAGAACCCGTCTTTCGAGCTCAACAACGCATTGTTGTCGCGACTGCGTGTCTATGTGTTGAAGGCCCTGGAGGAACAGCATATTCGCCAGGTGATCGACCGGGCACTGGGTGATGAAGAGCGCGGCCTGGGCCATCGCGGCATCGAATTTCCTGCGCCCCAGCGTGATCGCATCGCCCGCGCGGCGGACCGGGACGCGCGGCGTGCCTTGAATCTTCTGGAGATCGCGGCGGAGCTCAGCGACGCCGCCGGCAGCCGTGAGGTTACCGATGAGTTGGTGGACGAGGTGTTGAGTGGTGGCGTGCGCCGTTTCGATAAATACGGTGATGCCTTTTACGATCAGATCTCCGCCCTGCATAAATCCGTACGCGGGTCATCACCCGACGCGGCGTTGTACTGGCTGGCGCGCATGCTGGACGGGGGGTGTGATCCGCTATACATTGCGCGGCGGGTGGCGCGCATGGCCAGCGAGGACATCGGCAACGCCGATCCCCGCGCCCTCACCCTGGCGTTGAACGCATGGGACATACAAGAGCGCCTGGGCAGCCCCGAGGGGGAGTTGGCCCTGGCTCAGGCGGTGACCTATCTTGCCTGTGCCGCCAAGAGCAACGCCGTGTATACCGCCTATGATGCCGCCATGAAGGACGCCCGCCACAACGGGTCACTGGAGGTGCCGGCGCACCTGCGCAACGCGCCCACGGCATTGATGAAAAAACTGGGCCATGCCAAGGGCTATCGCTACGCCCACGACGAACCCGAGGGATACGCCGCGGGTGTAAACTACTTTCCCGATGAGATGGGCTCCAGGCACTATTACCGACCGGTGCGGCGCGGCCTGGAAGACAAGATTGCGGACAAGCTCGCCCACCTGCGGGCCCTGGATGAAAAGACCAACAAGAACAAAGAATGACACTTTGAGTATACCCCGGAGACAAACAGCCTTGCTGAAGGCAACGGCGACGCACAGCGCGGTCTTCGCACACGGTGGTGCATGGGACGGCGGAGAATCGGCGGAGGCCCATGGACTCGCCACTTAAAATAAGCATCCTGGCGGGCATCGCCGCCGGTGGGGCGGTGGGCGCGGTCATGCGCTATTGGCTTTCCACCTGGGTGTATGGGATATTGGGTCAAGGTTTTCCCTACGGGACCATGGCGGTAAATGTCCTGGGTTCTTTGGTGATCGGCCTGCTCTATGTATTATTAGTCGAGCGGTTGAATCTCGGGATCGAATGGCGTGCCGTGCTGATTATCGGCTTTTTGGGCTCGTTCACCACGTTCTCTTCATTTTCACTGGAGACATTCAACTTGATCGAACAGGGAGAACAGTTGAAGGCGCTGTGGAATATCTTTTCCAGTGTCGCGCTGTGTCTGGGCATGACCTGGTTCGGCATTGCCATTGCGAGGCAGCTATGAAGACCATTGACGTTGTGATAGCGCGGATTTACCTCAGTGAGGGAGAGGGACAGTTGGAGACGTTGATGAAACGCCTGCATGATTGGGAGAAGCTCAGGGGCGTGACGGTGTTTCGCGGCATCTCGGGGTACGGCTCGTCGGGGGTGATGCATACCTCGAAACTGGTGGACTTGTCCCTGCACCTGCCGGTGGTGATCGAATTTTTCGACGAACCCGCCAAGGTCGACGCGGTGATCGAGCACCTGAGCACATTCATCCCCCCGGGGCATATCGTCCGCTGGCCGGCGCAAGTCATCGTCGACTGACGCCATGATCGATCCGCGCCTGATCCGCAACGAGCTGGATGAGACGGCCCGTCAGCTCGCCGCCCGCGGCTATACCCTTGATACCGCCACCATCGCAGGACTGGAGGGCGAGCGCAAACAACTGCAGGTCCGTACCCAGGAGCTGCAGAACGAGCGCAACACACGCTCCAAGGAGATAGGCAGGGCCAAGGCGGCGGGCCAGGATATTGCCCCGCTGCGCGAACAGGTGGCCCATCTCGGCGAGGAACTCAAGCAGGCCGAGGCGCGGCTCGATCAGGTCCAGGCGCGGCTCAACGCATTGTTATTGGAAATTCCCAATCTCCCCCACGCCGACGTCCCACCAGGGCGTGGTGAAAACGATAACGTTGAGGTGCGTCGCTGGGGCGAACCGCCGGTGTTTGACTTCGTGCCCAAGGACCACGTGGACCTGGGTGTGCGGACCGGGCAGCTGGACTTCGAGACCGCGGCCAAAATTGCAGGGACGCGTTTTGCCGTCATGAGCGGGCCGTTGGCGCGACTGCACCGGGCCCTGATTCAGTTCATGCTGGACGTGCATACAAGTGAACATGGTTATACCGAGACCTACACACCCTACATCGTGAACGCCGACAGCCTGCGCGGCACCGGCCAGCTGCCCAAGTTCGAGGCGGATCTGTTCAAGATAGAGATGGGAGTCCCCGATGAGCCGGTACCCGGTGAAGCGGGGGAGATTGCCCAAGCCGGCGGTGTCTCATCCACGGAAATGCATTCAAAGAGCTTGTATCTGATCCCCACCGCCGAGGTGCCGGTGACCAATATCGTGCGCGACGAGATTATCGACGCAGAGTCCATTCCAGTGATGCGCGTGGCCCACACGCCGTGTTTCCGCAGCGAGGCGGGCTCCTACGGCAAGGACACCCGCGGCATGATCCGCCAGCACCAGTTCGAGAAGGTGGAGCTGGTGCAGGTGGTTCGGCCCCAGGACTCCTCCGCCGCCCTCGAGCAGTTGACAGGCCACGCCGAGACCATACTGCAGCGCTTGGGCCTGCCCTACCGGGTGATGGCCTTGTGCGCGGGTGACATGGGGTTCGCGGCCGCCAAGACCTACGACTTGGAGGTGTGGCTGCCCGGCCAGCAGTGCTACCGGGAGATCTCTTCGTGCAGCAACTTCGAGGACTTCCAGGCACGCCGCCTGCAGGCACGCTGGCGCAATCCGGAGACGCGCAAGCCGGAGCTGGTCCATACACTCAACGGTTCCGGCCTGGCGGTGGGCCGCACACTGGTGGCGATCATGGAGAACTGCCAGGACGCCCAGGGGCGCATCCGCGTCCCGGAGGTGCTGCATCCCTACATGGGCGGCGTCACCGTCATCGGGTGATGTCCCGGACACGAGCCTGTGCGCCACCCCGGTGAAGGCCTTTTTAGCCCTATTCCTTTCAATCTTTTAATCTGAGCATGGACCACCTGCCCGTATTCCTTAACGTCAAAGACGCTCCATGCCTCGTGGTGGGGGGCGGAGACGTGGCGGCGCGCAAGGTGTCCCTGCTGCTGCGCGCCGGGGCCCGGGTCTCGGTGATCGCCCCGACGGTGGTGTCGGGTCTTGTAGAACTGGTCGAGACCGGCCGCATCGCCCATGTGGCCGAGGCGTTTTCCCCGCAGGGTGACGGCCTGGCCGGGTACCGCCTGGTGCTGGTGGCCACCGATGACGCGGCGTTGAATAAGGCGGTCTCCGAGGCCGCGCGGCGCCAGGGGGTTCCGGTCAACGTGGCGGACCGTCCCGACCTGTGTGACTTCGTGCTGCCCTCCGTGGTGGACCGATCGCCGGTAGTGGTGGCCGTGTCCAGCGGCGGCGCCTCGCCGGTGTTGGCCCGGCTGCTGCGGGCGCGCCTGGAGACCCTGATCCCCGCCGGCTACGGGCGTTTGGCGGCGCTGGTGGGACGGCTGCGCGGTACGGTCAAAACGCGCCTCACGGACCCCCTGGCGCGGCGTCGTTACTGGGAGGCCATGCTGCAGGGCCCGGCGGCGGAAATGGTGTTCGCCGGGCGGGAAGAAGCGGCCCTGGTGGTCATGGAGCGGGCCTTGCAGCAGGCCGAGTCACTGGTGCCGGGCATGGGTGAAGTCTACCTGGTGGGGGCTGGCCCGGGGGATCCTGACCTGCTGACCTTCCGCGCCCTGCGGCTGATGCAGCAGGCGGACGTGGTGCTGTATGACCGATTGGTGGATCCACGTATCCTGGACCTGGTGCGGCGCGAGGCGGAACGCCTGTATGTGGGGAAAAAGCGCGCCTATCACACCGTCCGACAGGAAGAGATCAATGAGATCATGGTGCGCCTGGCCAAGGAACACAAACGGGTGTTGCGACTGAAGGGGGGCGACCCGTTTATCTTCGGTCGCGGCGGCGAGGAGATCGGCACATTGGCCGAAGAGGGCATACCCTTCCAGGTGGTCCCCGGCGTCACCGCCGCTTCGGG
>Ga0315540_10001732_pt1 | contig 12456 bp, 11 predicted proteins | sample SalMarSW160110MG_FD_203677 | JGI IMG/M metagenome (GOLD analysis project Ga0315540, IMG submission 203677) | Salt marsh sediment microbial communities from the Plum Island Ecosystem LTER, Massachusetts, United States - Salt Marsh Sediment SW1601-10 ... | reverse complement strand
CTGCTATGTGCCGACATGTTTTTTGGCGCTGTCGATGAAAAACGATAGCTTTTTTAATGTGACAAGTCTCCATGTGACACGATGTGGGAAGATACTCAGATTCATTCGCTCAGCCACGCCTCGCTGCGGGCTCTGATTGAGAGTCGTATTCCGGCTGTTCGTATCGACAACTTTGCTACGCATGAGGAAATGCAACGGCTGCTGGCCGGGCTCCTCGAACATGCCTGCCGGACCAGCAGCATCAAGCAAGTGGCGAGGCTTGGCATCAGCCAGTACGAGCAGGGCGTGCGTGCCTCCAAACAGGCTTACTTTGCCCTCGCCAGGCAGCTGGACGAGAATTTTTCCCGCATATTCGCGCAGAGCTTTCCACCGGTACAACGGCTGATTGGCAAGCTGAGTGAGGTCGGTTTTGACGCCGAAATCATGTCCGAACCGGGTCTGGGGAGCTATTTTGCCGGCAACGGCAAGTTGCGCAACGGCTTCAGCCCCATTCATGTTGACTTCGCTGCACAGGATTCGGACGGCTGGGCGATTGGGGCAGCCTCGGCCCAGCTGGCCTGGAACCTGTACCTGCGTGTATCCGAGCAAGGCGGTGAGCTGCTCCTCTGGGATAAGCTGTGGAGCCCGGAAGATGATGTCCACCAGGTTCCGGACAGCTATTTTTACACTGAGGCGGTGGTTGGCGGCGCCCGCATGTTGAGCGTGGACGTTCAGCCCGGCGAAGTGATTATCATCAATTCGCGGAACTATCACGCCGTTGGGGAAGCCCGGGATCGGCTTGCCTTCGGCTCGTTTATCAGTGCCTTCGAAGATGGCCGATTGAGGTTCTGGTCATGAAAGATCCGCTGATTTTCAAAGGCAGCGACAACATCAATATGCTGAGGGAGATTGAAAAATTTCGGCTGACCGTCTGGAGCCGTGTGATCGATACCAAAGCGGCATCCAGCCGCTTCGGTATCGATCAGTTCGACCATGACGGATGGCACGTCGCATACCAGGACCGGGGCAATATCATAGCCAGTGGGCGATTGATTATTGCCAGCGAACAAGCGGCTGTGCCGGACCGCTGCAGTTTCGGGCCATACGTGGAGCGTATGCAGTTTCCCATAGGTGTCCTCAACCGACTGGTCGTTCACTGGGAGTACTCCGGCAACGGACTAGGCATGCGGCTGAATGTGGAACGGCTGGAACTCGCGGCCCGCCAGGGTGCTGCCGAGGTATGGGTGGAGGTGCAGAACAGCCGGGTACCATCCATGCAGCACCTGGGGTTTGAGGAAGTCGGACCCAGCCAGGACATAACGATAGTCGGTGATTGGCGAATTATGCGCAGGAGCGCCTAGCGAATCCTGCTCGATGCTACTCATTGAAAAAGACCTGCGGGGAAGTTTCAGCAAGGACCGGTTTTGCCACCAGTTCGTCCTGGGCAGCGCGTTTGTCGACGCCTTGCAAGGCTGGCAGCGTGTACCGGTAGATGAGTCGTTTAAGCTGACCGTGCACCCGGAAATCGCTGTCGAGCAGGTGTCGGACGCGACCAGGTCAATCACCGTCATCGGTCAGATATTCGATCCGCGGACTCCCGGCGCGGACAATGCCGGTGTCGCGCGGGCACTGTTCGATGTGTTTTCCAGCGTTGAACGCCTGATGGCGGCAACTGCGGTGTGCGGGGGGCGATGGATAATCATTGCATATGACGCTGAGCGCAAGGCGATGTTCACCGACGCGCTGGGCCTGCGCCAGGTGTTTTACACCACCGGCGAATGTTCGCGCGGCTTTTGGGTCGCGTCGCAGCCGGGCCTTCTGGGATGGCTCTTCGAGCTTCGCGTCGATGCCACGGCGGAGAAATTCATTGACTCGCTGGAGTTCCGGCGTCACCGCGAATATCGTTGGCCCGGTACGGCAACGCCGTTCCGGGAGATCGTGCGCCTGCTGCCCAATCACTATCTCGACCTGTGCACGGGTCAGTGCCACCGCTATTGGCCGGATCGGGCGCTGCAGGAAGAGGGTTTCGATGAGGCGATCGAGAAGGCAGCGGGCCTACTGCAAGGTATGATGCGTGCTGTCCACGCGCGCTTCGACGTTGTCATCGGTATGACCGCGGGGTTTGACAGCCGCATCGTCCTCGCGGCAAGCAGCGCGATACGCAAAGGGGTTGCGGGGGTTACGGTTCGGCAGGGCGGGATGCCGGACAACCATCAGGATATTGCGGTGGCGGCACGGGTGCTCGGCAAGGCCGGGATTTCCCGCGAGGTCATCAAAGCGCTTCCTTATATGTCCGCCGAATTCAGCAAGGCGTTTAAACAGAACGTGTTCCTGGCACACGACCATTACGGCCAGGATGTGGAAGCCATTCTGCACCGCTTCGGGCGCACCAAAGTGGTTGTGACCGGCAGCGGTGCGGAGGTTGTCAGGGAACCGTTTCGCAAAAAGATCGACGCGGAAAAGCGTGAAATCACCGCCCGCGACCTCGCAACCCTGCAATCGATGGGCGAGTGCGAATTTGCGGTGGACAGCTTTCAGCGATGGCTTGGCGGAATCGGCGAACGCTACAATATACATTTGCTGGATCTTTTCAGCTGGGAGCAGTCACATGGTAACTGGCTGGCTGCAACCCAGATGGAATTTGACCTGGCGTGGCGGGATATGTTTACACCGTTCAACTGTCGTGAATTGCTCACGACCATGTTGTCTATAGACGCGAGGTATAGAAGTTCACCCCGCCATCGGGCTTTTTACGCGCTCATAGAGAAAATGTGGCCGGACCTGTTGGACGAGCCGATCAACCCCGACAAAAGTGAAGGGCGGGGCAGTCTGAGAAAAACAGGGCGGAGTGTGAAAAATGCAATCAAAAGCCGACTGGTTCGCAGGGGCATCAAGAAGCGATAGGCCGGGAACGGGGAGTGTTGACAGGATGAGCGTGTCAAGAGGCTGGGGGATTTTGCGAGTTCTCGCGGCGGTGCTGGCGTCTTCAACAGCGGCCCAGGCAACGCCCTATCTGTGGCAGTTAAATGCCTGGGGCAATGATATACATATCTTCAATCTCGACGACTTCCGGCTTGTGCGTCGTCTGGACGTCGGCCGCAACCCGCACGGCATCGCCGTCCCGAAAGACCAGCGGATGATCTATGTCTCGCTCGAGCGCTACCGGCAACCTCACGGTGAGTTGCTGTGGATCAACCCGGCGAGCCTGGATATCGAGAGGCGTATGCAAACCTGCGAAGAACCGCAGAACATCGCTGTAACGCCCGACGGAAAGTGGTTGTACGTCCCCTGCAAAAATGGTGAGTACTGGGTCGTCGACACCGGGTCCGGAACCACAGTAAAAAAAATCAGCACGGGTGGTCGACCGCACAACGCGAAAGCATCGAGCGACGGGCGCCACACGTATCTGTCGCCATTGGGTAACCCGCACGGTGTAACCGTTGTCGATGTGGCGGCCGGTCACCGGGCAACGGGTTTCATCCCGTTCGGCGGGCAGGTGCGGCCGCTTGACCTGTCGCGCGACGGACAGTTGCTCTTCCAGCAGGTGGACGGGGTGAATGGTTTCAGGGTTGCGGATATAGAGCAGAGTACGGTTATAAAGACAGTACGGCACAGTATCGGTCTGGGGTGGTTCCGGCCGGTGCAAAAACTGATGAACCGGGTATCCTTGCGTCTTGGCTACGGCAAAATGTTCGACCTGGTACATTGTCACGGTCTGGCTGTGCGGCCGGACCAGAAGGAAGTCTGGTCAACCTGTGGTCACAACCTGAGTGTTCATAGCCTGGACCATGACAACTACGCTGAAACAGCGCATTTGCAGCTCGGTGGTACAGGCTACTGGCTCAGCTTTGCACCTGACGGTCGCTATGCAGCGGTTGCACTTTCCGATCGTGATCAGGTAGCCATTGTAGATGCCCGTGAAAAGCGCATTGTGCGCCTGTTGCCGGTCGGTCATGGGCCAAGGAGAAATATCGTCATAGATGAACCGGTCCGGGACGGTTCTATCCACCACTGACCTTCGCGGCGAAACCGGTGTTGCAGATACGAACGGTCAGGGCCGATGTTGTTTGCAAGATTGTAATACCCGCGTGTCGTCCGATGACCGCGATATCGTTGCGCTGACGTGCGCGCTGACCGGCGTGCAAAAGGCATTGGGGGGTCTTGCCAGAAGCGGCAGGGGTAGTCATCTGTACTGTCGCGATCCGCAGTTGATCTGAGTCAATAAGACGTGTCGTGGCTATGCTAACCTTCAATTTCGTTGATGCGTTTTTGAGAGGAATCGGCTCGATGGATGGCGAGAGCAAGCTGCATAGAATGTTGAAGACCCGCAGGGACCCGAGGGAAGTACAGGACTGGATTTTCTCCCTGACGCCACTGGGCGTGGCATTTGTATTCTTTTTCTTTCTCATAATGCCGATGGACATTCCGGACAAGCGACTGGTTATGGTGCTGGGTGTGGCGGCGGGTTTTGCAGGACTGCAAAGTTACTGGATATTCAGAGGCTGGCGGAAAAACCATGCCAGTACGGTGCTGCTGGGCGTGATGGGTCTGGGGCTTGTCATGGGGCTGGTGTGGCTGTACCTGTCATTGGTCTAGCGACTGGCGCGGTGACGCAATCCGGGTAAACGATGCGCGGCCGGCTCCACACCACACTGCCTGGCCTGTGATGGCGGCTGGTTGATTACTGTTGCGGGGTGTGCTGGTGCTGGTGGCGCCGTAGCCAGGCTTTTTCCACTTCCACCAGCAGGAAAACCGCCAGTCCCACGGCGAAAATCTGCAGCCAGTGCAGCGCGTCCAGCCCCTGGGTCGCGAACAGCGTCTGCATCGGCGGCGCATAGGTAAACAGCAGCTGAAACAGCAGGACGACCACCGTAGCGATAACGGCATAGCGATTGCCTGTCAGGGTGTCCGGCTTGAGCGATGAGGCCGTGAGATAGCGCGTGTTGAACAGGTAGAAGGTCTCGCCGACGACCAGCGTATTCACGGCGAGTGTGCGCGCCAGCTCGAGTGGCGCCCCCTGCTCACGGGCCCAGATAAACAGCCCGAACGTGCCGATCACCATGAGCACAGACACCAGCAGAATGCGCTCCACCAGCAGGGCGGACAGCAGTGGCTCTTCGGGCCGTCGAGGCGGACGCTGCATGACATTGCGCTCTGCAGGCTCGAAAGCCAGGGACAGGGCCAGCGTGACGGCAGTGATCATGTTGATCCACAGGATCTGGGCGGGCGTGATGGGCAGCATGCGTCCCAACAGTACGGCGGCCACGACCACCAGCGCCTCGGCGCCGTTGGTGGGCAGGATGAACAATATCGACTTGCGGATGTTGTCGTAGACCGTACGGCCTTCCTCCACCCCGGCAACGATGGACGCGAAGTGGTCGTCGGTGATCACCATTTCCGCCGCTTCCTTCGCAGCTTCCGTACCTTTGCGACCCATCGCCACACCGACATCGGCGCGCTTCAGCGCGGGTGCGTCGTTGACGCCGTCGCCCGTCATGGCGGTTACCTGGCCGCGCGCCTGCAGGGCCTGCACCAGGCGCAGCTTATGCTCCGGGCTGGCGCGCGCAAAGATGTCGGTGTCGGTGACGGCCTGCTGCAGTGCCACATCGTCCATGACTTCCAGTTCCTGGCCGGTGAGCGCGGGGTGAGCGTCGTCAATGCCCAACTGGGCGCCTATGGCGCGCGCGGTGGTGGCGTGATCACCGGTAATCATCTTGACCTGAATGCCCGCGCTGCGACAGGCGGCGACGGCCTGCCGGGCGTCGTCACGCGGCGGGTCGGTGAAACCGTACAATCCCAGCAGGGTGAGGCCCTGTTCCACATCGCCAAAGGTCACCGAGCGGCAGTGGTCGGTGGGTGTGCGGAAAGCCACCGCCAGAACCCGCTGGCCCTGCTCACCCATTTCCTGCTGTTTGCGGTGCCAGTAATCAAGGTGAATGGGGCGGTCCTCACCCGCATAGCGTTCGCTGGTGCACATGGCGAACAGGCGCTCCGGTGCGCCCTTGATATACATGAACCCGTGACCGGTATGGTCGTGATGCAGCGTGGCCATGAAACGGTGGCTGGAATCGAAGGGGATGTTGTCGTCGCGCGGCCATTCGCTGCGCTCGAATTCATCGTCGAGGCCGGCCTTGCGCGCCAGGCTCAGCAGGGCGGCATCCAGCGTGTCGCCGTGAGGCAGCCACTGGCCTTCATCGTCAAGCTGCAGTTCGGCATCGTTGCACAGCAGTCCGGCGCGCAGGACTTCCAGTACCCCCGGATAATCCTTGATATCCACCGCTGTTCCGTCGTGGCAGAATTCGCCATGCGGCGCATACCCGGCGCCGGTGACACTGAAGTCGTAACCGGCGGTGAGCAGTCGTGTAACCGTCAGTTCGTTGTGGGTCAGGGTGCCTGTTTTGTCGGAACAGATGACGGTCACCGACCCGAGTGTTTCCACCGCAGGCAGGCGCCGGATGATGACATTGCGTCGCGCCATGGCCTGCACGCCGATGGCGAGCGTAATGGTGATGATGGCTGGCAGGCCTTCCGGGATCGCGGCCACGGCGAGCGCGACCCCGGCGAGAAACATCCGGTCCGCGGGCTCGCCGTGGATCAGTACACCGAACAGGAAGGTCAGTGCTGCGAGTGCGAGAATGGCCACGGTCAGCACCCGGCCGAAGCGGGCGATCTGGTTGAGCAGCGGCGTGGTGAGGGTGTGTACCGAACCGAGCAGTTCGCTGATATGCCCGACCTGGGTGAGTTCGCCGGTTGCCACCACCAGCCCCAGGCCCTGGCCGTAGGTCACCAGTGTGCCGGAATAGGCCATGTTGCACCGATCGCCGATCGGCGCTGATTCGGCTACACAGGCGAGCTGTTTGTCGACCGGCACCGATTCGCCGGTCAGCGCCGCTTCATCGATACGCAGATCCCGCAGTCGCAGCAACCGCAGGTCCGCGGGGACACGATCGCCGGCCTGCAGCTGCACCAGGTCGCCCGGAACCAGTGCTTCAGCGTCGATTTCGCGGAAATGTCCGTCACGCAGCACCATGGCCGATGGTGAGAGCATGTTGCGAATAGCGTCCATGGCCCGCTCTGCCTTGCCCTCCTGCAGGAAGCCGATAACGGCGTTGATAACGACGACGCCGAAAATCACTCCGCTGTCGATCCAGTGCGCCAGCAGGGCAGTGACCACGCCGGCGATCAACAGGATATAGATAAGGACGTTATGAAACTGGCCGAGAAAGCGTAGCCAGGGGCTGCGGCCCTGAGGTGGTTTGAGACGGTTGGGGCCGTATTGTGCCAGCCGTTGCCTGACTTCCTCCCGCGACAGACCGGTCATCCGGCTGTCGATAAGACGCAGGCATTCGCTGTCCTGCATGCTGTACCAGTTGTTCATCGCCGGGTAAGCGCCTCATGTATCTTTTTCGATCGTCTTCAGCAGCGGCTTGATCAGGTCCATTGGAAAGGGGAAGACCACGGTGGAGTTTTTATCCCCGGCGATTTCCGTCAGCGTCTGCAGGTAGCGCAACTGGAAAGAGCCCGGGTTGCGCGACAGCACTTCCGAGGCCTGCAGCAGTTTTTCCGAGGCTTGCAGTTCGCCTTCGGCATGGATCACCTTGGCGCGCCGTTCGCGTTCCGCTTCGGCCTGCCGCGCGATAGCGCGAATCATGCTCTCGTCGATATCGAGGTGCTTGATCTCAACATTGGAGACCTTGATGCCCCAGGTGTCGGTTTGCTCGTCGAGCAGCAACTGGATATCGCGGTTGAGCTTGTCGCGCTCGGCGAGCATATCATCGAGTTCGTGCTGGCCCAGCACCGAGCGCAGCGTCGTCTGCGCCAGCTGGCTGGTCGCCATCAGGTAGTCCTCAACCTGGATGATAGCGCGTTCGGCGTCGATAACCCGGAAATAGAGCACCGCATTCACCTTGACCGACACGTTGTCACGGGAAATGACGTCCTGGCTGGGCACATCCATGACAATGGTGCGCAGATCCACGCGCACCATCTGCTGTATCAGCGGTACGACAATGACCAGCCCCGGTCCCTTCACTTTCCAGAAACGCCCGAGCATAAACACCACGCCCCGTTCGTATTCGCGCAGAATGCGGAAAGTCCAGGCCAGCAATGCGATAATCACTGCGGCCACGGCGATAGTAATGACAGGCATGGTCAGTCCTCCTCTTGCGGTTCCACAAACAGGGTCAGTCCGTCGATGCGGGTAACCCGTACCGTCTGGCCGCGTTTCAGCGGCACTACGCTTTTCGCTTGCCAGGACTCGCCGTGAATATGTATCCACCCTTCGTCACTGAAGTCCTGCTGCACCGTTCCCCGGGCTTTGAGCAGTTCTTCCTGGCCGCTGACGACCGGTCGCCCCCGCGCCTTGATGGCCATGCCGATGATGCCGAGAAAGAAAGCCCCGCTGATGGCGGTGAAGGTGAAAATCAGCGGCAGCGAAATTCCGTAGCCGGGCATGTCGGTGTCAATCATGATAATAGACCCGATTACGAACGCGATCAGGCCGCCGATGCCCAGCGCGCCGAAACTCGGCACAAAGGCTTCGGAGACCATGAATATGATGCCGAGTATCAGCAACGCGAGTCCGGCATAATTGACCGGCAGTACCTGCAACGCGAACAGCGCCAGCAACAGGCTGATTGCGCCGACGACCCCGGGCAACACAAAACCGGGGTTGTAGAACTCGAAAATCAGTCCATAAATGCCGATCAGGACCAGTATGTAGGCAATGTTGGGATCGGCGATCACCGACAGCAGCCGGGTGCGCCAGTCCGGTTCGAGCACCGTTAGCGTCATATCCTCGGTATTCAGAATCTCGGTGTCGCCATCCATGCTGACCGGGTAGCCATCGAGCTGGGTCAGCAGATCGTCCCGGTTGCGGGCGAGCAGGTTGATCACGCCCGCGCTCAAGGCTTCTTTGGCAGACAGGCTGGCGCCTTCGCGCACGGCCTGCACGGTCCACTCCACGTTGCGGCCGCGCAGCTCGGCAAGCGAGCGCAAATAGGCCGCGGCGTCATTGATCAGCTTGTGCTGCATGGCTGTATCGCCCTTGCCGCTGCCGTTATCGCTACCCGGTTTGTCGCCGGGTTCCGGCTTCACGTGGCTCGGCAGCCCGCCGCCCGCGCCGATCTGCACCGGGGTCGCCGCCCCGAGATTGGTTCCTGGCGCCATGGCGGCAACGTGACAAGCGTAGAGGATATAGGTGCCGGCGCTGGCCGCGCGCGCGCCGCTGGGCGCGACGTAGCCGACAACGGGAACCGGGGAGGCCAGTATCGCCTGCACGATATGGCGCATGGCACTGTCCAGTCCGCCCGGCGTGTCGATACGCAGGATGACCAGGCTGGCGCCCGCTGCTGCAGCCTTGTCGATTCCACGTACGACGAAATCGCCGCTGGCCGGACTGACCGGGCCATCCAGTTGCAGCAACATGCCCGATTGTGCGGCCGGTGTCGGCGGCGCCAGACACAGTGCGCACACAAGCAGTAAGCACGTTCTCAGGTGCCGCATTGCGGTATACCACTCGGTACTGATCCGATAGATATCAGCATACACCTTTTTCCGCCTTGCAGAATGGCGGGCCGCTATTGTCGCGGTGCCTGACGCGTCCTCAGGCGCCGTTGAGTTGCGCGCGTATCAGCTCGGCAAGGTCCATCGCCCGTTGTGCGTCTTCCGCCAGGCAGTTGTAGTGGCCCATTTTGCGGCCCGCACGGGCTTCCTGTTTGCCGTAGAGATGCAGTTTGGCCTGGGGGTGGGACAGCAGTTTGTCCCACGCGGGGGTCCCGTTGGACCAGGCATCGCCGAGCAGGTTGACCATCACCACCGGCGACAGCAGGCGGGTGGATCCGGGTGGCAGGCCGCACAGGGTACGCACCTGCTGTTCGAACTGGCTGGTCAGTGCTGCATCGAGCGTGTAGTGGCCGCTGTTGTGCGGGCGCGGTGCCATTTCGTTGATCAGCAACTCGCCGCCCGTCGTCAGGAAAAACTCCACGGCGAGCACGCCGCAATAGTCCATGGACGCGGCGAGCCTGACGGCCATGTCGCTGGCCTGCGCCGCGACATCGTCCGTGATGGCCGCGGGCACGCGGGTGGTGTCGAGTATGCCGCCGACGTGTACGTTTTCACCGACCGGGTACACAGCCGTCTCGCCTGCGACGCCACGGGCCAGAATGACCGACACCTCTACGGCGAGGTCGACGCGCTCTTCCAGCACGCAGGGAGTCTGCCCCAGGTCCTGGAATCCGTGGCGGGCATCGTCGAGCCCGTTGACGGCAACCTGCCCCTTGCCGTCGTAGCCCAGCTGTGCGGTTTTCAGCAATGCCGGCAGTTTCAGTGCGTCACAGGCGGCTTCCAGGTCGGCGGCGGTCTGGATGGGGAAAAAGGCTGCGGTAGGCAGGCCCTGTTCGCGGATAAAGCTTTTTTCCAGAATGCGATCACGGGCGACGGCGACGGCACGCGAGGAGGGGCGCACCGGCAGCCGGCTTTCCAGGAACTCCAGGGCTTCGGCCGGTACGTTCTCAAACTCGGTGGTCACCGCGGCGCAGTGCTCGCGCATCTCGTGCAGCGCGGATGTATCGCCGTAGTCCGCCTGCAGGTGGCGGTTGGCGAGCGCGCCGGCGGGGCTGTCGGGGTCCGGGTCGAGCACCCAGACCCGATAGCCCATGGTGCGCGCGGCGACGCAGAACATCCGTCCGAGCTGGCCGCCGCCGAGCACGCCGAGAATTGCGTCGGGGACGATCACGACCGGGGCGGGAGTTCCATATTCAGGGCCATCTCGGTCTGGGCGGCACGAAAATCATCGAGTTTCGCCGCCAGGCCGGCATCCGACAGCGCCAGCAGGCTGACGGCGTAAAGCGCGGCATTGGCGGCGCCGGCCGCGCCGATCGCGAAGGTGGCGACCGGCACACCCTTGGGCATCTGTACGATGGAGAGCAGTGAATCCAGGCCCTTCAGGTGGCGCGAAGGCACCGGCACGCCCAGCACCGGCAGCGTGGTCTTCGCAGCCAGCATGCCCGGCAGGTGGGCCGCGCCGCCGGCGCCCGCGATAATGCAGGCCAGTCCGCGCTCCCGGGCGGTGGCGGCATAGTCGAACAACAGATCGGGGGTGCGGTGGGCGGAGACCACCCTGGCCTCGAAGTCGATGCCGAAATTGCGCAGTTGCTCGGCCGCAACCTGCATGACATCCCAGTCACTGTTGCTGCCCATCACCAGGCCGACTTTATTGGCGCTCATAAGCTGCCCTGAATTCGAGGAAAACGCGCATTGTACCATCCTCTGGCCGCCCTGCCACGGGGCATTCGCCGTGCAGCCGCGCTGCCGGTACAATGCCGGTCCGACCACCCGGTCGCCGACTACCCGAACGGAATGAATCCATGCTCGACGTGCTCTACGAATCCCGTCTTCACAGCCTGCCGCTGCTGGCACGCGGCAAGGTCCGCGATATCTATGCCGTGGGCAACGCGCACCTGCTGATTGTGACCACCGACCGGCTGTCGGCCTTCGACGTGGTGCTTCCCGACCCCATCCCGGGCAAGGGCGCGGTGCTGACTGCCGTGTCGAACTTCTGGTTCGAGCGTACCCGCTCGCTGGTGCCCAACCATCTCGCCGGCCCGAAACTGGCCGAGGTGCTGCCCGACGCTGCGGAACGTGCCCAGGTCGAGGGCCGGGCCGTGGTCGTGCGCAAGCTCAAGGCCCTGCCGGTGGAAGCCATTGTGCGGGGTTACCTGATCGGCTCCGGCTGGAAGGACTACCAGGCCAGTCGCGCGGTATGCGGTATCCCGCTGCCGCCCGGTCTGCAGATGGCGGATCAGCTGCCCGCGGCGATTTTCACGCCGTCGACCAAGGCCGCGGTCGGTATTCACGACGAGAACATCGACTTCGCGCGCGCCGAGGCGTTGCTGGGTGCCGACACGGCCGCCCGGGTGCGCGACGTGAGCCTGACGATATATAGCGAGGCGGCCGCCTACGCCCGGGAGCGCGGCATCATCATCGCCGATACCAAGTTCGAATTCGGCCTGGACGACAGCGGCGCACTGTTCCTGATCGACGAGGCGTTGACACCGGATTCCTCGCGCTTCTGGCCGCAGGACGAATATCGCCCCGGTATCAGCCCGCCGAGTTTCGACAAGCAGTTCGTGCGCGATTACCTGGAGACACTGGACTGGGACAAGACCGCGCCGGGACCGTCGCTGCCCGTGGAGATCATTGAACGCACCGCTGAAAAATACCGCGAAGCACTGAAACGCCTGACCGGGCGGGATCTCGACTAGTTGCGGACTCGCGCGCCGCTCGCGGCACAGCCGGGCACCTATGTGCTCTGGCTTAGGCTGCCGCAGCCGCGCACCCTGCGTATCGGCCGTCTGGGCAACGCGGTGTTCGCGCCCGGATACTATGCCTATGTCGGCAGCGCCTTCGGCCCCGGGGGAGTACGCTCGCGCCTGGGGCGTCACTTGCTGGGCGGCGATGCGCTGCGCTGGCATATCG
>Ga0315540_10001731_pt1 | contig 12457 bp, 8 predicted proteins | sample SalMarSW160110MG_FD_203677 | JGI IMG/M metagenome (GOLD analysis project Ga0315540, IMG submission 203677) | Salt marsh sediment microbial communities from the Plum Island Ecosystem LTER, Massachusetts, United States - Salt Marsh Sediment SW1601-10 ... | reverse complement strand
ATGGATGGCTCCCGGATATGGTGCTGCCGGTTTACGCTGCTCTCGATCGGCTCGACAACAGCCTGCTCGAAGCGGCGCAGGACCTGTACGCTTCAGGCTGGAGGGTATTCTGGCGCGTAATTTGGCCGCTTTCATTACCCGGCGTGATAGCCGGTTCCATGCTGGTCTTTATCCCCTCTCTGGGCGCCTTCGTCACACCTGCGATTCTGGGCGGTGGCAAATCGCTGATGATCGGCAACATCATCAGCAACCAGTTCCTGGCCGCCCATGATTGGCCATTCGGTTCCGCCATGTCGACCGTGATGATGGTGGTGATGCTGCTGGCGACACTGATTTACTTCCGCTCAACAAGCAGGAAGGAAAGGGTGCAGGCATGAGCAGTGAAGTCGTCAAATCCGGAGTCGATCAACTTCAGTCGTCCCGCCGCAGTCGGATGGCTTTGGTCAAGAAGCGTTTCAACGACCTGGTTTTGAATTTCTACGGTTGGGGAGGTTACCTGTTCCTATACCTTCCGATCATCATTTTGGTCATCTTCTCATTCAACGACTCGCGCTCGACAGCGCAGTGGGCCGGCTTTACGACCAGATGGTATGGCGAGATGATCAATGACAGCCAGATCATTCTCTCATTGTGGAACAGCCTCTTCGTTGCGATTGTCTCGACCATTTTATCGACCATTATCGGTACACTGGCGGCGATGGCGATGGAGCGTTATTCCTTCCGTGGACAGCTGATGATGGACGCCATCCTGTATTTGCCGATCATCATTCCTGACATTGCCATGGCGATCATGCTGCTGATTTTCTTCGATATTACCGGCATTGGATTCGAACCATGGCATGTAAATTTCTTTAGGATCAGTCTGGCTGTACCGTACTCGGTCATTATTGGACATGTGGCTTTTAACATTTCGTTCGTGGCCATTGTTGTCCGTGCCCGCCTGGCACAAATGGATAACACCCTGGAAGAAGCAGCCAGTGATCTCTACGCCAATTCATGGCAAACATTCTGGCGTGTGACCATCCCGATGATGATGCCTGGCATCCTGGGCGGCGCATTGCTGGCTTTCACTTTGTCACTGGATGACTTTGTCATCACTTTCTTCACCAGTGGTGCTGGATTCAACACCCTGCCCGTGCGCGTCTTTGGCATGATCAAGAAAGGCGTCACCCCCAAAATCAATGCCGTTTCGACCCTGATGCTGCTCTTCTCATTGGTATTGATGGGTATCTCACTGATTTTCAGAAAAGGAGGTGATGACGAAAATATCATGGATTTGAGCTTATAGCTCGCGCTCAGCCCTCAAATTACTCAACCGAAGGAAGGAGAAGTTTAATGAAAGGACGTTTGATTATTCTGCTGTCCTTATTGACAGCCTTCAGCCTGCTGCTGACAGCCTGCGGAGGCGCCCAGACCACGCCGGCTCCGGCTGCAACCGAAGCTCCCGCGATGACCGAAGCCCCCGCAATGACCGAGGCCCCAGCCGCGGAAGTCAAGCCCGCAGACCAGATCGTCATCTACAACTGGTCTGAATATATCGATCCTGATATTTACACCGCATTCACGGACCAGACCGGGATCAAGATCGTCGAGGACAACTTTTCGAGCAACGAAGAAATGCTGGCCAAGCTGCAAGGCGGCGCTTCCGGTTATTCCCTGATCGTCCCCTCCGACTACACCGTCAGCATCATGAAATCCGAAAACATGCTGGCGAAGCTGGATCATGCCAATATCCCCAACCTGGCCAACTTGAGCGACGAGTTCCAGAATGTGCCTTACGATCCGGGCAATGAGTACTGCGCTCCCTACCAATGGGGCACAACCGGCATCGGGTACCTTTCGGATCAGATGGATGCCCCCACCAGTTGGTCGGTGCTCTTCAACCCCGATCCCAACTCACCGATGTACGGCCGCACCACCATGCTCGACGACTCGCGCGAGGCATTCGCAGCCGCCTTGGTGTACTTGGGCTACGATGTCAACACCACCGACGAAGCCCAGCTCGAAGAAGCCAAGCAACTGCTCATCAAAGCCAAGCCAGCTCTTGCTGGTTATGACAGCGACACCTACGAAGATTTATTGGCTTCCGGCGAGAACATCATGGCTCACGGGTGGAATGGCGACTTCCTGGTGGCCCAGGAACAGAACGAGAACATCGCCTACACGATCCCGCAGGAGGGCGGCGTGATCTGGGTCGACAATATCTGCATTCCTGCAACCGTCACCCCTGAAGAGAAGCTGGCGGCTGAGAAGTTCATTAACTTCCTGCTCAGCCCTGAAATGGGTGCCAAACTCTCCGACTTCAACTACTACGCCAGCCCCAACAAAGCTGCCGAAGCACTGCTCAGCCCGGATTTCCTGAGCGATCCGGCCGTTTACCCACCAGCTGAGGTAAAGGCTAAATTGCAATACCTGAAACCAGTTGGCGATGCAGAATCAATCTACCAACGTCTGTGGGACGAAGTGAAATCGGCTTCGACCCCGTAATCGACCCGGAACGCAATGGGGCGCAGCGATACTAATTTCAAAGCCAAAGCTGCGCCCCAAAGTATGATTGAAGACGAAAATCCTTATGAAAATGTTTATCAATGGCAAATCCACCTCTGGAACAGCCAAAGAGGAAATAGCTGTCATCAACCCAGCTACGGAAGAAATTGTCGATCAAGTACCTCGCGGCACGGTTGAAGATACCCACCTGGCAATCCAGGCAGCCAAGGCAGCCTTCCAAACCTGGAAGCGGACTCCCGCTAACCAGCGAGCAGCGGCGCTGCATCAGGTAGCTGCTAAGATTCGCACCCATCATGAAAAAATCGTTGAATTATTGACCAAGGAAGAGGGCAAACCAATTCCTGAAAACGATGAGGAGCTGTGGTGGGTGGAGGAGACCTTTGACTACTACGCTGAGCTTGGCCGCCATGAGCGTGGGCAGGTCATTCCTTCTGGTGAGTCCGGACAGTTCAATTTTGTGCTCAAAGAGCCCTATGGGGTGATTGGCTGCATCACACCCTGGAATTATCCCCTGCTTTTATTGGTTTGGAAGCTGGCAGCTGCACTGGCAGCTGGCAACACCGCCGTGATCAAGCCATCCCAGCTAACCCCCTTATCGACAGTGCTGATGGTCGAGGTGGCTTTCGATCACCTGCCTCCCGGTGTGGTAAACGTCGTTACCGGATTTGGCTCAGAAGTGGGGGATGCCATGGTCCGGCACCCGGATGTGCCCATGATCGCCTTGACCGGCTCGCTGGCTGTTGGGCAGCAGATTGCCAGTCTGGCGGCTCCAATGATGAAAAAACTTCACCTCGAACTGGGTGGCAAGGATCCGATGGTCATTGCTCCCGACATCGAGCTGGACGTGGCGGTTAAAGCGCTCGCATATGCGGCCCTGATCAACACCGGCCAGGTCTGCACCAGCACCGAACGGGTCTATGTCCACGAGAGCATCCTGGGCCAGTTTAGTGAGGAACTGGCTGACTTCGTCAGCAAACTGCGCCTGGGGAACGGCCTGGATAAAGGCACCGACATCGGACCGATGATCCGGGACAAATTCCGTCAAAAAGTCGAGGGACAGATCGAGGAAGCTGTCCAGGCCGGGGCCAAAATTTTAACCGGCGGCAAGCGTCCGGAGGAGTTCGAACGTGGTTTCTTCCTCCAACCAGCTGTAATCACCAATGTCGATCATTCTATGTCCGTAATGCAGGAGGAGACATTTGGTCCCGTCATCCCGCTGATGGCATACAAGGATTTCGACCAGGCGATTGCCCTGGCGAACGACTGCCAGTACGGATTGGGCGCCTCGTTGATGACCCATGACGCCAAGCTGGTCAAGAAATTCTTCGAGGAAGTCAAAGCCGGCACGGTTTGGATCAACGATCCACTGACCGACAATTTCGCCGGGCCATTCGGCGGGATGAAGATGTCCGGCTTGGGCCGCGAACTGGGACAAGTGGGCCTGGATGAGTATTACGATGTCAAGCACGTGCACTGGGACATCGAAGGCGGCCTCAAGGACTATTGGTTTCCATATTAATCATGAATCTAACCTCATTTTGGAGCGACACCTATCCAAGACCGGCTGATCTGCCGGTAACCTCTCAAATCCCCGAACGCGTGGACGTTGCCATCGTCGGCGGCGGCTACACCGGCCTGAGCGCGGCCCGAATCCTGGCAAAAAGCGGAGCCAGTGTCGCGGTCCTGGAGCGCGAAACCATCGGCTGGGGTGCCAGTTCACGCAACGGCGGCATCACCGGCGGTGGCCTGAAACGCGCATCACAGGCCATCTTCAAACGCTACGGCGAAACCTACGGTCACATCTTCTGGAAAGTATCACTTGAAGCCCTGGACTTGATCAAAGAACTGGTCAATGAAGAAGGCATCGCTTGTGACTGGCATCAGGATGGTGAACTCTGCCTGGCTGTCAAGCCCTCTCACTTTGAAGGTTTCAAGGAAGAGATTTCCTGGTACAAAAAGAATCTCGGACACACGCTCACCCTGGTCAGCCCATCCGAACTACGGGAAGAGATTGGCAGTGACGCTTACCACGGCGGCCTGGTCGATCCGCTCGGCGCGGGTTTGCATCCGGCTAAACTGGTCTTCGGCTTGGCACGGGTCGCAGCCAAATACGGTGCTAGACTACACGAAAATACTTGTGTCCTCAGTATCGAGCGCGGACCGAAGGGCTTCACCCTCCACACCGATCAGGGTCACCTGGCGGCCAAAGAAGTCATCGTTGCCACCAACGGCTACACCGACAAATTGGTCCCCGGGTTGCGTGCCAAGGTCATCCCGGTCGGCAGCTACAGTATTGTCACCGAGCCGCTGCCCCCCGACTTGGTTATGGGGCTAAGTCCCAAAGGCCGCATGTTCTGGGATTCGAAATGGTTCCTTAACTACTTCCGCGTGACACCTGACGGACGTATGTTATGGGGTGGGCGCAACAATCTGAGCACGGACCTCGATCTGGAAGAAAGCGCCGGGACATTACGCGCCCAGATGGTGCGCGCCTTTCCGCAGCTTCAGGATGTGCCTGTTACCCACTCCTGGACCGGACAGCTCGGCCTGACCTTCGACTTAATGCCCAACCTTGGCCAGCAACACGGGATTCACTTTGCCTTTGGCTACGGCGGGCATGGGCTGCACACTGCCCTGTACCTCGGCCGCGAGCTGGGATTGATCCTGTCCGGCCAGAAATCCAGCAGCCCCTTCGCCGAGATCCGTCACCAGAGCTACTTCTTTTACCGCTATAAACCCTGGTTCATGCCACTGGCCGTGCAATACTATCGCGTGCGTGATCGCCTTTCCTGAATTTTGCAAATGCGTTGAAAGAAAGAACTGGATAATTAAATGATCGACTCAAATCTAACCGCAAAGAGGTAACCTATGAATAACGCATTTGAGCTCCTGTCCCCCGTTTGGACACACCTGACCACCATCCAGCCAGTCAAGGCTGAAGGCATCTATTTGTACGATGAGGACGGCAAACGCTATACCGATTTCACCTGTGGAATCGGGGTGACCAATACCGGTCACTGCCACCCGAAAGTGGTCAAGGCGATTCAGGACCAGGCCGCCAATCTGATCTTCGGGCAGATGAACATCGTCGTCCCCCCGGCGACTGTTGCCCTGGCGAAAGAATTAAACAAACTGACGCCCCCTTCGATTGACGCCTATTTCTTCTCCAACAGCGGCGCTGAAGCGATCGAAGCCAGCGTCAAGCTGGCGCGCCATGCCACGGGCAAGAAGAATATCATCGTCTTCCAGGGCTCCTTCCACGGTCGCACCGCCCAAACCATGGCGATGACCACCTCCAAGTACATTTATCGCCTGGATTACCAGCCACTACCCGGCGGCGTCTTCGTTGCACCCTATCCGTATGCTTACTATTACGGATGGGACGAGGAAGAGACCACCGCCTTTTGCTTGAAACAATTGGATTATCTTGTCCACGGGCAGACCAAACCCGAGGAAACCGCCGCAGTCGTGATTGAGCCGGTGCTCGGTGAAGGGGGTTACGTGCCGGTGCCAGTCGGGTTTCTGCAAGAACTGCGCAAGTTCTGCACGCAGAATGAGATCCTGCTGGTGGCCGATGAGGTCCAATCCGGCTTCGGGCGCACCGGTAAATTCTTCAGTTTCGAGTACGCCAATATCGAACCGGACATCATCGTCATGGCCAAGGGACTGGGCAGCGGTGTGCCGATCTCCGGCATCGCATCACGCCGCGAGCTGATGGACAAATGGGTGCCCGGCTCGCACGGCGGCACCTACGGCGGCGGCAGCGCCATCGCCTCCGCGGCGGCAGTCGCCACAGTGAAAGTGTTGCAGGAAGAAGGTCTGGTCGAGAATGCCGCTGAACGGGGCGAGCAATTGATGAAGGGCCTGCGCCAAATTCAGAAGCGCTATCCCGTCATCGGCGACGTGCGCGGGCGCGGCCTGATGGTCGGCGTCGAGTTCACCGTTGGGGGTCTGCCGGACAAAGACCTGACCAAGTCTGTGCAGCAAGCCTGTCTCAGACGCGATCTGCTGCTGCTGACCTGCGGTACCTACGAGAATGTTATTCGCTGGATTCCACCCTTGATCGTCACCGCTGAGCAAATTGACGCAGCTTTATCGGTATTTGAAGAAGCTTTGGCAGAAGTCGCCAAGTAAGCGAGGAATAAATGAATGTATGGCGTATCAACACACGCACACAAAAATTGAATATCGAACCCGTCCCTACTTCCTGGGAACGCTTAGGCGGACGCGGATTACTGGCGCGCATTCTGGTCGACGAGGTTGAGGCCACCTGCGAGCCGCTCGGCCCCAAAAACAAACTGGTTTTCGCCCCCGGCCTGCTGGTGGGACACATGCTTTCCTCCTGCGACCGTATCTCGGTCGGCGGCAAATCCCCGCTGACGGGTGGCGTCAAGGAATCCAATGCCGGCGGCAGCACTGGGCTGCAGTTGACCCACCTGGGTATCAAAGCCCTCATTCTGGAAGACAAACCAGAGAAATCCGGTTTGTGGCTAGTGCACTTGAGCAAGGATGCCGCTCGCTTCGAACCCGCCGACGATCTGCTTGGCAAAGGGGTTTACGATACGGCTGAGACACTGCTCGAGAAATACGGCAAAGATGTGGCCATCGCCTTGATCGGTCCAGGCGGGGAAATGCAGCTGGCCAGTGCCGGCATCCAAAACATCGACAAGGACCGTGTCCCTTCGCGCATCAATGCGCGTGGCGGATTGGGTGCAGTGATGGGATCGAAAGGTCTCAAAGCCATCGTCATCGACTCGTCGGAGGGAGAGAAACCACCCATTCGGGATTTACCAGCCTTCCGAACTGCGCAAAAAGAATTCAACCAGGCCCTGATGGACCACCCACAGACGCATGCCTATCACGACTACGGTACCGCTGCCATGACCCACATGTGCAACAACTTCGGTGCGCTCCCCACCCGAAACTTCTCCAGTGGCGAATTCAAGCAAGCCGAGAAGATCAGCGGTGAGTACATGCGCGAGCTGATCCTGTCACGTGGCGGCGAAAGCAATCCATCCCACGCCTGCATGCGCGGCTGCATGATCCAGTGCTCCAACGTCTTTGGCGACGCGCAGGGCAAGTCGATCGTTTCACCGCTCGAATACGAGACGATCGGGTTGATGGGGTCAAACCTGGGCATTGACGACCTGGACACGGTCGCCCGACTCAACTATGAGGCAAACGACCTGGGCCTGGATTCGATCGAGGTTGGCGCTGCGCTTGGCGTCGCAGCCGATGCGGGACTGCTGGAATTTGGGGATGGGGCACGAGCGCTGGCCCTGGTCCAGGAGATCCGTGACGGGTCTCCCCTGGGGCGCGTGCTCGGCAACGGGGCAACCACCACCGGGAAGGTGCTCGGCATCGAACGCGTCCCGGCTGTAAAGGGACAGGCCATGTCGGCTTACGATCCGCGCGCCATCAAAGGCACCGGCGTGACGTATGCCACCACCCCGCAGGGCGCCGACCATACCGCCGGGTTGACCATCCGCGCCAAGATCAATCACACCGACCCCAAGGGCCAGGCCGAGGTCTCACGCAAAGCCCAGGTCAGCATGGCCGGTTACGATACGCTCGGCGCCTGCATCTTTGCCGGTTTCGGCTTTGCGGCTGCGCCTGAGACCATCCGGGACCTGCTTAATGCCCGCTACGGCTTGGAGGTGGGCGCTGATATCCTGCAAGTACTCGGTGAAGAAACCATCCAACTGGAGCGCGAGTTCAACCGACGGGCGGGATTCACCTCCGCGCAAGATCGCCTGCCTGAATGGATGACGCGCGAGGCGTTGGCCCCGACCAATGCCGTCTTCGACGTGCCGGAAGAAGAACTCGACCACTTATTCGACAAGTAATAAACCATTCTTACCCTTAATATCGAAGAGGAGATTCTATGAGTCTGCAAGGTGAAAAAACCAAAGCATTGTTCCAGAGAGCGACCAAGGTCATCCCACACGGGGTGAACTCGAACTTCCGTTATTGGGGACCGGATGACACCTTCGTCATCCAACGAGGAGAAGGCGCTTACATCTGGGACGTGGACGACCGGCGGTTCATCGATTATCGACTGGCTTTTGGGCCGATCATCCTGGGCCACGCCGATCCGCGCGTCAACCAGGCCGTGGCCGAGGCGATCCAGGGTGGGACGCTCTTTGCCTGGACCACTCCAGGTGAAGTGGAACTCGCCGAAAAGATCGTCAAGATGACTGGCGTTGACAAAGTACGCCTGACCAATACCGGCACTGAAGCCACCATGCACGCGCTGCGCATTGCCCGCGCCTATACCAACCGCGAAAAATTTATCAAGTTCGAGGGCCAATATCACGGCATGAACGACTACTTCATGTTCAGCACGGCCTCCGCGAATATGGGCATGCTCGGTTCTCGCCGCAGCCCGATCGCTGCCCCGGCCACCTCGGGCATCCCCAAGGGCATCGGTGAATACGTCATCGTGCTGCCCTTCAACGATATCGAGATGCTCGAAAAGACGGTCAAAGCCCGCTGGGGAGAGATCGCGGCTATCTTCATCGAACCGGTGATGGGCAATGCGGCTGGGATCATGCCGCGGCCCGAATTCTTCAAAACCATCCGCCGCCTGTGCGACGAATATGGCATCGTGATGGTCTTCGACGAAGTCAAGACCGGCTTCCGGATTGCCAATGGCGGCGCGCAGGAATACTTCAAGATGAAAGCTGATTTGGTTACTTACGCCAAATCGCTGGGCAATGGCTATCCGATTGCAGCCATCGGCGGCAAAGAAGACGTGATGATGACCATTGATCCCGGTCATGTAGCCCACGGCGGGACCTATTCCGGCAACGTGGTTGGTGTGGCTGCCGCAAACGCAACCCTGGATATCCTGGCCAAGGAACCGGTCCTCGAAACGATCAACAAACGCGGCAGAACCCTAATGAAGGGTATCGACGACATTCTGACCGAGCAGGACATTCCGCATATAGTCACCGGCCTGCCGCCCATGTTCAGCATCCTGCTGGGGATCGAGGAAGAGCCGCGCGAGTTCCGCGATTACATCGCCGGGGACGGGGATCTTTACGAACAGGTCGCTTATGAACTGATCAAACGCGGCGTCATGCCCGATGCAGACGGGCGTGAACCCTGGTTCCTGTGTGCCGCGCTCAGTGAGAAAGATGTAGACGAGACATTGAATATCTTCAACGATTCAGTCAAAGCAGCCAAGAAGTAATCTACCGACAAGGAGCGGCTCATGCCGAATGGTTATCAAGGAAAAATCCTGCACGTCCACCTTTCGGAATCGCGTCTGGAAATTGAGACGCCGCCTGAGGCCTTTTACCGTACCTACATGGGCGGCAGTGCCATGGGTGCTTATTACCTGTTGAAGCACACCCCGGCAGACGCCGATGCGCTCGGACCCGCAAATACCCTGACCCTGGCCGCCGGGATTCTGACCGGCGCGCCCATCTCCGGGCAGAGCCGCCTGACGGCTGTCGCCAAATCTCCGCAGTCCGGCGCGGTTGGCGATTCGCAGTCCGGTGGGTTCTTCCCGGCTGAATTGAAGTTTGCGGGTTTCGACGCAGTGGTCATCCATGGCAAAGCTGAGAAACCGGTCTACCTGTGGATCCACGACGGCCAGGCCGAACTGCGGGAAGCTGCCCATCTGTGGGGCAAAATCACCGGCGAGGTCGACGACATTCTGAAAGCAGAATTGGGCGACCCCAAGATCCAGGTCTTGCAAACCGGCATTGCCGGGGAAAACATGGTGCGCTATGCCGCGCTGATGAACATGGCCAACCGCGCCAACGGACGCACCGGCATGGGTGCGGTCATGGCCAGCAAGAATCTCAAAGCGGTGGTCGTGCGCGGTAAACAGCGACCCTCCGTGGCTGATTCCAAGGCCCTGAACCAGCACGCCCGTTGGGGTGCGCAGAACTTCGAAGATTCGGACGTCTACGGCCTGGGGCTTTTGGGCACTGCTGAAGTCCTCGCAGGTCAGAACAAGGACGGCGGCCTGCCGACCCGCAACTGGGTCAGTGGGACCTTCAAAGGCTGGAAAGCGATCGACGGCAAGACCATGGCTGCCACCATCCTGAAGGAGCGCGACACCTGTTACGCCTGCACCGTGCGCTGCAAGCGCGTGGTCGAGGTAACCGAAGGACCTTACCGGGTCGATCCGCGTTACGGAGGACCCGAGTACGAAACCCTGGCTACTTTCGGCTCGTACTGCGGTATCGATGATCTCAAAGCCATTGCCTACGCCAACCAGTTGTGCGCCATGTACGGTCTGGATACCATCTCGTGCGGCGCAACCATCGCCTGGGCCATGGACTGTTTCGAGCAGGGTCTGCTCTCGACAGAAGACACCGACGGGATCGAATTACGTTTCGGCAATGCGGAGGCAATGGTCCAGATGGTCGAGAAGATTGCCCACCGCGAAGGATTCGGCGACCTGCTGGCCGACGGCTCCGCGCAGGCTGCCGAACGTATTGGGCGGGGGACCGAGGAATTGGTCGTGGCGGTCAAGAAACAGGAATTTCCAGCGCACATGCCGCAGGTCAAGCGCTCGTTAGGCCTGATCTACGCCGTCAATCCCTTCGGCGCCGACCACCAGTCCAGCGAACACGATCCGTCTTACGGGGATTATCCCGAACGCATGGCCCAGATCGGGCTGACCGATCCGCAGCCGGACGATGTACTGAATGAAGAAAAAGTGCGCTACGCGCTGGTGACCGAGCACGTCTATTCGGCCATGGATTCGATCAACGTCTGCCAATTCGTCTTCGGACCAGCCTGGCACCTGTACGACGTCCAGCAGCTGGGTGAGGCGATAAAGCTCGTCACCGGTTGGGATGTCAGCGTGGACGAGATCATAAAAGTTGGCGAACGACGTTTGAACCTGCTGCGGGCTTTCAATGCCCGCGAGGGCTTCACGCGCGAAGATGACAAGCTGCCCAAAAAGATGTTCAAAGCGCTCAAAGACGGCGCCAGCGATGGTGTCTTCCTGACCGAACCGGAACTCGAGACCGCCAAGGACCAGTACTACCAGATGTCCGGCTGGGACGTCGCGACCGGCACACCCCAGCGTAAAAAACTGGAGGAGCTCGGGCTGGGATGGCTGGCCGACATGTTGGATTGAACAACCATTCAGACACAAAGCGCACGGAGAAAGTTGGCAAAAACCGCAAATACTTTCTCCGTGAATTACGAAAACGGACTCTGTGAATGCAGTCTCGCAGAGGCTAACATTCGAGGTGAGTATGCGCAAACTTTGGATCAACAACCAAGCCACAGGCGGCAGCGGCGGCACGCGCCCGGTGATCGACCCGGCCACCGAAGAAGCATTTGGAGAGGTGGCTTGGGGTGACATCGCCGACGCTGAACGCGCGGTCCAGGCTGCCAAAAAAGCCTTCAAGACCTGGCGCAAGGTCCCGGCCCCTGAACGAACCGCCATGCTGCACGAGGTGGCCCGCAGGCTACGCGAAAACCTGGAGGTCATTGCCACAGAATTAACCCAAGAAACCGGTCGCACCATCTATAAAAACCGCGGCTACGTCGAGTGGTCGGCGCAATGTTTCGATTACTACGCCGAGCTCTCACGCGATTCGCGCGGTCGGGTCATTCCCTCGCCCGAGGATGGGCAGCTTTCGCTGGTGCTCAAAGTCCCGCTCGGGGTGGTGGCGGCGATCGTCCCCTGGAACTACCCGCTGCTGCTGCTGGCCTGGAAGCTGGCCCCAGCCCTGGCGGCTGGCAATACCGTGGTCGTCAAGCCCGCTTCCTATACTCCCTGGACCACGCTCGGTTTCGAGAAAATCTTCGACCACCTGCCCCCCGGCGTGATCAATCTCGTCACCGGCTCGGGCAGCAGCGTTGGCGATTTCCTGGTCACCCACCCAGACGTGCACATGGTAGCCTTCACCGGCAGCACCGAGGTCGGGCAGCATATCATGCGCCAGGCAGCCGAGGAGATCAAGCACCTGCACCT
>Ga0315540_10001730_pt1 | contig 12458 bp, 15 predicted proteins | sample SalMarSW160110MG_FD_203677 | JGI IMG/M metagenome (GOLD analysis project Ga0315540, IMG submission 203677) | Salt marsh sediment microbial communities from the Plum Island Ecosystem LTER, Massachusetts, United States - Salt Marsh Sediment SW1601-10 ... | reverse complement strand
GTGAGCTTCTACAACGAGAAAGTTGACATCTACGTCGACGGCAAGCTCGAGCAGCGTCCGGTGACGCAGTTCTCCTGAACCGGCCTCCGGTCACGAGCCCGTCCCGTTCTGAGGGCTCAGCGGGATCGTCGCCGCCTCATCGGCACGATCGCGGCACCCACGACGGCCAATGCCGCGACACCGATCACGATGAACACCGCCACCGGTGCGCCTGACGGTTCATTGGCGGCTGGTTCGGTGGCAGCAGCCACCTCGGTGGTCGACGGTACAGGGTGCGTGGAGGTCTCGGCAGGGAGTTGGGTGGTGGTGACGGCGGATCGGATCGTTCCGGTCTTGTCACCGCCTGTGGTCTCGACTCCGAACCGGACCTCGGTCGCCCCTTCGCCGCCTTCCCACCTGAACCCGACGAGGACTGTCGACGGAACAGAGTCCCACGGCGCTGTCGCCGTGGGGACCAGCACCGCCTGATGCGTTTCGGTCCCAATGGTCTGCGTGGATTCTGACGGGTCCCTGACAATCGGTGTCCCGTCGAGGTCGCGCATGTCGACGGTGAACTGGCCGTTCACGCCGTCGGCCCGGTAGGCCGGAAACGTAGCCTCCACATAGACGGTTGCACCAGGGTTGCCGTCGATGCGGTACCACCTCGTCTCGCCGGCGGTCAGTGACCCGATGAACCCGTTGCCGGCCCAATCGGGCCCGTTCTCCGCAGCAGCTTCGAGATCGAGTATGGGCGCCGTGTCTGGATCCAGGGAACCGTCGAGACGCGTCCTCTTCGCCTCCCGGCCGTCCCCCAGGATGTCCACGTCGACCACCAGCGAACCGAGCAGCACACGTGCCGGTGCGTCCCAGTGAAACCCGAGGAGGTAGGTACCGGTGGGGTACGGTCTGTCAAACGAGTCGACGGTCACACCGATCATCGGGAACTCCGTACCGGGAAGGGCGACCCGCGTGCTCATGTCGGTTGCCGCCTTCTCGACCCGGTTGCCCGACGGGCCGATGATGATCGCCTCGACCTCACCCGGTGCGTCCAGATCCCGGGGCACGCTGAGGTCTGCGAACGCCCGGAACCACTCCCCCTCCCACGTATCGATCCGAAACCACCGTGTTTCACCAGGCATGATGACGCTGGCGTACCGGCCCAGAGCGAACGTCGGCGGCTCCTCGGCCAGCCAGTCAGGAACCAGTTCCAGAGGCACTTCCGGAGCTCGAGCCTGTTCCAGCGCACCGTTGAGCACCACGGGCGGTTTCCAGTCGAGGAACTCGCCGGCCACCTCCCCCAGTCTGGCCACCAGTTCATCGGCCCGATCGACCGTCCGATACTCGCCGCCCGACACGTCTGCGATGCAGCGAAGCTGCTGCTCGGCAGCCGAGCCGGAGTCGACCAGAAACCCGATCGATTCGATACGAACGTCGACAGCCGCTCCGAACAGCTCCTCTGCGACGTCACAGGGGTCCGGAGGTGCGCACGTGTCCTCTCCGTCCGAGACCAGCACGACAGTACGCGGACCCGTCTCGGGCAGATCCGAGGCTGCCTCTTGCAATGACAACCCGATCGGAGTGAATCCCGATGCAGACACGCCGGCCACGGCAGACCGGATCGCGTCACGATCGAGCGTGACGACGGGGGCGACCAGCTCGGTGTCCAGACAGCCGCGAGTTCGATCAGTGTTCGGTTCCCGATGTCCGTAGACGCGCAACCCCACCTTGATGTCGTCGGGCAACGCGTCGATCAATTCGACGACTGCGTTCTTGGCCTTGTCGATGAACGGGACGCCGTCCTCGTCGGCTCTGTTCATCGATCCTGAGGCGTCGAGGATGATGAGCATCGCCCCCGGCGGCGTGTCCGATGTTTCCTGCGCCGAGGCGACCGGGGCGAGCAACAACCCGGCCATGATCAGCAGGACTGCACGTCTCAAGGTCCCTCGCAAACGATACGAAGTCAGCCTACTCGCGCCGCCACCCGCCCCTCCGTTGAGGGCTGCACAGCTCGACTGCCGGCCGGTCGGGGCGCTCATTGAGGGTTGGGCCCCTTCCACCCACGGCCTGAGACCCCCTATTCGTGGGCCCTCTCGACCAAGATTGGCGGCCGGAATGCGGGAACGTCGCCCAGGCCCTCGAGAAGGGTGCGGAGGAGGTCGGCCAGCTCACTGCGTTCGGGCGGGGCGAGGCTCCGGATGCTGCCGGCCTGGGCGTCGAGAACTGTCGAGAAGGCGTGCTCTGCCAAGTCGACCCCCGCCTGCGTGAGGCGGACGAGGACGCCCCGACCGTCGTGCGGGTTGGGGGTGCGCCTGATCAGTCCGGCGTCCTCGAGGCGGTGAAGGCGAACGGTCATCCCTCCGGCAGTCAACAGGAGAGCGTCGGCGAGTTCGGTGGGCGTGAGCCCACGGTCCGAGTTGGCGCGATACAGATCGGTGAGAACGTCGAGATCACCCTGGTGGCTCAAGCCGTATGCGGCTGCGATGCCGTCGAGCGTCACCTGCAGAAGATGCGACGCCCGGAGCACACGGGACACGATCGCGAGCGTGGAGGTGTCGAGGTCTGGTCGCCTCTGCTGCCACTCCTGGATGATGTTGTCGACACGATCGGTCATGTCTGACTCCAATCGGGTGCGTGATATTATGTTTGCAGTATAATTAGATATCAAGTAAGATAGCAAGTAGGTTTACCGCCGAGGAGGGCACATGGCCGATTCGAAGAAGAAGTGGATGGGTATGGCAGCCGTTGGAGCTGCAATCGCTGCGCTTGTCGCGCGCTTGTCCCGACGGGGGAATCGTGAGGTCCCACCGAAGGAGGCGGCTACTCCTGACGACGCCAACGCCTGAGACAACGGGCCGCGCACCCGCAGCGACGAACGCGCATGATGAGAGGATTCTGACCATGACCGACAACACCACCCGCGCGGAGCCGGAAAGTGTGGACCAGGAAGCTGTCCCAGCCAACGTTCTGCCAATTTCCGGACCTGAGGTCAAGCCCACCCCGACGCACGCCAAAGAGCGCGTGTTTGTCGGAACCGGGCTGTTCTGGGGTCTTGTCGTTGGCGTTCTGCTGGCAGTTGCAGTGATCATCCTGGCCGCTCAGAACACTGCAAGCACAACCATATCGTTTCTCGGTTGGGAGTTCTCAACCCCTTTGATCGTCGTGATTCTCGGAACCCTGCTCGTCGGGGTGATCTTCGATGAGATATTCGGCCTGGTCTATCGGGCACGCAGGCGAAGAACATTGGCCGAGCGCGATCAACTCAAACGAATCGATCAAGCCAACACCGATTCCAACTCCGACTGACTCCGATCCCTGGATGGGGCAGGGACAGGCCGACAGTCCCCCTTCCTCCCCGCCTCGCGACGGCGGGGATGATGGGATGCTCGGGCCCCTTCTGACGGCGCCGCCTGACGGGTTTCCGCCACCGAGTCCGAGAAGGGCGCTTCCGCACCCACTCGCCCCTCGACGAAGGACGGATCCGCCGAAGCTGAGCACCCGGGGCGTCGCACAGCAAGGTGACCGCGCCCGTCCACGGGCGTAACCTGGCCCACATGACGAATCCATCGGACCAGGCGAACACAACGACCGACACCACCGGATCGGGACCGTTCGCCGACCCCCAACTCGCAGAATTCATGCACGACCTTGCCGGGTTCCCGCTGTTGACCGCAAGCGGAGACGCCGCAGAGATGCGGAGAACAACCGAGGAGCGGTCTCTGCATCGAGCGCCCGGGCCTGACATGCCTGCGCGCGATATCGAGATCGACGGCGGCCTGCGGACTCGGCTCTACCGACCACGCAACGCCGTCGATGCGATTGTCATCTACTTCCACGGAGGCGGCTGGACCATCGGCAGCCTGGAGTCTCACGACCGTTGCTGCCGGCTGCTCGCCGACCGGGCCGGGGTCCCGGTGCTGGCGGTCGATTACAGGCTGGCGCCCGAGCACCCCGCGCCCGCCGGAGTCGACGACGCTGTTACCGCCCTCGAATGGGTCACTGGTTCACCCGACGAACTCGGTACACGTCCGCGGGTCATTGCGCTCGCCGGTGACAGCTCCGGCGGGACGCTGGCCGCGCTCGCCACGCTTCGGACGATGAAGCGTGGCACACCCCCCGACCTGGTGGCACTCGTCTACCCCACCACCGACCTCTCCGCGAACGGCGGTTCGATGATCACAAACGCTCATGGCTACGGCCTCGACATCGCCGACATCGAGTGGTTCGGTCGGCAATGGGTTCCCGATCGCGCTCGATGGTCGGACCCTGACGTGAGTCCGCTGCATGCACAAAACCTGGCAGGATTCCCGCAAACGATCATCGTCACTTGCGAGCTCGACCCCTTGCGCGACCAGGGTGAGGCGTTCGGGAAACGACTCTTCGACGCCGGCGTTGCCGTGTCCCTCAGACGAGAGCCTGGGATGGTCCACAACTTTCTCCTCTGGGATCTCATCTCGCCCAGCTGCGCCGCTGCGATCTACCGACTCGCCGACGATCTCAGCCAAGCGATCACCCGCCTCGACTCCAACACGACGCCCGAGGACGCCCCCCAACGGGAGTCCTGAGCATGCCGCTGCGCAAGGTGCTGGGAGCCGATCTGAACGCGGCGAGGAACGCCGGCGATTCGGAGCTGATGGTGCTCATCCGGACACTGATCGCCGCGATCGACAACGCCGAAGCTGTCGATCCTTCAGGCCATCCCGACGGGGGCAATGAGGTACCTCGCCGATCCCTCTCGGACGACGAGGTTCTGAGGATCGTGCAGGCCGAGGCCGTGGACCTCCGTGCAGCAGCAGACGACTGCGAGCAACACGACAACCTCGCCGAGGCCGAACGCCTCCGTACCCTCGCACGGGTCGCCGACCGGTACGCACTGCCCGCGCGCCAGGGACCCGTCTCGCTCGAACCGCCGTTCAGACGGCTAGGCGCGGTCTTTCTCGCGTAGTTGATTGAGCCGGATGCCCGAGGTTGTCGGCTGGAGAAGTCTCATCACCGTCAGGTTCCAGAGCTGCGGCCACCACCACGATGCCCGTCCAGACCCAGGGCAGCGCTCTTCTCACGAGCCCTGGTGTGCGCCACTGCCGTTACGAAGCCGTGACGAGACGGGGGCGGCTCTCGGACGGATCGTCGAACCGTCCGATGTTCGGCGATTGCCCTCCCCTGTCGGCTCAGATCTTCCAGCGGGCCCACGAACGCGGCGAGATCGATCTCGGGGCACTTCCCAAGGCTGTGCCGGAGATGCCGTTCGACCTCATCCGCCACGACCTGCTGATGACGTTGAAGCCACTCCCCCGACAGCGGATCGAGTCCATCGTCGACGACCTGTTCATGCCAATCGCCGAGAGGTCACTCCGCGGCAACTAGACCTTCAGTACAGATACGGGACGAGCCGCCAGGTGCGATCGCGGTACTCCTCGTACACGGGACCGAAGTGTTCCCGGAGGGCGTCCTCTTCGATGTGGATCCTCCGCATGAGCGCGATGAGTGGAAGGGTGGCGCACAACGCGAGTGCGATCCAGTTGGCGAGCGCGACGCCGTCGCCGAGGGCGAGGATCAGCAAGCCAAGGTAGGAGGGGTGCCGGATGCGGCGGTATGGGCCAGTCTCGATCAGCTGGTGTTCCCCTTGGATCTGAACAGTGGCGGTGAAGAACTCCCCCAACACCTTGATGGCGTTCAACCGGTACGCGATCCCAACGATCATGATCGCCACCCCAATCCACGTCAGCCATCCGCCGAACTTCACCATCTGGCCGAACCCGAAGATCACGGGCACCCACGCGACGTCGAAGGCGGTGGCGGTGAGGATCCACACCAGCCGCCGGGTTCCCTGGTCGGCCGAGTTGTCCCTTCCCCGGATGGTACGACGGGTCATCCTGATCTCTGAGGTGATGTAGAAGATCTGGACCGCCAGAACGGTCACCGCGCCTGCGATCGTGCTCACGCTCATGTCCCGGGACGATACTCCGGCCGCCGGCGCCCCGATGACCTGACACGGTTCCCGGAGACGATCGTCGTCGCCTGGTAAACGGAAATAAGCTCGGTTCGATCGGATCGTTCACGTAGGCCGTTCCGCCGGCGATCAGCGTCGAGCCGTCCAGGGATCATCGATGGATCCGGGACCGGTGCGACAAACGTGAGCATCCAAACGTATGGCTGTGCGTTCAGCTCGACCAGCACCTCGAACCGCCGTTCGCCGGTTCCGCTCGCATCGCGGGCATCTCCTTGGTAGCGCCGCGCTACCCGCAGGTCACCTCGATGGTGCCGGGGACCGGATCCCGGGTGGTGTCGATGCCGTCCTTCATCGGGCCGCTGGCGGAGAATCCCGTCGCGTCGGTCTGATACTCGGCGCCCTCGCCGCCCGGCAGGGTGGAGTCCAGGGTGAAGAAGGCAGGTGGGTCGGCAGCGAAGTCGATCACGGCGACCGCGATGTACGTCGGCGTCACGCTCGTGTCGATTTGGAGGCTCATCGAGCCGTCGTCGGCGTCATAGACGTGGCCGTGGCCTTGGACCGTGCACTGGCCGGTGGTTCGATACTCGACGCCTTCGATCACGGCGACCCCTTCTCCTGGGGTGGTCCTCTCGGCCTCATACTGGAGGCGGGCCTCCTCGAGGTCGGCGTTCACATCGATGACGATGGAGAGGCCGCTGTCGTCGGGAAAGCCGACCATTCCCTCGGTGGTACCGAGCCTGACGAGACCAACCCCGCCCTTGGCGAAGACCACCGTCCTGTACACCTCATCCTCGCTCAGCAACTCGTAGCCGGCGTCGATGAGATGCTGTTTGACATCGGCGATCAGCTGATCGGCGTCGAGAGTCGGAGATGCACCGCCGAGCTCGTTCTTGCCGCTCTCGGTGCTACTGCTCGAACCCACGATCTCGAGATCGGGCGGAAGATAGAAGTCGCTCGGCAACCAGTCAGGGCGCTCGTTCACCCCGAGCTGCATCTCCCCCTCATCGGTGCTGATCCTGATCGAGTTGTCGTCGCCCACGGTGACGTCCACGTCTTCCCCGCTGCCGGCCTCCGCCACCTTCTCGGCCAGATTGCCCGTTCCACATGCAGCAAGTAGGAACATCGTGGCAACCACAACCAGCAGACGACCCAAAATGACGCTCGACGTTTTCGACACTGTTTCCCTCCACTGCGATAGCACCCCGTCTGGCTCAAACGTAAAGGGCGGAGCTAAACAGACACTTAAGAAGTCGATGGGCGATCAGGCGCCCTGGGCCATCGAACGCAGGAATCGTGTTGCGTCGGCAACAGGATCCTCAGTGGTGACAGGGACGCCGCCGACTCGCTCCACGAGTTGTCTCCCGGTGGGAGAATCATCGAGGGGAAGCCAACCGTATCGCTCGTAGACGTCTTCGATCCTCGAGATGAGGCCGGCGGCAAGCTCACCTTCGTTGACTGCAAGTGCCAATCTGGCGACGGAGATGAGCACCTGGGCTGTGTCGACCTCGTCGTCGGCGGGTATGGGCTGCATCGCCTCGCCGAGATGCTGCGCCGCCCTGCCAAGGTCACCCCAGGTGATCTCGATGTTGGCCTGCTCGACGAGTGCCCCGGCGAGCACGATCGGGTCGCCTGCGGACCGAGCCAGGTGCTCCGCACGGTTCGCGTGGTCTTGCGCCGCCTGAGGATCGGAACGCCGCCACGCCGAATGTGCCCGCCAGCGCTCCGCCTTCGACACCTGCCGCATGTGCCCGGCCTCTTCCAGCAGGACAACCGCCTCTCCGAGCAGGCGCTCCCCGAGGCCGGCATCGCCGTTCAGGGACTCGTCGAGACCTCGAAAGAGCAGACACTGACCCAACTCCAGCCCGCACTCGTTCAATCCCCGGTACAGCGAGGCCGCTTCCTCCAACATCGCGGCGCCGTCCTCGAACCGCCGCTTCTGGTGGATCAGGCCGCGGCCGTACAGAGCATCAGCAATGGTCCTGTCATTCCCGGTGCGGCGTCCGATCGCGAGAAGCTGTGTGTAGTGGCGGTCGGCCGTCTCGTAGTCGTGTACCGCCCACGCCAAGAACCCGGAGATGCGATGCAACCGGATCCGGTCGGGATCGTCCAAGTGTTCGATTGGGACTTCGTCCAGCCACGACCGCCCCTCCCATCCCAGGTAGCGCGAGTACCAGTAGCGGGACAATGCCTCCGCGACCCTGATCATGGCGGCCCAGTCGCCGGTGGCCTTCAGGTGAGACAAGGTCGCCCGGTAGTCGGGAATCTCGACGTCGAGCATGGCGAACGTCTCAGCCTGATCCACTCGCGAGGATGCCGAGCTCACCGACGCTGCCGAGTCGAGGTAGGAAGCGGCATGACGCGCCACGAGTTCCTGTCGCCGGCCGGGTTCGAGACGCGCGCCGGCGAGTTCACGGATCGACTCCAACATCTGATAGCGGGTTTCTCCGCCAGACCACTCGACCGCCATGAGAGAGGCATCCACCAGTCGTGATATCGATCCGGCCGTGGAGAGGGCTTGGTCGGGAGGGGCACAGACGGACTGGGCCCGCTCGAGGGTGAACGGGGCATAGAAGATCGAAAGGGAACACAACAGCTCATGATCCTGGTTCGGGATCAATCGAGCGCTCCACTCGAAGGCAGTCTCCAGGGCATCCTCTCCGTGAACCTGTTGGAGCAACCGACCTGTGTCGCGTACGCCCAGGCTCGGGATCCATCTCGCTACCAGTTCGATCCCGAGCGGGAGGCCACCAAGGCGGCTGCACAGTGCGAGGATCTCGTCGGTGGCGCCCGCATCGGGAACGAAGGAGCGATCGATGTCGCGGACTCGGTCGATGAGAAGGGCAACCGACTCCTCCGGCCCGGTGTCGAGCGGGACGAGACGATGGATCGACTCGCCGGGGACGGACAACGGGATCCGGCTCGTGGCGAGGACCCGACATGCCCCGGGTTTCGCCAGGAGGGCCGCGAGCAGCCGGCGTACCGGCTCTTGCAGGTGCTCGCAGTTGTCCAAGATCAGGAGGATTGGCCGGGAGCGAATTGCCTGGGCCAGACGCTCCAAGGTGTCGATCTGCTCGCTCGCCCCTGTGACCGATGCAACCGTTGCAGCGAGCGATCGTGCGCTGTCGGCCCCGGCCAGCTCGGCGAGCCAGACGCCACCTGGCTGATTCTCCATAACGGCTCGGCCGACCTCCACTGCCAGACGCGACTTGCCAAACCCGGGACCCCCGATCACAGTGACGAGACGGGTCTCGGCCAAACGCTCTACGATCGTTCTCAGATCGTCGAGCCGGCCGACGAAGCTGGTGGTGGCCTCGGGCAGATTGTGAGGCGTGATCAACGGGGACTGTGCGCCGAGCGACGGGTCGTGCATCAAGATCCGTCCTTCCAGATCCCTGATGGCGTCATTGGGCTCGATACCCAGCGTCTCGCCCAGTTGTCTCCGCAGAATCTGATACTCCCGCAGCGCCTCGCTCTGCCTGCCGGTGCGATAGAGGGCCAGCATGAGCTGCTCGCGAAACCTCTCTCGAAGAGGATGCTCCCCGATGAGTGCCCTCAACCGTGGGATCGCCTGATCGTTTCGACCGAGCGCCAACAGGGAGTCGACCTGCAACTCGAAGAGGCCGACCCGCACCTCATCGAGGCGAACCACCTCGCCACGCGCGAACTCGTCATCCGCCACCTCTGCAAAGGGGGAGCCACGCCAGAGTCCCAACGCCTTTTCCGCCAGGTCCCTGGCTGCCTCCCAATCCGCTCGGCGCCCAGCCCCTCTCGCATCCTGGGCGAACGATTCGAAGCGGCCGCGGTCGGACCGGAACCGCCCTTCCTCGAGCCGATACCCCGTCCCGGTGGTCACCACCACACCGGGAAGGTGCTTGCGCAGGGTCGAGATGTGCACATGAAGGGAGGTCCGGGCGGTCGGAGGCGCGTCATCACCCCACATCCGGTCGATGATCGTGTCGGTAGAGAGTTCCGTTGCCGGGTCGAGAAGCAGGATGGATAGCAGTCGTCTGGCAGCAGGAGGGATTCGAACGTCGGCGGCATCGACCTCGACCGTCATCGGGCCGATGATCTTGATCACCACCGATCGATCGGCTGGATCGCCCTCCATCTCGTACACCTCTTAATCGATCGTTTAGCCGTCAACCGTACGTTAGGTGCCGAGATGAGTCGGAGATACGAGATCTTTCGCGCGGTCCACCAGGAGACATCTGCAACCGGAACCATCCGGGACCCGTCGAAACGTCTCCACCCGCCCCTCATCCGGATATCGGCGATCTGTGTGGCGATCGCCATGGTGGTCGCGGCGTGCGGCAGTTCGTCCGGCGATGATGCGGCGACCACGACCACTCTCGCCGTAGACGAGGGGACCTCCGGAGCAGTGGCCGATGAGGGCGGCGGGGTGTACTTCGTGCGGGTGCAGTATCAGGTCGATGAGGCAACGGCTGATGCGACGCTGTCGGTGCTCTCCGCCAACGGCTTCGACGAGTTCACGAAGGAGGCGTCGGGCGGGAACGGGTTCGACGTGGTGGCTCGCGGGTTGACCGAAGATGGTGCCGCCGCCCTCGTGGTCCGGCTGACCACCAACACCGACGTTCCCTATGCGGGTGTGGTTTTCGAAGAGGGCTGAGCCTGCCGAACTGCCCAGCAAACCGGGACCGCTCAGAGTCGATCTGGACCGATGTGCATCACCTTCTCGGCCGTGGCCAACGCCTGTTCCTCGATCCGAACTCGCACCTGATCCACGAGGTCGGGAGGTGCCTCGAGGACGGCCACGGCATCGTCCCACGTGTCGTGACGCCAATCGGCGATGAGAGCCGAGAACAGCCACTCGTCCACCGGACCCATGAGGAGATCCACGACGCCCCAACCGGGAGCGATCGGTGCTACGACCTCGCGTTGCACTACGTCGACCGTTCGCCTTATCACTGAGTTGACGCGTTGGTAGTCAGTCTGTCGGGAAGCTCGAGCGGAGTCGTCCAGATCCGCCCAATCATCCATCACGTCTGCGAGGCACAGTGCGAGGTCGTAGTTGATGTGTGCGTTGATCCCCAAGAACAAGACACGCAGCGGACTGAGCACGCCCTCGACGGTGGCATCCAACGCGACGCGCCACACCGCGGGGCAGCGGTCCGGGTCCGAGGCATGGAGGGCTACGGATTCGAAGTAGTACTCGGCGAAGCGTTCCAGTAACCGGTTCACCCACTCGCCGTCCTCGAACGCTCCGGCCGTGACGGCGTCGCGCATGCTGGACGTCATCTCCCGATACGCACGGGCGAAAATGGACCGCTGATCCGTATCGCCCCATCTCGCGATGAGCTCATCCATTGCGAGGACGGTGTCATGCATGCGCCGGGATGCTAGCGATCGCCCGGTTTGGTCACCGTGAGCGCCTCGATGGTGACGGACGCAGCTGTGCGGTGAAGGGCAAGATCCTCAACGTGGCTCAGACCGGTGAGCGAGATGAACGACGATGTGTGGACGAGCTCATCTTCCATTCAACTCCTGTCAGAACGCTGCGAGAATTCGCAATGGCCGACTGCCGGCAAGGTGCTCACCGCGGACGAAGTCGCTTCAGTCATCACGGCGAACACGCGAGTGGTGTACATGACGTGGGTGCACTCGTTATCGGGCCAGATGATCGATCTCGAGGCGATCGGGGCCGTCTGCCGGGACGCCGGTGTGCTGCTCGTGGTCAACGGCTCCCAGGGCGTCGGTGCGATCCCTACCGACGGTGGCCATCCTTGTGGCCGGACCTGCGTGAGCCGCGTGTGACTGCGAGCCGGCTACCGGTTGTCCCTTGAGAATCGACGGCTCAGCGCGCCGACGTTCAGCGCCCAGCCTGCCCCGAACACCTTGCTCTGGAAGATGGGGCCCTCCGGATTCCAGTAGGTGCTCTTCACCCGTTCCAACGTCGGCATGCGGAAGTCGTACGGCACGAAGTCGGCGACTTTCCCGTGCCACGTTCTCTGATCCTTTGGCTTGCGGAGCTCTTGGATGACCGCGACGACCGCGATCATCGCGAAGATCAGACTCCAGACCTTCCTGGTGGTGGACATGCCCTTTCGGCGATCCACTTGTTTGCCTTCCACGTGTGCCTCTCCTCGTGCTCTCGCGCCGAACCTACATGACTGACGAGAACCTGTGTTGCGGCGACGGGTCAGTCAGTGACACCTGCCCGGCCGGCAGGAACCGACGTTCGTCTGAACAGCGTGTGCTCTCACGCCACCTGGCCGCTGTGGGTCACGGACGCGGGACGCTACCGATCGACCGGCACGCTGTAGCCGTGCTCCGCGATCTCGGCGGCGCGACCACGGTAGGCCTCGACGCTCGGCGGTGTCTTTGCGCGGAACCCCTCGACCATCTTGTTGTACATCGAAAACGCCGCAGCGATGAGCACCGCCAGCTGCACGTCTGCATCGGTCGCGCCAGCAGCCCGTGCCACCGCAACGTCAGCAGCCGTCAGGTCTCTCGCCTCGCCTCGAACCGTCCGCGCGATCTCGACCAGGGCGCGCATCTTGTCATCCAGACGTTC
>Ga0315540_10001728_pt1 | contig 12468 bp, 14 predicted proteins | sample SalMarSW160110MG_FD_203677 | JGI IMG/M metagenome (GOLD analysis project Ga0315540, IMG submission 203677) | Salt marsh sediment microbial communities from the Plum Island Ecosystem LTER, Massachusetts, United States - Salt Marsh Sediment SW1601-10 ... | reverse complement strand
CTCTCCTCGATCGGTCTGCCCGGCCTTAACGGCTTCGTCGGCGAGATCATCATCCTGCTCGGCGCCTACACCATGCCGGCCTACCTGATCTTCTCCAAGTCGCTGATCTTCTTCCTGGTGGCGGGCATGATCCTGGGCGCGTCTTACATGCTCTGGCTCTACCAGCGGGTCTTCTGGGGCGAGGTCAAGAACCCGCACCTCGAGGAGACCGTCAAGGGGAACGACATGAGCGGCCGCGAATGGGGCTACATGATTCCGCTCGTCATCATGGCACTCTGGATCGGGCTCTACCCCAAGCCGATTCTGGACAAGATGGACAAGAGCGTAGAGTTCGTCATGAGCCGCATGCGTCCCGCAATGGAGAGAGTCGAAGCGGCTAAAGAACACAAGCAGCTCCCCGTATTGGCCGAGACGACGCCCAGTCAGTCCGCGCAGCCCGCGGCCGAGGCCGGCGACACCGCTTCCCCGATCCGCTAGGAGAACACCATGCCTGTCCTGCATCCTGAATTCTGGCGCCTCATGAGCCCCGAGTGGGTTCTGGTCTGCTTCGGAATGCTGTTCCTGATTCTTTCGGCCGTGCCGGGCGGAAGGAAGCTGCGCGCCGGAATCGGGGTGTTGAGCTTCGTGGGCTGCATCGTCGCCCTCGTCCTTACGTTTCAGACTCTTGCCGCCCTGCAGCCCGGCATGCACGTTCCCGTCATCACGGGGCTGGACGGTTCCGTCGGCCTGGTGGTGGACGGATACAGCCAGGTCTTCAAGGTGATCTTCCTGCTGGGCGCCGCCCTGAGCATCCTCATGTCTTTCAAGTACCTCGACCTGGAGAAGGCCTGGACGGGCGAGTACTTCACCTTCATCATCTTCTCCGTGTTCGGCATGATGGTCATGGCCAGCGGGACCGATCTGCTGACCCTCTGGGTCGGGCTGGAGACCATGGCCCTGTCCGTGTACGTCCTGGCCGGCTACATGCGGCACAGGGAGGCGAGCATAGAGGGAGCCACCAAGTACTTCCTCCTCGGCGCCTTCTCCTCCGGGCTCTATCTTTACGGGACCTCGCTCATATACGGGGCTACGGGCAGCGTCAACCTGCACACGCTCAGCACCGTGCTGATGACGCGCATTCACGCCGGGGGGATGGCGGCCATCGGGTTTCCGCTCGGTGCCGGCCTGATGATCCTGGCGGCGGCACTCCTCTTCAAGGCCGCCCTCGTCCCCTTCCACTGGTGGACACCCGATGCCTACCAGGGCGCCCCGACACCCATCACGGCCTTCATGAGCGTAGCCCCGAAAGCCGCCGCCTTCGCCATGGCCATGCGTATCTTCGTGTCCGGTTTCATGCCCGTTGCGCCCGTATGGTCGGGCGTTCTGTCCGTGGTGGCCGTCATCACCATGTTCTGGGGCAACATCGCGGCCATGCTGCAGGACAACGTCAAGCGCATGCTGGCCTATTCGTCCATCGGGCACGCCGGCTACATCCTCATCGGGCTTGTCGCGGCCGGGCGGGCGGGCGACAACGAGGGCATCTCCGCGGCGGCCTTCTACCTGCTGGTCTACGCCTTTATGAACCTGGGTGCCTTCGGCCTCGTGCTCTACCTTCAGCGCGAGGGCAGCGCGGGCGACAGCCTGGAGGATTTCAACGGGCTCATTCGAAGGAATCCCTTTACGGCGGTCGTGATGATCTTCTTCCTCCTGTCTCTCGGAGGCATCCCGCCGATGGGCGGATTCATCGCCAAGCTCATGATCTTCATGTCCGCCGTCCATGCGCATCTGTACTTGCTGGCGGTCGTCCTAGCGGTCACGAGCGTTGTCGCCATGTACTACTACTTCCGGATCATCTACCACATGTTCCTCAAGGACGCCGAGGAGGAGTTCCACTCGCAGGCAGGAAGACCCCTGGCCGCGGTGCTATCATTCTGCGCAGTCGCCGTGCTGGCCATCGGGCTCTACGCCCAGCCCTTCCTGCAGTGGGCGGCGCAGGCCACGCTGCTCAAACCATAGCAGGGCGACATGGCATCACCCCTTCGCCGCCTCGGCACCTATCTGGAGCTCATCTACACCTTTCCGGCGGTGGTGCTCGTTGGGGCGGGCGGCGGATACCTGCTGGACCGCTGGCTGGGCAGTTCGCCCATCGCCACGGTGTCCGGTTTCGTGCTGGGCCTGGTGAGTGCTTTCGTCTACCTCATCAAGATGCTCAACACCATAAACACCGACAATAACGGGAAGCCGGATGAGCACGATGATTAACGCCTTCCGGCGCCGCTTCTTGATACTCGCCGTGCCCGCGTGGCTGGCCGTGGGCGCAGTGCTCGCAGTAGCCTTGCGCCCGCTGGCGGCCCTGGCCTTCTGCGTGACCTTTCTGGTCGTTGCGGCGGATTTCCTGTGGATGTCCGCCGGCCTGGGCCACGTACTGGGTTCAGCTCACGTCAGCACGGGGTCGGTATTTGGCTTCACCGCCGGTGTGCTGGCCCGCACCCTCTTGCTCCTGGTAGTGCTGTATGGTATTCTTACCCTCCTACCTCGGGAGTTCCTAGGGGTGGCCTTAGGGATTGGGGGGCCCGTAATGCTTCTGGCAATTGCCGGAGTTTTGCCGACAAGAGGCTGACATGCACGAGATGAACTCCCTTCTCACGATGCTTGTGGATGGGCTGATACACAGGCCTATCCCGGATTATTTCGTCATTCTCGCCTTCATCATGGTGACGACGCTGGCGCTGTTCTACCTGGTCACCCGGAATCTTTCCGTGGAGAAGCCGGGCGTATTCCAACAGATCCTAGAGCTCTTTACCGAAGTCATCGGGAAGTTTTTGGACGATATCATCGGACCGCACGGGCGGGAGTACATGCCCGTGATCGGGATGTTCTCGGTGCTCATCCTCCTGTCGAATCTCATCGGCCTCATTCCGGGTTTTATGCCGCCCACGGGCAGCATCATCGTCACACTGTCCCTGGCCCTGTGCTCGTTCGTGGTCTACAACTGGTACGGGGTCAAGACGCACGGGGTGGGCTACGTCAAGCACTTCATGGGACCGATCGCCCTCATGGCGCCGCTCTTTCTGCCGATCGAACTCGTCAGCCATGTCGCGCGGCCCATGTCTCTGGCGATCCGTCTCTTCGGCAACATCTTTGGGGACCATCAGGTCGGGGGGGTCTTCCTGCACCTCGTTCCCTTCGCCATTCCGGTTCCCTTCCTTCTGCTGGGTATCTTTGTCGCATTCGTGCAGACACTGGTCTTTGTCCTGCTCTCCATGATTTATATCGCGGGGGCAGTGGAACATCATTAGGGGAAGATCGGAAAGGAGGCATTCCGTGAGGAAGAAAGGTTGGATGATACTGCTGGGGTCTTTGATGCTTATGCTGGCTGCTCCCGTATTCGCGCAGGAGCCTGTCGCTCACGCCGCCGGCGTCGGCAGGGAAGCCTTCGGGGTTCTGGCTGCCGGTTTCTCCATGGCTTTCGCTTCGGCGCTCTGCGGCCTGGCCCAGGGCAAAGCCATCTCGGCCGCCTGCGAGGGCGCCGCGCGCAATCCCGGCATGGCCGATAAGCTGCAGATCATGATGATCATCGGTCTGGCGTTCATCGAGTCGCTGGCCCTGTACACCATGGTGATCATCTTCGTGAAAATGTAACAAGACCCGCACGATACCCCGGCCCGCAAGGCCGGGGTATCGATGCACCCCTCTACTTTGAAGCTCACCCGCCCTGTTTATCCGCTTTCTCATTCTCATCCTGTCGTGATAGCCGGAGAACTACGGGAAGCCCTTGGCTTCCTGGAGGAATGCGTCAGCTTCCGGCGGGTCGTTCTCTGCACGGAGAAATCCCTTGCCGGTGTCCTGTCCGGGTTCCTCGGCCGGATCCGGCGGACCTTCCCGGGCGCTGACACGGTCTTATTCCCGGGGGGGGAGGATAGAAAGAACAGGGGAACGAAGGCACGGATAGAAGATGCCCTTCTCGCACGGCGCATCGACAGGGACAGCGTGCTTTTTGCCGTGGGCGGCGGCATGGTGTCCGACATCGTGGGCTTCACCGCCGGCACGTATCTTAGGGGTATCCCATACGTGAACATCCCTACGACCCTCGTCGGGATGGTGGACGCCTCGCTGGGCGGCAAAACGGCCGTCAATACGCCACGGGGTAAGAACCTCGTGGGTGTCATTCACGCCCCGGCCGGTGTCTGCATTGCACTCGAGGCGTTGGACACACTACCCGAAAGTGAGTTCCGAAGCGGCCTGGGCGAATGCTTGAAACACGGGGCCATCGCAGACGGAGAGTACTTCGAATGGCTGTCTGGGCTCGACGTTCGGACGCTGAAGAGTGAGGCGCCCCTGCTATGGAAGCTGGTGGAGACTTCGGTGCGTATCAAGATGTCCGTGGTCGACAGCGACCCGGCCGAACGTTCTGGCCGCAGGAACGTTCTCAACGCCGGACACACGGTGGCTCACGCGCTCGAACACCTCTCGCATTTCAAGGTCGGGCACGGCGCGGCCGTCGCCGCCGGACTCTGCTGGGAGGCCGCGGTCGCCGCTGCACGGGGGCACTTGTCGGTGGACAGCTGCCGCCGCATCGTAGGCGGGGTCCGCTCACTGGGATTCGAAGATCACAGGGGAGTTTTCACAGCGGAGCAGGTTTTTGCGACAGCAGGGTGGGACAAGAAAAACCGCAGTGGTAAAGTGAACTATGTCCCTCTCGGAACCGTTGGCGCCGTGGCCTTGCCCGCACCGCATACCGATGAACTGACTCTATCCGCGCTGGAGAAGGGACTCGGTGTTTTGAAGGAGCTCTGAGGTGGATATCCTGTACGGCGTGCACCCCGTCGCAGAGTGCATCCGGGCCGGTCGTCGCCGCGTCGACAGAATATGGGTTTCGGATGAATCCCGGCTCAACGAACTTGCCCAAGCCGCAGGTTGTAGCCGGAATCTGAAAGTGGACCGCCTTTCGCGCCAAGCCCTCAACAACAAGGCCGGCACGCAAAACCACCAGGGTGTGGCCGCCCAGTTTTCCGATTATCCCTACGTGGACTGGCAAGACCTTCTGACTCACGATCGCCCCCCCCTTCTGCTCCTGCTCGACAATCTTACGGATCCTCAGAATGTAGGCGCCATCCTGCGGTCCGCGCTCTGCGCCGGCGCGACGGGCGTGACCCTGCGCAAGCATCACGCGGCGAGAATCACACCCGCCGTCGTAAAGGCCTCGGCGGGGGCATCCGAACACCTCCAGGTGGCCCTCGTTCCCAACCAGGCCATGGTGCTTCGGGAAGCCGCGGACTCCGGCTTCGCGTGCGCGGCGCTCGCCATGGACGGCGAGTCGATCTGGGAGGCGGACCTCAACTGGCGAGGACCGCTGGCGATTGTGGTCGGGGCCGAAGGGCGGGGTGTATCACCCCTGGTTGCCAGCCTGTGTGAATCGAAGCTCCGCATTCCCATGGCGCCCGGATTCGATTCGCTGAATGCCTCCGTGGCCGCGTCTCTCGCCCTCTTCGAAGCCGCCCGAAGGAGACGATGAGTGTTGGTTGAACAGGGAGGATGGGAGGAAGGGAGGATTGCGATTTGCGAATTGGGATTGAACCACGGAGCGTACAGAGGCCTGTGGCGCCCTTTTTCTTAGCTTCCCGACTTCTTCACCCCTTCACTCGCCGCTAGCATTCCGCCTTTAGCCTTTAGCCTTTAGCCCCTCCCAATGTGTTACGATAATCGGCTGACGGAGGCCTCCGTCGCGTCCGGGAGGGAAATCGTACATGCCGCACGATAAGATTGCCGTGATTGACTTCGGCGGGCAATACGCCCATCTGATCGCTACGAAAGTCCGTCGCCTGAACGTCCTCGCCGAGATCCTCCAGCCCGAGGATCCGGCCGCAAAATTCCTGGAGTATAAGGGGATCATCCTGTCGGGCAGCCCATCCCTATCCTCCGAGGGAGAAGACAGCGCCTACGACAAAGGGATTTATGATCTTGAAGTCCCCATACTGGGCTTCTGTTTCGGACACCAGGAAATCGCCAAGCACTATGGGGGCAAGGTCGAACATACAAAGCGAGAATACGGGCCGGCCAATCTGCGAACCCAGGGTCACAGTCCGATTTTCAACGGGCTCAATCCTGAAGAAACGGTCTGGATGAGCCACGGCGACACGGTAACCGTGTGCCCGCAGGGTTTCAACGAGATCGGCGTCTCGCGCGCGGGCGGCGACCACGAGCCCCACCGGAATGCGGCCATCGCAGATGACGCGCGCAGGCGTTACGGCTTCCAGTTTCACCCCGAGGTGGACGACACGGTCCACGGCGAGATCATGCTCAGGAACTTCGTCGTCGACATCTGCGGCTGTCGTCCAGACTGGACGATGACGAGTTTTCTGGACGAGGCCTCGGAGCGGATCCGAGAACAGGCGAAAGGCAGGGAAGCGTTCCTCCTGGCCTCCGGCGGAGTGGACTCCACCGTCTGCGCCGTACTGCTGGGCAATGCCCTGGGGCCGGACCGCGTGCACCTGCTCCACATAGACAACGGCCTCATGCGCAAGGACGAGAGCGCAAAGGTCGTATCGGCCTTTCGGGCAAGAGGATTCGGCGAGAACCTCCACTTCGTGGACGCTTCGGAGCGCTTCCTCTCGGCGCTTGCCGGCGTGACCGAACCAGAGCGCAAGAGGCGGATCATCGGAGACACGTTTCTGGAGGTCTTCCGGGAGGAGGCCGCGCGGCTCGATCTTGGCGGGTGCGTGCTGGCGCAGGGAACCATCTATCCCGACACCATCGAGACGGGCGGGACCAGGCGCGCCGACGTGATCAAGACGCACCATAACCGCGTACCCGCGGTCCAGAAGATGATCGATGAGGGGCGCGTGATTGAACCGCTTGCCGAGTTGTACAAGGTGGAAGTGCGGGAACTCGGCGAGACGCTGGGGTTGCCCGAAGAACTGGTCTGGCGGCACCCCTTTCCAGGCCCGGGACTGGGTATCCGCCTCCTGTGTTCAGATGGCTGCCCGCCCGTGGAAGAGCCGGGCGCGCGGGAAGCCCTGAACCGGGTGAGCGCCGGAGAAAAGGTGTCGGCGGCCCTCCTTCCCGTTCGCTCGGTGGGGGTAAAGGCCGACCTGCGCGCCTATGAACAGCCCGTCATTCTGTGGGGAGACCTTCCGCTGGAGTCCGCCGTCGCCGCCGCCGCCCGGATCTATAAGGAGGTCCCGGGCGTTAACCGCTGCGTCATCGATCTGACGGGGCGGGGACTCAAGAGCGCACGGCCCCTTGCCGCCACGGTCACCAGGCCGCGGCTGGAGCTTTTGCGCGAGGCGGATGCGCTGGTGATGGCCGGGCTCAAAAGGCACGGCCTCTATAGTGAAGTGTGGCAGTGTCCCACCGTACTTGTGCCGCTGGAAATCGACGGAGAGGGCCTGGAGTTCTGCGTCGTCCGCCCCGTCCTGTCCGAACGCGCAATGACGGCCAGGCCGGCGGTTCTCCCATCGGGGCTTCTGGACGAGTTGAGAAATGCGATCCTTGCTTTGCCGGGCATCTCCGGCATGGCCCTGGACGTCACCACAAAGCCACCGGGCACTATCGAGTGGGAGTAAGCCCGAGCCGACGGGCGGACATTTCATCCACCCCGGAGCGACGGAGGGATCGGTATCTTGAAAACGGGAGAACTCAGGCTTGGGAGATGGCTGCTCCTCGCGGCCCTCGTCGTCTTTGCGGTGGCGGAGCCGCGCCTCGTAGACGGTCCTCTGAGACTGTCTGCGTTCCTATTCCTGTGCGGTGCGCTGGTGTTCCAGGGGCTGGGCCTCGATTCGAAGTGGGAGTCGGGGCCATGGATATTCCGGGGCCTCATCGCCGTGGCGCTGATTCTCCTGACGGTGGCCATCCTGTCCGGGCGGTGAGATCTCGGGGGCTCAAAACAGTGGAGTGTCCCGGGGGACAAATAAACGGGTACCCGGGACGGCAGGCTGACGAAAAAGACAGGCCCGGCTTTCGCCGGGCCGTATCTTTTGGAGGTCGTCCGGCCCCGAGGCCGGGCCGGGCGGGAGGAATTGAGGAATCGCTGTCTTTACTTCGCGGTCATGGAAGCGTTCCAGACGGTTTTCCCGTGGCTCTTGATGTCCTTGGACCAGGTCGCTTCGACCAGGTCCACAACGGCCTTCGGCATGGGGATGTAGTCGAGTTCCTCGGCCATCTTTCCGCCGTGGCGGTAGCTCCAGTCAAAGAATTTGAGCACGGCCTGGATCTTGGCGGCGCTGGGCTGGTTGGTGTAGACGATGATGAAGGTAGCGCCGGCGATGGGCCAGCTGTCCTTCCCGGGTTCGTTCGTCAGCACGACGTAGAAGTGATCGGCGTTCTTCCAGTCCGCGTTGGCCGCGGCCGCCTGGAAGGCCGCCATGGTCGGCTTGACGAACTGTCCGTCACGGTTTCTGAGCTGGACGGTGGTCAGGTGGTTCTGCTTGGCGTAAGCGTATTCTACGTAGCCGATGCTGCCGGGCACCTGCTTAACGTAGCCGGCGACGCCCGCGTTGCCCTTGCCGCCGATGCCCACCGGCCATTCCACGGACTTGGCCGTTCCGACCTTTCCATGCCAGGCCTGCGACACCTTGTCCAGATAGTTGGTGAAGATCCAGGTCGTGCCGGAGCCATCTGAACGGTGAACCACGGCGATGTCCTGGTCGGGCAGCTTGACGCCCTTGTTCAGCGCCGCGATGCGGCGGTCGTTCCACTTGGTGATCTTTCCGAGGAAGATGTCCGCCATGAGTTCGTTTGACAGCTTGAGCTGATTGGCGGTGATCCCCTGCAGGTTGACGACCGGCACGACGCCGCCCATCACCATGGGCCACTGAATCTGTCCTCGCTTTTCGAGTTCTTCACCCTTCACGGGGGCGTCGGAGGCGCCGAAATCCACGGTCCTGTTGTTTATCTGCTGGATGCCGCCTCCGGAGCCGATGGCCTGGTAGTTCAGACTCACGCCGCTCACGGTCTTGTACTCGTAAGCCCACTTGGAGTAGATCGGGTAGGGGAAGGTCGCCCCCGCTCCGTCGATGGCCTTGACTTCCTGTGCGGATGCCGCCGTTGCTATGAGTCCGGCCAAAGCGAGAATGAAAAGTACTTTCTTCATGGTCCCTCCTTCAGGATCAGGTCCCACTTTAGCGGGAGTTTGTGGCCGGATTTTAACCGTGAGATTGCGTTTTCGTAGTACTTGGGGGGCGGGTCGTCGCGAAGGGTATGATGCCGGCGGGCTGCTAGGCGGTCTTGCTCGATGCCAGGAGCTTCAGGACGTCGACTTCAAGGTCTTCCCTGGACTTGTTGAGGACTTCACAGGCCTCTGCCGTCAGGAGAAGGAGGGCCTTCTGGTACATCTTTTTTTCCCGGAAAGAGAGGGGTTTCTTGGCGTTCAGCGTGTGGAGGGCCTTGAGGACCTCGGCAACCGAAGCCAGGTCGCCCTGAGCGAGTTTGTCGCCATGAGACTGGAACCGGTCGCGCCACGAAGGAAGGATCTCCGGTTCCCCTTTCTTGAGAAAGTCCATGGCCTTCTTGACACCCTCCTTCTTGGCAGGGCGCCTGAGCCTGACTTCCTTCACGTTGTCGATGGGGATCATGACCTTGGATTCGCTCTCGCTGCCCTTGAAGAGCAGAACGCAGAACATGCGGGCCTTTTCGCCCACCGTGCGTTCTTGGATGCTCTCGACGACCCCCACGCCGTATCCAGGGTAAACAAGGGTATCGCCGATCTCAAACCAGAGGCCCTTCACTTTCTCCATAGAAAAATTATACCACAACTCCAGGGTAATCAAGGGGAGCGGGTACGCTTCCTGTCATACCCGTCCCGAGGGACCGCAATGACGATGTCGGCGTGAAGGCACTCTCCTGGATGCGGCCTTGCTTGACCCCATCCATCCCCGTGCCTATCCTGTTCTCATGAGGAAATGGCTGACGGCCTGCGCCGCGATGTTCCTTTTCTTATCAGCCCCCCTGGCCATCTGGCCCAAGACGGATGCGCCCCTTCAGTTCGTACACGTGAAGCTGAGACTTCTCACCATGGGCAACAAACAGGGGATCAAGGAGGCCGGGTCTTTCGGCGCGAGCCTTCCGATGGGCCAGAAGGGGGACCTGCATCGTCTGCTCACAGTGGACAACGAATCCCGTCACGCGACCCTCAAGCTCGCGCTCCACGTTTCCGTTACGCCCACCGAGGACGATGAAGGTGTCCTGCACTGCGTCGTTCTGACGGATGCCGCGCCCGTCGGGAAAACCGTTACCAGCAGAGCGAGGGACTTCTCTTTCCACCACCCGGGGGAGCAGATCATGGGCCTTTACGCGGACCGGGCGACCGGTACGCGCGTGGTGCTGGCCATCTCGGCTGCATTGGAAGAAAAGCCCGTCGCAAACGTGCAGGCCGACATGCCCCCCATCCTCTTTCTGGTTCGGGTGGAGAGGTGGAACGGGGCACAGAGGGTGGAACTCGAGCAGGTCCAGCTGCAATCCCTCGACGGCGAGTCGGTGGGGCACGACTACAGCAAGAGGATACCGCGCTGGGTCGACGCGAACTCGGCCGACGAGGACGACAATCCGCTCGATAAGCTCAAGGTGCTCGATTTCAGCCAGAAGGATGCACCGGTCGTCCAGGCGGGGCAGGGCTTCACCATAGAGCTCAACCCCGAGAATAAGAAGCACAAAAAGAAGGAGACCGAGCCCGGCAAGAAAGACAAGGACAAACCGCCGCCAAAAAAACTGCACTGGGACCAGGAATCCTACCACCTCACCATCAAACCGATGGCCCTGAATGACGATCAGCTGTCGCTGGAGGTACACGTCACCGGAATCATCCTCAATCCCGAGACCAGAAGGCCTTTTCCGCCCATTGACCTTGAGGCCGAGAAAGATGTGCTGGATGGACAGCCGGTACCTTTTTATCTGACCCGGGAGACCCCGAAGGGGCCTGTCGGTTTCGCCGTGTGGGTCATTCCCAAGTGGTCCCGCTCCCAGCGGGAAATACCAGGGCAGGGTACGGGTAGCGGGAAATCGGTTCCCTCGTCCGCCGCCCCACCCAAAGAAGGCCCCGGAGGATGACGGTATGAATCGATCCGAGAGAATATTCTGCAGCCTTGCGGCCCTGGCGGTGTTTCTGGTCTGCATGGTTCCGGGGCCGTTCGCGCGCGCCGATGGCGACCGGTCGGAAAAGGACCTCTGCGCCCGGACCATGCAGCAGTTGCAGGAAAGGTACCGTCACTTCACCGCCCTCGAGGCCCATTTCAAACATTCCCTCAAGGCCACCGCCCTCAATCAGGACGAGGTGGAAGAGGGCACGGTCTACATGGAGCGGGGCGGTCTCATGCGGTGGGATTATTCCAGGCCTAAGGGCAAGCTCGCCATCGCCGACGGCCGCGACAGCTATCTCTATCTTCCATCGGAGAACCAGGTTTTCGTGCAGCCTCTGCCTGAAGGTGGAAAGGCGCCGCTGGCCCTGCGCTTGTTGACCGGGAGCCCGGACCTCGGAAAGGAAGTCGCCTGCAAAAAAGCCTATGTCATGAACAAGGTGGTGGTACTGGCCCTCGGCTTGAAGGACGACGATCAGGGTATCAGGGACCTGGAGATCGCGTACGATCCAGCCCTGAAGGTCATCACGGAGGTCTTCTACAAGGATGCGCTCGGGAATCAGGTAAGCCTGGCGCTCACGGATATCAGTTTTCCCGACCGCCTTGATTCGAAGCTCTTCCACTTTACGGTGCCGGAGGGCGCCCGGGTGATAAAGGGCAGGTGAGTTTCGATTTCAGGTCCGGGGCGGGCGTGGCGGCTCCGGGGATCGGATGAGGGCCATAAACTCCGCCCGGGTCCTGGCGTCGGCCAGGAAGGAGCCCCGCAGGGATGAGGTCGTGGCGACGCTGCCTTCCTTTTCGACACCGCGCATGACCATGCACAAGTGGGTCGCCTCCAGGACAACGCCCAGCCCCCTGGGCCGAAGCAGGTCGGAAAGGGTCTCGGCGACCTGTTCCGTGAGGCGCTCCTGGACCTGCAAGCGCCGGGAGAAATGTTCGACGATCCTGGGTATTTTCGACAGCCCCACGAGCCGGCCGGAAGGGACGTAGGCCACGTGCGCCCTGCCGAAGAAAGGCAGGAGGTGGTGTTCGCACAGGCTGTAGAAAGGGATATCACGAACCAGAACCATGGCGGGGGAAGGGTCATCGAACACCGCGCCCTCAAGAATCTCGTCGAGCGCTTCCCGGCTCCCCCGGGTGAGTTCTTTAAGACTTTCCGCCACGCGGGCCGGCGTCTTCTCCAGTCCAGGGCGCTGCGGGTCTTCGCCAAGGGCTCTGAGAATGGTCCGGACGGCCTCTTCCATTGGGACCTCCTGATTGTTAAGTATACGCGGTCGCCGCCCTGGATGGCAAAGAAACGGTTGACCGGGCCGCACCGGAATATCCCCCTCTGGGCCCCGGAAACCGGCGATTTGGCGTGCCCGGTCTCTCTTGGGTGTGAACTGAGTATCCATGCAGTCCTCTCGGGTGGGAAGAGTAT
>Ga0315540_10001723_pt1 | contig 12484 bp, 24 predicted proteins | sample SalMarSW160110MG_FD_203677 | JGI IMG/M metagenome (GOLD analysis project Ga0315540, IMG submission 203677) | Salt marsh sediment microbial communities from the Plum Island Ecosystem LTER, Massachusetts, United States - Salt Marsh Sediment SW1601-10 ... | reverse complement strand
CCACCTGTTGAAGAAGGTGGAAGAGGCGGTTGCAACCAAGAGCCGCAAACCCGTCAAGACGTGGTCGCGCCGTTCCACGGTGCTGCCGGAGATGGTCGGTCTGACCATCGCCATCCACAACGGCAGGCAGCATGTGCCGATCCTGGTCACCGAAAACATGGTAGGCCACAAGTTGGGCGAGTTCGCGGTGACGCGCACCTTTCGCGGCCATGTCGGCGGCAAGAAGGCCAAGTAAGCGAGGCGATGAAGATGGAAACTGTTGCAAAACTGAGGCATGCGCATATTTCCGCGCAGAAGGGCCGTCTGGTGGCCGATCAGGTGCGCGGCTTGAAGGTTGATCGCGCCTTGAATCTGCTGAGTTTCTCCCCCAAGAAGGGTGCGGAGCTGTTGAAGAAGGTCCTGGAGTCCGCCATCGCCAACGCGGAGCACAACGAAGGTGCGGACGTGGATGAGCTGAAGGTCACCAAGGTATACGTGGACGAGGGTCCCAGTCACAAGCGTATCCGGCCGCGCGCCAAAGGGCGTGCCGATCGGATTCTTAAACGAACCAGCCACATTACCGTGGTGGTCGGCGACAAGTAAAAGAGAGGCGCGCATGGGTCAAAAGGTACATCCAATCGGCATACGTCTGGGCATTATCAAAGACTGGACGTCTACCTGGTATGCGGATTCCAAGCAGTACGCGGAATATCTGAATACCGATCTCAAGGTGCGCAATTTTTTGCGCAAGCGTTTGTCGAACGCCTCGGTGAGCCGTATTCAGATCGAGCGCCCCGCCCGTACCGCGCGCATCACCGTTCACAGCGCCCGTCCCGGGATCGTGATCGGCAAGAAGGGCGAGGACATCGAGGCCTTACGCAAGGAGGTCTCGGACATGATGGGTGTGCCGGTGCACATCAACGTGGAGGAGATTCGTAAGCCCGAGATGGATGCGCAGTTGGTGGCGGAGAGCGTTGCGCAGCAGTTGGAGCGCCGCATCATGTTCCGCCGTGCAATGAAGCGTGCGGTGACCAATACCATGCGCCTCGGCGCCCAGGGCATCAAGATCAACGTCGCCGGCCGTCTGGGCGGTACCGAGATCGCCCGCACCGAGTGGTATCGCGAGGGCCGGGTGCCTTTGCATACCCTGCGCGCGGACATCGATTACGGCTTTGCCGAGGCCCGCACGCCTTCCGGTGTGATCGGTGTGAAGGTATGGATATTCAAGGGTGAGGTGTTCGATCAGGCCGCCGAGACCCAGGAGGCCGGCGCCGAGAAGGCCGCCGCCACCGCCGGCTAGTATTGATATATCGTCTGCCAGGCGCATGTCCTCGCAGACGGTCAAAGGGGAGAACTGCGTTGCTCCCCTTTGGAAAGCCCAACGCTAAGGTTCCGCGGCGTAGCCGCGGAGTGTGAATTGAGAGGAATCGCGGGTTATGTTGCAGCCGAAGAGGACAAAGTTTCGCAAGCAGTTCAAGGGACGCAACCGTGGTTTGGCCCAGTCCGGTAACCAGGTGAGTTTCGGGCAGTTCGGGTTGAAGGCGGTCGGCCGTGGGCGGATTACCGCGCGCCAGATCGAAGCGGCGCGCCGCGCCATGACCCGCCACGTCAAGCGCGGCGGCAAGGTGTGGATACGCATCTTCCCCGACAAGCCCATCAGCAAGAAGCCCTTGGAAGTGCGCATGGGCAGCGGCAAGGGTAACGTCGAATATTGGGTGGCCGAGATTCAGCCGGGCCGCATGCTGTATGAGATGGAAGGCGTCAGCCGTGAGATAGCGGAAGAGGCCTTTCGCCTGGCGGCGGCCAAGTTGCCGGTGAGAACGATGTTTATCGAGCGGACGGTGATGTGATGAATGCGAGCGATCTGAGAGGCAAGAGTGAGGCCGAGCTGAAAGACGAATTGCTCGGTCTGTTGCGGGAGCAATTCAACCTGCGCATGCAGCGGGCTTCCGGTCAGATGAGCAAGGGGCACTTGATGCGCAATGTGCGGCGTAATATCGCCCGCATCAAGACGGTCCTCAACGAGAAGAAGGCAGGGTAGGCGGCATGACGGAACAGAGTAAGCTGACGCGCACGGTGACCGGAAGGGTGACCAGCGACAAGATGAACAAGACCATCACGGTGCTGGTGGAGCGCAAGGTGCCGCACCCGGTTTACGGCAAGTATGTGCGCCGCTCGACCAAGATCCACGCCCATGATGAGCAGAACGAGTGCAAGCAGGGTGATACGGTGATGATCGAGGAATGCCGGCCCCTGGCCAAGACCAAGGCCTGGCGTTTGGTGAAGATTGTGGAGCGTGCGACCGTCGAATGACGGTTGACGATTTATAGGTTTAGGTGGTTGGGCCGGTTGGCCCTCACCCCTAGCCCTCTCCCGACGGGAGAGGGGGGATCGGTAAGAAGATTTTGGAGATTGGGCAATGATCCAGATGCAAACGATATTGGACGCGGCTGACAATAGCGGCGCGCGGCGTCTAATGTGCATTAAGGTGTTGGGTGGATCGAAGCGCCGCTACGCGGGCGTGGGCGATGTGATCAAGGTCAGCGTCAAGGAAGCGATCCCGCGCGGCAAGGTCAAGAAGGGCGAGGTCTACAATGCCGTGGTGGTGCGTACCCGCAAGGGCGTGCGCCGCCCGGACGGCTCGTTGATTCGCTTCGACGGCAATGCGGCGGTGTTGCTCAACAACCAATTGCAACCCATCGGCACCCGTATCTTCGGGCCGGTGACGCGCGAATTGCGTACGGAAAAATTTATGAAGATCGTGTCGCTCGCTCCGGAAGTGTTGTAAGCGGGGGCGGTAAGAGAGAACTTGGGTGGTTGGGCATGGTCCCTCACCCCTAGCCCTCTCCCGGAGGGAGAGGGGGAGTAGGCGGGAAGATTTAGGTAGGAATGGCAATGCGTAAGATCAGAAAAGGTGATGATGTTGTCGTGATAGCCGGCAAGGACAAGGGCAAGCGCGGCGCCGTGCTTACCGTCCAGGACGACGATCGCGTGGTCGTGCAGAACATCAACATGATAAAGCGCCATACCAAGGGCAACCCCAACCAGGGTGTGTCCGGCGGCATTATCGAAAAGGAAGCGCCTATCCACGTCTCCAACGTGGCCCTGTTCAATCCTGCCAAGGGCAAGGGTGACCGGGTCGGGATCAAGGTGCTGGAGAACGGTAAGAAGGTGCGCCAATTCAAGTCCAACGGCGAAGTCGTGGACATCTAAGTACGGGTAGACGGCAATGGCTCGGTTAAAAGAGATTTATCAGGAAAAGGTGGTCAAGCAGCTGACCGAACAGTTCGGCTACGGCAGCGCTATGCAGGTGCCCAAGATCACCAAGATCACCATCAACATGGGTGTCGGCGAGGCGGTCGGTGACAAGAAAGTCATTGAGCATGCCGTGGCCGATCTGGAGAAGATCGCCGGGCAGAAGCCGGTGGTGACCAAGGCCCGCAAGTCCGTGGCGACCTTCAAGATTCGAGAGGGCTGGCCCATCGGCTGCAAGGTGACCCTGCGCCGCGAGCGGATGTATGAATTTCTCGACCGGCTGATCAACGTCGCCATCCCCCGTATCCGTGATTTTCGCGGTATGAGCGGCCGTTCTTTCGACGGTCGAGGTAACTACACCATGGGCGTTCGCGAGCAGATCATCTTTCCGGAAATCGATTACGATAAGATCGATACCCTGCGTGGAATGGATATCACCATTACCACCACGGCAAACAATGATGAGGAAGGCCGGGCCTTGCTCGCCGCTTTCAAATTTCCATTTAGAGGTTGAGGATTGTTATGGCTAAGACGTCGATGGTGCAACGGGAACTGAAGCGGGCGCGCACGGTGCAGCGCTTTGCCGCCAAGCGTACGGAGCTGAAGCGCAAGCTGAAAGATCCCAATCTGGATCAGGAAGAGCGCGACGCCCTGTGGCGGAAGTTTCATGCCCTGCCGCGCGACTCCAGTCCGACGCGGATGCAGCGCCGTTGCCAGATCAGCGGCCGTACCCACGGCGTGTATCGCAAGTTCGGTCTGGGCCGCAACAAGTTGCGCAAGGCCGCCATGCGAGGCGACGTGCCGGGTCTGGTGAAGGCCAGTTGGTAATAGATTTTTTATAGTGGATTTTAAATTATGAGCATGACTGATCCGATCGCCGATATGTTGACCCGTATCCGTAACGCCCAACTGGCGGAAAAGGCCGAGGTACGCATACCGTCCTCCAAGCTGAAGGCGTCCATCGCCAAGGTGTTGCAGGACGAGGGCTATATCGCTGGCTTCGCGGTAGAGGAAAATGCAGGCAAGGCGACCTTGGCCATCGAGCTTAAGTATTACCAGGGTTCCCCGGTGATCTCCATGATCAAGCGGGCGAGTTCACCCGGCCTGCGCAGTTACAAGGGCAAGGACGAGGTGCCTTCGGTGCAGGGCGGTCTGGGTATCGCCATCGTGTCGACGCCCCGGGGCGTGATGACCGATCGCGCCGCCCGGGAGGCGGGTCATGGCGGTGAAATCCTGTGCTTCGTGGCGTAATGATGGGTGGGATGACTAATGTCTAGAATTGCAAATTATCCGGTTGCCATTCCCGCGGGCGTGGAGGTGAATTTCGCCGCTTCGGTGTTGACGGTCAAGGGCAAGAATGGCAGCTTGACGCTTGAGGTGCACCCTGCGGTGGAGATCACCAACAAGGACAACGTGATGACTTTCGCGCCGCGCGATAAGGATCCCAAGTCCAATGCCATGGCCGGCACCTTCCGCGCCTTGATCAACAATATGGTGACCGGCGTCACCGCGGGCTTCGAGAAGAAGCTGGAATTGGTCGGCGTGGGCTATCGCGCCCAGATGCAGGGCAAGGCCTTGAACCTGACCCTGGGTTTTTCCCATCCTGTGGTCTATCCGATCCCCGAGGGAATCACCGTGGAAACCCCCAGCCCGACGGAGATCGTCATCAAGGGGACGGACAAGCAGAAAGTCGGACAGGTGGCGGCGGATATCCGTGCCTATCGTCCGCCGGAGCCTTACAAGGGTAAGGGTGTCAAATATGCGGGTGAGGTGATCGCCCGTAAAGAGGCCAAAAAGAAATAGCAGGTGCTGACGTGGAAAAGAAAGTAACTCGCATACGACGGGCCCGGCGCACCCGGGCCAGCATCAAGAGATTGGGTGTACATCGCCTGTGCGTGCATCGCACGCCCCGTCATATCTACGCCCAGATTGTCGCCCCCAATGGCGCGCAGGTTTTGGCCAGCGCCTCGACGGTGGAATCCACGGTCAAAGAGGGGCTGAAGGTCACGGGTAACGTCGCTGCGGCGGCGGCGGTGGGCAAATACATCGCGGAGCGCGCCAAGGCGGCGGGGATCACCGAGGTCGCCTTCGATCGCTCCGGTTTCAAGTATCACGGGCGCATCAAGGCCTTGGCCGATGCCGCGCGTGAAAATGGGTTGCAATTTTAGGATTGGATGATTTTTTGAGTTGAATTGGCTAATCAACTCCCCTCACCCCTAGCCCTCTCCCTGAGGGAGAGGGGGTGTAGGCGAGAAGATTATTTTAAAGGTGGTAATTATGGTGCGTTTTGAAGCTGCTACCGAGGGTAGTGAAGATCTCCAGGAAAAACTGGTGGCCGTGCGGCGCGTCGCCAAGGTGGTCAAGGGCGGCCGCATCTTCGGCTTTTCCGCGCTGACGGTGGTCGGTGACGGCAAGGGCCGGGTCGGTTTCGGTCGCGGCAAGGCCCGCGAGGTGCCCGCCGCCATCTCCAAGGCCATGGAAGATGCGCGCCGTAACATGCGCCAGATCAACCTCAAGGGCGTGACCCTGCAGCACTCCATCACAGCCCGTCACGGCGCCGCCAAGGTGTTCATGCAGCCGGCCTCGGAAGGAACGGGGATCATCGCCGGCGGCGCCATGCGCGCGGTGTTCGAGGTATTGGGGGTGCGTGACGTGCTGGCCAAGTGCATCGGTTCCAGCAATCCGGTGAACGTGGTGCGCGCCACCGTCAAGGGGCTGAAGGCCATGGCCGACGCGGAAACGGTGGCGGCCAAACGCGGCAAGACCATCGAAGAGATTACGGGGTAAGCCATGGCCAAGACCGACAAAAAGATCAAGGTGACCCTGGTGCGCAGCCGTTTCGGTCGCGGTCCGATACATATGGCCTGCGTGGCGGGTCTGGGTCTGCGCAACATGCACCAGAGCGTCGAGGTGGAAGACACCCCCGCCGTTCGCGGGATGATCAACAAGGTCTCCTATCTGTTGAAGGTTGAGGAACAGTAAAATGCGTTTGAATACGTTAAAACCGGCGCAGGGCGCCAAACAATCTCCGAAGCGTCTGGGGCGCGGCATCGGCTCGGGTCTGGGTAAGACCAGCGGCCGCGGCCACAAAGGGCAGCACGCCCGCGCCGGCGGTTATCACAAGGTGGGTTTCGAGGGCGGTCAGATGCCCTTGCAGCGGCGCCTGCCCAAGAGAGGGTTCCGGTCCCTCATGGCGAAGAACAGCGCGGAAGTCCGCCTAAATGAGCTGGCCAAGATCAAGGCCGAGGTGATCGACCTGGCGGCTTTGAAGGCGGCCAACATCGTGCCGCAACAGGCGACGCGGGCCAAGGTGATCCTCTCCGGTAAACTGGAGTCGGCCGTGAGTCTGCGCGGTGTGGCGGTGACCAAGGGTGCGCGTGCCGCCATTGAGGCGGCGGGCGGCAAGGTCGAGACTTAAGGTCTTCCTTAAGAACATCCACCATGGCCAATCCCCTCGGCGATATAACTAAATGGGCTGAGCTCAAGCAGCGTTTGTTGTTTGTGTTGGGGGCCTTGATAGTGTTCCGCATCGGCGCGGTTATCCCGGTGCCCGGCATCAATCCCACGGCGCTGGCGGCCCTGTTCGATCAACAGCGCGGCACCATCCTCGACATGTTCAACATGTTTTCCGGCGGTGCCTTGGCGCGGGTGGCGGTGTTTGCACTGGGCATCATGCCCTACATTTCGGCGTCCATCATCATCCAGTTGTTGTCGGTGGTATGGCCCAAGTTCGAGCAATTGAAAAAAGAGGGCGAGGCGGGTCGCCGCAAGCTGTCGCAATATACCCGCTACTTCACCGTGGTCCTGGCCACCTTCCAGGCCCTGGGTGTGGCCATCGCCCTCCAGAAGCAGCAGGTGAACGGCGTGTCGGTGGTGATCGATCCGGGTCCGGCCTTTCTCATGACCGCGGTGATCACCCTGGTAACCGGCACCATGTTTCTCATGTGGCTGGGGGAACAGGTGACGGAGCGGGGCATCGGTAACGGTATCTCCATCATCATCTTTTCCGGTATCGTGGCCGGGCTGCCGCGGGCCATCGGCGGCTCCCTGGAGCTGGCCCGCACCGGGGAATTGCAGCCGCTGACGGTGTTGATGCTGTTTGCGGTGGTAGTGGTGGTCACCGGCCTGGTGGTGTTTATGGAGCGCGGACAGCGGCGAATTACGGTAAACTACGCCAAGCGCCAGCAAGGGCGGCGCGTCTATGCGGGCCAGACCAGCCACCTGCCGCTCAAGATCAATATGGCCGGGGTGATTCCCCCCATTTTTGCCTCCAGTATCATACTGTTTCCGGCCACCCTGGCGGGGTGGTTCGCCGGCAATGGCGGGGGCATGAGCTGGTTGCAGGATTTGGCCTCGACGCTGTCACCGGGGCAGCCGGTCTATGTGCTGATTTACGCCACGGCCATTATATTTTTCTGTTTCTTTTATACGGCCCTGGTATTCAATCCGCGGGACACGGCGGATAACTTAAAGAAATCAGGGGCTTTTATCCCGGGGATACGTCCGGGTGAGCAGACGGCGAAATATGTGGACTCGGTGATGACCCGCTTGACCTTGATAGGCGCGGTGTATGTGACCCTGGTGTGCCTGTTACCTGAGTTCCTGATCGTGTCCTGGAACGTGCCCTTTTATTTCGGCGGCACGTCCCTGCTGATCGTAGTGGTGGTGGTGATGGATTTCATCGCCCAGCTTCAGGCCCACCTCATGTCCCATCAATACGAGGGGCTGATGAAGAAGGCCAATTTGAAGGGGTCGCGCTAGGGAACGCCGGTCGGTTTAGGCAGAAGGCTGGATTTAGCAGTCTGCTGATTTTTCGTCCCCTCTCCCTGTGGGAGAGGGACAGGGTGAGGGTGAGGAATTTAAGCTTTTGTAATCACCCCCTCACCCCTAGCCCTCTCCCGGAGGGAGAGGGGGATCAGGCAAGAAGATATTGGAGATTGGAGATGAAAGTGCAAGCTTCTGTTAAGAAAGTGTGCCGTCACTGCAAGATCGTGCGGCGCAAAGGCGTGATCCGGGTGATTTGCTCGGATGCCCGCCACAAGCAGCGCCAGGGTTGAGCCCCGGGGTATAGCGGTTCCGGAAGGGTGGCTTGTCTCACCCTGTTATTGAAATTTGCAGTAAAGACTCGTACACTTACGCGTTTTTATACTGCGCTTTGGGTGGTTTGAGGAGAGTGCTGAATGGCCCGTATCGCTGGGATAAATATTCCGGTTCATAAACACACGGTGATTGCCCTGACCGCCATTTATGGGGTCGGAAGGTCGAGCGCGCGCGATATCTGTCAAGCGACGGGTGTGGCGCCGGACGCCAAGGTGAAGGATTTGACCGAAGCGGAGCTGGAAGCGCTGCGCGGCGAAATCGGCAAGCGTAAGGTCGAAGGTGACCTGCGCCGTGATATCTCGATGAACATCAAGCGCTTGATGGATCTGGGCACCTTTCGCGGCCTGCGCCATCGCCGCGGTCTGCCGGTGCGCGGTCAGCGTACCCGGACCAATGCCCGGACCCGCAAGGGCCCGCGTCGCATGGTTAAGAAATAGTAACGGTTGGTATCACTAGGAATCATTCTGTATGGCTAAAGCGACAGCGCGCGCCCGTAAGCGCGTAAAGAAAAGTGTGGTGGATGCCGTGGCCCATGTCCAGGCGTCGTTCAACAATACCATTATCACCATCACCGACCGCCAGGGCAATGCCCTGTCATGGTCATCCGCCGGGTCCTGCGGGTTCAAGGGTTCGCGGAAGAGCACTCCCTTCGCCGCTCAGGTGGCGGCGGACAAGGCCGGCCAGGCGGCCGCCGAGTACGGGGTGAAGAATGTGGATGTACTGGTCAAGGGGCCGGGGCCGGGTCGGGATTCCGCGGTTCGCGGACTGCATTCGGCGGGATTCAAGGTCAATAGCATTACCGACGTGACCCCCATCCCGCATAACGGTTGCCGGCCGCCGAAGAAGCGCCGCGTCTAGGTTCTGGAGGTTTTATAGTGGCGAAGTATATTGGTCCGAAGTGTCGTCTCTGCCGTCGCGAGGGAGAAAAGCTCTACCTCAAGGGCGAGAAATGTTTTACCGCCAAGTGCGCGGTGGATAAGCGCAGTTTCCCGCCTGGCCAGCACGGCCAGCGCCGTACCCGCTTGTCCGATTACGCGCTGCAGCTTCGCGAGAAGCAGAAGCTGCGTCGTACCTACGGAGTCCTGGAGCGCCAGTTCCATAGTTATTACGGCGAGGCGTCGCGCCGCAAGGGTTCCACCGGCGAACGCCTGCTGCAGTTGCTGGAGTGCCGGTTGGACACGGTGGTGCATCGCATGGGTTTCGGTGCTTCCCGTTCCGAGGCGCGTCAGTTGGTGCGTCACGACGGAATCTTCGTCAACGGACGCAAGGTCAATATTCCCAGCTATCAGGTCAAGCCCAGCGATGTCATCGCGGTGGCGGACGGGGCCAAGAAGCAGTTGCGTATCCAGGCCGCCCTGGAGTTGGCGCAGCAGCGCGGCATCGCCGATTGGTTGGAGGTTGACGTGGAAAAAATGCAGGGCGTCTTCAAGGCCGTCCCCGAGCGAAGTGATTTGCCGCCCGAGATCAACGAACATCTGGTGGTTGAGTTGTACTCGAAGTAAGGGTGTCGTTGTAAGCCCGGCTGGGCAACGGTGCGGGGTGATTCGCACATAGATTTTTAGAGAGGGTGTTTCATGCAAGTCTCAATTGCAGAATTTTTAAAGCCACGGTCGGTGGATGTACAGGTTGCTGATCCAAGCCGCGCCAAGATCAGCATCGAGCCCCTGGAACGGGGTTTCGGTCATACCCTGGGCAACGCCCTGCGCCGCATCCTGTTGTCGTCCATGCCCGGCTCCGCGGTGACCGAGGTGGAGATCGACGGGGTGCTGCACGAGTACACCACCATCGAGGGCGTCCAGGAGGACGTCATCGAGATCCTGCTCAACCTCAAGGGCGTGTCGATCCGTATGGACGGTCGCGACGAGGCCATGGTGACCCTGAAGAAGAAGGGCGCCGGCCCGGTGCTGGCCAAGGACATCGAGCTGACTCAGGAGATCGAGATCATCAATCCCGATCATGTCATCGCCAATCTCAACAAGGCCGGTGAGCTCAATATGACGCTCAAGATCGAGCGCGGCCGCGGCTATCAGCCCGCCGTAGCCCGACAGATCCCCGGTGAAAGCACCCGGCCCATCGGCAAGCTCCAGTTGGATGCCTCCTTCAGTCCGGTGCGCAAGGTCGCTTACGTGGTGGAGAGCGCCCGCGTCGAGCAGCGCACCGACCTGGACAAGCTGGTGCTGGAGCTGGAAACCAATGGCAGCATCGATGCGGAAGAGGCGGTGCGCCGTGCGGCCTCCATCCTGCGCGAGCAGTTGTCGGTGTTCGTCGACCTGGAAGGCAAGGAAGAATCCCGTGCCGCGGCCCCCGAGGCGGAGATGGATCCGATCCTGCTGCGCCCCGTGGACGATCTGGAGTTGACGGTGCGTGCCGCTAACTGCCTGAAGGCGGAAAACATCTATTTCATCGGCGATCTGATTCAACGTACCGAAGTGGAGTTGCTGAAGACCCCCAACCTCGGTAAGAAATCGCTGACCGAGATCAAAGACGTGCTGGCCTCCCACGGTCTGTCCCTGGGCATGCGCCTGGAGAACTGGCCACCGGCGGGCTTGGCGGAAAAGGCCAACAAGGAGCCGATTTCCGTCTGAATGCCCTTCCTTCTCCCTGTGGGGCTCATGTGCCCTTTAGGGTAGAAGGTGGCCCGAAGGGCCGGATGAGGGTGAGGTGGATAAGTAGGTTCTTTTGATTAGGGTGGTTTGCATCAACAACCCTCACCCCATCCCTCTCCCAAAGGGAGAGGGAGAGTAAGCAAAGAGATTTGGAGATATTCCATGCGTCATCGTAATAGTGGGCGGCAACTCAGCCGCAACAGCAGCCACCGCAAGGCAACCCTGCGCAATATGGCGTCGTCGTTGGTGCGCCATGAGGCCATCAAGACCACCCTGCCCAAGGCTAAGGAATTGCGTCGCGTGGTGGAGCCCTTGATCACCATGGCCAAGCGCGACAGCGTCTCGGCACGGCGTCTGGCCTTCAATCGTACCCGTGACCGCGAGGTGGTGACCAAGCTGTTCAACGAGCTGGGTCCCCGTTATCAGGCGCGGCCCGGCGGCTACCTGCGCATTCTCAAGTGCGGCTTCCGTGCCGGCGACAAGGCGCCCATGGCCTATGTGGAGCTGGTGGACCGACCCGCCCCCGAGGCCGTCAAAGGGGAATGAGCTCGATTCAAAGAGTAAAAGAGAGCCGGGCACTGCCCGGCTTTTTTTATTTGGGGCACGGCGTGTCTTACAATCCCGTGGGGGAGGGTGATCATGAATGAATCGGCGATGATCGCGCTGTTCACGGACTTCGGCGCCGCCGGCCCCTATGTGGGTCAGATGAAGGCGGCGATCTACCGTGAGCTGCCGCAAGCGACCCTCATCGATCTCATGGCCGATGCCCCTGTCCACAATCCCCGCGCCGCCGCCTATCTGCTTGCCGCCCTGCCCCGGGAATTCCCCGCCGGCACGGTATTCCTGTGCGTGGTGGACCCCGGCGTCGGCGATCCCGGGAGGCGGCCGGCGGCAGTGGCCATCGACGGCCGATGGTTCGTCGGCCCGGACAACGGATTGTTCAACGTCCTGGCCATGCGCGGCACGGACGTGCAATGGTGGGATATCACCTGGCGGCCGCCGCGGCTGTCCGACTCGTTTCACGGCCGCGACCTGTTCGCACCGGTGGCGGCGCGCATCGCCCGCGGCGAGGCGCCGCCGGGGACGGCCTGCGCTTTGCAGGATCGCCTGTTGCCCGGCTGGCCGCGGGATCTGGCGGAGATCGTCTACATCGACCATTTTGGCAACGCCATCACCGGTATTCGCGCCTCGGAACTTTCCGATGAACGGTGCCTGCAGTTGCAGGATCGCAGGGTGGTCCGTGGGCGCACCTTTTCGGCGGTGCCGGAGGGGCAGGCGTTCTGGTACGAGAACGCCAACGGCTTGGCCGAGATTGCGGTAAATCGAGGCAGGGCCGATGAGGTATTGGGTGCGGAGATCGGCGCCAAGGTCCACATTGTGTGAGATGAGAATGCTGTTATGATGCGGCAAAGGGAGATCTTAGCGCGCCTTCAGGAAATAGCGGGGGCCTTGCCCAGGGAGGATGGGCAGACCCTACTGGCCTTTGCGGAATTCTTGGTTGCACGCAACGCTGAAGGGCAAACCCCGGCTCCCCTGTCTCCCCC
>Ga0315540_10001722_pt1 | contig 12488 bp, 6 predicted proteins | sample SalMarSW160110MG_FD_203677 | JGI IMG/M metagenome (GOLD analysis project Ga0315540, IMG submission 203677) | Salt marsh sediment microbial communities from the Plum Island Ecosystem LTER, Massachusetts, United States - Salt Marsh Sediment SW1601-10 ... | reverse complement strand
CTGCGCCGAATGGCTCGAGTCCCACGGCTACTGCACGCCCGCGAAGCTGGCGATCACCGGCGGGAGCAACGGCGGCCTCCTGGTGGGCGCGGTCATGACGCAGCGGCCGCAGCTCTTCGGGGCGGTCTTGTGCCAGGTGCCGCTGCTCGACATGCTGCGGTACCAGCGGTTCCTCGTCGCCCGCTTCTGGGTGCCCGAGTACGGCTCGGCCGAAGACGCCGACCAGTACCGCTGGCTCAAGGGGTACTCGCCCTACCAGCACGTCGAGCGGGGCGTGAAGTACCCGCCCGTCATGTTCGTGAGCGGCGACTCCGACACGCGCGTGGACCCCTTGCACGCGCGCAAGATGGCCGCGCGCATGCAGGCGCTCGACGGCCCGAACCCGGTGCTCCTGCACTACGACGTCTCGCAGGGTCACTCGGGCGGGAAGTCGGTCGACCAGACGATCGCCGACGGCGCGGACAACCTGCAGTTCCTGCGCTGGCAGCTCGGGATGGTGCGCGTGCCCTGAGCCGGAGCGCCGCTCGCGCGCGGCGCTCCGCGGCGTGCGCGACCGCGTCCACGAGACGCGCGGCGCGGCGCGGTGTCGCCGCGCTGCGCCGCGTGCGCCGTGGCCGACGATGTGCGCGATGAGGGAACGCGCGCGGGAGAACGAGCGGCGCTCGGGAGAATTTTTCCGGGCACGCGCGCGCCTGCGTCGTTCGCGGTCGCGCGATGTCCAGAGGAAAATTCACCGCATCGTTCGCGAGAATTTTCCTCCTTGTCGCGCGCACCGAGTCCGGTGGTATAACCGCCCCACGCTGCCGTCGCGCGAAGCGACTCTTCGAGCGAGGCGGCGTTCCAATCACGCGAACATCAGATGCACGCGCCCGCTCCCGCGGGCGCGACCCACTCGGGACCGCGTCGCGATCCGCGCCTCGCGCGGAACGGGCGCGTTCCCGGCCGGGTAAACAAGGAAGCCGGTCCGCAACCCGCCTCTCTCGCCGCAAGGACCAGGAGGGTCCAAAATGTCCCTTTCCCTCAACCCCGAGACGAGCGCCTCCGCCCACGGCAACAACGGGGAAGCTCCGGCCGACTCGGGCCTCCACGTCCCCCGCCGCTTCACCGTCCCGGACGTCCATCCGTTCGACACCGTGAAGTGGGAGAGACGCCGTACGGTGATCACCAATCCCGACGGCTCGGTCGTCTTCAAGGCCGACGACGTGGAAGTGCCTTCGACGTGGTCGCAGCTCGCCACCGACATCGTCGCCAGCAAGTACTTCCGGCGCGCCGGCGTCCCGGGCCCCCTGGGGCGCGAGAACAGCGTCCGCCAGACCGTCCACCGGCTCGTGCGCACCATCCGGGCGGCGGGCGAGCAGCAGGGCGGGTACTTCGCGGCCCCCGCGGACGCCGAGGCGTTCGAGGCCGAGCTGGCGTACATGCTCGTGCACCAGATCGGCGCCTTCAATTCGCCGGTGTGGTTCAACTGCGGGCTCTTCCACGAATACGGCATCGTCGGCTCCGGCGGCAGCTTCGCCGTGGACTTCGCGGACGACACGGTCCGGATGACCCGGGACTCCTACTCGCGCCCGCAGGTCTCGGCCTGCTTCATCCAGTCGTGCAACGACGACCTCATGTCCATCTTCGAGCTCGTCAAGAACGAGGCGCGGGTCTTCAAGTACGGCTCCGGCACGGGCACGAACTTCTCGAAGCTGCGCGGCCGCATGGAGAAGCTCTCCGGCGGCGGCACGTCCTCGGGCCTCATGAGCTTCCTCGAGGTGCTCGACCGCGGGGCCGGCGCGACGAAGTCGGGCGGCACCACGCGGCGCGCGGCCAAGATGGTCGTGCTCGACGTGGACCACCCCGAGATCCTGGACTTCGTGCGCTGGAAGATGCGCGAGGAGAAGAAGGTCGCCGCGCTCGTGGCCGCCGGCTACCCGGCCGACTTCAACGGCGAGGCCTACGCGACCGTCTCCGGCCAGAACTCGAACAACTCGGTGCGCGTGCCCGACGAGTTCATGAAGGCGGTCGAGGTCGACGGCGACTGGCAGACGACCTTCCGCACCACCGGCGAGGTGAGCGAGACCATGCGCGCCCGCGCGCTGTGGGACGAGATCGCGCAGGCCGCCTGGAGCTGCGCCGATCCCGGCGTGCAGTACGACGACACGATCCAGAGGTGGCACACCTGCAAGGTCACGGACCGCATCCACGCCACGAACCCCTGCAGCGAGTACGTCTTCCTCGACGACAGCGCCTGCAACCTGGCGTCCGTGAACCTGATGAAGTTCCGGCGCGAGGACGGCTCCTTCGACATCGAGGGCTACCGGCACGCGAACCGCGTCTTCTTCCTCGCGCAGGAGATCCTCGTCGGCTTCGCCTCGTACCCGACCGAGCGGATCGCCCGCAACAGCGAGGACTACCGCCCGCTCGGACTGGGCTACGCGAACCTCGGCACGCTGCTCATGGTCGAGGGGCTGCCGTATGACAGCGAGGCCGCGCGCGCCTACGCGGGCTGCATCACCGCCATGATGACGGGGGAGGCCTACGCGCTGTCGGCCGAGATGGCCGCCAGCAAGGGGCCGTTCCGCGGCTACGCGGCGAACGCCGACAGCATGCTGGGCGTCATGCGCCTGCACCGCGAGGCCGCGCGCAAGATCGACCCGACGCACGCGCCGCGCGACATGCGGCAGGCGGCCATCGAGTGCTGGGACCGCGCCGTGGCGTACGGCAGCCTGCACGGCTACCGCAACGCGCAGGCGACCGTGCTCGCGCCGACCGGCACGATCGGGCTGCTCATGGACTGCGACACGACCGGCGTCGAGCCCGACTTCGCGCTCGTGAAGTTCAAGAAGCTCGCCGGCGGCGGCTACTTCAAGATCGTCAACCAGTCGGTGCCGCTCGCCCTCGAGCGGCTCGGCTACGACGAGAAGGAGATCGACCGCATCGTGCGCTACGCCGTGGGCAGCGGCTCGCTGAACGGCGCCCCGCACATCAACGCCTCGAGCCTGCTCAACAAGGGCTTCAGGGACGCCCAGGTCACCGAGATCGAGGCCGTGCTGCCGAACGTGCTCGACATCCGCCAGGCGTTCGGGCGGGGCATCCTGAACGACGAGGTGCTCACGCGTCTCGGCGTCGCGATGGCCGAGCGCGAGAAGCCCGGGTTCAGCGTTCTGCCGTTCCTCGGCTTCACCGACCAGCAGATCGAGGAGGCCAACCTCCACGTCTGCGGCACGCAGACGGTCGAGGGCGCGCCGGGCCTGAAGCCCGAGCACCTCGCCGTGTTCGACTGCGCGAACCGCTGCGGCGCCCACGGCACGCGCTACATCCAGCCGATGGGCCACGTGCGCATGATGAGCGCCGTGCAGCCGTTCCTCTCGGGCGCGATCAGCAAGACGGTCAACCTGCCGCACGACGCGACGGTGGAGGACGTCCGCTCGATCTACACCGAGGCGTGGCGGCTCGGCATCAAGGCCGTGGCGCTCTATCGCGACGGGTGCAAGCAGAGCCAGCCGCTCAGCACCGGCGGCGCCAGGAAGAAGACCGACGCCGCGGAAGCGGGCGAGAAGGAGCCCGTGACCGAGCTGCCGCCGAAGCTGCGCCGCCGCCGCCTGCCGAAGCGCCGCCACGGCTTCACGCAGGAGGCCCGCATTGCCGGCCACAAGGTGTTCCTCCGCACCGGCGAGTACGAGGACGGCACGATCGGCGAGATCTTCATCGACATGCACAAGGAGGGCGCGGCCTTCCGCAGCATGATGAACTGCTTCGCCATCGCCGTGTCCATGGGCCTGCAGTACGGCGTGCCGCTCGAGGACCTCGTGGACCAGTTCTGCTTCACGCGCTTCGAGCCGCACGGGCGCGTCGAGGGCCACGACAACATCAAGGTCTCGACGAGCGTGATCGACTACGTGTTCCGCGTGCTCGGCTTCGAGTACCTGAACCGCACCGATCTCGCCCACGTCATCGACGAGGCGCCGACCGGCGAGCTGCAGCCGCACAAGCACGCCGTGGACGTGCCGGTGGGCAAGGAGCACCGCGTGCCCCGCGGCCAGGGGTTCACCGCCCAACCGCGCGAAGGCGGCCCGCGCCTGACACGCGCCCAGGGCAATGCCGACAGCCCGTTCATGGTGCCCTCGCCCACGCTGGCCGTGCCGCCCAAGTTCAAGGGCGACGCGCCCGCGTGCGACAACTGCGGCCACATCACGATCCGCAACGGCACCTGCTACAAGTGCGTCAACTGCGGCAACTCGCAGGGGTGCAGCTAGGCGGCCCCGCGCGGGAAACCGACGACCAAGCGGCGGGCGGGACCTCGCGGTCCCGCCCGCCTCGCTTTTCGGCCCGGCCGGGCGCTCAGCTGCCGGCGACGGCCGCGACCGGCGGGCGGGCCGCCCGCCGCCCGGAGCGGCGCGCGGGCTTCGCCCGGCAGTCCACGACGAACAGGTGCTCGCGGTTCCGCGGCGGGCCCGGGGTGCCCACGCGGCGGCCCGCCGGGTCGTGGATGCCGATCTTGTGGCCGATGTAGCGCGGGTGATCGACCACCTGCTCGCGCATGCGGCCGCGCCCGCCGAGCAGCGCCCGCAGCTCCTCCGGCGCCAGGAAGCCCTCGTCGCTGAACGAGACGACCAGCCACCGCGCGCGAACGCGCTCGACCGTCTCGCGCAGCGCCGCGGCCATCGTCGCGCGGCGGTTGAACGCGCTCGCGCGCGTGCGCACGTCCTCGCGCTTGCGTGCCACGCCGTACACCGCGGGGCGGTCCCAGCGGACGAGGGACTCCCACACGTGGTAGTTCCCGAGGTAGCTGTGCTGGTTGTACGGCGGGTCGAGGTAGGCGACGTCGGCCTCGAAGCGCCCCGCGGCCTCGAGCGCGTCGAGGCCCGACGCCGAGCCGGGCCCCTCGAGGATCTCCGGCACGCGCAGCCGGAGCGGAAGGTGCGAGCGCGGCGCCCAGCGCTTGAGGTAGGCCATCTGCAGGCCGACGGTCGAGTCCACGCGGTCGGCGGCCTCGACCAGGCTCGTGAGCGCGACCGCCTCGAGCTCGGGCTCGAGCGAGAGCCGCTCGATCCGCGCGCGGATCGCGTCCACGCGCGCGCCGTTCGCCGGCTGCAGGTAGCGCGCGGCGACGCAGTAGGTCTCGGTGAACCAGCCGGCGCGGCCGCGCACGCGGTCCAGCTCGGCGACGAGCCGTTCGGCCCTCGCGCGCCACTTCGCGGCGTCGGTCGCCACGTAGCAGGCTCCGAACGCGTGGGCGTAGGCGTTGTGGTCGTTCGCGTGCACGACGAACGCCCGGGCCTTGAGGGCGTGGCCCACGCGCGAGGTGCCCGAGAACAGGTCGAGCACGGTGTGCGCGCCCGCGCACGACTCGACGGCCGCGACGATGCGGGGCACGAGACGGCGCTTCGAGCCGATGTACTTGATCACGCGGAACGCCTCCCCGGATCCGGGACCGCCGCGGCCCCCCGCGGCGCGCGCAGCGTACCTCAGCGGCGGGCCGCGCGGCGCCCGCCGGCCGGAGGAGCGCGCCGCGAGCTTGCCGCCCGCCGCGGCGCCCGGCAGAGTGCCCGGCCATGACCTCCGCCGCCGGCCGCCCGGCGCTCCTCACCCCGGACCGCGCGCTGCAGGCGCTGCTCGTCTTCGTCGTGCTGGCCCCGCTTGCGAAGTGGCTGCACTGGGGCCCGCTCGCGGTGTTCGCGTGCAGCGCGCTCGCGGTGGTGCCGCTCGCCGGGCTCATGGGCGGGGCCACCGAGACGCTCGCCTCGCGCCTCGGCCAGGGCGTCGGCGGGCTGCTCAACGCGACGTTCGGCAACGCGGCGGAGCTGATCCTCGCGCTCGTGGCGCTGAACCGCGGGCTCTTCGACGTCGTGAAGGCCTCGCTCACGGGCTCGATCCTCGGCAACAGCCTGCTCGTGCTCGGCCTGGCGATGCTGGCGGGCGGGGCGCGGCGCGAGAAGCAGTCCTTCGACCGCTCGGCGGCCTCGGCCTCGTCCACGCTGCTGCTGCTCGCCGCCATCGCGCTCGTCGTGCCCGCGGCGTTCCACTTCGTCGCCGGGGGCGCCGTGGCCCGCGGCGCCCTCACCCCGGCGCGCGAGACGGTGCTCGAGCGCGGCCTCTCGCTCGAGATCGCGATCGTGCTGATCGTCGCCTACCTGTTGAGCCTGTTCTTCGCGCTGCGCACTCACCGGCACCTCTATGCCGGCGGCGGGCACCCGGCCGGGCGCGCCCCCGCGCCGGTGGGCCGCGCGGTCGCGACGCTGGTCGTCGCGACGGCGCTCATCGCCGGGATGAGCGAGCTGCTCGTGGGCGCGGTCGAGGCGGCCTCGCACGCGCTCGGCCTGACCGAGGTGTTCGTCGGCGTGGTCGTCGTCGCCGTGATCGGCAACGCCGCCGAGCACTCGACGGCGGTGGTCGCCGCGGTCCGCAACCAGATGGACCTCGCGCTCAACATCGCGATCGGCTCGAGCATCCAGATCGCGCTGTTCGTGGCCCCCGTGCTCGTCTTCGCCTCGTACGTCCTGCCGCACGGGGCGATGAACCTGCGCTTCACCCCGTTCGAGGTGCTGGCCGTGATCGCCGCGACGGTCGTCGTGAACCTCGTGGCCTCGGACGGCGAGTCGAACTGGCTCGAGGGCGCGATGCTGCTCGCGGTCTACCTCGTGCTCGGGCTGGCGTTCTACTTCCTGCCCTGACGGGCCGCGCGGGCGGGGCTCAGGCCGCCTCGGCGACCTCGTCCTCGTCGGCCCGGGGCGCGTCGCCGAGCGTCCGGACGAGCGCGTCCATGGCGTCGGGACACAGGCCGATCCCGCGGTCGCGCTCGATGAACACCAGCGCCTCGTCGGGGCCCAGCGCCGGGCGGTACGGCCGGCGGGTGCTCAGCGCGTCGAAGACGTCGGCCACCGCGAGCACGCGCGCGAGCCCGGGGACCTGGTCGCCGTGGAGCCCGCGGCAGTAGCCGCTGCCGTCGAGCCGCTCGTGGTGCGAGGCGGAGGCGAACGCGAGCCACTCGAAGCCGCGCACGTGCTCGAGGATCCGCTCGGTGAAGAGGGCGTGCATGCGCATGACCTCCCACTCCGACGCCGTGAGCGGCGAGGGCTTGTCGAGGATCGTGTTCGGCACCGTGAGCTTGCCGAGGTCGTGCAGCAGGCCCGCGCGCCGGACCTCGGCGACCGCCTCGCGCTCCCAGCCGAGCTCGCGGGCGACGCCCGCGGCGAGCCGGGCCATGCGCTGCGAGTGTGCGCCGGTGAAGGGCGACTTGGCGTCCACGATCTCGGCGAACACCTCGGCGATTCGGTCGAGCAGGCGCGGACCCGCGAGCAGCGCGGCCCCGCCCGGCTCCGACTCGACGACCCGCGCCTGCAGCGCCTTCGTCTCGAGCGCGCACCAGCCCGCGAGGTCGCGTTCGAGGCCGGCGCAGGCGGCCACGACGAGCGGGTCGAACCACTTGCCCGCGCGCTCGCGCACGACGGCGAGTCCGTGCTCGACGCCGCCCCGCATCGCGAAGACCTCGAGCGTCTGCGCGAGCGTCAGGATGCGCGCGACGATCGGGATCTCGTCGCCCGAGAGGCTGCGCGGGTGGCCCCGGCCGTCCCAGTGCTCGTCGAGCGCCCGCACGGCCGAGGCGGCGCCGGACCCCAGGCCCAGCTGCATCACGATCTCGGCGCCCCGCCGGCAGCGGATCTCGACCAGCTCGGCGGCGATCCGCGGGCCGACCCGGGCGAGCTCGGCGATGCGGCGGGCGCGGGAGAACCACGAGCCGCCGGGCGCGGCGTGCGCCATCGCGTAGAAGGCGGCGCGGAAGTAGTTCGACCAGTCGACCTGCATGCGCGCGCCCTTCGCCTGGCGGTCGTCGCCTCCGAAGAGCGAGAACACGCGCGCGGCGTTCGACGAGCACCCCGCGTCCTTGAGCAGCGCGGCGAAGTAGAGGTCCCGGCGCAGCCTCAGCGGCAGCCCGAGCCGGCCGCCCAGCTCCATCGCGATCAGGCACGTGCGCAGCGCGTGCCCCATGGGCTGGCCCTCGGTCAGGTCGAGGGCGTACGAGAGCGCCGCGAAGACGTCGGAGACGGGGACCCTGTCGGGAACCGGGGTGCGTGCGCGAAGAGTCACACCCCGGGTATCGGCGCGCCCCGGCGGAGGGTTGAGTTCGAGGCGCGCGTTGCGGCCTTTCGCGGCGCGGTCCGGGCCAGCGGCGAACGCGTTCTCGCCCCGCCACGGGGACCACCCGCCCGGCCGGGCAGGACGACCCGCTCGACCACCGGGCGCGGGCGCCGCCGCCCCACGGTCCTTCCGGACCGTGGGCGAGGCGCGTGCGAACGCGTTTCCGGATTGGCGTGGTGACGGCGGGAAACCGTAGAATTGCCCCGGCCTCAAACCCATACCCCGGTTCACCGGCTCGGGCCCTCCTGCGCGGCGACGCGGACTGCCCCCCGGCCTGCACCGCAACCTTGCGCCAAGGAGTCCCCATGGCCCCCGAGCCATCCCGCGCGCACGCGGCGCGGCTGATCGCGTCGCTGCTCGCCGTTTCCCTCGCCTTCGCCACCCCCGCGCACGCCCTGCGCGTCGTCAACTGGAACATCCTGAACTACCCGGGAAACACCGGTCCCGCGCGTGACCCGCTGTACCGCGTCGTCCTCGCGCCGCTGGCGGCCGACGTCGTGGTGACCGAGGAGACGCAGTCGCAGGCCGGCGTCACCGAGTTCCTCGGCAACCTGAACGCGATCGAGCCCGGAATGTGGACCGCGGCGCCGTTCGTGGACGGCAACGACACCGACTCGGGGCTCTTCTACAAGCCCGGCTCCGTCCAGTTCCTGGGGCAGTGGGCCTTCTACCCGAACCCGGCCTACCCGCTGCGCTACATCCACGTGTACCGGCTCAAGCCGGTCGGCTACTCGTCCGACGCGGCCGAGTTCCGCATCTACTCGCTGCACCTCAAGGCGTCCTCGGGCTCGTCGAACGTGACCGACCGCTACAACGAGTGCGTCGGGCTGCGCGATTCGCTGAACGCCATGCCGCCGGGCACGCACGTGCTCGTCGTGGGCGACTACAACTTCTACACGGGCCTCGAGCCCGGCATGCAGAAGCTGATCGAGGTCCAGCCCGACTCCGTGGGAGGCCCCATCGGCCGGCTCTACGACCCGCTCGGCCTGCAGAACATCGCCTGGCAGGACAACACGTTCATGCAGTCCGCGTGGACGCAGTCCACCTGCAAGACGAGCGACCCGAACCCCTGCGCTCCGGGCGCCGCCACCGGCGGCCTCGACGACCGGTTCGACCTCATCCTGCCCACCTACCCCCTCCAGGACGGGGCCGGGATCGAGCTGGTGCCCGGCTCGTACATCGTCGTGGGCAACGACGGCCAGCACCACAACAACAGCATCATGGACCCGCCGACCATTCCCGAGGGCGCGACCTACGCCGCCGCACTGCACGGCGTGAGCGACCACCTGCCGGTGCGCGTGGACCTGCGGCTGCCGGCGCTGGTCGAGGTCTCCTCGGCGCCGATCGCGTTCGGCTCGGTGATCACCGGCGCGACCGTCTCGCAGACGCGGCCGGTCACGAACGCGGCCCCGGCCCCGGGCGAGACGCTTCTCTACGCCTACTCGGCCCCCCCGGGCTTCACGGCCCCGGCCGGCCCGCAGGCCGCCGCCGCCGGCGCCACGAACGACGACGCCATCGGGCTCGACACCGCGACGCCCGGCGCGTACTCGGGCGCCCTCGGCTTCACGAGCAACTCGGTGGACGCGGCGAACGCCACGATCCCGGTCTCCGGGACGGTGCTGCGCCACGCGGTCGCCTCGCTCGACTCGGCCGTGGTGCTCGGCACGACCACGCTCGACTTCGGCACGCACGACGTGGGCGAGTTCGACAGCCAGTCCGTACGCGTGCACGACCAGGGCTGGGACGCGCTGCAGGCGCGGCTCTCGCTGACGGGCGGCGCCATCGCGGGCGGGGCCGGGCGCTTCTCGATCGTCGGCGGCTTCTCGCCGTCGCTCGTCGCCGGCACCGGCCGCACGTTCGACGTCGCGTTCGACGCCGCGGGCGCCGCGCAGGACTCGCTCTACGAGGCCACGCTCACGTTCTCCAGCTCCGACGAGGCGCTGCCGGGCGCGACGGCCCGGCCCGACCTCACCGTGACGCTGCAGGCGACGCTGCACACCGGCGGCACGACCGCCGTGGGCGATCAGCCGCCTTCGGCCACGATGCTCTACGCGCCGTTCCCGAACCCGATCGCGGGCCGGGCCACGGTGCGCTTCGACCTCGCGCGCGCCGGCGACGTCGCGCTCGAGGTGTTCGACCTCTCCGGCCGCCGCGCGGCCACGCTGATGCGCGGCCCGCTGCAGCCCGGCCGGTACTCGGTCCAGTGGAACGGCCTCGGCGAGAACGGCGCGCCCGTTCGCGCGGGCCTCTATTTCGTCCGCCTCTCGGCCCCCGGCACGGGCGCGCAGTCGGCCCGCGTCGCGGTAATCCGCTAGAGCCATCGCTTCGCCGGGGGGCCGCCGCGCGCGCGGCGGCCTCCCGGGCCGGAGCGGGAAGGAACCGCCCGACGTGACGCACCGCCTCCGCTTCGCCGTCGCCGCCGCGCTCCTCGCCGTGGCCGCCGCCGCGACCCCCGCCTTCGCCCTGCGGGTCGTGACCTGGAACCTGCTCCAGTACGACCAGTTCACGATCGCCAACCGCCAGCAGGACTTCCGGACGGTCCTCGCGGCGCTCTCGCCCGACGTCATGATCGCGCAGGAGATCAACACCTCGGCCGGCAAGGACTCGATGCTCAACAACGTCCTCAACGTGATCGAGCCGGGGCAGTGGGCGGCGCAGTGGATGGCGCTCGGCACCGAGGGCGGCGCGGTGTTCTACAAGCCGTCGAAGGTGGCCATTACGAACTTCACTTCCTATGCCACCGGCGGCCCGCGGCCCGTGCTGATCTTCCTCGTGAAGCCGGTTGGGTACGCGCACAACCCCGCGTGGTTCCGGATGTACTCCGTCCACTTCAAGGCCGGCAGCCAGCAATCGGACATCGACAGGCGGCTCAGCGAGGCCACAGCGCTGCGCGACTACCTGAACACGACGAACACGCTCGGCACCGGCCCAAACTTCCTCGTCGGCGGCGACACGAACATCTACGGCGCCGACCAGGGCGCCTACATCGTCCTCACCGAGTCGCAGGCCGACGACGACGGCCGCTGCTGGGACCCGCTGAACATGCCGGGCCCCTGGCACGCGGTGTACTCGTACACGTCGTACTTCACGCAGAGTCCGTGCAACTCGGGTTGCCCGTCCACGCCGAGCTTCTCGGGCGGCGGGCTCGACGACCGCTTCGACCTCTTCCTCACCTACCAGGCGGTGCAGGACGGCGTCGGGCTCGACCTCGTGCCCGGCAGCTACGCGGCCTACGGCAACGACGGGCTGCACTTCAACACCGACGTGAACGGCGGCGGCTTCAACAACGCCGTGGGGCTCGAGGTCGCGAACGCGTTGCACGGCGCCTCGGACCACCTGCCCGTAGTCGTGGACCTGCAGCTGCCCGCGAAGGTGGGCGGCGACTCGCAGGTGGACTTCGGCGACGTGATCGTGGGCGCGGCGGGCGTCACCGCGCCGCTCTCGGTCGCGAACGCCGCCACGGTCCCGGCCGACCGGCTGCGCTACACGCTCTCGGCGCCCGCCGGTTTCACCGCCCCCGCCGGCCTCGACAGCGTCGCCGCGGGCGCGGCGCCGAACGTCCACCTGCTCGGCCTCGACACGGGCTCGAGCGGACTGCGCTCGGGCACGCTGACCGTCGCCTGCAACGACGTGGACACGGCGAACAAGGCCGTGCTGCTCTCGGCGCGCGTGCTCGCGCACGCGGTCGCCTCGCTGGACTCCGCGACCGTGCTCACCGCCTCGAGCCTCGACTTCGGCGACCACCCGCCGGCCTCGTTCGAGGATCTCGGCGTGCGCGTGCACGACCAGGGCTGGAACCCGCTCCAGGCCGGCCTCGCCGTGACCGCCGCGCAGGTGACGGGCGGCGGCGGGCGGTTCTCGGTGCCGGGCTTCTCGCCCGTCACGATCGGGGAACTCGGCCACACGTTCCCGGTCCACTTCGACGCCTGGGGCGCGCCGCTCGATTCGACCTACGAGGCGACGCTCACGTTCACGACGTCCGACGAGGCGCTGCCCGGCGCCGTGGCCGGCGCGTCGCTGAGCGTGCAGCTCACGGCCCGCGTGAGCGGCGGCGCGGGGGTGGAGGGCGGCGCCCGGGCGCTGCGGCTGTTGCCGCCGCGGCCGAACCCGGCCCGCGACGGGGCCGAGATCGCGTTCGAGCTGCCCGGCGAGGCCCCCGTGGACGTCGGGATCTACGACCTCGGCGGCCGCCGCGTGGCGACGCTCGCGTCGGGCGTCCTGGGTGCGGGGCCCCACACGCTGCGCTGGAACGCCCGGAATGAGGCCGGAAAGAAGGTCCCCGCGGGGCTCTATTTCGTCCGGTTCGACACGCCGGGGTTCACGCGGGTCCAGCGGCTCGCGATCGTGCCGTAAGGAATCCCGTC
>Ga0315540_10001721_pt1 | contig 12493 bp, 9 predicted proteins | sample SalMarSW160110MG_FD_203677 | JGI IMG/M metagenome (GOLD analysis project Ga0315540, IMG submission 203677) | Salt marsh sediment microbial communities from the Plum Island Ecosystem LTER, Massachusetts, United States - Salt Marsh Sediment SW1601-10 ... | reverse complement strand
GCTGGCGGCTTCGACGCGGTCTTCATCGGCGTCGGCGCCAGCGTGAGCAACCACGTCGACGTGCCGTCGATGGACGCTGGCAAGATGATCGACGCCATCAGCCTGCTGGAGAACGTCGAAAAGGGCCAACGCCCGCTGCTCGGGCGCGTGGTCGCGGTCTACGGCGGCGGCAACACCGCGATGGACGCCGCGCGCATCGCCAAGCGCCTCGGCGCGGAGGAAGCGGTGCTGGTCTACCGGCGCGACCGCGCGCACATGCCGGCCCATCCGTACGAGGCCGACGAGGCCTTCGCCGAGGGCGTGAAGGTGAGCTGGCTGTCGACGGTGAAGAACTTCGGCCGCGAGGACATCACGATCGAGCGCATGGAACTCACGCCCGACGGCAAGGGCGTGGTCGGCACCGGCAAGTTCGACACCATCCAGGCCGACGCATTGGTGCTCGCCGTCGGCCAGCACGCCGACGTCGGCTTTCTGCGTGCACTGCCCGGCCTGCGCGTACTGCGCGGCGACCTGGTCGAGGTCGGCGCCGACCTGCAGACCGGACACCCGGGCGTGTTCGCCGGTGGCGACGTGATCGGCGGCCCGCGCACCATGACCGCGGCGGTCGGCCACGGCAAGAAGGCGGCGCGCGCGATCGACGCCTGGCTGCGCGGCGAGGCGCTCGCCGCGCGCGAGCGCCCGCCGATCGTCGAGTTCGGCATGCTCGACCTGCCCGTATATCTCGATGCCGACCGGCGCGAGCAGCCGGCGCTGCCGCTCGCCGAGCGCACCGGCTTCGACGAGGTGGTGAAGGGCCTGCCCGAACCCGAGGTGCGCTACGAGGCGCAGCGCTGCCTGTCGTGCGGCAACTGCTTCGAATGCGACAACTGCTACGCCGCGTGCCCAGAGCAGGCGATCGTCAAGCTCGGCAAGGGACGCTTCTACCGCTTCGACTACGACCTGTGCACCGGCTGCGCGACCTGCTACGAGCAATGCCCCTGCCACGCGATCGAGATGGAGCCCGAGCGCGACGCCGCGCAGGCCGGGTCGGGGCTGCTGCACGAGCCGACGCTGCCGTCGCGCTTCAAGGTGCGGCCATGACGGAAATGTGGACCACGATGGACGGCAACGCCGCGGCAGCGCATATCGCCTACCGCACCAATGAGGTATGCGCGATCTACCCGATCACGCCCGCATCCGTGATGGCCGAGCTGGTCGACGTCTGGACCGCGCAGGGTCTGCGCAACCTCTGGGGCGCGGTGCCGGTGGTGCAGCAGATGCAGTCCGAGGCGGGCGCCGCGGGCGCGGTGCACGGCGCGCTGCAGTCTGGCGCGCTTACCGCGACCTTCACCGCCTCGCAGGGGCTGCTGCTGATGCTGCCGAACATGTACAAGATCGCCGGCGAGCTGACGCCGTCGGTGTTCTACGTCGCGGCGCGCTCGATCGCCACCCAGGCGCTGTCGATCTTCGGCGACCACTCGGACGTGATGAGCGCGCGGGGCACCGGCTTCGGCATGCTCGCGGCCGCCTCGGTGCAGGAAGCGCACGACCTCGCGCTGGTGGCGCAGGCGGCCACGCTCGAGGGGCGCATTCCGCTGCTGTTCTTCTTCGACGGCTTTCGCACCTCGCACGAGGAGAACAAGATCAGCGTCATTCCGGACGCGCAGATCCGGGCCATGATCGACGACGAGCTGGTGCGCGCACACCGCGCGCGGGCCCTGTCGCCCGAGCACCCGGTGGTGCGCGGCACCGCGCACAACCCGGACACCTTCTTCCAGGCGCGCGAAACGGTGAACCCGTACTATGCGCGCATGCCGATGGTGGTGCAGGGGGCGATGGACCGCTTCGCCGCGCTGACCGGGCGGCGCTACGCGCCGTTCCGCTACCTCGGCCACCCCGAGGCCGAGCGAGTCGCGATGTGCATGGGCTCGGGCGTCGAGGTGCTGGACGAAACCGCGGCCTGGCTGAACCGCAACGGCGAGCGAGTCGGCGTGCTGCAGGTGACGCTCTACCGTCCCTGGTCCGCCGAGCACTTCCTTGCGGCGCTGCCGCCCTCGGTCAAGACGATCGCGGTGCTCGATCGCTGCAAGGAGTCGGGCGCCACCGGCGAGCCGCTGTACGTCGACGTGCTGACCACGCTCGCCCAGGGTCTCGCCGACGGCACGCGCAAGGCGATGCCGCGCGTGATCGGCGGACGCTACGGCCTGTCGTCGAAGGACTTCAACCCCGCGATGGCGAAGGCGGTGTTCGACGAGCTGGCCAGGCCCGCGCCGCGCAACGGCTTCACGGTCGGCATCGTCGACGACGTCTCGCACACCAGCCTCGAGTTCGACCCCGGCTTCGACATCGAGCCGCCCGAGGTGGTGCGCGCGCTGTTCTACGGCCTGGGCGCGGACGGCACCGTGGGCGCGAACAAGAACTCGGTCAAGATCCTGGCCGGCGACGAAGGCCGCTACGCGCAAGGCTATTTCGTCTACGACTCGAAGAAGTCCGGCTCCTACACCATTTCGCACCTGCGCTTCGGGCCGACGCGCATCCGCGCGCCCTACCTGCTCGAGACCGCGAACTTCGTCGGCGTGCACAAGTTCGATTTCCTGTTCCGCTACGACGTCCTCGCCAGCGCGGCGCCGGGCGCGACGGTGCTGTTGAACAGCCCGTACGGCGCAGACGAGGTGTGGGACCGGCTGCCCGCGCGGGCACAGGCCCAGATCCGCGAGCGCGGCCTGAAGCTGCACGTCATCGACGCGACCAAGGTCGCGCTCGGCCTCGGCCTGGGCAACCGCATCAACACCCTCCTGCAAACGTGTTTTTTCGCGCTCTCGGGCGTGCTGCCGCGCGACGAGGCGATCGCGCGCATCAAGACCGAAACCGAGACCACCTACGCGCGCAAGGGCGCCGAGGTGGTGAAGAAGAACTTCCAGGCGATCGACAGTGCGCTCGCCAACCTGGTCGCGGTCGAGCCGCCCAAGCGCGGCCGGCGCGGCCTTGCGCTGCCGCCCGCGGTGCCGGCCGACGCGCCCGAGTTCGTGCGCATGGTCACCGCGCCGATGATGCTGGGGCGCGGCGACAGCCTTCCGGTGAGCCTGCTGCCGGTCGACGGCACCTACCCGAGCGGCACCACGAAGTTCGAAAAGCGCAACGTGGCGGAAGAAGTGCCGGTGTGGGAACCCGACCTGTGCATCCAGTGCGGCCAGTGCGCGGTGGTCTGCCCCCACAGCGTGATCCGCGCCAAGACCTACGACCGTGCGCGGCTCGAGGGCGCGCCCGAGGGCTTCAAGGCCGCCGAAACCAACGCGCGCGGCTACCCCGATTCGCGCTACACGCTGCAGGTCTACGTCGAGGACTGCACCGGCTGCGGGGTGTGCGTCGAGAACTGCCCGGCGCGCGACACCGCGGGCGAGCGGCGCGCGATCAACATGCGAGCGCGGCTCGAAGTGCTTCAAGACGAGCGGCACGCGGTCGGCTTCTTCGAGACCCTGCCCTGGGTCGACCGCACGCGGGTGAATTTCGCCAACGTGCGCGGGGTGCAGTTCCTCGAGCCGCTGTTCGAGTTCCCCGGCGCCTGCGCCGGCTGCGGCGAGACGCCCTACCTCAAGCTGCTGTCGCAGCTGTTCGGCGACCGGGCGCAGATCGCGAACGCGACCGGCTGCTCGTCGATCTACGGCGGCAACCTGCCGACCACGCCCTGGACCCACGACGCGGCGGGCCGCGGCCCGGCATGGGCCAATTCGCTGTTCGAGGACAACGCCGAGTTCGGCCTTGGCTACCGCATTGCGGTAGACGCGCAGAGCGCGGCGGCGCAGGCGCTCGCGCGCAATCTTGCCCCGCGCATCGGCGCCGACCTGGTGGCCGCGCTGATCGAGGCGCCGCAGCTCACCGAGTCGGACTTCCGTCTGCAGCGCGAGCGCCTGGCGGCGCTCAAGCTGAAGCTGGCCGGGATGCAGGACGACCCCGACGCGCGCAACCTGCTCGCGCTGGCGGACTTCTTCGTGCGCCGCTCGGTCTGGATCGTGGGCGGCGACGGCTGGGCCTACGACATCGGTTACGGCGGCCTGGACCACGTGCTCGCCTCGGGGCGCAACGTGAACATCTTGGTGCTCGACACCGAGGTCTACTCCAACACCGGCGGCCAGGCCTCGAAGTCGACCCCGCTCGGCGCCTCGGCCAAGTTCGCCGCCGCCGGCAAGACTTCGGGCCGCAAGGACCTCGGCATGATGGCCGTCGCCTACGGCAACGTGTTCGTGGCGCAGATCGCGATGGGCGCCAACAGCGAACAGGCGCTGCTCGCGTTCCGCGAGGCCGAAGCCTACGACGGTCCCTCCCTGATCCTGGCCTATTCGCAGTGCATCGCGCACGGCACCGACATGCGCTACGGCATGAAGCAGGCCGCGCGGGCGGTGGCCGCGGCGCACTGGCCGCTGTACCGCTACGACCCGACCATGCGCCGCAACGGCGTAAACCCGTTCCGCCTCGACTCGCCGCGGCCACGCCTGCCGCTGGAGGACTACCGCTACCGCGAAGTGCGCTTCAAGGTGGTCGAGCAGACCCGCCCGGCCGAGGCGCGCCGCATGCTCGAGCAGGCGCGCGCGGCGGTCATGGAGCGCTACCGGTTCTACGAGGATCTCGCGGCGCGCGACGGCAGCCGTTTCGAACAGTCCGACCCGGGACGCTAGGAGCAACACCGCCATGGATCTCACCAGCCGCTACCTGGGATTGACGATCAAGCACCCGGTCGTCGCCTCTGCCTCGCCGCTGACTTCGACGCTCGACGGCATGAAGCGGCTCGAGGACGCGGGCGCGGCCGCGGTCGTGATGAGCTCGGTCTACGAGGAGCAGATCCGCGCAGAGGACACCGCCTACGCGCTGTACACCGACCACGGCTCGCATTCCCACCCAGAGACCGCGAGCTACTTCCCCGAGCTGCCGGACTACGAACACGGGCTCTCGGGCAGGCTGGAAACGCTGCGGCGCGCGTCCGAAGCGCTCGACATCCCGGTCATTGCGAGCCTGAACGGCGCCTCGGCCGAGGGCTGGGTCGAGTACGCCGGGCGACTGGAGCAGGCGGGCGCTGCGGCGCTCGAGCTGAACATCTGGTTCGTGCCGACCGACCCCGAGCAGAGCGGCGGAGACATCGAGCGCCGCTACCTGCAGATCGTGCATGCGGTGCGCAAGGCCGTCAGCATCCCGCTCGCGGTCAAGCTCTCGCCGTTCTTCAGCGCCCCCGCCAACATGGCGCGCGCGCTGGTCGCCGCCGGCGCCGACGGGCTGGTGCTGTTCAACCGTTTCTACGAGCCGGACGTCGACCTGGAAACGCTCGCGCCGAAGCGCGACCTCGAGCTCAGCTCGCGCTACGAGATCCGGCTGCCGATGATGTGGATCTCGCTGCTGCGCGGCCGCGTCAAAGCCTCGCTCGCGGCGACGCGCGGGGTCGAAGGCCCCGAAGAGGTGGTCAAGTACCTGCTGGCGGGCGCCGATGCGGTGATGACCACCTCGGCGCTGTTGCGCCGGGGACCGCAGCACCTGCGCACGCTGGTCGCGGGCCTGGAGCAATGGCTGCAGGCGCACGGCCACGCCTCGGCCGACGCGGTGCGCGGCGTGCTGAGCGCCGAGCGCGCGGACGCCGCGGCCGAAATGCTGCGTACCCAGTACATGAGGCTGCTGAGCGAATACGTGCCGAGCCGCCTCGCGCTCTGACCGGGCGCAAAAAAACGGGGGCCGCAGCCCCCGTTTCGCGATCCGGTCCGGATTGCTCAGTCGGACTTCTTCTCGTCGTCCTTGCTTTCTTCGTCCTTCTGCTCGTCTTTCTTGTCGCTGTCGACCGGCGACTTGGCTTCGTCGCTCTTGCTCTCGTCGTCGGCGGCGACCTGGCCGGCTTGCGCCTTGACGGCGCTGGTGGCGTAGGCCTGGGAGAACGCGACCGCGAACAGCGCGGCAAACGTGGCGGCTAGCAGTTTTTTCATGATGGGTCCTGTCTATCGTGGGTTGTTGTGATGGGGTCCAGCTGCTTACTTCTTGTCTTCTTGCTCGGTCGGATCCTTCGGATCCTTGCCTTCTTCCTTCGCTTCTTCCTTCGCTTCTTCCTTCGCTGCAGGCGCGGCGGCTTCGATGGCGGCCTTCGCGTCGGCGAGTTTCTGCTGCTCGGTCGGCGCGGCGGCTTCGGCCGGCTGCGCAGGTTGCGCCGGCGCGGTGCTTACCGCGGGGGATTTGGATTCGGTGGCGCTCTCGTCGTTGCCGCAAGCGACCAGACCGGCTGCTGCGAGCGCGACGAGCATGAGTTTCAGTTTCATTGCTATGCTCCTGTTGATTTTCGGGAACTGCCCGACTCGCGGCACCTGCCGTGTCGTCGAGAGACATTTGAACGCAGCGGTGTAAGCGGGCGATTGCCCAGTGAGAGGGTTTGGTTGCGGCACAGGGCGGTTTCGTTGCGCAATGTGTCGCCGCCCAGGGGCTGTTACACGGCGTTACATCCTGGCCCGCCGCGCCGGGTACCATAGCGCCGCCATGGACCAACAGGACCACGCCCTGGTCGTCGACGACGACGCCGAGATCCGCGGCCTGCTCGCGGAGTACCTCGCGCGGCAGGGCTTCAGGGTCTCGCTCGCGCGCGACGGACGCGAGATGCGCCAGGCGCTGGACAAGAGCCGGCCGGACATCGTGGTGCTCGACGTGATGCTGCCCGGCGAGGACGGCCTGGCGCTGTGTCGCGACCTGCGCGCGCGCTCCAATATCCCGGTCATCATGCTCACCGCCCGCGGCGAGGAACTTGACCGCATCATCGGCATCGAGATGGGCGCGGACGATTACCTCGCCAAGCCGTTCAGCCCGCGCGAACTGCTGGCGCGCATGAAGAGCATCCTGCGACGCTCTCGCGGGCTGCCGCCCTCGCGCGCGGCGGGACAGCGCGTTCGCTTCGCCGGCTGGACCCTCGACGTCGCGGCCCGGCACCTGATCGGCTCCGATGGAGTGGTGGTGTCCCTCAGCGGCACCGAGTTCCGCCTGCTGACGGTGTTCGTCGAGCATCCGAATCGCGTGCTCGACCGCAACCAGCTGATGGACCTGACGCTCGGACGGGAGGCAACGCCGCTCGACCGAAGCATCGATGTGCAGGTGAGCCGCCTGCGCCAGCGGCTGCAGGACGACGCGCGCGAGCCGCGCATCATCAAGACCGTGCGCAACGGCGGCTACGTCCTCGCAGCGAGCGTCGAGCGCCTCGATTGAGCCGCCTGCTGCCCCGCTCGCTGTTCGGCCGCACCCTGCTGGTGCTCGCCGCCGGCCTGCTGCTGGCGCAGGTCGCCAGCCTGATGATCAACCTGCTCGACCGCGGCGCCGCGGTCTACCGCCTCGCCTCGCAGCAGATGGCGGCGCGCATCGCCGCCGACGCGCGGGTGCTGGATCGTCTCGGCCGCGTCGAGCGCAATGCGGTCATCGACGCGATGAACGGGCGCGACCTGAGCGTGGCGGTCGGCGCGGCTCCACTCTCGGTGACGTACGGCTTCAGCGAGCTCGACCGCTACGAGCAGGCGTTCGCGGCCGCGATCCAGCGCAACATGGACACCCCGCTGCCGACTTCGGTCGAGATCACCGCGCGGCGCCCGGCGCCGGGCGAGAACAGCGACGGCGAAGGCGCCGCTGCGCGCTGGGTCGCGCGCCACTTCTACTTCCTGCTGCCGGACACTTTCGCGCTGGTGGCGCAGGTCACGCTCGGCGACGGCAACGTCGCGGTCTTCTTCGCGCGCGTGCCGCAGGAGCCGCTCAGGCGCTACGAGACACTGGTGCCGAAGCTGCTGGTCACGCTGGCGATCTTCTTCCTGCTCGCCGCGCTGGTGGTGCGCACCATGACGCGCTCGCTGGAGCGGCTGTCGCGCGCGGCGCGCGCGCTGGGCGAAAACCCCGAGGGTCCGCCGCTCGATCCGGGCGGGCCGCGCGAGGTGGCGAACGTGATCGGAGCCTTCAACCGCATGCAGTCGCAGATCCGCGGCTATGTGCACGAGCGCGCCCGCATGTTCGGCGCGATCTCGCACGACCTGAAGACGCCGGTCACGCGCATGCGCCTGCGCGCCGAGATGCTCCCCGACGGTCCGGTGAAGGACAAATTCGTGCGCGACCTGGACGAGATGGAGGCGATGGTCGGCTCGACGCTCGAGTTCTTCAGGAGCCTGGGCAAGGAGCCGCAGCGCCAGCCGGTGGACGTGGCGGCGCTGATCGAGAGTTTGTGCGAGGACTGGCGCGAAAGCGGCCGCCACACCAGCCTGAGCGGCGCGCCGCGCGCGCCCTACAACGCCCACCCCCAGGCGCTGCGCCGCTGCCTCAACAATCTGATCGAGAACGCGCTGCGCTACGGCGAAAGAGCGGACCTGACCATAAGCGACGACGCGCGCGAGCTGCGCATCGAGGTGCGCGATCGCGGCCCCGGCATCCCCGCGGATCAGCTCGAGTCCGTGTTCGAGCCGTTCTTCCGCCTCGAAGCCTCGCGCAGCCGCGACAGCGGCGGGGTCGGCCTGGGCCTGAGCATCGCGCGCAACATCGCGCGCTGGCACGGCGGAGACGTCAGCCTGCGCAACGCGCCGGACGGCAGCGGCCTAATCGCCGCACTGACGCTGCCGCGCAGCGCGACGGCGGACTGACGAATGGCTGGACCGTTACTGACTCAAAAAGTACACGCAACGCTGCAAGCTGCAGCGCGCGCCGGTGCGCCCACGGTCGAGTGCTCGTTGGACCTCGATCGTTCGAGGACGACTGTCGAGGTTAGCGTTGCGGGATGGACCTGGCAGGGTCAACGATTTCCCTATCTGGAGACCTGCAAGGACAGAACCGTTTACCACTGGGTCGACGAGACCTTTCAGCCGGTCGCGCGCTTCACAACGTCGCTGGTCAAGTTGGTGCCAACGCAGTGGGGCCCGCCGACGTTCGAAATCGATGGCATCAAGATGCTACCGACGGCGCATGTCTCGCCCTATGCGGACGCCGAACACAAGGTCGGCTTGATTCAACCGCGTGGCAAGGTGATCCTGGACACCTGCGGCGGCCTGGGTTATTTCGCCGCCTGGTGTTTGCTGGGTCAGGCGAGGCAGGTGCATTCCTACGAGAAGACTGCCGACGTGATCTGGCTGCGCAGCCTCAACCCCTGGTCGCCCGAGATCGGCAGTGGATTGACCTTGACCCATGGCGACATTGCCGAGCACATCGGCATGCTGCCCGGCGATTCGGTCGACGCGATCTTGCACGATCCGCCGCGTTTCGGCACCGCCGGAGAACTCTACTCGCAAGTCTTTTACGACCAGCTGGCCAGGGTCCTCAGGCGCAAGGGCAAATTGTTCCATTACACCGGAGCGCCGAACAAACTGACCAGTGGGCGCGATGTTCCCGTCGAAGTGGCGCAACGATTACGGCACGCCGGATTTGACGCGAAATTGACTGGCGATGGGGTGCTGGCGGTGAAGAAGTGAGCGTTATCAGCGACCGAATTGCTCAGCCGAAGCTCACCGGCAAGCTCATCAGCCCGCGCATGGCGATCATGTCGCGGTATACGAGTTGATCGGAGTCCGACGCAAGCTTCATGTCGGGCAGTCGCGACGCCAGCGTTCGGAACGCTATCTCGCCTTCGAGACGAGCGAGGGGCGTGCCGAGACAGAAGTGAATGCCCCCGCCGAAGCTGAGCGGCTTGATGTCGGCACGTTTGATATCCAGTCGGTGAGGCTCGGCATAGCGCGAGGGATCGCGGTTTGCGGCGCCGAGCATCATTGCGACCGACTGTCCCCGTCGGATGCTCTCACCTCGCAGCTCGACATCTTCGGCCGCACGCCGGGTGGTCATCTGCACAGGGGCGTCGAAGCGCAATAGCTCCTCGACGGCATTCCTCGCGAGCGACGAGTCCGACTGCAGCAGCTCGAATTGCCCGGGATTGCGCAGCAGCGCCAGCACTCCATTACCGATGAAGTTTGTCGTCGACTCGAACCCCGCGCCCAGCAGCAGGACGCTGGTCGCAACCAGCTCGTCTTCGCTGAGGCGATCTCCGGCGTCGCGGGCCTGGATCAATCCGCTTATGAGATCGTCGCCGGGTTCCCGGCGACGGTACTCGATCGTTCTGCGGAAGAAAGACTCGTAGTATCGTGCCGCTTCGCCCGCCTTTGCCATCGTTTCCGGCGCGGGTGGAACGAGGTCGTTAATCCCGAGCATGTACTCGGCTTGCTCCCTGAAGACGTCGCGATCCTCGTTCTTGATGCCCAGCAGTTCGGATATCACCATCACGGGCAGGGGCAATGCCAGATCCGCGATGATATCCATCCGCCCTCGCTGCTTCGCTGCATCGACAAGCTTGTTGGTGATCGTCGCGATGCAGTTTCGAAGCAGTTCCACGCGGCGTGGCGTGAACGCGAGCCCTACCAGTTTCCGCAACCGGGTGTGATCGGGCGGATCGAGGAACAACATCCATCGCTTCTGCAAGCGTACAAGCGGCATGACGACTTCAGGGTAGCGCATGCGCGGCGGCATCTCCTCGGGCCCGAGGATCTTGCCGAGTTCGCGCACGAACGTACGGCTTCGCATCAAGGCGTCGCAGTCGTCGTACCGGGTAATCAGCCACAAGACCTGGCCGCCACGCACGAATGGGTAAACCGGCGCCTCGGCGCGCAGCGCATCATAGTAGGGATAGGGGTCTCGCCTGAATTCGGGCGAGAAAGGATCAAAGGTGATCGTCTTGTCGGTCACGTGGTCATCGAATCGCGCTTGCGTTAGCGGTTCAGCCGAACAGATCGACCGCTTCGCTCGCCGCCACGAGTGTACCAACTCGCACCCCGAGCAGGCGCAGCCTGCGCTCGAGCGGCGCGCGCTTGAGGCACTCGCCGGCGGCGCGGCGGATGGCGCGCGCGTCGTCGGTGTGCGCCTCGAGGGTGCGGTCGCGCGTCAAGGTACGGAAGTTGTCGTAGCGCAGCTTGATCCCGACGCTGCGGCCGCGGTAGCCCTTGCGCCGCAGGTCCTCGGCGAGCTTCTCGCACAGGCGGGTAAAGACGGCCGACAGCGCCTCGCGGTCGCGCACGGCGTGCAGGTCGCGTTCGAAGGTGGTCTCGCGGCTGATGGTCTTCGGCTCGCGCTCGGTGACCAGCGGGCGCTCGTCGCGCCCGTGCGCGGCGTCGTGCAGCCAGGCGCCGGTGGCGGGGCCGAAGCGCCTGATCAGGAGCGCGGGGTCGGCGGCGGCGAGCTCACCGATGCTGCGGATGCCGAGCGCGGCGAGCTTCTCGGCCGCCTTCGGGCCGATGCCGTTGATCCTGTTTGCCGGCAGCGGCCAGATGCGCGCCGCGAGGTCGCCCTCCCCGATCACGCTCAGACCGTCGGGCTTGTCGAGCTCGGAGGCGATCTTGGCCAGCAGCTTGTTCGGCGCCACGCCGATCGAGCACGAAAGGCCGGTCGCCTCGCGCACCGCGGCCTTGATCGCGCGCGCAGCCTCGCGCACCTCGCCGCCAAGTTCGCCCATATCGATGAAGATCTCGTCGATGCCGCGGTCCTCGATTCTCGGCGCGACGCGCGCCACTGCCGCCTTGAACAGGCGCGAGACCCTGCGGTACTCGTCGAAGTCCGCCGGCAGCAGCACGGCCTGCGGGCACAGCGCGGCGGCGCGCGCGAGGCTCATGCCCGAGCGCAGGCCGAAGGCGCGCGCCTCGTAGGTGGCGGTGGTGATCACGCCGCGGCCGGAATAGTCGGCCAGGCGATCGAGCCCGCGGCCGCCGCCGATCACCAGCGGCAGGCCGCGCAGCTCGGGGCGGCGCAGCAGCTCGACCGACGCGTAGTACGCGTCCATGTCGAGGTGCGCGATGCGGCGCGGGGCGCTCATGCCGTCGTTCATCGCGTAAGCCGCCGGTACAGCTCGGCCAGCCTGGTCGGCAGACGGGCCACGTCGGCCACCACGGTGTAGTTCGCCGCGCCGTACATGTGCGGCAGATAGTCGCTTGCCTCGCGGTCGATGGTGATGCAGAACGGGTGGATGCCGGCGCGCCTGGCCTCGATCAGCGCCTGGCGCGTGTCCTCGATGCCGTACTCGCCGCGATAGCCGTCGGAAAAGTCGTCCGGCTTGCCGTCCGACAACGTCAGCAGCAGGCGCGTGCGCGCCGGCTGGCGGGCGAGGATGCCGGACAGATGCCGGATCGCGGCCCCCATACGCGTGTAATCGAGCGCCTGGATGCCGGCGATCCGCTCGCGCACCGCATGGTCGTAGGGTTCGTCGAAGCGCTTGACGCGGTAGACCTCGCAGCGCTTGCGCGTCAGGCCTGAGAAGCCGTAGATCGCGTAGCGGTCGCCGAGCACTTCGAGCGCCTCGCACAGCAGCACCAGCGCCTGGCGCTCGCAGTCGTTGATCCAGCCCTTGGTCGAGCCGGACATGTCGACCATGAACAGCGCGACCATGTCGCGCTCGCGCCGCGCGCGGCGCACGAACAGGCGCTCGCCGAGCTCGCCGCCGGCGGCGAGCTCGGCGTGGCCGCGCACCAGCGCGTCCAGGTCGATGTCTTCGCCGTGGGGCTCG
>Ga0315540_10001719_pt1 | contig 12500 bp, 15 predicted proteins | sample SalMarSW160110MG_FD_203677 | JGI IMG/M metagenome (GOLD analysis project Ga0315540, IMG submission 203677) | Salt marsh sediment microbial communities from the Plum Island Ecosystem LTER, Massachusetts, United States - Salt Marsh Sediment SW1601-10 ... | reverse complement strand
AATCCTGACACAGCGCGCCGCCGCAGTCAGAGGCTGTGGGTCCGGTTTTACAACCGGGATGTTTCCTGAGCCGCGCCTTTCGACCTCGCCGGCTCGTCGGCAGTTGTCTTCACCCAGCCTTCCAGCAGCAGCTGGTCGACTTCCCGCTCGGCTTCGAGCCAGTCATCGTCGGGGTTGCCGCCGGAAAAGCCCCGGCGTTCGGCACGAAGGTAGGCGGTTTCAGCAATCAATCGCCGTCTTGCGCCCGTATCCACAGCGGCGCCGTGTCGCTGAACGTGGAGTGGCCGCCCTTGCACGGCCTCCGTTCTGGCTTTCAGCCTGTCGGTCACCTTCTCCAGCGTGCTCTCGAGTTTGCGCTCGAACTCTGTTTCCATTTTGCGCAGTCGTTTGCGCAGGGTCTCCAGTTCCTCTGACAACGCCTTCATCGTCAGTTTTTCAGCCATTTCCTTAACCTCCATGCCGGGACATGCATCCCGGCGTTGGCAATCCTATTCAACCTTGACCGTGTGACGCTTCGAGGCCTCGAGTTTTGGAATGGTCAGTTCCAGGATGCCATCGGTGAAGTTTGCCTGGGCTTTCTTGCCATCGACATCACACGGCAGCGTGGCAGTGCGTGAAAAGGCACCCTCGGAAATCTCGGAACGAAAATAATCGCCCTTCTCTTCACGGGTCTCTTTTTTGGTGCAGCCCTTGATCGTTATGGTGCTGTCGGTGACCGACACGTCGATATCCTTCTTGTCGACGCCCGCCAGTTCGGCGCGAACCACCACTTCGTTGTCTCGTTCGACAATGTCGAGCTTGGGCATTTTCGCCTCGACGAGGGCACTCATCTCACCCCAGGAGGGCCACTCCCAGTCCAGGGGGCGGACCCTGGTGCGCGGAAACCCGCTGAACATCCGTTCCATTTCTTCCCAGGGACTCAAGGCGCGCACAGGCGTCGCTTTCTTGACGTCCCGGGATTCGCCTTCTTTCATTGCTTTTCTGGTCATTTGAGTTTCTCCTTGTTTAACTCAACAAATTCAAAACTATACGGAAAAGCACCACACGCGCCCATAGCGCCTTGGCGTCTCTCTATTGAGATTTTGGACCCGAATCCGGAGATTGCTATTGATCTGAATCAAGCTAGCTGCTTCGTGCTTCCCGGCTGAAGTAACCGCGCCTTGAGCCTGCGAGCAGCGACTGAAACTCTTCCCCGCTCAGGTGCACCAGCTGTTCGTGGTCTCCGGCCTCGAAGTACACTTCGGCGAGCCCTGTCAGGGCTTCGTCGAGCAGTGTCTCGATGCCGTAGGCGGGTCCGAGTGGGGGGACCGCACCCGGTTCGCAGTCCTCGAACAAGCCGGCAATCTCGTCTTCGCTCGCCAGCTCGAAATTCCGATGAAGGTCGTGGCGGAGGTGATTGACTCGCAACTGGTTGTTGGCCGGGATGACAACAATCGCGTAGCCGGATTCATCCTTTACGACCACAGCCTTGGCGATACGGTCTTCGGGGACATGGGCCGCTTCGGCTGTTTCGTGGCTGGATTCCGTGTGCGGGTGCAGCGTCAGGTCATATTGCGCGTGTCGCTGAACAAGATACCGCTGCTGAGTGGCTGCAATGCTCATGGTGGACTCCCTGTGTAAAAACTGTGATAGCTCTGGCCCGATGCAGGGCCGCGGTCAGTGCGCCTGCCCGCGGCATCGTGTTCCGGTTCCTGTCGAATTTCCTTCTTAAATATAGTCGAAAGCAGGACCCTGTGCCGGACTCCGCCAGCGCGCGAAGCCCGTCTGATCTACTGTGGACTTTCCCGGCGACGGGGCGGAGAATTTCGCTTACCCCAACCGTGCTGTGACGTCTACCCGTTGCATTGACACGGCTTTCTCCGTTGCCTGTCGCAGAATAGACGGCAACTCTCCCGACATGAGGTCTGCTATTGGGGAGAACCTGATAACGTTGTTCGGGCAGCGTTCACGCCGCCGGGGAAAACTGGCACCGGGCGTTCCGCAGCGGCAAATGCGCCTCCACGGCGAACACCCTGGCGCTGCGCGTTTCAGGTGGCGGTGGTGTGGCCGGTACTTCAGGCGGTTGGTCCGGCGGCGCCTCCGGCGGCGGTGCCGGTTCGGATTCCGGCAGCGGCTCACCCGGCACCTCCGGCGGTTGTCCGGGCGGTACTTCGGGTGGCGAGCCGGGCGGAATCTCCGGATCCCCGGCATACGACCCGTGCATCAACAAGATAACTGCCATAGGCGACCTTCCGACCCTTGCTCACTGCATTCCTGCATTATCAGCATAGTCCAATCGGTGCAACGCGCCATTCAGACGGGTCGAACCACGCCGCAGTCTCTCCCGATTTTCAGCAAGTGGTGAAATCTGCCTATGCACGTCGAATTTACCCACGAACCGGGCATTGCCTGTTTCCCGATGGAGATAGGGCTGCATAGCGAAATCCCCACCTGCAGCGGGGGCCTCGGGTTTCTGCCGGGCATACCATACGCGCCGCCGCAGACATGGATTGCCCATGGTTGCGGTTCCCCTGATCAGCTTTCACATGCGGTGGTCAGGTAGTTGCCGATGCTGTGAAGCAGAACCAGCCCGTCGGGCTTCAAGGTGCTATTGACGACGTCAAAGAACGTCGGGTAGGTCTTGGCCCTCGCGTGTTCGAACATACCGACCGATACCGTCTTGTCGAAGCGTTCGTCCACATCGCGGTTGAGGTTACAATGCGAAGGCGCATTCGTCCAGCGCTGCACACCCATTGGGACGCCGCATTTGCATCGCGAATGGATTCATTTATCCTAGTCTGGTTTAGCTGATCCCTTAATGCGACTGAGCCAGGATTGCCCGAAATTCCGCGAAAGCCACGAACAACGAGCCGGAAACAGCTAATGCCAGCGCAGCGTGTGTCGGCGACGACACAAACAACCCGGGAAATCCAGGTAAAAGCCAGGCGGTATCTACTGGGCGTCGTGCTGGCATTGCGCTGTGTGGCGGCTGCTGCCGGGGTTGCTGACGTCGACAACGGGTCGGATGCCCCTACCGAACAGTACGCCGCTGATCGGATGCAGAGAAGTATCTCGGAAAACATCAACAGCGCCGCCCGCTGGATCGATTCCTTCTTCGACGACGACCGCTATATCGCCGAAGACGCCACCACCAAGCTGCGCTTCGGTGAGTCGGCGTTCCTGGAGTACGGCGAAAGCCCCGAATACAAGACCAAAGTCAACCTGTCGATCGACATTCCCCACACCAAAAAAAGGTTGCGGGTGTTCATTGCCAATGAGGACGACACGAACAAGACGCCGGACACGCTCTTCAACCGGGTGGAAACCAGTGAAGACACCTCGGCGGCCGGTGTGCAGTTTTTCGCCAAGGCATCCAATAAACAGAATCTCAGCCTGACTGCCGGCGTAAAACTCGAATCGATCGAATTCTTTATTGGCCCGCGATACCGCTACACCCTGAAACTCGACAGCTGGCAGCTCAGATTCACGCAACGCGTTCGCTGGTTCAGCAGCAAGGGCTGGGAAGCCACCACGCGTTTCGACTTCGAGCACCTGCTCAGCGACAAGCTGTTTTTCCGCCAGACCCTGGATGGACGGTGGCGCGAGGAGGACGACGGTTATCGCTACGAGATCCGGCCCACCCTGATCCAGCAAGTCGCCAGTGGCCAGTTGATCGAATACCAGTGGAACACGCTGTTCAAGACCAGCCCCAACCATCGCCTCGAAAGTTCCATCCTGCGGGTCCGCTACCGCCGCAACTTCCTGCGCAAGTGGCTCTTCTACGAAATCGATCCCCAGCTGGCATTTCGCAACGACGAGGGTTTCGATCCCAAGGCGGGCATCACTTTCCAGGTTGACGTCGTGTTCGGGGGCAAGGGCTTTCTCAAGCGCCACGAGCAAGCTGCGGGCGAAACGGGGCAGCTGGAAACTCCCGCGAACAATCCCGACTGACTTCGATACAGTGCGCGTGCTGTGCTAGTATTGATGCAGTCGAGTTGGGCAGGCCCATGAAAAACCTGGCGCGCTATTGTGTTCTGGTGCTTCTGCTTGCTGGCACCCATGTGTCGGCTGACACGGCTGAGCAATACCGCGAGCAACGCGCGCAGCTCATGCGCGAGATCGCAGATGACGTCCGGGATACCAGCGCCTACCTCGACAAGGACACGCTCGACCCGCGGGTGATGCAGGCGATGGCCAGGGTGCCGCGCGAGGCGTTTGTCCCCGGAGCCGAGCGGCGCTACGCCTACGAAAACCGGCCATTGCCGATCGGCCATGGGCAAACCATCTCACAGCCTTACATCGTCGCCATCATGACCGACCTGCTGCGACTCAGGCCGGACGACCGGGTGCTCGAAATCGGCACCGGCTCCGGCTATCAGGCGGCGATTCTGGGTGAACTGGTAAAACGGGTGTACAGCATCGAAATTATCCCCGCACTTGCCAAACGTGCCCGTACGGTACTGGACGAGCTCGGCTACAAACAGGTCAGCACCCGGGTCGGCGACGGCTATTACGGGTGGGAGGAACAGGCGCCGTTCGACGCCATTATGGTGACCGCGGCAGCCGACCATGTGCCTCCGCCACTGCTCAAACAGTTGAAACCGGGCGGGCGCATGTTGATACCCGTCGGCAGTCGCTTTATGACCCAGCAGCTGGTGCTGGTGGAAAAAGGCGCTGACGGTAGCATCACGACCCGCTTGCTGTTGCCCGTGCGCTTCGTTCCGCTCACCGGTGAACGCTAGGTCGCGCCCTCCGGTGGCCGATCGGCCGCCGGTCATGACCATTGCCCTGCTCTCGGGCGCGGCTCTCGGCTACGAGATTTTGCTGATCCGGCTGTTTTCGATCATTCAGTGGCATCACTTTGCCTATATGATCATAAGCCTGGCCTTGCTCGGTTATGGCGCCAGCGGCACTTTCCTGGCTGTGACACAACAGCGTTTTCTGCGTCATTACCCGCGGACCCTGCTGCTGAATCTGGCCCTGTTCGCCTTGAGTACGCTGCCCTGTTTCCTGCTGGCGCAACGCATCCACTTCAACCCCGAAGAGATGCTCTGGAAATGGCAGGAGGCGCTGCGCCTGGCGATGATCTACCTGCTCCTGAGCCTGCCGTTTTTTTTTGCCGCCAACAGCATTGCTCTGACCCTGGCCCGATACCGGTCGACGATCACCCGTGTCTACGCCGCCGATCTTATCGGCGCGGGCGCCGGCAGTCTCGCGGTCCTGCTGTTGCTGTATCTGCTGCCGCCGCTCCAGGCGTTGTCGGCGCTTTCCGCCGCGGCTATCGCCTGCCTGATTTTCGCGGCGGTGGAGCTGCGCCTGCAGCGGCAACTCTGGATCGCCGCGGGCGCCTTGCTGCTGATCGCCGCGGCGGTCTGGTTCGGGATGAATGCCAGACTTGTGCTATCGCCCTACAAGGCGCTCAGCCAGGCCTTGCGTGTGGATGGCGCACACATTGTCAATCAGCGCTACAGCCCGCTCGCCCTGGTGGAGGTGGTGGAAAACGCCATCATCCCGCCGCGCTATGCGCCCGGCATGAGTCTCAATTCGCCCGCGGGGCCGCCGCAGCAACTCGGGCTGTACGCCGACGGCAACAGTCTGGGTGCCATCACCCGGGACAGCGGTAAACCGGAAACGCTGCAGTTTCTCGACCAGCTGACATCCGCTCTGCCCTATCATTTGCAGCAGCAGGATCCGGTGCTCGTAGTCGGTGCCGGCGGGGGTATGGACGTGCTGCAGGCTGTCTATGAGCACGCCAGGCAGGTGGACGCTGTGGAGCTCAACCCCCAGGTCACGAACCTCCTGGGACACGATTACGCGGACTTTACCGGGGGATTGTACCAGCGCCCCGGCGTTCGCCTGCATACGGCCGAGGCGCGCGGCTTTATCAGCAGCCGCGAGACAAAATACGGCCTTATCCAGCTGTCGCTGCAGGATTCCGCGGGCGCTGCTTCGGCCGGTCTCTACGCGCTCAGCGAGAACTATCTCTACACCACAGAGGCCCTGACGGAGTATCTGCAGCACCTGCGTCCCGGCGGCTACCTCGCCATCACTCAGTGGATCAAACTGCCGCCGCGTGACACGTTGAAACTGTTTGTCACCGCCATCGACGCGTTGCGGGCCTCGGGTGTCGACCAGCCCGGCACCCGGCTGATGCTGATCCGTGGCTGGCAGACCAGCACGCTACTGGTCAGAAAGGGCGCGTTTACCGCCGGGGAAATCCGCGCCATGCAACTGTTCTGCCGCGCACGCGCTTTCGACGTGGCCTGGTATCCGGGAATCGGCGCTACCGACGTCAACCATTACAACCGGCTGAGAGAACCCTATTTTTACCTGGGCGCGCGGGCTCTGCTGGGCCCCGACCGACAGGTCTTCCTGGACGACTACAAGTTCAACCTTCAGCCCGCAACCGACGACCAGCCCTACTTTCACAATTTCTTCAAGTGGTCGACGCTGCGGGAAATACTCCACCTGCGCGACCGGGGTGGCCTGCCCCTGCTGGAAACCGGTTACCCGGTTATCGTCGCCACGCTGGTACAGGCCACAGTGCTGAGCCTGGTGCTTATCCTGTTGCCGCTGGCGGCGACGAAGCGGGCCGAACGGGATGACAGCGGCGCCGTGACGCGCCTGCGAGTCGTCGCCTATTTCGCGGGCATAGGCCTGGCTTTTCTGTTTCTGGAAATCGCTCTCATTCAGAAGTTCATGCGCTTTCTGCACCACCCGGTGTTCACGGCCGCGGTGATACTCGCTTCTTTCCTCCTGTTTGCGGGGCTGGGCAGTTTCCGGTCCCGGCGCTACAGCACGCTGGGCAATCAGCGTGCCGGAGTGCTGCGCGCGATCTCCGGCATTGTGCTGACCGGTGTCGCTTACCTGTTGTTGCTAGATCACCTGTTCAGCTGGCTTTCGGCCTGGCCGGCCGTGGCCCGCATGCTGGTCAGCAGCCTTCTGATCGCCCCCCTTGCCTTCTTCATGGGGGCACCTTTTCCGCTGGCGTTGAGCAGTCTGGGGAAACAGGCAGCCGACATGATGCCGCTGGCGTGGGGTGTCAACGGCTGCGCATCGGTGCTTAGTGCGGTGCTGGCGACACTGCTGGCCATCCACTTCGGATTCGTTACCGTGGTGGTGCTGGCGCTGATGCTCTACAGCCTGTCCGCGCTGGCATTTCCCGTGAAGTCGGCGTGAGCATCGGCGTACACGCCGGCAATCCGCTCAGGGCAGGGTAAGCACCGGATCAGCGCCTTCCCAGCGCAGCTTCCGCAGCCACTGTTGCGGGTCATCGTCACCGCAATGCAGTATCAGCAGGGTTTTGCCATCCATGATGGCCTGGTGCAATTCCTCCAGCTTGTCTTCGGGAATACCGGCCCTGCGCAGGGCGATGGTAACCCGGGTGACCGCGGCGGCGCCCAGCATGAGTCCGGCTCCGGTCACAGCACCGGCCAGCATGTCGAGCATCGGACCGGCTACCAGCAACGCGCCTACACCCGGCACCAGCAGCAACCCGGATACACCGGCCAGAAGTCCGCCAAGCGCTCCCCAGAATGCGCCCTGTTGTCCCCAGACCTTGATACGTTCGCCTTCGTTGTCATAGGCCAACCCGAGGAAATCGTCGCCGTGACCGCCGGCGCGGTGCAGCAGCGAGACCTGGTCCATGGGAAAGTCCCGGTCAATCAGCTGTTCAACCACTGACTGGGCATGCTGCGGGTCATCGAAGACCGCGGCCACCAGTTTGCTGTCGCGCTGCTCACTCATAGTGTAAGTTTTAGCCGGATATTTCCGCGCTGCAATGATCCAGCGCAAATGGAGCCCGTCCCGTCAGCGCTAGCATGAGACCTGTCGAGCGGAATGCGGGTGAATCGCCAACGCTATGCCTGTGCACAACGAAGATATCGCGGCGGTCTTTGACGAGATCGCCGACCTGCTGGAAATAGAGGGTGACAACCCTTTCCGCATTCGTGCCTACCGCAATGGTGCACGCACCCTGCGCGAGCTGGGCGAGGATATTCGCGCCCTGGTTGAGCGCGGCGAAAAGATCACCGGGTTTCCGGGTATTGGCAAGAACCTCGCGGAGAAAATTCATGAAATCCTCGACACCGGTCAGTGCGCGGCGCTGCAGAAGTTGCGCAAGCAGCTGCCCGCTGACCTCACCGAACTGCTGAAGCTGCCCGGACTGGGCCCGAAGCGGGTACACGCGCTGTATCACGAACTGGACATTCATACGCTCGAACAGCTGGAACGCGCCGCCCGGGACGGGCTTATCCAGCACCTGCCCGGCTTCGGGGCGAAAACCGAGTTGCATCTCCTCGAGACGGTGCAGGCGCACGCCGATACCGCGCGGCGCTTCAAGCTGGCGGTCGTCGGACGCTATGCCGAGCCGCTGCTGGAGTACCTCGAGGGCGCGCCAGCTGTGAAGACAGTGGCGGTGGCCGGCAGTTACCGCCGTGCCCGGGAGACTGTCGGCGACCTGGACATACTGGTCATCGCGCGCAACGGCCGTGCTGTTATTGAGCATTTTGTCGCCTACGATGAAGTCGACAGTGTGCTGGCCAGCGGCACTACGCGGGCAACCGTGATGTTGCGCAATGGGCTGCAAGTCGATGTGCGCGTGGTGGCTGCGGTCAGTTACGGTGCGGCTTTGCACTATTTTACCGGCAGCCGGGCGCACAATATCGCGGTACGGGGCATCGCCCGAAAACATGGCCTGAAAGTCAACGAATACGGTGTCTTCCGCGGCAAAAAGCGTATCGCCGGCAAAACCGAAGACGAGGTCTTCGGGTCCATCGGTCTGCCCTGGATCCCGCCCGAACTGCGGGAGAACCGTGGCGAAATCGAGGCCGCCCGCGCCGGCATGCTGCCGACGCTGGTCGAAACCGGTGACCTGCGCGGCGACCTGCACGCCCATAGCCGCGCCAGCGACGGCCACGAGTCCATCGAGGTCATGGCGCGCGCGGCAAAAGAGCGCGGGCTGCAATACCTGGCGATTACCGATCACTCCAAGCGGCTGACTGTCGCGCACGGCCTGGACAGCAAGCGGGTGCTGGCGCAGATCCAAGCCGTCGAGGCGTTCAACGCCGGGGACCACGGCATCACCCTGCTAACGGGCATCGAAGTGGACATTCTCGAGGACGGCAGCCTGGATCTGCCGGACGCTGTGCTGTCCCGCCTGGACGTGGTCATCGGTGCTGTCCACAGCCGTTTTGAGCTGTCACGGGCGAAGCAGACCCGGCGGATCCTGCACGCCATGGACAACCCGAATTTCACCCTGCTGGCCCACCCGAGCGGACGGCTGATTGACCGGCGCGAACCGTATGACGTCGATATGACCAGAATTATCCGTCACGCACGCGAGCGTGGCTGTTTCCTCGAACTGAACGCCCACCCGGAACGACTCGACCTGCTGGACACTCACTGTCAACGGGCGCGCGACGAAGGGGTGCTGGTCAGTATCAACTCCGATGCCCACAGTAGCGCGGATTTCGATAATCTGCGTTTCGGCGTCGGCCAGGCGCGGCGCGGCTGGCTGGAGAAAAGCGATGTGCTCAATACCCGCCCGCTGACGGCGTTACGCAAGCTGCTCGCCGCGACCCGCTGATACCGCCGTGCGGCGACTCGGCCGTTCGAACTGACGAGGGCCGTTGATTTTGTTTATCGTGGAACGGTATCCCGACGACGATCCTGCCTGGAAGGGATAATACCAATGACTATCACGCGACTGGAACCGTCTGCATTGTTCCGTGCCTGCGATGTGCAGGAGTTCCACTTTGAGACCACCGCCGAACTCGAGGATTTGGGCGAGATCATCGGCCAGCCGCGCGCGGTGGATGCGGTCAAATGCGGCGTTAACGAAAAGATCGAGGGGTTTTTCGACGCCTGCCAACGGCGTGGGCTGAGCGGCGATCAGGGCGTGATTATTCCCGGTATCAACGTCAAACACCTGATGTTGCGCGAAGATGTACGCGCCGCCGTGGAGGCCGGAAAGTTCTCTGTTTATGCTATCGACAGCGTCGATGACGGTATTGAGCTGCTCACCGGACTGCCTGCCGGCGAGCGCGACGAAAACGGGGTGTTCCCGGAGGGCAGTGTCAACCGCCGAGTGGAAGACACGCTGGCAGGCTACGCGGAAGCCATGCGCGCCTTTGTCAATCGCGGCAGGGAGCCGGACGCGCAGGAGCCCTCGTCGATATGACACCGGTCGTCGAACCACCGGCCATCCGGCGTATCGTCGTGACGCTGGACAACAGCGAATCGGCGCAATCGGTACTCGATGTCGCTGTGCGGCTCGCCGCGGTTCTTGGCGCCGAACTCGAGGGGGTATTTGTCGAGGACATCAACCTGATTCGCCTGTCAGGACTGCCTTTCCTGCGCGAAATCAGGGTCTGGTCGCTCGCCGAGGAAGGCATCAGTACCCAGAGCATGCAGCGGGACCTTCGCGCCCTTGCGCGGCAGGCGGAACGCGTGTTCCTGGAGGCAGCGCAGGCGATGGGTGTGGGGTGCACCTTCCGGGTGTGGCGTGGTCACGCCTCGGTGGAAACGCTGAGCGCGAGTTTCGAGGCCGACATCATCAGTCTGCGCGGTGGCCCGACGCTTCTCTACCATGCCCGGCCCTTGATGAACACCCGTTCGCCGGCCGCCTCCATTAACGTGCTGTTCAGTGCGTCGCCGGCCGGCAGGCAAGTTTCGTTCGACTGGGCGCAGGCGGCCTCCCGGCACTGGCACGCGCGATACGCGCCAGCGGTAACAACACCGTGCGGCTTGCCGACCCCGCGCACCCGCTGCTGCGCGAGGCGGGCCTCAACCACTGCCTGGAAGCACTCACCTGCCCCGTGCTGTTCGTGCGCTGAGCCGCGGCTATGCCGTAGCGAGGGCAGTCAGAGCGGCGGAAAGTTCCTCCTCGGGCACCGGAAATGTAAAGGTGCGATAGAAACTGTGCACCGCCAGCAGGCGTTCGAACTGGTGCGCGTATTCCTTCTCGTAGAACACGATGACCCGGGTGTCGGGCAGGCGTTCGACCACCGACATCATCGACTCCAGGGAACTGGTGCGGTCGCGAAAATCCGACTGAAAATTGAACTCGGCGACGATCACACGCGGTTTGGCCTTCTTGATGGTACTCATCGCCTTGCGCATGCGTGTTTCGACAAGCACCTCGAAACCGGCTTGCTTGTATAACGGCGTGAAATTCGGGTAACCACCGATTTCGATCACACTGAGCAACAGGGGCCTGAGCATGGGCTCAGTTTAACGGAATCTCAAGAATTTCGCGCGGATACCACTATAGTGAGCAGGCAGGGAAAACCTTGGCGGAAGGGCTATGGCGTCGGGCCGATTTTTCAGACATATACGCATTACGATACTGCTGCTGATATTGTTTTTCGTGGCCATGAACACCTGGTTGACCCGGGTGCGCACCACGGACTGGAACGACAGCCTGTGGATGGTCATCTACCCCATCAACGGTGACGGCAACCAGGCGACGCAGCAGTATATCGACAGTCTGTCCGTCGATGCTTTTGACAGTATCGAAACCTTTCTCGCCGACCAGGCGCAGCGCTACCGGGTCGGTATTGCCGATCCGGTCACCGTGCGCCTGGCGCCGCAGGTCCCGGGCGTGCCGCCCATGCCGCCGAGAAACGCCGCCACCCTGTCCATCATGCTCTGGAGCCTGCAGCTGCGTTACTGGGCATTCACGCACGACAATTTCGACGGCCCCGCTCCGGACATCCAGATGTTCGTCGTCTACCACGATCCCGGGCAAAAGCAGCACCTGCAACACTCGCTGGGCCTAGAAAAGGGCATGATAGGTGTGGTCAACGCCTTTGCCAGCCCGGCCATGGCGTCGCGCAACAACGTGGTGATCGCCCACGAATTTCTGCACACCGTTGGCGCCAGCGACAAATATGATCCGGCCACCAATCAACCGCTTTACCCGGCCGGCTTCGCGGAGCCCGAGCGTCAGCCCTTGTATCCACAGCGCCGCGCCGAGATCATGGGTGGTCGTATACCGCTGTCGGCACACGAGGCGATCATGCCGAAATCGTTGTCCGCTGCCAGTATCGGTACCGAGACCGCAAAGGAAATTCGCTGGTTGGACTAATGCCCCTGACGCGCGCCAAAGTGCTTGCGACAGCGACCCGGGATATCCAGCCGGCGTCATACCCCCGCTGAACCGCTTCCCGGACGGGTTTCCCGTCCCTGCGAGGCTGTCCGGCTCGCGTCGCCCGGGAAATATTTCGTACGTCCCTGCTTTATATCTGTGTTTTGGCGACCGGTTTTCGAGTAACGTAGTGCCGGAAACGAGCAGGGATTCATTATGAGAAAGGCGATCGACACCCGTCCCGGCGTGCGCGAAGCGCACCTGTTGCGCAAGCGGGACAATCCGCTGTTCAGTCACGCAGCGCGCGAGGTCAGCAACGAGGAACTGGCCTCGGCGCGTCTGGAAGACGGAATGGAAATGGACCGTTTTATTCAGGAGTTTCAGGTCCTGGTCCAGCGAGCGGTTGCGCTCGCGCCGAACACGCCCAGCGAAA
>Ga0315540_10001715_pt1 | contig 12505 bp, 8 predicted proteins | sample SalMarSW160110MG_FD_203677 | JGI IMG/M metagenome (GOLD analysis project Ga0315540, IMG submission 203677) | Salt marsh sediment microbial communities from the Plum Island Ecosystem LTER, Massachusetts, United States - Salt Marsh Sediment SW1601-10 ... | reverse complement strand
ACTCGACGGGATTCCTGATGAACCTCGCAAACGCCTCGGTCACCGGGGCGGGCAACTACGCCGGCGGGGGCACCTCGAAGGCCGCGCGCAACGACGTCTACCTGTCCTCCTACGCGCTCGAGGCCCTGAGCCCCGAGGGGACGACCGCGACGTCGGTCGCACGCTTCGACGCGGAGCCCCAGTCCGACGGCAGCGTGCGGATCGAGTGGTCTCTCTCGGGCGCCGACGCCACCACTCGCACGAACCTCTACCGCCTCTCGCCCGACGGGATCGAGCGGACGGTCGTCAACACGCAGCCGCTCGAGGGTCCCGGACCGCACGTCGTCGTGGACTCGCAGCCCGGTGCGGGCGCGGTGACCTACGCGCTCTACGAGGTCACGGACTCCGGCGAGCAGCGCCTGCAAAGCCTCACGGTGGATCCGGGCGCCACCGGCGCCTCGGGCCTGCGGCTCGCGCCGCCGACGCCGAATCCGTTCGGTGCCTCGACCCGCATCGCGTTCGACCTGCCGCGCGCCGGGCACGTGCGCGTGCGGATCCTCGACAGTTCGGGAAGGCTCGTGCGCGAGCTCGCGGACGGGGATCTCGCGGCGGGCCCGCACGAGCGCGCGTGGGACGGCCTCGACGGTTCGGGCCGGCCGGCGCCGAGCGGCATCTACTACGCGAGCGTCGAGACGCCTTCCGGGCGCGTGACGCGTCGCGCCGTCCGCGTGCGCTGAAGTTCATGAAGGTCGACGCCCGGGCCCGCGAACGCGGACCCGGGCGTCGTCGTTCCGGGTCGTCAGTTCTGGGGCTTCTCGGTCGGGTAGCCCTTGTCCGCCCAGTCCTTGTCGAAGTTGTCCGCGATCATGAGCGCCTTCGCGTTCGTGAACCCCATGTCCCTCACGGCGGCCCACGCGGGCTTCATGTTGGGGCAGTTCGCCGCCGGGCAGCAGCCGCAGTAGATGACGAGGTTCGTGTCCCGCGGCACGTCCTTGAGGAGCGCGCGCAGCGAGGCGATGCCCGCCGCGTTCGAGCCGGGGCCCGCGTAGCGCGAGCCCGGGATGGCGCCCGCGCGGTAGAGCACCGCGACACCCACGTGGACGAGCATCGGCTTCGCCGCGGTCGAGTCGGCGAGCTCGGCGGCCAGGTCGGCCGGCTGGATCAGGTTCGCGCCGCCCCACGGCCCGGCGGCCGGTCCGCCGCCGGAGCACCCGGTGACGGCGATGAAGAGCGAGAGGGAGAGCACGGCGGCGAAACGGCGGAGGCGCGGCGATTCGGCAACGCGGGACATCGGGACTTTCCTTTCGGCTGCCGCTTCACGCGGCGGCGTTGGAGCATCGGGAAGCGGCGCCTGCCGCGGCGCCGCGCGGGTCACTGGAAGTTGCGGATCAGCACGGCGTCGGACGCCACGGTCTGCACCTGCAGCGCGAGCTTGCGGCCGCCGGGCAGCCAGGCGACGTCCCCGGGCTGCTCGGGCGAGATCCTGGCGATGCTCCGCCCGCCCCCGCCCCGGGCATCGACGACCCGGAGGTCGGTCTGATCCCCCGACCGCACCACGAGGGCGAGGAGTCGGCCGTCGGGCGACCAGCGATGGAGCAGCACGCGGCCGTCCGTCACGTGCGTCAACCGGGTCCTCGGGCCGCCGGCGAGCGGCTGGCGGAACACGTTCCGGGCCGGATCCGCCTGGTCCACATAGGTGATCGCCTGCCCGCCGGGGTCCCAGGCGATGGCCGTGACCGTCTGCGGGAGCGGCAGCGACGCGGTCTCCGGGCCGCCGTCCACGGGGCGCACTACGAGTCGGAAGGCCGTCAGCCCGCTCGCGTCGCGCTGGGGGCGCAGGTAGGACACGCTCCGGGAGTCGGGCGAGAAGAGACCGCCGCCGGCGAAGTCGTCGATTCGGAGCATCGAGCGGCCGTCGGAAGTCGAGACGACCTCGGCGCTGTTCTGTCCCTTGCCGAGCAGGACGCAGACCAGTCGGCCGTCGGGCGAGAGGCCGAGGAGCCGCTCGCCGTCGCCGCTGGTGAGCTGGCGTTGCGAGCCTCCGTCGGGATCGCAGGCCCAGACGTGAAGCCCCGACGCGTCGAAGCGGTTGAAGGCGAGCACCCCACCGGCCTGGTGCGGATTGGCGCTGTGGAAAGGCCCGTGCGTGACCAGCACCGGCGGCCCCCCGGTGATGGGCACGCGGCAGATTTGCACGATGCCGTCGCGCGGCGTCACACCGAGCACCGAGGCGCTGTCGCCCGCTGTTCCCATCGTGATCGAGTTCTCGGAGCTGGTCGCCGACGTCAGGCGCCGGGGCGGCCCTCCGGCGGGGTCGGCGAGCACGATGTTGTCCGTGCTGCTCGTCCGGACGGCGGCCAGGAGCGGCTCGGTCGCCGCCGAGGTCAGCTGGGAGTAGCTGCTGAAGTCGTTCGTCACCGGAATCAGCGACCGGTGGCCCTTCGCGACGAGCGCGACCTGGTTGGTGACCGAATTCGCGAGGTCCACGCCGCTGACGGCGAGGCCGGAGCGGCCCGGCAGCCAGGCGATCGAGTTGAGGAACGTGCGGTCGAGCGACGCTTCGTCGTCGCGACGCCCGGTCGCCGGGTCGAACAGCGCGATCGCGCAGGGTACGTTCGCGCCCAGCTCCTGGATCCCGGCGGCGATTCGCCGGCCGTCGGGCGACCACACGGGCCCGGCGACGACGAGGAGCGGCGGCTGGAGGCGTGCGAGCAGCGTCTCGTGCCGCGACGCCAGGTCCAGGATCACGAGGCGGTCCTCGGTCGTATCGATGACATGACGCAGGAAGACGGCCCGCGTGCCGTCCGGGGAGAGGCTGGCCTTCGAGTCCACGTCGAACGCGACCTCCCGGGGCGCGCCCCCGAGGGAAGGCACCTGGTAGAGGGCCGAGTAGCGGGGATTGTCCGGCCGGGGCGCGCAGTAGAAGAGGTAGTTCCCGTCCGGCGAGAAGGAGGGACGGACGATCGTGGCGCCGGTGTCCGGCACGACGACCACGTCGCTGCCGGTCGCGACCTGCCGGACGCGCAGGCTGGCCCGGCCGGCGCGCCTCGAGAGGTAGGCGAGGAAGCGCGCATCGGGCGAGATCGCGGCGTCCAGGACGTCCCCCGACTGGGTCTGGGTCGTCATGCGCATCCGGAGGAACGGGGAGGCGGCCGGCCCCTTTCGTCCCAGGAACCACCAGGCCCCGGCGGCCAAGAGCACGACGGCCGCGGCGGCGATCCAGGGTAGCGGCGAAGACCGGCGCCCCCCGATCGCGGCGACCGCGGCGTGGCTGCCGGAGCTCCCCGAGGCCGAGAGCGAGTCGAACTCGGCCTCGATCTCGCGCAACTCGAGCGCGAGGTCCTTCATGGACTGCAGGCGCTGGTCGGGGTTCTTCTGCAGGCAGCGCCGGATCAGCCGCCGCAGCTCGGCGGGCGCCTTCGGGTTCAGCTCCTCGACCGGCACCGGCGCGTCGTGCAGGACCCGGTGCATCGTCTCGACCGGTGAGTCGGCGAGGAACGCACGGCGGCGGGTCGCGGCCTCGTAGAGGATGCAGCCGAACGAGAAGATGTCGGAGCGGTGGTCCACGGTCTTGCCGCGCACCTGCTCGGGTGACATGTACCCCGCGGTGCCGACCATCGCGCCGGCGCCGGTCTCGCCCTGGCCGACCGTGGGATCGCTCGTCGTCTCGGGGTCGGACTCTGGCCGCTCGGTGAGCTTGGCGAGGCCGAAGTCGAGCACCTTCGCGAACCCGTCGGACGTGACCATGATGTTGCCCGGCTTGAGGTCGCGGTGGACGATCCCCGCCGCGTGCGCCTTCGCGAGGCCGTCGGCCGCCTGCGCGAGCCAGCCGATCAGCGTGCGCAGCTCGGCGCGGTCCTCGTGGATGAGCGCCCCGAGCGTCTTGCCGCTCACGAGCTCCATCGAGATGAAGTGCACCGGGTCGGAGGAGGGCTCGCCGGAGGAGTGCACCGTGTCCTGCCCGATCTCGTGGATGGTCACGATGTTCGGGTGACTCAGCGACGAGGCCGAGCGCGCCTCGAGCACGAAGCGCCGGACGCGCTCCTCATTGCGGACGAGGTCGGCGGGCAGCACCTTGAGCGCGACGTTCCGGCCGAGCGTGCGGTCCTGCGCCAGGTAGACCTCGCCCATGCCGCCGGCGCCCAGGGGACCGACGATCCGGTAGTGCGAGAGCTCGTCTTCGGGCCGCAGCGTGCGCGCGGGCGTCGTGGCCATGCGGGCCTCCGGTGGGTCGGGTGGTTCGCGCGGCATCGTACCCGGTGGTCGTGCGGGGCCCAAGGAGGTCCGGGCCGAACACGTCCGGGACAATTTTCGCCCTGCGGTCCATGGCATGGGCTAGATTGCCGCGATGCCGCTTCCTCCCGGTACCCGGCTCGGCCCCTGCGAGACCGTCCCGTCCCTCGTCGCGTCCCTCGGCGACGCCGCGGGCCGCCTTCGCCGCGGAGGAGCCTCGTGACGAAGCCACGCGCGAAGATGTCCATGGTCCGCGTGAGCATGATCGTGGTCGTCACGACGTTCGGGTTCGCGAACGTGCCGGACAACCTGGCGCAGCTCGGGCTGGCGGCCATCCTCTCGTGGATCGCGGTGGGAGCGCTCTACTTCGTCCCGCTGGCGCTGATCCTGGCCGAGTTCTCGTCGGACGAAGCGGAGTCCCGCGGCGGGATCTACAGCTTCATGGCGCGCGGGCTCGGTCCGACCTGGGCGTTCGTCGGCACCTGGACCTACTTCGTCTCGAACCTCGTCTTCCTCCAGATGGTGTTCAGCCGGCTGCCCATCCGCGCATCGCTCGCGCTCCGCGGGACGGACGTCTTCGAGTCCCGGACCTGGATGCTGCCGCTGCTGGGCGTCGCGATCTGCCTGGCGCTGACCTGGCTGGCGACCCGTGGCGTCCGGCGCTTCTCCATCGGCGCGGACTGGCTCGGAAAGGCCACGCTCGTGCTCATGGCCGCCCTGGTCGTCGTTCCGCTCGGCGCGGGCCTGTTCGGGAGGCCGTCGGCCACGCCGATCAGCTGGTCGGGCCTCGTGCCGCACTTCGACCTGAAGTACTTCTCCACCTTCTCCTGGCTGCTCTTCGCTGTGGCCGGCGCGGAGGTCGCGGCCCCGTACGTCCACGACACGGAGGCCCCGCAGCGGAACTTTCCCCGCGCGATCCTCCTGGCCACGGCGCTCATCGGCGCCGCGTACGTCCTCTCCAGCCTGGCGGTCGTCATGCTCATGCCGGTGGACGCCGTGAGGAAGGCCACCGGCGCCTACGACGTCTGGCTGCCCTGGGCGGCGCGAGTCGGGTTGCCGGGGCCCGCGGTGGCCAGCCTCGCCACGACCGTGATGGCCCTGGGCGCGACCGCCTCCTTCGTCGTCTGGCTCGAGTCGCCGATCCGCGCGATGTTCGCTGACCTCCCTCCGGGGACCTTCCCGGCCTGGCTCACGCGGGCCGACTCGAACGGGACCCTGCACCCGGCGCTGTGGACCCAGGCGGCGGTGACGGTCGTGCTCATCCTGCTCCCGCTCCTGAACATCGTCGCCGGGATGGCCGGTTCCGATGCCTTCATCTCGCTGCTCAACGACCTGACCTCGCTCGCCGTCGTGGTTCCCTACCTCTTCCTCGCGGTCGCCTACATCCGCGCCCGGCGCCAGGGGATGGACGCGCCGTTCAAGATGACGCGTTCGACCACCCTGGCGGTGGCGATCGCCGTCCTGGTGGTCGCGGTCTCGGTGGCGGCCTACCTCGGAGCGGGGCTCTTCGCGGTCCAGGCGCGTCCCATCGACTGGCTCTATGTCGCGATCATCTACGGCGGCCCCGGGCTGCTGATCGTGCTCGGGCTCGCGCTGCGCGCGTGGTCGCTGAGGGCCCACGCGGCGGCCCGGGTGCGGCTCGAAGGCGCCGCGGAGGATGCGGCGACCACCTGAGCGGCCCCGCGGGGGGCGACCCGGGCGCAATCCGTCGTTCGCCCGGGCCGGGCCGTGAGGTAGATTGCGCGAGATGCCGCTCCTTCCCGGCACCCGCCTCGGCCCCTACGAGATCGTCGCGCCCCTCGGCGCCGGCGGCATGGGCGAAGTGTACCGAGCCCGGGACACGCGGCTCGGCCGGGAGGTCGCGATCAAGGTGCTGCCGCAGCACCTGAGCGAGAACGCGGAGGTTCGCGCCCGCTTCGAGCGCGAGGCGAAGACCGTCTCGAGCCTCAACCACCCGAACATCTGCACGCTCTTCGACGTGGGGCGCGAGCCCGGCGAAGGGGGCTCGGGCGGCACGGACTACCTCGTCATGGAGCTGGTCGAGGGCGAGACGCTCGCCGCTCGGCTCGCGAGGGGCCCGCTGCCCATCGCGGACGTCCTGCGCGTTGGCAGCCAGATCGCCGACGCGCTGGACCGCGCGCACCGCGCGGGGGTGATCCACCGCGACCTCAAGCCCGGCAACGTGATGCTGACGCGGAGCGGCGCGAAGCTCATGGACTTCGGCCTCGCGCGCGCCACGGGTCTCGGCGGGCCGGCGAGCGGGAGCGGCGCGACGGCGGCGGCGATGACGCGCTCGCCCACCGTGGCGCAGCCGCTGACGGCCGAAGGGACGATCGTCGGGACCTTCCAGTACATGGCGCCGGAGCAGCTCGAAGGCCGCGAGGCCGACGCGCTCAGCGACGTCTGGGGGCTGGGCTGCGTGCTCTACGAGATGGCGACGGGCCGGCGCGCGTTCGAGGGCTCGACGCAGGCGAGCCTCATCAGCTCGATCATGCGGGACGTGCCGCGGTCGATCGCCGAGATCGCGACCCTGTCGCCGCCCGCGCTCGACCGTCTCGTCCGCGCGTGCCTGGCCAAGGACCCGGAGTCGCGGCTCCAGTCCGTCCACGACGTGAAGCTCCAGCTCGAGTGGATGGGCGAGCCGTCCTCGGCCGCCGGCGTGCCGGCTCCCGCGGCCGACGCGACGCCGGCCACGCCGGCGCGCCCTTCGCGCGAGCGGCTCGCGTGGACCGTCGCCGGGATCTGCGCGGTGCTCGCGGTCGCGGCCCTGCTGGTCCCGCGGTTCCTCTCGCATCCGGCGGCTTCGCCACCGATCCGCGTGTCGATCCTGCCGCCCGAGGACGCGGTCATCGACTCCGACCCGATGCACACCGCCGTCTCTCCCGACGGCCGCACGGTGACGTTCGTCGCCACCGACACCACGGGCACTTCCCAGCTCTGGATCCGGCGCATGGAGGAGCCCGAGGCACGGCGCCTGCCCGGGACCGAGAACGCGATCCTGCCGTTCTGGTCGCCCGACAGCCGCTCGATCGGATTCTTCGCCGGCGGCAAGCTGCGGCGCGTGGACGTCGAGGGGCGCAACGTCCAGACGCTCTGCGACGCGCCCGACGGACGCGGCGCGAGCTGGAACCGCAACGGGCTGATCCTCTTCTCGCCGTCCTCCGAGAGCCCGCTCTTCCGCGTGTCCGAGGGCGGCGGAACGCCCCGGCCGGTCCTGGCGCTGGACTCGACACGGCAGGAAGGCGCGCAGCGTTTCCCGACCTTCCTGCCCGACGGCCGGCGGTTCCTCTACGTCTCGCTCACGCAGGGGGACACGATCCAGACGCGCCTCGGGACCCTCGACTCGAAGACCACGCGCCCGGTCCTGACCTCGGACGAGATGGGCGCGATGTACGCCGCGCCGGGCTTCATACTCTTCTCGAGGGACGGGGCGCTGCTGGCTCAGCACTTCGACGCCCGAAGTGCGCGCCTGCAGGGCGAGCCGCGCTCACTGGGTGCCTCCATCGCGTTCGCCAGTCGCTACAACGGGTGTCTTCCCGCTTCGGTCTCGACGAACGGCGTCCTGGTCCAGCGCTTGCGCCGGCCCAGCCTCACGGGGCTCGAGTGGTTCGACCGGCAGGGTCACGACCTCGGCGCGGTCCCGATCGCACCGGCGCAGTACACCAGTCCCAGCCTTTCCCCGGACGACGGTCACCTGGCCGTCACGCGGAACTCGCCGGACACCGGTGCGGACGTCTGGTCGATCGACCTCACGCGCGGCATCGCGACGAGGCTCACGGTGGACCGGACCTACTGCGAGAGCCCCATCTGGTCCCCGGACGGCCGCTGGATCTGGTTCGCGTACCTCTCGCAGAACGCCCGGTTCTTCGGCCGCGTGCCCGGCGCCGGCGCGGGCGAGCCCGAAGTCATGCTCCAGGCACACGGCCCCTTCGACAATCCGGCGGCATGGTCGCCCGACGGCCGGACGCTGCTCGTGCGCACGCTCAGCCCGACGACCGGTGAGGACGTGTGGGCCGTGCCCGGCGGCCGCGACAGCGTCTGGACGCCGGTGCTGCAGAGCCGCCACCACGAGGAGGACCCCGCCTTCTCCCCGGACGGACACTGGATCGCCTTCCGCTCCGATGAGTCGGGACGCCCCGAGTTGTACGTCCAGTCCTTCCCGGACCCGTCAACGCGCGTGCGCGTCTCGCACGAAGGTGCCGGCACCCAGGTCCGCTCGCCGCTCGGCCATCCGTTCTGGCGGCGCGACGGACGGGAGCTCCTGTACGTCTCGGGCGACGGCAGCTCGGTGATGTCCGTGCCGGTGGAGACCGCGGGCGGCCTGCACGTGGGCACGCCGCGGGCGATCTGTCGCCTGCCGGCGACGGTGTACCAGATCGCCGCGACCTCGGACCTGCAGCGCTTCCTCGCGATCGTGAACCGCAGCAGCGAGGAGACCGCCTCGATCCAGGTCGTGCTGAACTGGCCGTCGGAGTTCGCCAAACGCTGAGCGGCGCCGCACTCGACGCCCGCGGCCGGTTCCCAGGGCGGACGGCGGCCGTGGGGTCCGAAGCGGGGCTGGGTTAGAGTGCCGCGCATGCCGGGTGGCCTGCGGATTCCCCACGTCTTCGCGCTGCTCACGATGGTGACGGCCGTCGCCGCCGTCGCGACCTGGTTCGTGCCCTCCGGCGAGTACCGCCGCGAAACGCGGAGCATCGAGGGCCGCGAGCGCACGGTCGTCGTGCCGGGGACCTACCGGACCGAGCCCAAGGAGATCTCGCTCCGGGGCGCGCTCCTGGGCGGCGAGGCCCCCGAGGGTCGGTCGCGCCCCGTCAGCTTTCTCGGGCTGCTGTCGGCGATCCCTCGCGGGCTCGAGAACTCGGCCGACATCGTGTTCTTCATCTTCATCCTGGGCGGCACGTTCGGGATCCTCCAGCGCACCGGCACGATCCCCGCCGCCATCCGGGCGCTGCTCGAGCGCTTCGGGCACTCGGCGCCTCTGCTCACGGTGCTCATCATGCTGGCGGTCGCCGTCGGCGGGTCCACGCTGGGCATGGGCGAGGAGTTCATCCCGCTCATTCCGGTCTTCCTCGTGATCGCGAGCCGGATGGGGTACGACCGGGTCTACGGGCTCGCGCTCGTCATGCTGGCGGCCGACATCGGCTTCGCCGCGGCGACGACGAACCCGTTCACCGTGAACATCGCGCAGGGGATCGCCGAGCTGCCGCTCAACAGCGGCCTCGGGCTGCGGATCGTCTTCTTCGCCGTGGCCATGACGCTCACGATTCTCTACGTGCTCCGCTACGGTGCGCGCATCCGTGCGAACCCGGCCGCGTCGCTGATGGCCGGCGACGCCGAGCCGATGCCCGACGACCGGCTCGACGACCACGTCTTCAGCGGGCGCCACCGGCTGACGCTGATCCTGTGCGGGGCGATCTTCGCGCTGATCCTCTGGGGGGTTCAGGCGCTCGGGTGGTGGCTCAACGACATGGCCGGCGGGTTCTTCCTCATGGGCGTGGTCGCCGCGGCGGTGTGCCGGCTGCCGCTCGCCGAGACGATGAAGGCCTACGTCCGGGGCCTCGAGGACATGGTCGTCGCCGCGCTGGTCGTGGGGTTCGCGCGCGCGATCACGGTCGTGCTGAACGACGGCCACATCATGGACACGCTGATCCACGGTGCCGCGACCACGCTGGCGAACGCCTCGCCCCACTTCGCGGCCGAGGGCATGTTCGTGTTCCAGAGCACGCTCAACGTGCTGATCCCCTCGGGCTCCGGCCAGGCCGCGGTGACCATGCCGCTCATGGCCCCGCTCGCCGACGTGCTGGGGCTCACGCGGCAGACCGCGGTGCTCGCGTTCCAGTTCGGCGACGGCCTCTCGAACACGATCATCCCCACGTCGGGCGTGCTCATGGCGATGCTGGCGCTCGCGAAGATCCCCTACACGACGTGGCTGCGCTTCGCGCTCCCGCTGTTCCTGGCGCTTTCGACGCTGGCGGCGGTGTTCCTCGCCGTGGCCGTCGCGATCGGCTACCGATAGGCGCAGCGGTACGCGTCGGCGTGCGCACCGTTGGCAACTCTCAGCCGCCGGTCAGCAGCACGTCCGGGATCTCGTAGTGCTCGTCCTCGCCGAAGCTCACCGTGGTCGTGTCGCCGTCTCGCGCGGATTCGATCGGCCGGGTCGCGTCGGACGCCGCCGGGGCGCCCCTCACGAACAGGATGCGGCGCACGAACGCCTTCGGTCCCCGGAGTTCCACCGTCGCCGTGCCGCTGCGGCCGTAGCGGAGGACCGACGCCTCGCACTCGCGCACGTCCGGCGCGTAGGGGAGGACACACTTCACCATGGCACGCGCGTGGAAGGGTGTCCCGGGGAGAACCGCATCCTCGGACGTCGCCAGCGGCACGAGCGCCGTGCCGGTGACCCGCGCGGTGAGGGTGAACGCCGAGGACTCGTTCCGGCGCGCCGCGCTCCGCATCAGGTAGACGCGCACGACGTAGTCGCCGGCGATCGGGGCGACGCCGGCGAAGCGCCCGCCGCTGGTGCTGCCGATGAACATCGCCACGTCCTGCGAGCCCGGCGGCAGGACGTTGAAGTAGGCGGTGGTCCCGCGGGACCTCAGCCTGACGGAAAGCGTCTGTCCGGCCCCGGCGCGGATCGCGAAGTCGCGCCCGTCGTAGCCGCGAACGCTGCCGTGCGCGTTCGCGATACCGGTCTCCGCGGCGGGCAGCAGGCGGACAGGCGCCGGCGCGGGAGGGGCGGCCGCGATCGCAAGGAACCCGGCGACGACCAGGGGGGACCTGCCGACGAGGGCGGGACGCATGAACCGTTCTCCGGACAATGGCGCTTCGGGATGCCGAAGGCGTTGCGCCGTGGCGACAATTGCCCGCCCGCGGCGGACAGGGATCGAACGTCCGCTGCAGCCTAGCACCCCGGCCGCCGGTGGCCGGCGCTTCGGGCCCCGCGGCCCGCCCACGTGCCTAGGCGCCCAGCTCGCGCAGCAGCTCCCGAAGCTGCTCCATGCGCTTCGCGCCCAGGCGCTGCTCCCACTCGCGCTCGACCTCGGTGACGGCCTCCCGGATCACGCGGACCACCGACTTGCCGCGCGCCGTCAGGTGGATGCGCCTCGACCGCAGGTCGTCCGCGTCGTCCCGGCGCTCGAGGTAGCCGGAGCGTTCGAGCTGGCCGAGCAGGTGGTTGACGGACTGCTTGCTCGCGTGGAGCCGGGCGGCCAGCTCGGTGGGCCGGGCCCCGTGCGGGCCGGGGAACTGGAAGACGCTCAGGCGCGGCGCGTCGAGATCGTCGAACCCGTGCTCGTGGAGCCGCTCCAGCATGCGCCGGCGCACCGTCTCCCAGGGCAGGCGCAGCAACGCGCCGATGAGGGGCGGCCCGAACGGTCCCGGCCCGACCTTGGTAAAGGCACTTGACTTCTTCCTCGTGGCCATAGTAAAGTGACTTTACCGCTGATGGGCGGGCAGCGCCAGCTCGATCCCCTCCGCGTTCCCGGTCGCCCCTCCGTTCCATCCTCCAGCCCCAGGAGCCACCGATGTCAGCACCGACCGGCAACCTCCACGTCAATCCCTCCGACGAGACGCTTCGCCTCGGGCCCCTCGGCATCCGCTTCCTCGTCCGCGGAGAGGACTCGAGCGGCTCCATCGCCGTCTTCGAACTCTCGGTGCCCGCGGGGCAGCGCCTGATGGCGCCCGCCCACAGCCACGATCACTACGAGGAGACGATCTACGGCCTCGAGGGCGTGACCAGCTGGACGGTGGACGGCACGCCGTTCGACGTGGGGGCCGGGCAGGCGCTCTGCATCCCGCGCGGCGCGGTGCACCGCTTCGACAACAACGGCAGCCAGGACGCACGGGCGCTCTGCGTCGTCACACCCGCCGCGATCGGCCCGCAGTACTTCCGCGAGATCGCCGAGGTGATGAAGGCGGCCGCCGGGGGCCCGCCCGACAAGGTCCGGCTGGCCGAGGTCATGCGCCGGCACGGGCTGACGCCCGCCGCGCCGTAGGGCGGGCGAGGAAACGCCGGCCTTGGCCGGAAGAGCGCCTTCCCCCGGGCTGGGCGCCAGCGCCTGGTACGCGGATCGGGCGGGCCGGCTGCTCGTCCGTTGCTTCATCCGCTGCCCGACCTCGAGGCTCTCGCGCCCCGGCGCGAGCCGCGACACCGCGCGCACCTGCTGCGGCACAGGTTCGCTTGCGACTGGATGGAGCGAAGCGGTACTCTGGCCGCCCTCCAACGGATGCGTAGTCGTCGACGCTTCAACCTGCCGCGAGGCGAGCGACGCGGATGCCGTTGGGTAGCTTTGGGATG